>ERZ839489.24-NODE-24-length-179071-cov-6.421951_pt1 | contig 179071 bp, 162 predicted proteins | sample MGYA00519938_ERZ839489 | MGnify/ENA primary metagenome ERZ839489 (study PRJEB31850, sample SAMEA3708846) | human gut metagenome | biome: human gut; feature: human-associated habitat; material: faeces | place: China | collected 2014 ...
TCAGCTAATGACTATAACGATTGAGGTGTTCTTAATGACTAAAGAAAAGATTCAAGACGCTATTTATACTCGCCGTTATATCTATAATTTCCATTACCATTTAATCTGGGCAACTAAGTATCGTCACCAGACTTTTTCAACTAAGGAATTGGCAGACGAAATGAAAGACATATTGCGAATGGGGTGTGTCAATAATTTTGTGTAAAAAGGGATCTTCCTCTGCGTATGATGAAGCCTGATTTTTAAAACATTGCGTCAAGCGTGTCCTTACAGCTGGTAAATCCAGTGCGGGTCCGGCGTATTCTGGACACGTTCTGATCGTTATAGGTCGCTACCTGCGTCATGACGAAGCGATCCAGGGCATCTTCATTGGGAAACTGCTCTGTCTTGTCGATCTGACGCTTGAGCTGCTTGTTAAAAGACTCAATTACGTTCGTGGTGTAGATCGTGGAGCGGATTGCCTCGGGAAAGTCGTAGAACGTAAAGAGCCCGCTTAACTCAGCCAGCTGCTCAACCCGCTTATAACGCTTCTTCCAGTGCTAGATGAAGTCGTTGAGCTTTTGACGAGCCGCGGGGAGATCCTTGGCCTTGCGAATCTCTTTAAACTCACCGACGACATCACCACGGTCACCTTTGCGAACGTAGCCGTAAAGATTACGCTCAAGGTGAACCCAGCACCGCTGAAACTTGGCCTGGGGGTAGTTTCGCTCAATGGCGCCTTGGAGTCCGACCATACCATCGGCGATAAACAGCTGAATGTCAGTGATTCCCCGCTGGCGCAGTCCGCTAAGCAGCTCCGACCAGACGACCCCGTTTCCCGTTAGGGCGATACAGTAGTCCAGCACCTCCTTGGTCCCATCACTGCGAATACCGATCGCGATATTGACTGCCTCTCGCTCAACGGTATCGCGGCGTAGCGGAATGTAGGTCGCGTCCAGGAAGACACAGACGTACTGCGACTGCTTGAACTTCCGGGTGTGGAACTCTTCGACCAGGCTCGCTGTCTGTTTGGTAATGTTGGACACCGTCGCTGGCGAATAGTACTGGCCATACATCTTCTCGATCAGTTCGGCGATTTCCCGCGTCGTAATGCCTTTGGAATACATCATGATGATCGTTTCTTCAAGCGTTGAGGTATGGCGTGCATAGGGCTCAAACAGGGCATTCTTAAACAGCCCCAGCCGATCGCGTGGCGTTTTGACGGTGAGATTGCCAAGCGTTGAGTCAAAGGCCCGGTTATAGTAGCCATTGCGATAGTTTCGCTGCCCATCCTGACCAGTCCGTTCGTAAGGCTCATAGCCCAGTACGGCCGTCATCTCATTTTGCAGGAACTGATTAACGGCATCTTCAACCTGGGCCCGAAACAGTTCTTTTAAAGCCGAATCGTCATCTGCCAGTAGCGCGGTAATGATATTTTTGATAGAATCTTCCATGGGGAAAGCCTCCGTATTCTGATTGGTTTAAGCAGTTCAATCATACGGGGAGGGCTTTCCCTTTTTCAATTTCTCTTTTAAATTTACACAAACAATTTTACACTCCCTAATGTTTGGCGAATTTAATATTCACTTACCTACTTCCGGTCCAAAAAAGAAGAATAGTAGGTAAATCCAGTCCTGTAAGCTGCTCAAGATTCGTTTTTCTTCACAAACAAGCCTGCTTGAAAGCATCAACGCCCGATCATTTACTTTATCATCAAATGACAGCCAAGCCACGTTAAGCCCTAGCCAAATCTCAGGCTGCACTTGCCAAAATCACGTCAATTACCCGTGCAGTTTTCGTTTTTGATGTAATGCGACCGGCTTGCTTTGATTATTTCCTGGGAAAACCAAAGCCCGTTACCAAAAAAATCACGCATGCCCGTTCAAGCACCGTGATCTCATTTTTATTGATGAAGCATCTTTTCTGCCAAAGCAAAGTTGCCCAGCGTTGCCGAACCATTGCCAGGAACGCTTGGATTCGTGATGTATTCTTCCAGATCGCCGACTTCCAGATAGCCATTGTAGAGCTGTCTGAACTGATCGCGAACCTTTTCCATAAAGTGTGGTCGTGAAACGCTGCCGCCAAAAATCACGCGGGCGGGCCGCAGAATTGACGTTGCCTGCATTACTGCCTGAGCAGCATAATAAGCCATAATGTCCCAGACATGATCATCGTCGCTTACGTCTTCACCTCGCTTACCAAGGCGTGCTTTAAAGGTTGGACCGCACAGCAGGCCTTCCAGACAGTCGCCATGGTAAGGACAGATCCCTGTAAAGTTCAGATCGTCAGGATGCCGCTTTACCAAGACATGCCCCATTTCCGGTGCCCCAACGCCGCCAATAAAGTGACCATCTTGAATTGCTCCGGCCCCAACGCCAGTCCCAATCGTATAGTAGACTAGATCGGCTTTAGGCAGCTGATCCTTTAGATTGACGTATTCTCCATAAACCGAGCCATTAACGTCGGTTGTAAAGTAGATTGGCAGGTTTTGTCCCAGCCCACGCTTCAGCATTCCGATAAAATCACAGTTTGACCACTTGATCTTTGGCGTATCAGTAATGTAGCCATATTTAGCCGAATGCTTGTCGATATCGATCGGTCCAAAGCTGGCAACGCTCATCGCCTGCATTTCCGGATATTTTTTGAAGAATGCAATACAGTTGCCAATCGTGGTTGCTGGGTCAATCGTGGGGAAGATTGCCTTATCGATTACCTCATAATTTTCATTGCCAACTGCACAGACAAATTTAGTCCCGCCGGCTTCAATACTACCAAGTATCATAAAATTAATCCCTCGCTCGTTAAAATTGTCCTATTATTGTTATTCGTTTATCAATAATAACGCTTTCTTAATTAATCAACAAGTTTTTCCGTTTTTTTTCAAGATTTCATTGACTTTAACTAAATGATCATTTAGTATGATTAACATGAGAGAAAAAGACCAATCTAAAAAAGCTAAAATTATCCAAGCCGTTTTTGAAATCGTGGATCGTGACGGTCTCGCGGGGCTGTCATTTGGTAAAATCGCCAAATGGGCCGGCATCAGTTCCGGCACCCCTTATGTGTACTACCGCGATAAAACGGACATGCTCTCACAGATCTATGTTGCTACTAAACAGCAGCTGGAATCCGGGCTGGACGAACAGCTGGCCCAAACCGACTCAACTAAAGAACAACTAATCACCTGCCTGGAGTATTTTGCTCGGCAGTATATAAAATATCCTCTGCAGGCCAACTACATCATGGCCATTCATGCCGCTCCCGAATTGATTACGCCAACTGCCAGGCAGGAAGGCGCCTCGTTTACCAATAGTCTGAGCGGACTATACTGCCGTCTGTGCAAAGAAAGTCAAGCAGCAGTCGTCGGCGACCAGTTTCTGGTTGGTGCCCTGCTGCTGGGACCAATCATGTGGCTTTTGCGTCAGGCAAAGCTCAACAATACGCAAGTCGACGATGCACAGATCAAAAGAGTCGTCCGCATTTCGGTTAATGGCTTGTTTGAAGAAGAAAAACACGAAACTAGTTTATGAAAGGAAATTGCCAATGATTAAATTTTACTTTCACACAAATAATCCTGCCAAACGGCGCGCGGAAAAATGGCTAACCAAGCATGGCCTTGACTTCCAATCCCGCAACCTGAATAAAGATCCTTTAACGCGCGATGAAGTTCTCCAATTACTGGAACTCTCGCCCGATGGCACTGAAACGCTGGTATCCGAACGTTCCAAGGCAACCAAAGAACTTTACGCCAAACATCCTGCGCCAACGATGAATCAGCTGATTGATGCCATTCAAGAAACACCACAGATCCTTAAAAGTCCGTTAATCGTCAGTGGCCACAAAATGCTGACGGGTTTCAATGCTGATAAGATGGGGGTTTTGGTTCCTCATCAGCAGCGGCGCCTGGAACTGTCGCAACTCTTGGGCAAGCTTAACGGTCGCGGCTCAAGTCAAGCCATGCAGCTGGCCTACAATTAGCCTCCAACCTTGTCTCAACCGATGAGATGAGGTTTTTTTAATCTTAAAAAGCGGTGCCGTCCTCACCTCGGGACAGCACCGCTTTTATTTACGACTCTCGTTAGGCTGATTGCATGATCGTTCAAGTAAATAAAGCGATCTAGAATCGAAGCCCTTTTGGATAAAAGTTTTTAAGCGTTTGACCAACCAGCTTGCCCCAGCCGCAGACATGCCCCTGACAAACCAGCAGCTGCCAGCCAGGCTCGCCACTCAGCTGTAGCGTATCGCCATGCACGTATTGGCGCCACTGATCAAGCGTAATCGACAAGACATGGTCGGTATCCGTGGGCTGACTGGCTAAGGCCCAAGCCAGCGCGGGTTCAAATCGATTCTTTTTAAACGTTCCCAAATGCAGTCCCGGCCGCAGAATGGTCATCTGCGCGATCTCATCGATTCCCTTTGGCAGATCATAAAGCTGGTCACCATAAGTCAGCAGCTGATTAGCTTGATAGCTGGGCATTATCTGAGCAGCAAACTTTTCAAATAAGGTTCGCTGCTCTTTGGTAATCGAATTATGGTTAGCGCGCTGCTTGCCCTTTTTCTTGCTTTTCTTTTTAGCTGATACCGGCATCACTGAACCGCCCTGCAAACGAAATTTAGCAATAAAATGGCCTTCGCCTTGGATATGATGCGGGAACAGACGCACGGCACGACTTAATTCAGGATTGCCGTCTGCCCATTCTGGTCGGCCATCGTCCATACCGGCATACTTCTTGATCGGCTCCATGGTCAGATCATAGTTGTCCAACAGCCAGGCCGCGTTTTGCTCATCTTCTTCCGGGGCAAACGTGCAGGTGGAATAAACCAGCGTGCCCCCCGGTTTCAGCATTTTCATAGCTGAGCTTAAAATCTTGCGCTGACGATTGGCACATTCACTTGGATAATCCGGCGTCCAATACTCAATTCCAGCCGGCTCTTTGCGAAACATTCCCTCACCAGAACAAGGCGCATCCACTAAAATTCGATCAAAAAACTGCGGAAACTGTTTTTCAAGGTCAGCTGGGCTCTCATTCATCACGACTGCATGCCGAGTCCCCCAGCGTTCAAGATTTTCAGCTAGGATATTGGCCCGCTTGCGAAAGATCTCATTGGCAACCAGCAGACCCTCATCATGCATTTTGGCGATTAAATGCGTACTTTTACCACCTGGGGCCGCGCATAGATCCAGCACACGCTCACCCGGCTGCGGATCCACGACCTCGCCAACGTACATGGCGCTGGGTTCCTGGCTGTATACCCAACCGGTAACGTGATCCAGCGACTTGCCATCAACCTTGCCAAACCAGCCATTTTCAACATATTCAATCTTGCCTGACGCTGTTTTCAACGTGGCATCCGGCTGGCCGTTTTTTAAAGGATTGGTACGAAAGCCGCTGCAGCTTGGCTGATCAAACGCGGCCAAAAACGCATCGGCCTCATTACCTAACAGCTGACGGTATTTTTCAATAAAAGCAGTTGGTAGTTTCACAAAAAAAGCTCCTCGTCATAAAATATCCTTATTATTATAGCATTATTCTGCCGCCAAAGCCGTTAGATGGAGCTTACGAGTTAAAACGTCAACCTTTGAGTCATACAGCGCCTGGATAAACTCATCATCCTCAGCGTCATAATAAAGATACTGCCCTTTTTCGTTTGCCAATAATTCAATCAGAATACGAATGGCCCGACCATTGCCCTCGCGAAACGGATGCAGGTAGTTCAGCTCGTCCAAAAGCTTGGCGTATGCGGCTGTCTGTGGTCGTGACTGCTGCTTTAAAGCGGTAATCTCAGCATTGACCGAGCGAATGCCATTGTCAAAAACGTTCGGTGGCAAAAACAACGTCTGCTGCTTGGTCAGATTATAGTTGCGCAGTTCGCCGGCCCAGTCGTATAGATCGCCAAACAAGGCCCGGTTGATCCGGCATAGATCGTCAACACTGGCTATCTTAAAACCGCGCTGCAGCATTCTCAGCCCTACCAATGAACCTTGAACAAACTCATGCTCATCAAGATCCGCTTTATCATGAATGCCCAGCTTATTTTTCAAGGTGCCGTTTGGATTTAAAAAAGTATGAGCTAAGGCCTGCTCATTCGTGATCGCCGGCTTGGCAACCGGAACCCGCCAATGCCGCAGCTGATTCAATTGTGCGTCTAATTCAGGCTGCGGGTGATCATATGCATCAGCCAGTACCCGTATCTGCTCATCGGTTGGTTGCCAGCCTTCCATGGCACTGTTGGCAACCGTCACTGCCAGTAGCTGAAACTTGCGCGGATTGCGAAACTCAACGCCGCCAATATGATGCGTCTTGCGATTAATCAAAGCCGTCATGTTGCCATCTTCCCTTCTGAATCTAATTAAGCCAATTGTAGCGCGCTCGTTGGCCATCAAACAATGATTTCAAACATTAAAAGCTAATTGTCTTACTGCTGTTGAATAATTTGCCTTTCATAGTCGATCATCGATATAATTTAAGCAGACACTTTTTGCGAAAGGAATTTTTTAATGAAGCAGCATCTTATTGCCATCGATCTGGATGGAACCACGCTCAACAACCAGTCTAAACTGACGCCGACAACGATCAAAACTCTGCAGACGCTCAGCCGGCAGGGACATCTGGTCTCAATCGTTACTGGCCGACCATATTTGATTTCTGGTCACCTCTACGATCAGATTGGACTCAAAACGCCAATGATCAACTTCAACGGCGCCTTGGGTCATATTCCGCATCGCAAGTGGGCCGGCGAATACGCGGTCAACGTTACTCGCGAGATGACGCTCGATCTGTTAGCGCATAAACAGGAATTAGGAATCAAAATGGTAATTGCCGAGGATAAATATCACGTCTGGGCTGACCATCCCAGCAGCGATCTGCCCGAATTTCTGCCTGCTAAACTGGCTCCCGAACAGATTCTTAATGAGCATAACCTAAACAACGATCCAATCGCCTTAACGATTCAGTTTGATCCCGCCAAAAAAGATGCGATTTTAAATGCCGTGGATCAAAAATATGGCGATTTCGTTGAACCACGCGTTTGGGGCGGCCCTTATTCGATTATGGAGCTGATTCGGCGCGGGACGCACAAAGAAGCTGGGCTGCGTCACCTAGTCAAGGAATATCAGCTCAGTCCTGATCAGATCATTGCATTCGGCGATGAGCATAATGATGCCGAAATGCTCAGCTATGCCGGTCGTGGGGTTGCCATGAAAAATGCCGTTGACGATATCAAGCAGATTGCCGATGACGTAACACCGCTTGACAACGATCATGATGGCTTGGCTAAATATCTGCAGGACTATTTCCATCTTGATGCCGCCAAACTGCAGCTGGCAGAATAAACAATCATCCCAATACGTACACGTAAAAACAGCGTTGCTTTAAGCTATCAAAGCTTGCGGCAACGCTGTTTTATTTTGAATGCCAATCTTATTTCCCGGGAAATCGAATCAAACGGTTGCAATAAAATACTAGTCTTCTTTGATCCAATTAATGGGTATCCGCTTGATATCAAGATCGCGCGGCGTCAGTTTTTCCTTGGTATGACCCAGCGTAATTGCAAAACAAGGTGTCATCCCCGCTGGAATTACCGCTTTCGGCAGCGATGTCAGGCAGGCCATGTTATAGTTAGCGGCCAAGCCTTCATTTTCAGCAGCCAGCTCCATGTTATGCACGATGATTCCGGCATCGATAAACTCCAGCTGGCCGGGATCTGGTGATGAGACAACGATCAAAGTCGGCGCTTGATAGATATTTTGAATCTGCTTTAGTACCTTGGGATCTTGAATCACCGTCAGCCGATGATTGCGGTATTTTCCCAAGCCGACTGGACTGGTTTCCGCGGCCAATAGAATCGGCTGCAGCTCTTCACTGGTCAGCGGCTGATCATCATATTCGCGAAAGGCCCGTCGCGACTGTAATAAATCCATCAATTCCATTTAGTTCATCCCCCTTGCTAAGCTCTTGATTGTCTACGTTTAGTTTAGCACCGATTTTACTGGCTGATTGATATCAAGGCCAAAACATTTGGACAATTATATTCATTAATGCTACATTGGCAGAATCTGTTTGCCTGGCGTAATTAAGCAGTTGATCTATCCCACCAGTACTTCAGCTGCGATTTGATCATTGCTTTATTTCAGCCGACAGCCAAAATAATCCAATAAAAATGGCCCGCGAAATGAATTCGCAGACCATGTTGAGAGAGAGAATTTTGATTCAAAACGAACTTTTAATTAGTCGAGCTGAGCCTTAATTGCTTCCAACGTAACGTCCTTGGTTGCGTCAAAGCGAATGTCGGCATCATCAAGTCCGGCACCGATACCGATTGAGAGCTCGCCAGCATCGTTAATGGCTTGAACGCCGGCTTGAGCATCTTCCAGACCTGCCACGTTGGCAACAGGCAGGTTCATCATTTCAGCAGCTGCAATGTAGATGTCAGGAGCTGGCTTACCGTGCTTAACCGAAGCTGGGTTGACGATCCCATCAAAGTAGTCGCTTAGCTTCAAGTACTTCAATACCTTAGGCGCGTTCTTGGAAGCCGATGCCAGTACCATTTGATAGCCCTTGGCACGAATATCATCCAAGAAGGCCTGCATGCCTGGCAGAACATCAGCTGGCGTCAAGGTTTCAACCAGACGCAGGTAGTTGTCGTTCTTTTCAGCAGCCAGGGCTTCCTTTTCGGCTTGCGTGTAGTCGTTTTCGTGACCACCCGCCTTTAAGATCAGCTCTAGCGAATCCATCCGGCCGACGCCCTTCAGACTTTCCTGCAGTTCTGGCGTCCAAGTCGTTCCTACCTTGTCGGCTAATTGATGCCAGGCTTGCGTGTGGAAACGAGCCGTGTCGGCAATAACGCCGTCCAGGTCAAAGGCAAAACCCTTCAGATCTTCAAACTTCATGTAAAATGCCTCCTACTTCAGTTCCAGATCCTTACCGGCCAAGTCAATGGTCAGTGGTTCACCGGATACCAGTGATACGTGCGTGCCTTCCTTGTCAACCAGCACCTTGATGACGCGGCCACGGAAGACCTGCGTGAATTGGTATGAATCCCACTTCTTAGGCAGGAATGGTGCGTAGTGCAGCTTGCCTTCACGAATTCGCATGCCAGCAAAGCCTTGCACGATATCCAGCCAGCTACCAGTCATCGAAGTAATGTGCAGACCATCGGAAGTGTCGTTGTTGTAGTTGTCCAGGTCAAGACGAGCAGAACGGTCATACAGTTCAACGGCCTTGTCTTCGTAACCCAGGTCAGCAGCAATGATGGAGTAGATCGATGGCGACAGACTTGATTCGTGAACCGTGTATTGTTCGTAGAAGTCAAAGTTGTGCTTCTTTTCTTCTGGCGTAAAGTCGTCGATGAAGTCCCAGATACCTTGGATAACGTCACCTTGCTTAACGTATGGCGAACGCAGGATCTTGTCCCATGACCAGTGTTGGTTAATTGGCAGCTGGTCGCTTGGAATGTCGGCAACCGGCTTCAGATCCTTGTCCAAGAAGCCATCGTTTTCAGGGAAGATGTCACGTTCCTTGTCGTATGGCAGGTACATGTTGTCAGCAATTGCCTGCCACTTGCGCTTTTCATCTTCAGTAACGTTGAGCTTGGCAGCTACGTCAGCATCAACTTCCTTCAGCACTTGCAGCGTGTACTTCAGCGTCCATTGGCAAAGCAGGTTCGTGTACCAGTCGTTGTTGACGTTGTTGTCGTATTCGTCAGGACCAGTTACGGCATGCAGCATGTACTTGTTTTGACGTTGTGAGTAGTGAACCCGGTCAGCCCAGAAACGAGAAATTTCAGTCAGAACCTTGGCACCTTCATGCAGTACGTAGCTCTTGTCGCCCGTGTAGTTGGTGTAGTTGTAGATTGCGTAGGCAACGTCACCATTACGGTGGATTTCTTCAAACGTGATTTCCCATTCGTTGTGGCATTCAATCCCGTTGAACGTAACCATTGGGAACAGAGCACCCTTCAAGCCTTGTTCTTGAGCGTTGACGTAAGCGCCATCCAATTGGTCGTAACGGTACATCAGCAGGTTGCGGGAAATCTCAGGGTCGGCAACACCCAGGTAGACTGGCAGACAGTATGCCTCAGTATCCCAGTAGGTAGCACCACCGTACTTTTCACCAGTGAACCCTTTAGGACTAAAGTTCAGGCGTGAGTCGTTGCCGTAGTAAGTTGAGAAGAGTTGGAACAGATTGAAGCGAATCCCTTGTTGAGCTTCGTCATCGCCATTGATTTCAACATCGGCCTTGTTCCAGCGTTCTGCCCAGCCAGCAACGTGGGGAGCCAGCAGATCATCAAAGCTTTGACCATCCAGTTGACCAGCCAATTCGTCCAGACGTGCAACCAGTGCTTCTTGCGTGTCAAAATCACGTGAGGTTGCTACCACGGAACGCTTTTCCAGTTCAACTTCTGCACCAGCAGCCAGCGTGCCGGCAAAGTCGTTTTCAGCCGTCTTGGCAGTCGTGCCGTCGCCAACATGTTCCAGCGTCGTCTTGGTAGTCGTCTTTACCCCAACCGTAAATTGAGGCGTGCCGAATGGATTTGGCTTCGTCTTGGAAACCAGCAGTGCATGTTCGCCAGCTGCCTTTTGTTCTAGTACATCCCAGAACTGTTCATCATAGTTGGAGTCTTCGTTGTAGACGTCACCATTGATAACACTGGCAACTTCCAGCTTAGCTTCAGCATCGCCCAGGTTCTTGACGTGCAGGCGCTGACCAACCAGTTCCTTTTGGGCTACGCTGACAAAACGTTCAAACGTAAAGTGCAGCTTAGCACCGCCAACTTCGGCCGTAAATTCACGGGCAAAGATCCCCTTCTTCAAGTCAAGGTCCAGTTTGAAGTCAGTTGGTTCCTGCTTAGCCAGATCCAGCTGTTCGCCATTAACCTTGATCGTCAGCTGCAGGAAGTTGGTACCGTTGATCATCTTGCCAAAGTACTTTGGATAGCCGATCTTCCACCAGCCGACCCGTGTCTTGTCTGGGAACCAAACGCCACCGTAGTAGACACCTTCCATCTTGTCGCCAGAGTAGCCTTCTTCAAAGAAACCACGCATCCCGAGGTTTTCGTTGGCCAGACTGGTCATTGATTCTTGCAGGCGCTTGTCTTCAGGAGCCCACTTGGTAGTTACGATATTCCAAGGAGCGACGTCAAAAGTTCGTTTCATAAGATATTATCCTTTCTCAATCTCGATTAATTTCTAAGTTGCAAAATCAGTCAAAACTAAGCAGCGAACGTTTCCTTGATGGCGTTAACGGAGAATGCACCGATTGCCATTACGATCCCACCCAGCAACAGCATGTGTGGTTGGGAGTTGCCCAGCATTGGGTAAAGGAAGAAGCTGCAAAGTGAGGCAACAATCTGTGGCAGACAGATCGAGCAGTTGAACAGACCAAGGTAGGTACCCATGTGCTTACCAGACAATGCGTTGGTAACGATCGTCAGTGGGTAAGTATTGATACCGGCCCAGCCAATGCCAACCAGTGCGTAAGACAGAATCAAAGCGTATTGGTTGGAGAAGAAGCAGACCGTTGCGAAACCAACCGCACCCAGCAGCAGCGAGCCCATGTAGCCAGCCTTGTGGTACTTGTTAGGCAGCTTAGCCAATACGTAGGACCATACAACAGCGGCGATTGACTGAACGGCAGCCATCACACCGTACCAGTTACCAGCAGCCTGGTAAGCGGCAGAACTTGCGTTGGTCGTGTGCCATACGTTTTGAGCAATTGCACCAGCGGAGTAAGTCCACAGGTATTGGAAAGCAAACCAGCAGAAGAATTGTACCAAAGAAACCGTCCAGAAGGCCTTTGGAGCGTGCTTGAGCAGTTCAACCCAGTTACCGCCTTCCTTGTTGTCGGATTCCTTGATGCCGTGGTACTTAGCGTAGGTTTCAGGGTCATATTCCTTAACGTGAGTCATCGTCAAAGCACTGGTACAAATCAGCAGAATAGCACCAATGTAGAAGGCCCAGCGAACCGAAGGAGGAACGACACCCTTAGGAGCCGTGTTCTGCAGACCAAACCAAGTCAGCAGGAATGGGAAGATGGCTGCCAGAACGGAACCAATGTTGTTCAGCAGACTCTGAATACCATAAGCATAACTCTTTTGATCATCGTTGACCATGTCACCAACCATCATCTTGAATGGCTGCATGGCGACGTTAGAAGACAGGTCCAAGAAGGCAACGGTAATTGCACCGAACATCAATGCCGCAAATGATCCATACCCAAAGCCAAGACTACCTGAGTTTGGCAAGAGGAGCATAACGATAACGGCAACGATCGTACCAAGCATCAGGTATGGCAGCCGGCGACCGCCAAGCTTTGGTGCCCAGGTCCGGTCAGAGTAGTAACCAACGATCGGCTGTACGATCATACCCATCAATGGTGGCAAAATGAAGAACCACCCAAGACTGTTAGGGTCGGCACCAATCGTTTGGAAGATCCGACTCATTTGAGAACTTTGTAAAGTAAAGGCCGTCTGTACGCCAAGAAAACCGAAGTTAATCATCCAAATCGTTTTCTTGGACAAATATGGCAAGCCAGAGGTCTGTTTCTTTTGTTCTACTTCACTCATGACTTAAAACTCCTATCCTAAAAAATCCACTCAATAAATAATTGCCAAGTCGTGTAAGCGCTTCATGACTTTTTTAACAATTAATAATATATCAAATGAATTCGTTTTCCGCAACCGTTTGCACACAATTTAATGCAACCGATTGCGCAAAAATCTTAAAGAAAAGCCGGCCCATCAAGGAATGCACCGACTTAAAAATTTTTTATTTTTTTGACGATTAATTCCTACGCTTTGAAATCAATCATGTTTTTTAGTATTTCGGCAGTCTGACTGGCAGCTAGTCAACCTTAAAGGCAACAAAGGCATGCTGCAGATTAGGATTGAACAGCAGCTCAACCGCCTTTTTGCCCAGCTCATGCGGCTGCAGATCAACTTTTTCGACGGTTGGCAGCAGCATCCCCAGTAATTTGCTGTTGTTAAAGCAGATCACGGAAAGCCGATCCAACAGATGCATTTCCTGCAGCTCATGATTCAGTTTCAAAAACAGCAGGTCATCGGCACAAACCAGTCCATCGACCTTGGGATGCTGACTAAAGAATTCACTGGCCGATTGTGTGTCATAATACCAGTCCAGCTCCGGCAGATGCCGCTCCGCCAGACAGTTTTCGTAGCCCAGGCGCCGATCCTCCTCATACTGCCAATGATACGGCGAGCTGACATAGGCCAGATTAGTGACGTCATGATTGATCAGCAGCTGCTTGGTAGCCGCATAGCCTGCCGCGACGTTATCGTTGTCAACATAGCGATCGTTTTGGTGCCGCTCGGGATGACCGATTACCACAAAATTATAGCCATGCTCGCGCAGATAGGCCGCTACTGGATCATGTTCCAGCGTATAGAACAATAGGAAGTTATGAATTTTTGACTGCAGCGCCATGGATTTAACCGCGCGCAACAGTTTTTCCTGCGTGGGCGCCAGCGCAACGACCATTGAGTAGTCGCGTGATTCCAACGCTGAAGCAATTCCCCGCATTAAGTCGATATGAAATGGGTTAGCCGGCGCTTCATCGGTGGTTACTGGAAAAACCAGTCCAACCATATTGGCCTCGCCCCGGGTTAGATTGCGGGCGGCATAGTTTGGATGATAGCCGATCTCAACGGCAATCTTCTTGATTTTTTCGCGCGTTGCCTCGCTGATTCGCGGGTTATCATTTAAAGCTCTTGAAGCCGTAGAAACCGAGACTCCCGCGCGTGCCGCGATATCTTTAATTGTTGCCATGAACTGACAAAGCATCATGCCGATTCAAGTAGTTCAAGATTATTGAACTGGCAAAACAGGCATGACTCTCCTTTCATTATTAATAGATAGTTTGAACCAATGGATGGCTCATTGATAAAAATCAGACTGCAGCTAAGCATATGCTTGAATTTCAAAAGTTTGCCATATGCCAAAAGTACTGATTTAATTTTGAAGTGAATAACTTAATTTTAGTCGTATCATGGCAAAAGGGTCAATAGTCGTTTAGGTAAAAGGATTAACCATTTTAAAACCACAATTCCTAGTTGAAAATCGTTCCGACAACGAACCCTTCTAACGTCCAGTCTGTTGCTTTGGCTTTGAGAACATAGCATTTTTTTGCCTGGATCATCCCCTCCACCGTACTTGCGATTAAAATAGTTTTTTACTCACGCGGTACGATGCGGCCATCCGGGTAGACGTAATAGTCATGATCATCATAGCTGCCAGCCGTATTATGCGCGTTGCGATATGCCGAATCCTGGCCCCGAATCCAATAAACCGGCTGACCATTCGTATCGGTAGCCATCGTGCCGTTTCCTTCCGACATGTAGGACCATTGAATATCGCCATTGCCATATTTGGCGTCAACCGCGGCAATCGCTTCTTGAACCGAATTGATGGCAGCGGATTGACCAGCCGAGCTTCCCGCGGTCTGACTGGCGTTTTGATTTGTACCTGTCGCTTGGTCAGCTGCTTGACTGGCACTGCTCGATGTCTCTGATGATGAGCTCTGCGCCGTTTGACTGCTCGAAACGCTCGTACTGGAAGCAGAATTTTTGGAACTGGCCGTTTGCCGGGTCGCTTTTTTGGCCGTCTTTTTCTTATGGTGTGTTGCTTTTGAAGATGTTTCCTGCTTTGCTGACGAATGGTTTTCCTGGCTCTGATGACCGCACCCCGCTAGCATCAGACTGCTCAAGCCAATAATACCGAGCATCTCTAAAGATTTTTTCATAATTGCCTCCCGTAACCTTAATTTGGCTTGTCAAGTTTCAATATCAGCATGATCTGATTATACCGCCGTCATCATGCCGATTGATTAATGGTAAAATAGTCGTAGTACTTCAAATGAAATGAGGATGTCATCTTGGCCAGCAATTTTGCCTTTTTAAAATCTTATCATGGCATGCATAAACTGCATCATCTTTCTCATATGGCTGAAAAAGCCTATCGTAATGGGCAGTTTGCTACCGAAGCCCTGTTGATCAGCGAGATCAGCGGTCGTTTGATTCGCAAGCTGGTAAAACAAGAATTGCCCAATCTGAATCGCCCCTTCAACAGCGAGGATGGCTTGATCATGCTGCAGACGACGCAACTGCTCAATGATGAGCTGATCATGCTGCTGACTCAATTGCGCGCGGCCGGCCGCCATCCCAAACGAATCGACGCGGCTTTTGCCTATCAGATCATGGTTAAGCTGCACTATCTGCTTATCTGGTACATCAATCATTATCTGGGTGGTCATGAGGAACCCGGCCATTTTAAGCTGCACCGGCATTAACATCCAAAAAACAAGCAGTGCTGTTTCAAGCCCCACTAAAGCTTGAGACAGCACTGTTTTTGTATTTAAGATCAGTTTTTTTAAGATCAGTTTTTCTGGTGCTGCTTGAGCATCTTAAAAGTCAGCCCAATCGTCAGCAGCAGGCGCATCAACAATAGACCAGCCAAAATCAGATCACGCCGCCGTTTTTGGCGCGCCGTCTTGACTGTGTGGCCGCATTTTGCACAGATTTTTTCGTGAGCCTTAAGTGGAGTTTTGCAGTGTGGACATTTCATTGACAACACGTCCTTTCCAGTTTAGCTGTCTTTATTTTACGCCGATTCAACCTTACTGAGCGTTCTTTTCGATAAATTTCCAAGTGTTATTAAAACAGACTTTTTAGGCTCTTTTTGATTTTTTATTCAGAAATTTCCGAAAAAGGCTTGCACTTAGTAAACCGTTATACTATTATATTTATGGGTCGTAAGGAAAGTGTTTTCAATCCTGCTTTTCTTTCATAACTTGTTTTATCGTGAAACCGTTCGTGCAGGCAGTCGACGATAGCCATCCCCTAACTACGCCAAGTTTGCCGATGACTATCACCGTCAATCCATCGATCTGCCGCCAACGTTTGACCGACCCTTCCTTCGACCGTTGCAGTACGCCAACTCCAACGGTCAGATGTTCATTTAACCTCAAGGCGATCCTTCGTCTTTCCTCAAAATCGTGAAGCTGCCGGTACTGGTATGCCAATCCCCAGTACCGGACTCTCAATCCCTTTAAATCCACTTTAAGGCTTCACGGCTGATCATCCTTGTTTGGCAGGCTCATCTCTTATGACTGACTCTTGTTCACTCTAATCATTAAAAATTTAATCCACATTACATCCATGAGCCTGCAGACAACTAAAAAACCGTCATCGAACGCAAAATTCGGTGACGGTTTTTTATTACTTTGATTTGACTTTACTAAGTGCATCAGCAACTGCTTCACTCAGCGCGCGGCTGGTCGTCGTTGCTCCCGAGATGGCGTCAACGGCTGGCGTATTGGCACTGATCATGTTCTTTTCAAGCTGATCAAAAGCTGCCTGACCGATCTCTTCGTTTTCATGATTCTCCAAAATCTCAACTTGACGCAGCTTTTGATTTTGATAGGTTACACGGACAACGATTCGGCCGCCCATGCCATCATCCGAAACGCCCAGATACTGATCCGGCCCTACCATATAATGCTGCGCCGACAGATCCAGCAGATCATTAATATGCACCGTAACCGCATTATGCAGTCGTGCAACGTTGACGGCATCCTTTTTTGGCTTAGCGGCATTTTCGCCCGCGATCTTGCCAAAAATCAGACACTCAGCCAGATTACCGCCACTCTGATAATAGTTAGCGGCAATTCCGCCCAATTCACCGGCGCTGTATAAATGCGGGATCGGCTGGTCATCAACGTTTAAGACGCGCGCTTTTTCATCATGCTGTGGTCCGCCCTGCGTATTCAACACGTTGCTGGCCAATTTAATTGCATAGTATGGCCCCGCCCCGAACTTACGCATGGTATCCGTATCGCGACCGGTCTGATAGTCACGGCCAATCTCTTTAAAATGATTGAAGTCAGTAACCGTCTGCGTCAGGCTGATTGCCGGCACGTGCAGCTGTTTAGCCAGTTCTGGCAATGAATCCGCGCTGAGCAGCTTTTGCATAAACTTCGGATAGGGCAGGCGCCGGTCATCTTTTTCCTGCTGAGCAAAAACCTCGTACTGCGCCTGGTCAAATACCAGATAAGGATGTTTTTGATAGTGCGGCAGAACCCAATGGCCATGTGAATATAGATGGCCATGACGTGCAGGCTGATTTTCCGCAAAAAAGCGCGTGCCATCATCGCCAATCACAAAAATACTGCCATGATTCAACTGCGACCAGCTTTGAATTACCCGGCCCCGATGCTGCGTTCCCTCTTCAGCAAATGTCAGTCCGGCCAACGTGCCATAGCTTTCGTAGTTTCCCATGTGCCAAAGCTTAGCCTGAACTTCTTGGGCCATTTTAATGCCATCGCCACGGTTAAACAGTGTTCCCATTGGCATTAGCGCCGGTTTTTGCAGATAGTTTTGAATCATTTCCCGATTGTTTTCAAAACCACCCGTTGCCAAAACCAGACCATTCTTAACGGCAATCCGATAATCCTTACCGCGCCGACGCAGCTGAACGCCCTTTACCACACCGGTTCGTTCATCCTGGTACAAATGCCGCGCCCGCGTGTTGAGCCAGACATCGATCCGGTCCGCACGCTCAACCACGTTTTGCCGCAGTATCTTCCATAGCGCCGCATCCTTATCGCGTCGGTGAACCAGGGCAATGTCGACTGACTCGCTGTCGGCCAGTTCTGGATACTCAGCCAGCGAGTGCTTGGGAACGACTGGATCGCCTAGGCGGATGTCGTCTTTCCAGCTAACTGCCTTAACGCCCAGGTACTTTTCAAAATAGTCCGGCATATTTACCAGTCCGCGCAGATATGTCTGCATCAGCTTAGCCGGTACCATATAATCGTCATTGAGCTGCTGATAGTACTTGGTCAGCTGGCCGATTCCTTTGCCCATTGCAACGTGCTGTGAGGCATAGCGCGTATTGCCGCCTTCTCTTCCCAGGGGTGCCGTATCAACCAATAAGACGTATGCTCCCGCGTCAGCCGCAAACCGAGCTGCCGTAGCACCAGCACCGCCAAAGCCCACGACAACCACGTCATATTGGGCATTCCATTGAACATCATTGGCTTGCATTAGTTTTCATTCCTTTGTTCTATTTAATTACTCTTTTAGTCTAACTGAAGCCAGCAGCCAATGCCAACTATAAAAAGCCGCCCGTAAGCGACTTAATTGATGGAATATTTGCTGGTCAACATTGATTCAATTGCAAAACCGATCGTTGAATCTGATCCGTTATTTGCTTCAGTATCAATCATCTAGAACCGTCTTGACACGTAAATCAGCCGCCGCTAAACACATTAGGCTGTCCAGTCATGGCAGAGCCCGAAAAAAGCATTTCCAACGACAGCAACGTGACATGGCCTTTCAACCGGCTTAATACCCTGCCCTTGCCAATTGACCAGCGGCGATTTTAAGCTGTTATGATAAAACCGAACGTGACGGCCTTCATAAATCTGAATCGCTCCTTTCTGCAGGTAAGCGACCGGTATGAATTCGACCTGCGACTGTGCATTGCGGCATTCTGACCACTTAATCGGCTCCGGCAGCTCAAAGTTGTCAAAGCGTGCGCAGTTCAATACCTGTTCCAAGACCACGCGCCCCCGAAAAATAACGTTATCGCGCTCCGTTCCGCTTAACAGCTCGCCTGGCAGACCATCAGAAAAACACACCTGCTGCTGATAGTGGCTTTCCAGCATTTTAAGCTCTGGCGGCAAAACTGCACAGTAGCCCTTTGAACAATGGTAAACCATCAACTCATACGTAAGCATTGTTATCCCCACTTTAACAATCGCTGCCAGACTCACCCCTCCATCTGACACGATTAATAAATTGTTTTTTATTTAATTTGCTCAATAATTAAACGCATTTGGTGGTTCATGCATGTTTTTTATTATTGCAAACATTTTCATATTTTGCAAAATCTGTTCCAGACAGTTCTCATTAACGAAACACGGTTGCATCCAGGCTCATTTTCAACTGTAGCTGTGCGCAGAGATGCTGCTGGATCCGACCCCATTGATGATCGCCAGTATAGGTCAACCACCATCGGCTAAAGTCGATGGCTTGTGGGCAAACACCCCAGTATTGAGTATCCGAACCACAATTTGCATAGATACGGACGATTTACTCAAACAGCCGCAGTTGCTTGAGCAGTGATCATCTAATTACCAATGCCTTTTACATTCCCAGGTTGCCATAGGAATGATCCCAGCTTTTTGACTAGGCTTTTTGTTGTTTCTGGAGTCCTTTTTCTAGAATATTCAGTATTGCGTTTGTCTGGGCCGTTTACCGACTAAATCTGCACCATCATCGGCTACGGATCCTTTTTATCATTTATTATTGCGTATTACTCGCTGCTGAGGTATTTCTGACAATCGATGAGTCCAGTCATTCATTGCATTGATCATGATCGATCGGCTTAGATCAGCTTTTCTGACTGATTGATACCAAGATTCACCATCGAAATCAAATATTTAATCCGATTCTACGACAGCTATTTTTCAACTAGGTGCGTATTTCAAAATTAAATTATTTAAAATCATTGATAACACTTAACTTGGAGTAGAAAAAAGCGTACCAATCTTTTGCCATGCAACACAGCGAGCTCTGACCAGACGCACATCAGAAGACTGTTTCGTCAGCCAATAAAGTTTAATGCTATGACCAGTGTTCTGACTCGATAGCGGCTAAGGCAAATGTTTCGGCAGCTTATAAAATTTAATGCGGCAATCAGATCCACATCGAGGTACCGCTTCTAAAATCCATAAATTTCAATCGTACATCACAGCATCATTTTTTATAATCAATAAATCTCAAAAAAAATCCCTGCTCAAATCTGAGCAGGGACTTTTTATCAAGTCGGGAAAACAGGATTCGAACCTGCGACCCCCTGGTCCCAAACCAGGTGCTCTACCAAGCTGAGCTATTTCCCGAAATTAAATCAGTAATTAATATTACCAACAGTTGTAAATACTACCGCGTTTTATTTAAATCGTCAAGCAGATTTTATAATCATCGTTAGCTCAATAATTGTATCAATACAATTTGGACTAATATCTGGCTACGTCTTGTCAGTAAGCGGCAGCCGCCGTATAGTAAGATCATCAAATTAAAAAATGATTAGAGAGGATTGTTGATATGATCAAGCCCGCCCTGTTGATTGAAGATTTTTCGGCATTAGGTCAAATCTCATTGATTGGTGCCCTAAGCGTCTTGCAGGCAATGGGAATTACAACCGCATCCCTGCCCGCAACCATTCTATCCAGTCAAACGGAGGGATTCGGCCAGCCTGCCGTTTTAGACACCGAGCAATGGATTCAGGCTTCGCTTAGACATTGGCAGGCACAAGACATTGAACCTAGCGGCGTTTTAATTGGCTACCTTGGTCAATGCACCCTCGCCGAACAGCTAGGCAGCTGGCTTGAACAGCAAAACCTGACTGACTGCTTAAAAATTGTCGATCCGGTGATGGGTGATCAAGGCCGACTATATCCTGGATTTGATCACGATTATGTCGAGGCGGTCAAAAAACTATGCCGTCACGCTGATCTGATTACGCCTAACTGGACTGAGCTTTGCTTCTTGGCTGGTCTGCCATATTCGCTACCAACTGCTGAGACATTAATTCAAGGGATAGATCAGCTAAAGGCAGCGGGAATCAACGCCACGGTCATTGTCACCGGTGTTCATTTGAATGGACAGATTGGCTGCTGCTGGCGTCAAGATCAACAAACCAAATTTGATTGGCGCCAACAACAAAACCGGCCTGAGAATCTTCTGAATGGTTCCAATTCACACCAGAGTCTGCAAAGCAACAGCGATTGTTATCATAATCAACCACTGAATTTTTGCGGCAATGACGTTCAGTCCGGTCATTTCTATGGTACCGGTGATATCTTCTCAGCACTGCTTTACGGTCGGCTGCTGCAAGGTTGGTCGCTGGAGACAGCAGTTGAGAACGCGACGGATGCCATGGAGCTCGCAATCCAGCAGACCGCTCCCCTCCCTGACAACGAGCGGCGATTTGGTCTGCGTCTCGATCATTTGATTCACTATGTAAGCAAGCATAAGAGGAGTGATTTTAATGAAAAAATCTGCAACGGTTAGACATTTGGTATTCACGGCGCTTTTGACGGCGCTGACTTTGATCTTTGGTCGTTTCTTCTTAATTCCGCTACCTTGGACACATGGCAACATCAATCTCTGCGATGTCGGCATCTTTATCGGTGCCATGCTGTTGGGACCATGGGCGGGTGGCTTTATCGGTGGCTTTGGCGCCATGTTTCTGGACTTGATTTCTGGCTTTGCCCAGTATGCACCATTTTCGTTCATCTCACACGGTCTGGAAGGGATCGTTGCCGGATTGGTCTTTAAATACGTTCGTGGCAAATGGGGCCATATTGCCGGTGTAGCCGCGGGAACGATCGTGATGGTAGTAGGCTACTTCTTCTCAGATGCAATTCTGTACACCTGGGCAACTGGTGCAGCCGGTATCTTCCCAAACCTGATTCAAGGAATTGTCGGCTCGGTAATCGCGCTTTTGATTGCCTCACCAGTTGAAAAAGCAGTTCACCCAGCCCTCTCCAGTAAATAGCAATAACCCATTAATTATAAGCATGGCGCTGCATCCAGACGATAAGTGTTTGGAGCTGGCGTCATTTTTATTTTTAGGCTTTAAAACGTTTCTTGATCAGCTGGCTAAATTAAGGAAATGAATCCCCTTATGTTATGGCGGCGTTTTCATTTTCCAAGCTTTGGGTTAAAATAAAATTATCGTATTTATTGAAAGGAATATTTTTATGAAGGGTGCAATCTTTAACGTCAACAATCTAATCGTCGACACAAATCAGCAGCAGTTTGATGCCTGGCGCGAACTGGCAATGTATGAGTATGGGCTGGGACTGCCTGGCAAACTGGCCCCGCAGCTCAAAAACCTCAGTGCCGCCGCAGCTTTGCCAATTGTTTTGAACCAGCTGCACCAAACGGCCGATGAAGCAGAACAGGCCGCCTTGCTTTCTGAACAAGAACAGATGTATCAAAAAGCGCTGGACTCGCTGGATGAATCTTCAGTAATGCCTGGGATCGAACGCCTTTTGATCAACCTGGACGATCACTACGTCAACATGGGGGTCGTCGATAACGGCGGTCATGCCGAACTCGTCTTAAAGCAGCTGCAGATTGCCGACTACTTCACCACCATCATCCCTAATGAGGGCGATCCTTACTCCGCCTTTGCCCAACAGCTATCGGCAGCGCCAAACGAATGCATTGCTCTGGCTACCACTCCAGCCGATATTGATGCTATCAATCAGGCTCACCTGATCTCAATTGGTATTGGCGATGCAGAACTTTTGAGTGCGGCCGACTATCAGGTAGCTCAAACTGGTGATCTGCGGTACCCAATGCTGCGCAAGGTCTGGGAAGATCACCACGAAAATAAATAAAACGGCTGCTTAGTTCAATTAGTCAGCAATCAATTAAAGAACATTTATTCTAACCTTAAATAAGCCAATTTATCCATAGTTAAGCGCAAGAGATTTTTGGCTAGCATAAAACAGCGTCATGCCTGGGCTTTTTCCCCTCGCGATGACGCTGTTTTTATTAATATTATTGATCATTTAAAACTGCCGCAATCTTCGCAATATCAGCGGGCGTAGTCGTACAGCAGCCACCAATCGCGCTGGCCCCGGCGAGCAGCCACTCTTTCGTCAGTTTGCCAAAATCATCTTCGGCAGGTGCTGCTGACCAGGTTTTAGTCGTTGCATCATAGCTTGCTCCCGAATTTGGATAGACGATTATTGGCAGTGCCGTAGCTTCTTTTAGTTTCTTAATCGCTGGCGTTACCAGGCGCGGCGGAATACAGTTGACCCCAACGCCAATTACCTGATCATACTGCGCAACGGCTTTGGCAGCATCGGCCAGTTTAGTCCACTCACTGATGGTCTCGGCATTTTGCAAAGTAAAGGAAACATATACTTTTTGGTCAGGATACTCATTTTTTAGCAGATCCAAAACCGCTTTAACCTCACTCAATTTTGGTTGCGTCTCCAATGCCAGACAGTCTACGCCAGCATTGACGATTGCTTCCAAACGAGGGCGGTAGAATTCTTGATACTCAGCCGACGTTAATTCATAATCGCCACGATATTCGCTCCCATTTGCCAGATAAGCGCCATAAGGTCCAAGCGAGCCAGCCACATACCCGTGCGCTCCCGTTTCTGTTTCGTAATCATCTCGTGCCTGCTTGGCTAATTCAACGGCCTTTTCAATAACTTGTCGAGCTTGTTTTTCAGTCAGTCCCGCTTTTTTAAGTGCTGGAAGATTGGCTTGGTAGGTATCAGTAATCGCCAACCGCGCCCCAGCTTCAAAATACTCTTTGTGTACTTGATAAACGAGTTCTGGCTGGTTAATCAAAGCCGCGGCTGTCCACAACTCATTGTCCGTATCACAGCCCAGCCGCTCAAGACTAGTACTCATTGAGCCATCAATTACCAATGAATTTGAGAAAATTGATTTTTTTACCATTACTTTCACCTTTTTGTGTTATTATTCTCTAATGATATTCTAATTAATTAATATTAACAATTATTTTAGCTTGGGAAGTGAAAAAATGGCAATTGCCAAACAAACTGAACACTTAGCACGTAAAATGGAATCGCGTCATATCCAGATGATCTCATTGGGCGGCGTAATTGGTACCGGGCTTTTCTTGAGCTCTGGCTATACGATCCATCAAGCAGGCCCTTTAGGAACAGTGCTGGCCTATTTCGTTGGCGCACTGATCGTCTACAGCGTCATGCTTTGTCTGGGCGAGCTTTCGGTAGCAATGCCTTATACCGGTTCGTTTCACGTGTATGCCAAGCGCTATATCAACCCAGCAACCGGCTTTGTCGTCGCCATTCTTTATTGGCTGACTTGGACGATTGCGCTAGGTTCTGAATTTACAGCTGCTGGACTGATCATGCGCAATTGGTTCCCACATACGCCAGTCTGGATCTGGAGCCTATTGTTTATGATTGGCATTGTGATAAGCAATATTTATTCAGTACGGATTTTTGCGGAAAGCGAGTTTTGGCTGGCCGCAATCAAGGTGTTTGCAATAATTGCTTTTATCGTCTTGGGATCGCTGGCAATTATTGGCGTGATTCCGCTCAAAGGCTATTCGCATGCTCCAGGATTGCAGAATTTCGTCAAGGATGGCTTATTTCCAACTGGCTTTGGCGGTGTCTTCACAACCATGCTGACGGTAAACTTCGCTTTTTCTGGCACTGAATTGATCGGGGTAACGGCCGGTGAAGCCAAACAGCCTGAAAAAACACTGCCCAAGGCCATCCACACTACCCTTTGGCGTCTTATAATCTTTTTCATTGGTTCCATGATCGTAATGGCCGCCTTGATTCCATACCAAAAAGCTGGCGTTACTCAAAGTCCATTCGTCTATGTCTTTAAGATGATGGGCATTCCATTTGCCGGTGACATTATGAATTTTGTTGTCTTATCGGCTATTATTTCTGCGGCTAATTCCGGTCTTTATGCCTCAACTCGAATGCTGTGGTCGCTTAGCAACGAAGGAATGCTGCCGAAATTCTTTACTAAAACCAACCGGCGCAGCATCCCCACGGTAGCCTTGGCATTCAGCATGCTGGGCGGTATCTTGGCTCTGCTTTCCAGCGTGATCGCCGCTGATACCGTCTACTTGGTGCTTGTTTCAATTTCTGGATTGGCCGTTGTTTTTGTCTGGATGGCAATCGCCCTGGCGCAGCTAAATTTCAGAAAGGCATTCCTAGCACAGGGACATCAAATCGATGAGCTTTTGTACCGCACGCCCGGCTATCCGTTTGTTCCCTTATTTGCTTTAATCTCAAGCGGTTTATCGTGTCTTTTGATCTGGTTTGATCCTCAGCAGCGAATCGCGTTGTATTGGACGCTGCCGTTTGTTTTAATTTGTTATCTCGGCTATTGGTGGTGGCAAAAGCGCCATCCGGAGACTGCCGATACGAATAAGTAGTTTTGTTTAGCATCCGCTTGATCAATCAGGGGGATGCTTTTATTAGTTATGATAAAATAAAGGCAGTATTCAAAATCGAAAGGAGGCAGGCCCTTGCTGCGCTATCTAATCAGCATTCTGATTGGCGGCATTCTGCTTTTGATCTTTAAGGACTGGCTTGGGATCAGCCGAAAACATCCGCCTCGTCAAAAAGCTACTCACCAGCCGGATGCCACATCTGAGCATGAACCAGAAACAATTCCTCCATCGACGTCAAATGTTCATCAACCAACAATAATCGCTCAATCAGCGCCAAATGAGCATGGTCAATCGATACCAGACGAGCATAAACCGGCAGTGGCTGCTCAACCATTGCCAGATGATCATGAAACAGTAAAGAAAGATCAATCTCGGCCAGTGCTGGTATCTGAGCCAAATTCTCGCGATGCTGTTTCACATGAAAATGACTCTGCCCACTTTACTGAACAAGGTTTCGTGGCCACAAACGGCGACAGCGCTACTGAACAGCAAGACATTTCATCGCAGACTGAAGCTATCAGTTTAAATCCAGCGCAAAATAATCTTCAGCACGATCTTGGCACCCCAGAATCGAAGCAGAATACTGTTCAACTCGAGCTTGGCAACTCAAAATCAAAACGCGATGCCGCTCAATACGATCGCAAAAGCCAACCGAATCTTGGCAACACTGAAATGCTGGCAAATCCAGCGGCAAAGCTTCAAGATCAAACCAGCGTGCCGCCTAAAGATGATTCAAAGGCCTCCCTTGATGCTGATTTCTCATCCAGGCCGCGAGCTAAATCAAAACGATCACCTTTTATATCATGGTTTAGCTTCAAACGCCCAGTTAATTGGTCAACGGCAGCGCAACCGTTGAACTGGTCAAATCTGCTCACAACCAAGCCGATCAGCAATGCCGCCTACTTAGAGCAGCTGCAGCAGTGGGATCGGCATCTCAGTATGGTCGCGGATCATGATGAGATTGCGACCCAGGCCCGGCAAAACTTTTCTGACGCCCAGAAGAACGCCTTTTTCCAAGATCCATTCCCTGGCCTGCGCTTTTTAGCTTATGAGATGGCCAAAACCTATTCTTGGTACAGCCATGGTACGGATCGCTCCCCGCATGAACTGGCCATGCTCTCTAAAGACCTTAGAGGAATCATTCAGCTGCATGAGCGCGCCACGCAGCTTTTGCAGGGAGATATCGGGGAGCGCCGCGTCTATCAACTGCTACAGGAGCTTTATCCTCATGAAGAACTGTTGGACTCGCTCAACCTGCCTTTTGACTACTACAAAAAGCAAAATACCGCTGCCGTTAACCAGATTGACATTATATTGATCACTCGCAACGGGGTCTTGATTCCAGAGGTTAAAAACTATCAAGGCCTGGCGCTGCAGCTGACCAAGGATGGCGATTTCATCATTGCCTACCCCAACGGCTACTGTGAACAGATTAAAAATGCCGCTGAGCAGCTCAGCAACCACGAGCATGCGGTCTCACGCCTGTTATTTGAGGATGCCAACGCACGCCAGATTTTAATGAACGCGCAACCCGTCATTCATTCCATGTTCGTGGCGGCCAACCCCGATCAAGCAACCATGCCCGCCCCTGGAATGCGAAATCGACTCTACTCACTGTCGCAGCTTGATCAATTTGCTAAATTTAAGGCCAAGCGTCCATTAACCGGTCTCGAACAGCGCTATCTCAAAGAACTGCTGGCCAGTCGCGAAACCGGCGAACGCGAATACGAGCAGCCCTTTATCATCAATCTGGCCAAACTGGAACGTCAGATGCTCGCGATGGCAGCTTTGAATGATCAGTATCTTAATGACAACAGTCCACTGACTCGTTATGTTGACAGTGACATGCTGACCAGTCTGCATCGCGGTAATTTCATTGACGATCACTGCCGGCTGCGCTAGGTCAAGTTTGAAACCGGGAGCGCTGACTTCGCGAACTTATTTCTAGAAAGGATAATCCTCTTGCATCAAATTAATACAGATGGTCAATGGCTGCATCTTTTTTATCAAGGTGAAGAACGTGATGACGGCTGTGCTAACGAATTGAGTCTGCAGCCTGCTAATGGTGAGCACCGCTTAAACCTGCTTTTGAGCAACCATGGCTTTAATAACGAGCCGCATGACGCAACTTTTTCACTCAATCAAGCCGATGCCCAGGCTTTGTAGAAATATCTGGCTAATTGGCTGAATGACCAACAAAAGTCTCCGTCATCACACGAAGCAGACTCATGCGACCAAGCTTAGGAGCGTAAAATGCCCTGTCGCCCAATCCTGGCGGCAAGGCATTTTAGTTTTTAATGGGTTTGCTAATTTTAAATTCTTCAAACCAGCCAACGCCATGGTTAGCATCATTTTCCGCGGAAATCACAAATCAGCATCCATTCTACAACCTACTGATAGATACAGTCCGTTGATCCCGTAACCCATCACAGCACGTATTCCACCAGCCTCACGAACCTTCCTGGACTTGGAAAAAACAATCTATCGGGTAATCACCCATAAACACGCTGGCTTTGTAAAGCAAATTGGGGTCTGGCGAACTACACTGACTTTTACCTACTTATACATCGTTTTTTCCGAAAAGTAGGTAATGATGGTTTTGTCATATGTTTTATGCAGGATTTTTTGCATATTAGCCATGATTGACGCATTAAGCAGCACGGCTAAGATAGCTAGCTGCCGATAACCTTACAGGGCACTCTGCAGCGGCCCTTTTACTTTTTAATCGTTAATTAAAACGCGCTACCCCAAGTCCTAAGACCTGAGCTAGCGCGTTTTTCCGCTGTCAGATTTATTTATGACTAGTGATACAGATCAAACCGGCCCTTGGCAAGCAGTTCCTTAACCCCGCCAGTTTCAATCAGTGACTTGTTGGCAATCATCTTTTTGATTACCGAAGCTGGGTAACCATAGTACTTCATCCCCATCGCAACGCCAAAAGCATGCGTGTTGCCCATTGAAGCCACGGTCCCCAGTGAATGGTAGGAGTATGGACCAGGCCGCTGACCATCAGTTACGCGCGCCGTCAGATCCTTAGCCGCGTAGATTCCCATCGTCAGCGCGATCTGAGCCGTCGTTGGGTAAGGCCGCTTGCCATCTGGCGGCATTACCGCGGCCACGTCGCCCAAAACGTACAGATCATCATAATCAGGGGCCGTCAAGTGATCAGTAACCATCACCCGACCACGTCGCTGCGGCAGATCAGAGGCTGCCATGACCGGACTGCCGCTAACCCCCGTTGTCCAGATGATCGTGCCGGCCGTTTCCTCATGCAGCTGTTCATCCTTAGTTTGATAAACGACCGCGCCCGGCTTGATTTCCTTGATCGCGGCCTGTCCTTGCAAGGTCAGCTGCTCTTTTTGCATCAGCTTAACAGCGTAATCTTTCATTTTATCATCAAACATTGGCAAAATCCGTGGCGAGGCATCAATCATCTTGATCTGAATTGCAGCTGGGTCAACTTCTGCCACTTTGGCCAAACGCTTTCTGGCATCGTAAAGGGCTCCTGCCAGTTCAATTCCGGTAAAGCCCGCCCCACAGACGATGATCTTAAGGTGGTCGGGATTATGATCAGCACGGTATTGCGTCATCTGTTCATTTAAATGATCAGCAATCCGAGCCGCCTGATCAACGTTGGCCATTGGCAGGCTGTTTTCCGCGGCTCCCTTGATACCAAACGTTTCCGAGACAAATCCCAGTGCCATCACACAGTAGTCATAGTTCAATGGCGCATGTTCGGCCAGCTCAACCTGTTTGGCATCAGGATCAACCTTGACGACGCGATCCTTGATCAGTTTGACGGCTGGACTGAGAACCTCTTGAATCCCAAAGCTGATATATTCTGGTGCAACGTTGCCGGCTGCTACCTCATGCAGGCTGGTTGCCTCGTAATGATAGTCGTTTTGTTCCACCAGCGTAATCTCAGCTGTCTTGGCTACTTTTTTCTGCAGTTCGACAACGGTTTTCAAGCCAGCATAGCCAGCACCTAAAATGACGATTTTTTTCATTTTCTTCAACCCCTTTTAGAGAACCATTCCAATTAGATAAGTCAGAACCTGAGTCGCGCCGCCAACCATCAAGATACGGACAGCGCAGATAAAGGTCTCGTTTTTAACTTGTCTTTTGATAAGCATCTTGTTCTGTTTGAAAACGAAAGGTACAATAAGCAAAGACAGAATTACCGTAAATGGTGAGATATGAAAGAATGGTGATATAGTGATAAATAAGAATGCCAGGACGTTTTTGACGCTAAAGGCAATCAGACAAGCGCGCTTGCCCAACAGCCGAACAATCGTATGCCGGTGATTGCGCAGATCCTCGGCCGCGTCGCAAAGGTTATTGGCCAACAGCAGATTTGAGATCCAAAGCTCCAACGGCATTGCCAGCACCAGGATCCGCCCCAGACTTAGCCAATCCCAGGAAAATTGCTCCTGCACGTTTAGATAGATGGTGATCAAGACAATCATAAAGCCCATCGTAAAACCAGCGAAGAACTCGCCCACCGGCAATCCGGACAGTGGATAGGGACCAAATGAATAAAAGATCCCAACCAAAAAGCAGAAGATGCCCATTCCTAAAAGCGGCCAGCCAACCTGAGCCACCAGCCAGATTCCCAATAGCGATGCGATCAAGACCATCCCGGCTATCAAGCATCGCATGGCTGGCAATGACAGCTGCTCGCGGCCGATGATATTAGTCTTTTGCTGGTAGACCTCAGTATCGACGGCATGGCGGTAATCGTTATAGTTGTCCATAACGTCGACGGCCATATTGAACAGCAGCATCGCGATCAGAAATACCAGCATCACTCGCCAGTCAAACGAATGGTAATACCAGATGCTGTAGCCGACACCCAATAAAAAGGGCAGCAGACTGGCAGCCTTGGCTTTCACCTCTATCAATTCCAAAAAAACTTTCAGCGACATTTTCTAAGCAATCCTTTCATCTCTTGCAGCAAAAAATATTTAGTTAAGGAACTCATTATTATGATCAATTCATTTCAAACTCAGACCAAACGCTTAATCGGCAGTGAATTAAAACAGGTTCGCCAACTCATCGATACGCGCCTGCAGTGCCGCAATCCCGAACTGGCGCAGGCCTTGCAGCAGATGGCCAGTCACGGCGGCAAGTTTCTGCGTCCAACGTTGCTGCTCTTGGTAGCCAAAGCGGCCATGCCCAAGGATTGGACTCCCGCCACGCGCAGCCGTTTGATCCAGCTGGGCGCATCAATCGAGATTCTGCACATGGCAACGCTGATTCATGACGATATTATCGACGACTCGCCCAAGCGTCGCGGACAGGTCAGCGTCCAGGCTCAATTTGGCAAGGATACCGCGGTTTATGCCGGCGATCTGCTGTTTACCAAGTTCTTTGAGCTGTTGATTGCCAACCTGGCCAACGACGAGTATCTGCAGATCAACGCGCAGGCCATGAAAAAGATCTTGGATGGCGAATTAGGACAGATGGCGCTGCGCTATCATCAACAGCAGCAGATCATTCAGTACCTGCGCAACGTCAACGGCAAGACGGCAGCACTATTTCAGCTGGCCGCCAGCGAAGGCGCTCATTTTGCCGGGGCGGATCGCCAGACCACTGCTTATGCCGCGCGCTTCGGTCAAAACCTGGGCATTGCCTTTCAAATGATTGACGATCTGCTTGACTATACCGATCAAGGCAAGCTCAACAAGCCTGTGATGCAGGACCTGGCGACCGGCGTCTATTCGCTGCCGCTTTTAATGGCCCTGCAGCAACCGGCAACGGCCAAAGAGCTCCAGCCGCTGCTTGAACAGCCGCTGACCCATGCCAGCGAACAGCAGATCAAAACCATCGTAATCAACAGCGGCGCGCTGGATGAAGCTCGTCAGTTAGCCCAGCGGTTTACGCAAAAGGCCGATCAGTGGCTGGCAAAGCTGCCGGATTCACCTGCCCAGCGTCTGTTAGTTCAGCTGACGCAACAGCTCATGCAAAGAACCGTTTAGCCGGCCGCGATAATCAGCTGTATGCTTTGAAGTACTAAGCTGGCTTGACATTGACTCAGCTTACGGCAGCAAGCGCTCCAAAATTTTCCGAGCGCTTTTTCAATTTTAAAATCCGTTCAACCGCATCGGCAGCTTGCCGGTGCTTTTTTATTGACCGCATTTATTTGCCAGCCTGACTGGTCCCGCCTTGGTCGGCAGTCAGCAAGCCGCGGTAGTACGCGCTTTGCTGCCACAATTCTGCCGGCGTGCCCTGCAGTTTAAGCTGACCATCGCCAATCAAGATCACACGATCCATTTGCTCGACTCCCTGCAGGTGGTGCGTTACCCAGATCAGCGTGCGATCCTGCAGCTGCGTTTGAAACGTTTCGATTACCTGACGCTCCGTAATGGGATCCAGACCAACCGTTGGCTCATCCAGCAAAACGATCGGCGCGTTGTGCAGCAGAATCCGGGCCAGCGCGAGTCGATGCCGCTCACCGCCAGAAAAACGCAACCCGGCTTCAGCAACCGGCGTCGCCATTTTCTGCGGCAGCTGGTTAATCATTTCCCAGAGACCAACCCGCACCAGCGCGTCTCTTAGCTGCTCATCACTGGCTTCTTCATTGCCCAGCCGCAGATTATTGGCAATCGTAGTGTTGAACAGATAGGGACGCTGGTTGATCACGCCAAAGATCTCAGCGGCCGCGTCTCCCAATTCAAAACTCAAGCAATCGCCCACGGTTACCGTTCCCCCGGTTGGCAATAGATCGCCCCGCAGCAGCGAGAGCAAAGTCGTTTTCCCGCTCCCGCTGCGTCCGAGAACGGCAATCTTTTCCCCGGGCTTGATCGTTAAATCGATTCCCTTCAGCACTTCGGCATTATCGACCTGGTAACGGAAATGCAGATCACGCAGCTCAATTTGATACGGCGCGTGGGGATGTGAATCAGCAGCTGATTTTTGATCGGCAGCCGGCAACTCATTCAAACGGCGTAGCGACTCGCCATACAGATTGGTTTCCTGAGCCGCAGCCGGCAGCGGCGACAGCGCGTCAGCCAGTGGAAACAGCGCTAAGACCAGCGCGGCAATCCAATCCGCGGCACCGCCATGATACTGTCCCCAACGCGCGGCCCCCCAAAGAACCAGACTGACAGCCATCAGCAAAAACAGCATCTCCATTAAGAAATCCCGTCGCCGTGCAAATCGGTGCTCGGCCAGCCGATTGTTCATTGCCAGCTTTTCCGTTGCCGCGTGGCGTTTCAAATAGTCTGCGCGTCGTCCCGCCAAGCGCCAGTCAGCCAGTCCCAAGACGTCATCCGTCAATTCAGCATACATTCGATCACGCAGCTGCTTGTCTTTCATCTGGCGCGCTCCATTGACTACCGTTGACCACCATGGAATCGCGATGATCATCAGCCCAAAGATCAGCAGCACGGCCAGCCCCAGCAATGGTGAAAGCCAGCCCAGCGCAATAATCAGGATCACGTAAAGCCCCCAGGCAACCAGCATGGGAAAGATCGTGCGCAGATAAAGATTTTGAATATGACCGATATCATCGGCCAATAAGCCTAGCAGATCCCCCAGCTGATAGCGACGGCGCCAAAAGATCGCGTCGGTTTCCAAGGCGTCATACAGTCGTTGCCGCAGTCTGGAAGTCATCTTAAGCACCCAGTTGTGGCTGACCAACCGCTCGGCATAATGCAGCGTAGGCCGGCCAATCCCAAACGCGCGCGTCAAGACGATCGGCACGTAGACCAGCAGAATGTTGACCGGCTGCTCAGCGGCGCGACTGATCAGGTAGCCGGCACTAAACATCAGCCCGGCCGCGCAGATAAACGTCAAAATTCCCAATGAGATCGCCAGGATCAGACTTTTGCGATAGCGCCGCAGAAACGGGCGGACCCACGAATCATGCTTTAAAATCTGAAAAAGCTTGATTTGTCTAAACATGCCGCTCACCTCGCATTCCATTAATCAATGAGACGAAATAGCCATTTTTTGCCAAAAGTTCGTCATAGGTTCCCTGCTCAACCAGCTCGCCATGATCCATTACCAAGATCCAATCCATCTCCTTCATCCAATGCAGCCGATGCGTAGCAAAAAAGACCAACCGCTGATCCATTAACGGCAGCATGCGTTCTTTCAGCTCCAGTTCGGTTTCAATGTCCAGATGAGCGGTTGGCTCGTCAAACATCATGACCCGCCGCTTGTCGTCCAGTAATGCTCTGGCCAACGCGATCCGCTGCGATTGACCGCCAGAAAGCTCGCGGTGTCCGGCCCCAATCATCGTTGCCAGGCCAGCCGGAAGCTTGGCCAGCCAGTCCGCCATGCCAACCGTTGCCAGCGCGGCCCTGATCTGTTCATCAGAAACACCTGGCGTGTAGAAGGCAACGTTTTGACGCACCGTTGCCGTAAAGATCGTTGGCGACTGCGGCAGATAAAGCAGCTGATTTTGCCAGTCCGGCAGGTTAAGCGTCGTTACCGTTTGATCCTGAATCTTGATCGTGCCTTGTTTAGGAGTCAAAAAACCACTCAAAAGATTGATCAAAGTCGTCTTACCCGCTCCACTCATCCCGATAATGCCAACTTTCTGCCAGCCTTTGATCTGCAGTGAAAACGGCTTAATACTGGTGCCTTTTGGATATTGAAACGCCATTGAGTCAAGCGACAGCTCATCAGTTGATTTCCAGGAATGCAGTGGTGCTTCGATCCGTGGCTGCGTGGGCTGGTTAAGGATCGTCAGCATTTTATGAAACGAGTTGCGGCCATTGAGCGTGGCATGGAAATCACCAGCAAACCGACGCATCGGCAGGTAGTATTCCGGTGCCAGGATCAAGACGGCCAACGCGTTTAAAAGCGCCATGCGACCATTTAGAAGATCAAACCCCAAATAAACGGCCACCACCGCGATGGAAAGCGTCGTGAAAAAGTCCAGAGCAAACGTCGAAAGCATCGCGACTTTCAGCACGGCCATCGTTCGTTTACGAAAATGCTCGCTGGCCGTAAAGATGCTTTTAGAGTAGCGCTTGCTTAAACCAAGATACTTAAGCGTGTCGATCCCCCGCAGCGAATCGATAAAATTGTTCGACAAATGCTGAAAACTGCCATACTGCTGCTCGGCTTTAGCTTTGGCGGCCTTGCCCAGGATGATCATAAACAGGATGATCAATGGATAGGTCACCAATAAGATCACGGCCGAGCGCCAATCAAAAATCCCAACGGCAATCAAGATCAAAACGGGGACGCTCATCATGCCGATCGTCTTGTCAAACGTCAGCTTAACGTACTGGTTGACCTCGTCGATACCATCAAGCGCCATGGCAACCGTGCTCCCAGTCCCATTTTCCTGCACCAAGGCCGGCCCCTGGTCATAGAGTTTGCTTAACAGCCGCGCCCGCAGATCAACGGCCGTCTGTTCCGCAAAACTATCCAGAATCCGTTTTTCCAGCCATAAGAGCAGCTGGCGCAAGGTATAGCTGGCAATAAAGCCCGCTAAAAGCAGCCAGTGCAGTCCTTTTCCCTGCCAGAGCATAAACAGCGTGCCAGCCAGACAGGCAGCCTGAGCGATAATAAAAACGGCCTGCAGAATCTTTATTCCGACAAGCCGTTTCACGATCGCGCCGGAACCCGGCAATTGAAATAAATCACGATCAATCATTAACGTACCTCAACGCGCGGCATCTCAATCCGCTTGCGGAAGATCCAGTAGGCAAAGGCCGTATATACCAAAATGCATGGCACCAGAACCAGCGTTGCAATCGTCATCACGATCAGCGTGTAGTTGGAAGATGACGCGCTCTTGATCATCAAATCGTACTGACTGCTGATCGAAGAAATCATCAACCGTGGGAACAAGCCGCTAAACAGCAGTGCTACCAGCGAAACCAGCGTCAGACCACTGAAGACGAATGCCCAGCCATTGCGGTTTTTAAAGGTATTGGCATGAGCCAGCACCGAAAAGGCAACGATCAAAGCCAGCCCCAGCAGCGTTGCTAACGGGTGCACCTTGATAAAGTCGGTTTGGAAGAGCAAAAGCAGCGCAAAGACCACCTCGCCCAGATACAGAACCCAGTAGAATGCCTGGCTGTAGTTTTGGGCCCGCGCCTGAATCGCCCCCGTTGTCTTGAGCGCAATATAGTTCAAGCCATGCAGGTAGGTCAGCAGAGTCAGGGCAACGCCGCCGACGATCGAAAACCAGTTAAAGTAGTCTAAAAAACCAGCTTGAATGTTTCCTTGCGCGTCGATCGGCATCCCTTTGACCATCGAGATAAACATCACGCCAAAAAAGAATGGCACGATCAGACTGCCCAATGCCAGCGCGTTATCCCACAGCGGCTTTTTTGCCATGGGACTCTGCGCCCGAAACTCAAACGAAACGCCCCGGATAATCAAACCAACCAAAATCACCAGCAAGATCAGGTAGTAGCCGGAAAACAGCGTGGCGTACCAGTATGGAAACGAAGCAAACATCGCCCCGCCCGCCGTGATCAGCCAAACCTCATTGCCATCCCAGACCGGACCAATCGTACGAATCAGCTGGGTGCGCTCGGCCTCGTTATGAGCCAGGGTTTTAACCGCCATGCCAACGCCATAGTCAAAGCCATCCAGGAAGAAGAAGGCCGCAAACAGCAGACCGATCAAAAAGAACCATAATATCTGCAGCATTGTCATTTAAAACGCCCCCTTAGCAAATGGATCCATAATCTTAGCCGATGCCGCGGCCTGATCGAATGGATCGTTGTGCAGCGCCCGTACGATCAAACCAATCAGGATTACCGCCAAGCCGCTGAACAGACAGAAGTAGACGATGTTGGAAATCAAGAGCGAAGCCACCGAAACGTTTGGCGAGACGCTTTGAGCAATCGTAAACAGACCATAGACCGTCCATGGTGCCCGGCCCAGTTCCGTAATCAGCCAGCCACTGGTATTCATCAAGAACGGCGCAAACGTCAAGAGCGCCATTACCCAAAGACACCAACGATGCTGATAGAGCGTCAATTTGTTTTTGCGCGTCAAGATCAGGCCAACCAGCGAGCACAGCGCGATCAAGGCCCCAAAACCAGCCATCACCCGGAAGCTCCAGAACAGCGTATTGACTGGTACATAGTAGTTCATCTTGTGCCCGGCAATCGTCGTACCATACTGTTTCTTGAGCTCAGCGTTGACCTGCTCCATCCCTTTGACGGATCCGGTCGTCTTGCCATAAGAAAGCACGCTCAGCATTACCGGAATATCGATCTTGCCCTTGACTTCATGGGTCCTGGTATCAGCAATCCCGACCACCGTCCAAGGCGCCTGCTTGCCCGTCGTCTTGTAGACAGCTTCCGTAGCGGCAAACTTCATTGGCTGTTCCTTGATCAGGTACTTCATCTGCAGGTCCCCCATCAGCATCGTTGCTACAGAGAAGACCAGCATCAGCGTCATGCCCAGCCGCATCGTCTTGTGATAGACTTTGGTGTTTTCCTTTGACAGCTGCCGTTTCTTAAGCAGCTGGAAGGCAGCCAGACCAGTAATGATCGTCGCCCCGGTTAACAGCGCCCCCAAGACAACGTGACCATATTCAAAGAACAGCTGCGGATTCGTCAGCAAGGCGCCAAAGTCAGCCATTTCGGCCCGGCCGTTGCGAATCGTGTAGCCGACGGGATGCTGCATGAAAGAGTTGGCAGTCAGAATCCAAAGCGCGGAGGTCATTGTCCCGAACACGACCATCCAAATAAAGAACAAGTGCAGTTTCTTGCCAACCCGATCCCAGGTAAACATCCACAAGCCAATAAACGTTGACTCGATGAAAAACGACAGCAGCGCCTCAAAAGCAAGCGGTGCGCCAAAAATATCGCCCATAAAGCGTGAGTAGTCGGACCAATTCATCCCAAACTGGAATTCCTGAATCAGCCCCGTAACCACGCCAACGGCAAAACTGAGCAGGAAGATCTTGCCCCAGAATTTTGCCATTCGTTGATACTGTTCATTTTTGGTATGAACATAAATCGATTCCATAATTGCAACGACAAAAACGGTCCCGATCGAAAACGGAACGAAAAAGAAGTGAAAAACGGTCGTCATCGCAAATTGGAAACGAGCTAGATTAACGATTGTCATTCTAACATCCCCTTTTAAACTTATTTCCTAATCGCTTATCAACAGATTAGGAATACCGCTTTTACAGCCTTAGTGTACCGCTTTGATAAAAGGCTTTCAACATGCAAATCACTTTATTTTAATTTTGTCTCTCAACCCGCAGTTATCCGGCAATTTAAGCGATTTTTAGTATATTTAAGAAACAATGATTCTCTTAAAATCGTCTATTTTTAAGTTATCAATCAATTAACAATATTCGGGCCGTTTTCAACATTCAATTCGTTTTTATTCATATTAATACAGTTGACGATTTATGTTCATTTTACCAAAAGTTTGTGAAATTGAAACTTCACTTCACAATATCAAGAAAGTAAATTGAGTGTTACTATTTTCTAAGCCGGCCAATCGATAAGTAAAAAATATTATTAAATCATTGATATATAGGTAATTAAAATGAAATTACCGATTGTATCCGACAAATTCAAAACATTTTTGTAGCGCTTTCGCATATTTGGTGATAAGATATATTCACAAAGTTGATATTCACAAATCCTGCAGGACATCGTTGCTTTTTATACATTTAATATTCAAGAAAGGACGATAATTATGAAAGCAGCAGTTTGGCATGGCGTAAAAGACATCCGCGTGGAAGATGTTGAATTAAAGCCTTTAAAATCAGATGAAGTCGTTGTAAAAGTCGCTTGGGCCGGCATTTGCGGCAGCGATTTGCATGAATACGTCGAAGGTCCGGTTTTCATTCCGGTCGATAAGGTTGATGAACTGACTGGCGGCCAGGCACCGCTGACGATGGGGCATGAATTTTCCGGGGTTGTTGAGGCAGTCGGCGAAAACGTCACGGATGTTAAAATCGGTGATCACGTTACCGTCAATCCAACCGTTACTCGTGAACGCTGGAGCGATGATCTCAACGTTTATGACGGCTACTCCTTTATTGGATTAAGCTGTGATGGCGGTTTTACCACCTTCGTCAACGTCCCTGCGCACAACATTTATCATTTGCCAAGTGAATTTCCTTTAAAGCTGGCAGCCACGATTGAACCAACCGCCGTTGCCGTGCAGGCTATCAAGGAAGGCTCGCTGAAATTCGGCGATACGACGGCGATTTTTGGTGCTGGCCCAATCGGCTGTTTGGTTACGGCGGCGGCTAAGGCAGCGGGCGCTAGAAAGATTATCGTCTGCGATCTGTCTGAGAGCCGTTTAAACAAGGCAATTGAAATGGGAGCTACCGACGTCATCAATTCTGGCCAGGTCGATGCCGTCAAGGAGATTCGCAAGCTGGTGCCAAATGGCGTTGACGTTTCATTTGAAGTTGCGGGCGTACAGCCTACGTTTATTCAGGCGATTCACGCCACCAAGCCACGGGGCACGATGGTTGTCGTTTCAATTTTTGCCCGTCCCATTGAATTCAACCCAATGCTTTTAACCAACAGCGGCGTTAAGGTCACCTCAACGATCGCCTATTCACGCCAGACGTTTAAGCAGACCGTTGACTTGGTTACGCAGCACAAGATTGAGGTTGCCCCAATCATCACCAAGGAAATCGCGCTTGATGACATCGTTGAAGAGGGTTTTGAAACGCTGATCAACGATAAAAAGCAGGCCAAGATTCTGGTTGAGCTGAGCGGTGAATAAAACAACAAAAGACCGAACCACGGGACTGCCCGCGTTCGGTCTTTTTTGCGTCTTATATTTTCAATTAAGCTCTACTAAACTCATCAACTGTACTAACTAGTCTTCACGACGCTTCTTGTGCGTACCGAACAATGCCAACAGTGATGACAGCCCGGCCAGACCTAAGCCCGCAGCCGCGGCAGTCTCATTTTGGTTATTGCCAGTCTGTGGCAGAGTTGCGGCCTTAGCAGCTTCAGTCTTAGCTGATGTTGGCGTTGCTTGACCTTGACCAGATGGTGACACAGGAGTCTGTGGCTGTGCTGGTTCAGAAGGCATCGTTGGTGTTGAAGGAGTTGTAGGCGTAGTCGGCGTCGATTGAGTATCAGGCGTCGTTGGCGTTTCGCTCTTGGTATATGGTACCGGCGTGTCCTTGGTTGGATCAGCTGGCGTCACGCTTGGCGTACTTGGCGTGTAGCCTGGAACGGTTGGCGTTAGCTCATTTGGTACCACCTTGCTTGGATCATTAGGGTCGTTTTGATAGATTGGCGTGTCCGCACCTGGGATTGGATTGCCGTTTGGATCAACCGGAATGATGCGGCCAAACTTCTTGTAGATAAATTTGGCTGTTTCATCACCATTGCCAAACGTGCCCTTTGTATTCTCCTGCTTTACCAGAACGTAGCCATTGATGACCTTGGCATCCCCGGTAACGTCAAAGGCATCGCCATGCTTATAGGAGCTGCCCTTGGATACGCTTGGCGACAGCTCATTGCCATCCTCGTCCACGAACTGCTCCGTCAAACCATACTGATTCTGCGTGTATGGTACCGGTGTGTCTTTGCCAGGATCGGTTGGCGTAATCGGACTTGGATCCACCGGCGTGTAGCCAGGCACATCTGGAATTGGCTCATTTGGCACCACCTTGGTTGGATCGGTTGGGTCCGTTGGGTAGGTTGGCGTGTCCGCGCCTGGAATTGGGTTGCCGTTTGGATCAACTGGAACAATCTTGGCGTTTGGCGTGTAGGTTACCGTTTCTTCCACGTTTGGATCAGCAACCGTCGCCGTCAGTCCGCCCGCTGTCTTTTTATCGGCATGGTAGCCATCGACAACTGGTGTATTTTCCGTACCAAAAGTCTCGGATCCTTGCCAGTCGCTGGTTGAAAGCACCTTGCCAGTAACCTTGTCAATCGTAACGGTCCGCGTAAAGGCGTCTTCTTTGGTCTGAACCTTGTCAGCCGGCGTCTGGTCACCGGCCCCAACATAGTGAATCGTTTGGGTGGCTGCCTTGATCAGATTTTCGCGCGCGGTTGCTGGCGGATAGACCGGACTGTTCGGATCGTTTGGATTGATCGGTTCGCCCGGCGTTACCAAATCAGGATCGTTAGGCGTGATCGTCTGCGTCTTGTGCTTTAGGTGAACCACGAAATCGTTGCCGTCTTTGCTGTAGGTCTGCGCTCCATCGGTAAAGTTATTGGAAACCAGTTCATAACCCTTGTTTTCGTAGTTCTTGATCTTGTCAGCCGTGGTGTAGCTGATCTTAGTGCCAACTTCTCCTTCTGGCAAGACGTCTTCATCTAAAAGAACGCCTGTCGTATCGTCAATGTATTGAATCGTACCGGCAACCACCATTGGATCATTGCTGTAAACGACTTTTTCAACGATATCCTGATCGCCAGGAACCACGCCATAGACATTGACTTCTGGCCGATCAACATGCAGATAGCCTACTTCAGCCGGCGTCTTTGACTCAACCTCATCAAATTCTCCATGCATTGGCGACCAGGCCCGCTCGGCATCCGTGGTGTCGACTTGGCCATCGTTGTTGGTGTCGTAGCCCAGCAGCTGGCCCGTAACCTTATTAATGACTGCCGCGCGCTTAAAGGTGACGGTCTGCTTAATCGTCGTCTCGCCATTTGGTCCACCCTTAACCGGATTCCCGTCCGCATCGACATAGTTAATCGTCCGGGTAACCGTGTCAGTCAAATCATCCTTGGCAACGCCATTTGGATATTCCGCGTTGCCTTTAGGATTGATCGGCTGGCCTGGCGTAGCTGGATCTTCCGGTGTGATCGTCTTGGTGGCGTGCTTTAGATGAACCACGAAATCATTGCCGGCCTTAGCATAGGTCTGTGTTCCGTCGCTGAAGTTGTTGGAAACCAGTTCGTAGCCTAGATCCTGGTAGTTCTTGATCTTATCGGCCGTGGTGTAGTTGATCTTGGCCCCAACTTCTCCTTCTGGCAAAGCCTTTTCATCTAACAGTGCCCCAGTCGTATCGTCAATGTATTGGATCGTACCGGCAACGGCTAACGAATCCTTGCTGTAGACAACCGTAACCGTCGCATCCTGATCGCCTGGCAAAACGACATGGCTAGCAACCGTTGGCCGGTCAACATGAGTAAAACCGACTTCAGCTGGTGTCTTAGACGCAACTTCAGCAAACTCATCACGCGCTGGCGACCAGGCCCGCTCAGCATCCGTGGTGTCAACTTGGCCATCGTTGTTGGTATCGTAGCCTAAAAGCTTGCCGGTAACTTTGTCAACAACCGCGGTCCGCTTGAACGTCACGGTTTGAACGTAGGAGCTGGTACCATCTGGCGAACCATTGACTGGCTTGCCCTGATCATCGACATAGTTAATCATCCGCTTTACCGTCTCAGTCAAGTCGTCCTTAGCAACGCCATTTGGATATTCCGCGTTGCCTTTAGGATTGATTGGGTCGCCTGGCGTGGCTGGATCTTCCGGCGTGATCGTCTTGGTGGCATGCTTTAGATGAACTATGAAATCATTGCCAGTCTTTTCGTAGACCTGGCTGCCATCAGTAAAGTCGTTGGATACCAGTTCATAGCCTAGGTCTTGGTAATTCTTGATCTTGTCGGCCGTGGTGTAGTTGATCTTGGTACCAACCTCGCCCTCTGGCAGCGGTGCTTGATCCAGCGTTGCGTTCGTGGTGTCATCAACATACTTGATCGTACCAGAGACGACTTGAACGTATGGTACCTTCGTGTCTTTACCAGGATCAGCTGGCGTAATTGAATCGCCTGGCTGATTATCTTTTGGTTTCCAGCCATCAACGCTTGGCACGGTTGGATTCAAGACTTTGGTTGGGTCATCTGGATCAGTCGTGTACGTCGGCGTGTCCGTACCGGGAATTGGCGTACCGTTTTCATCTACTGGAATCAGCTTGCCATTTGGCGTGTAGGTTACCGTTTCTTCCACGTTTGGATTATCAGGCGTTGCCGTCAAACCACCAGCAACCTTCTTGTCGGCATGGTAGCCGTCAACGACTGGTGTGTCAACCGTATCAAATGTCTTGGTACCTTCCCAGTCACTCGTTGAGAACACCTTACCAGTTACCTTGTCAATCGTCACTGTCCGCGTGAAGGCGTCCTTTTGCACTTTAGGATCGTCAGCTGGCGTATCGTCACCGGCACCAACGTAGTGAATCGTTTGGGTGGCATCCTTGACCAAGTTTTTGCGGTCAACATCGGTTGGGTAAACCGGACTGTTCGGATCGTTAGGATTGATTGGCTGACCTGGCGTTACCTGATTTGGATCGTTAGGCGTAATCGTCTTAGTGGCGTGCTTTAGATGAACCACAAAATCATTGCCTTCCTTAGCATAAGTTTGCGTACCATCAGTAAAGTCGCTGGATACCAGTTCGTAGCCTTGGTTTTCATACTTCTTGATCTCGGCTGCCGTCGTGTAGTTGATCTTGGAACCAACTTCTCCTTCTGGCAAGGCGTCTTCATCCAAAAGAACGCTTGTTGTATCGTCAACGTATTGAATCGTACCGGCAACCAACATTGGATCATTGCTGTAGACAACTTGTTCAACAATATCGCTGTCGCCTGGTTCGACGCCATAAACATTGACTTTTTCTCGATCAACATGGTCAAAGCCGACCTCAGCTGGCGTCTTTGACTCAACCTCATCAAATTCTCCGTGCAGCGGCGACCAGGCCCGATCACCGCTCTCAGTGTCAACCTTGCCATCGTTATCAGTATCGTAGCCCAGAATCTCGCCAGTGACCTTATCAACGATCGCGGTCCGTTCAAACGTCACGGTCTGGGTAATCGTTTCCTCACCGTTTGGCCCGCCTTTAACCGGGTTGCCTTGCGCATCGACATAGTTAATTGTTCGGGTAACCGTGTCAGTCAAGTCATCCTTGGCAACGCCATTTGGGTAGGTAACATCACCCTTAGGATTGATTGGCTGGCCTGGCGTGCCCGGATTGTTTGGCGTCACTGGCGTCGTTTGATGACCATAGTAAACCTTTTCCGTCACATTGGTCGTGCTACCATCAACTGTAACTGCAGCTACTGAAGCGCGATCAGGTGCCGTGTAGCCGTAGTCGGAAAGGTTGGCAGAATCCTGCTGCGTCCAGGTCTGGGCATCAGCTTTCCAGCTGTCATCAATCGTGTAGCTAGAACCGTCAGCTGAAACCGTACCATAGCCGATAAAATTGTTTTGATCATCATAGATCTTGTCGCGTGTCAAGGTTGCTTTTTGCGTAACCGTGCTTTCCAGATTAGAAGGAATTGGTTCTCCCGTTACACTGTCGTAGTATTCAATTGTCCGTGTAACAGTCTTAGGCGTATCGGCTTCAGTATGGTAGGTTACCTGTTCATAAACAAAGTAGACGTCATTAACGGTGTTGGAATTGATTGTTCCTGTAGCATCAGATGGCGTCGTATTATATGTAAAGCCATTAATTGTAGTTGTGCCGGCTTTTCCTAATGATTTGTCGGTTTTGACATAACGATAGGTCTTGCCATTAACGGTGATGGTCGTTGGACGATATTCTGATCCAGATACGTTATATGTAGTATTTTTCCCGGAATTTTCATAGGCTGCAGTCGGAGCTTGAATTGCCGTACCATCGCTGGTTACGTAGTTGATGCGAACCTGACCTTGCGGAGCGTAGTAGTACTTTATCGGTTCTTGACCTGCATACAAACCATTGCCTAAATCAATTACAGTAAGATGTTTTTTGTACCCTGCCAGTTGTTCTTCAGTAAAGCCTGCATCAGTTATGTACTTTGTTCCGTTTGTACTGTTAATGTACCATGACGTACCAGAACCATTATTACCATTAGAAGCAGATGCACCAGGCGCCAATGAATCTGTAGAGAAAATTGTCTTCCAAATGCTTGAATCATCGATACTGTTAATAGTAATTGCGTTTCCATTAGCATCTTCTTTCAACGCAACCCTTAATTCAACTCTAGCATATCCGTCATCTGAAGTAACAACGTAAACTCTGGCAAGTTGAAGTTGATCAGACAATTCTAACTTACCACTAACGTATACATCACCAACATGATACGTTTTGCCCAAAATTCCAGTAGTTGCAGACGGGGAACTGATCAAATCATAGCCCTTGATTACTCTGGAATTAGATGCAGTATAATTATAACCTTCACGTCCCGTTTCTTCGTATGTTGCCAAGGTAGTTTCTTTACCAGCGGCATCCTTAGCAATATATTCAGTTTTGATGGTAGCAGCAGCTGGATATGTCACTGATGTATATGTCCCTGGGGTGGCACCACTAGTAGTTTTGCCATTACTATAGATATTTAATGCAGTCAAAGAACCGTTGTGGGGGTCAATAGAGATACGAGAAGTAGAAGCAGTACCAACCTTAGTGTTAGTATACGTAATTTCATAATATTGAGTAACGTTATTTACTAGACTAGTTAACTCAAACCCATCTACGCCATTGTTAACTTTAACTGCACCCGAGTTAGGAGTTAAAGCCCGCTCCCATTTGACTGTATCAGTAGTTGCGTCAACTACTTGTACATATACAGTATCATCATATATACCATTCGTTGCATTCTTACTAGTCGAAAAACGAATATAGTAGTGAGTATTATTCTCACCGTTGTAAGTCTTAAATTTACTACTGTCAGTAACACCCCACTTGTCAAAATCGCCACCTAAGCTGACAATTCCAAACGTGTAGCGACCATCAGTTGGGTCAGCCTTGTAACCATCTGGAATATTTGAATTATCAGCAACCAGACTTGCCCCATTGGCATCACTCATCCCTGGCGTAACATCATTATCAGTCAGGCCTTTAGTCTTACCTTCGTCAGTAATCTTCCCTTCCGCAGATATGGCATCATCACTGGTTGTTTGGCTATTGGCAGTCGTAGCAGCTGAAGCTTCAGCAGTTGTAATAGAAGCATTCGTTTTAGCTGTTGGAGTCGCGGTTGCAGTTGCCGCTGTTTCACTCTGAGCTGCTGTCGACATGGCTGGAGTCGATGTTTTGACAGTATCCGTGGTTGTGTCACTTGCAGCCGTTGCTGAATTTGTCGCTGCTTGGCTGGTAGCCGTCGTGGAACTCGAAGTAGCCTGACTGGCGGTTGCAGCACTTTCACTGGCAGCTACTTGAGAACCGGTACTGCTTAAAGCCACTTGACTGGTATTTAAATCCGTCGTCGCGCTGGCGGTCTTTGCCTCAGTACCAGTACTTGTAGTATCGGTAGTGGTATCGGCCGATGCTTGACTATTCCCCATAAACAGCAAGGTCCCCAATAACACCGAAACCGTACCAATGCTTAATTTACGCAAACCAAAGCGTTGAACTTGATTGGCGATTTTTTTCTTTTTTAAATATGTATTGTTTTTGGAAAGCATTAAGATCCCTCCCACAAATTAAAAATCTCAAAATCCAACTAATTTCTAAAGCATGCCCTTCAGCTATTTTTAGACTGATAGGTACACTTCTATTTTACCTAATTGATATATAACATCAAGGAGTTTAGTAAAGTGATATTTTGTCTTCATATTAAATTATTTAGCGTTTTTAAAAATCAATTGATATACCAATAGCAAAAGATAAAAACTTTATAATAGCAATTAAGGCAGCGCTATCATAGTCAAACTTGTCATTAAAGGTAATTCCTTTTTCCAATTATCTATTTCTTCAAATCGCCGCTTATCAAATGCTCATTAAAAATCATTTTCCAATTTTCATCTCACTTCAAAACAAAAAAGGCCGGTCACTTAATCGTAAAGTGATCGACCTTTTTAATTTCAGTCTCTGATCAGCAGAATTCTGCTTTTAAAACTTTCAGATTAGTCTTCGCGACGCTTCTTGCGCGTACCGAACAGTGCCAGCATCGATGCAATACCGGCAAAGCCTAAGCCCATTGCAGCCGTGGCTTCGTTCTTATCGTTACCGGTTTGTGGCAGCGTTGCAGCCTTAGCAGCTTCAGCCTTAGCTGACGTCGGCATTGCTTGACCCTGACCAGCTGGTGATGCAGGAGTCTGCGGCTGTTCAGTTGGAGTAACCGGCGTTGTTGGTTCGCCTGGAGTCGTTGGTGTTGAAGGAGTTGTAGGCGTAGTCGGCGTCGATGGAGTATTAGGCGTCGTTGGCGTTTCCTTCTTAGTGTATGGTACCGGCGTGTCTACAGTTGGATCTGCCGGCGTGATTGGGCTTGGATCAACTGGCGTGTAGCCTGGTACTTCCGGAATTGGTTCGTTTGGAACAACCTTCATTGGATCGTTTGGATCGTTTTGATAGATCGGCGTGTCTGCACCTGGGATTGGATTGCCATTTGGATCAACTGGAATGATCTTACCGATCTTCTTGTAGATGAACGTTGCCGTTTCATCACCGTTGCCAAACGTGCCCCTGGTGTTGTCCTGCTTTACCAGAACGTAGCCGTTGATGACCTTGGCATCGCTAGTCACATCAAAGCCGTCGCCGCTCTTGTAGGAACTGCCCTTGTCAACGCTTGGTGACAGTTCGTTGCCATCTTCGTCCACAAATTTCTCTGTCAGACCATATTCATTCTGCTTGTATGGTACCGGTGTGTCCTTACCAGGATCAGTTGGCGTAACCGGACTTGGATCAACCGGCGTGTAGCCTGGTACGTCTGGAATTGGTTCGTTTGGAACAACCTTCGTTGGATCGTTAGGGTCCGTTGGGTAGGTTGGCGTGTCGGCACCTGGAATTGGATTACCATTTGGATCAACTGGCACCAGCTTACCGTTTGGTGCGTAAGTTACCGTTTCTTCAACATTTGGATTGTCGGGCGTTGCCGTCAGTCCACCAGCAACCTTCTTGTCGGCATGGTAGCCATCAATGACTGGCGTATCTTCCGTACCGAACGTCTTGGTACCTTCCCAATCACTCATGGAGATAACTTCACCAGTTACCTTGTCAATCGTCACCGTCCGAGTAAAGGCATCCTTTTGAGTTTGAACCTTGTCAATTGGCGTCTTGTCGCCAGCACCAACGTAATGAATCGTTTGGGTGGCATCCTTGACCAAGTTGTTGCGGTCAGTATCGGTTGGGTAAACTGGACTGTCAGGATCATTAGGATTGATTGGCTGGCCTGGCGTTACCGGCGTTGGATCGTTAGGCGTGATGGTTTGCGTCTTGTGCTTCAGGTGCACTACAAAATCGTTGCCTTCCTTAGCATAAGTCTGCGTACCATCGGCAAAATTATTAGAAACCAATTCGTAGCCTTGATCTTCGTAGCCCTGGATCTTGTCGGCCGTGGTGTAGTTGATCTTGGAACCAACCTTGCCGCTTGGCAGATCAGATGAGCTTAACGTCTTGCCGGTCGTGTCATCAATGTACTTGATCGTACCAGTAACTACTTGGACATATGGTACCGGCGTATCCTTACCAGGATCGGTTGGCGTAACCGGACTTGGATCAACCGGCGTGTAGCCAGGCACTTCCGGAATTGGTTCGTTTGGCACGACCTTGGTTGGATCGTTAGGGTCCGTTGGGTAAGTTGGCGTATCGGCACCTGGAATTGGCGTACCGTTTGGATCAACCGGAACAATCTTACCGTTTGGTGCGTAGGTTACCGTTTCTTCAACGTCTGGATTATCAGGCGTTGCCGTCAGTCCACCGGCAGTCTTCTTGTCGGCATGGTACCCGTCAACGAATGGCGTGTCAACCGTGTTAAACGTCTTGGTACCTTCCCAATCACTCGTTGAGAGCACCTTACCAGTTACCTTGTCAATCGTAACAGTCCGCGTGAAGGCGTCCTTTTGCGTCACAGTGTTGTCAGCTGGCGTCTTGTCGCCGGCACCAACGTAGTGAATCGTTTGGCTGGCATCCTTAACCAGGTTGTTGCGGTCAGCATCGGTTGGGTAAACCGGGCTGTTCGGATCGTTAGGGTTGATTGGTTCGCCTGGCGTTACCGGATTTGGATCGTTAGGCGTGATGGTTTGCGTCTTGTGCTTCAAGTGAACCACAAAGTCGTTGCCAGTCTTTTCGTAGACCTGACTGCCATCAGTGAAGTCACTGGATACCAATTCGTAGCCTTGGTCTTCGTAAGCCTTGATCTTATCTGCCGTCGTGTAGTTAATCGTTGAACCAATCTTACCGCTTGGCAAATTATCACTATCAAGTTCTACACCAGTAGTGTCATCAATATACTTGATCGTACCCGATACTTGGTTGTTGCTGTAGGTTACCGTAACCGTTGTGTCGCCTTCACCAGCCGTAACTACCAGTGATGAAACATTAGCAGTATCAACGTTGTCGTAGCCTACTGAGCTTGGATCGGCTGACTTAACGGCATCCAAGGTCTTTTCAATTGGCGTCCAGGCACGATCTGCACTTTCGGTGTCAACCTTGCCATCATTGTTGGTGTCGTAGCCCAGAATCTTGCCGGTTACCTTGTCAACGATAGCAGTCCGCGTAAATTCAGCAGTTTGAACGTATGAGCTGGTACCGTCTGGAGCACCATTAACCTTATTGCCGTCTTCGTCAACGTAGTTAATCGTCCGCTTTACCGTGGCATTCAAGTCATCCTTAGCAACACCATCTGGGTAGGTAACGTCACCCTTAGGATTGATTGGTTCGCCAGGAGTCTTAGGGTCAGTTGGCGTAACTGGCATCGTTTGGTGACCATAGTAAACCTTTTCCGTTACGTTGGTCGTGTCGCCATCAACCGTAACCGCAGCTACTGAAGCGCGGTCAGGTGCCGTGTAGCCGTAGTCGGAAAGGTCGGCAGAATCCTGCTGCGTCCAAGTCTGAGCATCAACTTTCCAACTGTCATCGATCGTGTAGCTGGAACCATCAGCTGAAACAGTACCGTAACCGATAAAGTTACCTTGGTCGTCATAGATCTTGTTGCGCTTCAAGGTTGCCGTTTGCGTAACCGTGCTTTCCAGATTAGATGGAATTGGTTCACCCGTTACACTGTCGTAGTATTCGATTGTCCGTGTAACGTTCTTGGTTTCAGCTTCCGTGTGATAAGTTACCTGTTCGTAAACATAGTAAACATCATTAACGTTGTTGGAGCTAATCGTCCCCGTAGCGTCAGATGGCGTCGTGTTGTACGTAAAGCCGTTAACGGTCGTTGTACCAGCAGTCCCCATCGACTTGTCGCTCTTAACGTAGCGGTAAGTCTTACCATTGACGGTAATCGTTTCTGGTTTGTAGGTTGAACCAGAAACATCATAGGAAGTGTTGTTGCCAGAGTTTTCATATGCCGTCATTGGCGTTTGAATTACCGTACCATCGCTGGTTACGTAGTTGATGCGAACCTGGCCTTGCGGAGCGTAGTAGTACTTAACCGGTTCTTGACCAACTGCCAGACGGTTGTTCAAGCCATAGATAGTCAGGTACTTACCATATCCGGTCAGCTGGTCTTGAGTAAAGCCAGCATCGGTCAGATACTTAACACCAATTGGGTCGCCACTTAGTGTATAGAGCAGAAAAGCACCGTTTTTGTGAGTGTCCGCATCATAATTACCATTATTCCCGAATTCACCCGGGGCAACTGGATCCGTAGTTAAGATCGTCTTCCAGATGCTTTCATCAGCAATATCATCAATGCTTGCCCCCACAGCAGCTACCTTAAGGACAACCCGAGCAGTCCCATTAGTATCCGTGATTACATTGATTCGGGCAATCTGCAGCTGATCTGACAGTTGTTTTTGCGTTGAAACAATAATATCGCCGACTTTGTATGAAGCTGAAAGAGTCCCAGTGGTGTTGGAAGGTGAGCTGATTAGATCAAAGCCTTTAAAGATCCGCGCACCAGAAGCAGTGTAGGTATAACCCTGCCGACCAGTCTGTTCGTAGTCAGCCAAAATGGTTTCGTTGCCCGCCGCGTCTTTAGCGATATATTCAGTCCGAATCGTACTTTCGTCTGGGTACATTACATGGGTAACCGTTCCGGATAAAGTATTAGAACTATTTGCGGCATCATAAACAACCTTAGCATACTGAGTACCAACATCAGAATTAACTTCGATCTGTTTAGTGGTAACTCCATTAGTTGTATTAGCCATATAAGTCAGCTGATAGTGATGGGTAGAGCCATCACTAATCACAGTTTTAAGTTTATCAACTTGAACAGTAGCCCCATTTACGGTCAACGTACCTTCCCAAAGCACCTGATCCGTATCAGCATCAACCAATTGGGCATAAACCGTGTCATCGTACTGACCATTTGTAGCAGTTTTACTAGTTGAGAAACGGAAGTAGTAATTGGTGCCATTTTCGCCATTGTAAGTAGTACTCTTTTCTGACGTCGTGAATGGTCCTAAGCTGACAATCCCAAACGTGTAGCGACCATCAGTTGGATCTGCCTTGTAGCCGCTAGGGATCTTGCTTTCATCTGCAACAACACTTGCCCCGTTGGCAGCGCTCATCCCAGGAGTCACGTCACTGTCACTGATCTTATCAGTTGCCAGAATTTGACCTTTGCTGGATGCTGCATCATCGCTGGCAGCCTGACTATTGGCAGTCGTAGCAGTTGAGGCATCAGTAGTTGCAGTAGCAGCAGTCGAAGCCGCAGATGAAGCCGTTGAAGCAGCCTGCGAGCTGTCCGTAGCTGACGTCGAAGCCGCCGCAGCTGTTGCCGTTTGCGCGCTGGCTGCTGCTGAACTAGCCGCCGCACTGCTGTTGGCATCGCTGGCAGCTGAAGAATCCGTGCTGCTCAGCGTAACCGCACTGGCACTGGTATCATTGGCAGCACTGTTTACGCTAGCCGTGTCAGCACTGGTATCCGTACCAGTCGTCGTGTCGGCAGATACTTGGCCATTGCTGAAGAACATCAATGTCCCCAAAAGCACGGATACCGTTCCGATGCTTAATTTACGCAGTGAGAACCGTTGAGCGCGATTGGCACTCTTTTGTTCCTGCATATATTTATTATTCTTGGAATACATATATGTAGACCTCCTAAATCTAAAATCTCAATATCGAATAAAGCTAATATCAAGGTTTTCTTGGCAGCTGCTAATCTGGTGAATTTTTGTTAATCACTTTATAATCTATTTTCAAATTGGCAAACTTTTTTCGTCACCTAAATTCACTTTTAAGTCGATAAGCAGATTCCTTTTCAACACGAATGATTGTATATGGGAACTTACAAAAAAGAAAGACCAATCCGCCTTCTTATAAGCTCTTTCACTTTGTTATACAATGAATGGTAATTGATGGTTTTGTGAGTTGATTTAAGAAACTATCAGTTTACATAAAGTAACCAAACGGGGAAATAAATAGCTGGCTAGCGCCGATTCCGTTTATATATTGATAACATTCAACTACTTGCTGCAGCTGCTGTTGAATCAGAAAAGCCGTTCCGCAAGTGACCACGGTAACGGCTTTTATCACTTATAGAAATAATCCCAGCAGCATCAGTCCCAGCGTAATCAAGAGAATCACACCCATGATCAGCTGGCCAAACCAAGATTCTCGCGGATTCTTTTGGTAGGTGCGAGCCTTTTCGCGTTCAACCTGAGCCAAACGCGCGCTGGCATGCCGCTCGACTAGATCATCATGCTGATTGGGCTTGGTTAATGAATCAATCTTGCGCGTTGCCATTTTAAGACCTCAATTCATTAAAACGCTTTTGATATGTTTCAACTTTGGCATCCCCGGCAAACTCACGCTGCGAATCAATCAGCTGTTCCATGACGGCCGGTTTAACCATTGCCAATAAGAGCTTTTCAATCATCGCGTCAAGCTGTGTCTCATCATAGCGATTATCAGGCGCGACCAGTTCCGGCAGATGCAGCGTGTCATTAAAGCCTAGAATCAGCTGATTGTTCTCAAAGGCTGCCCGCACTGCATCCATAATCTGATCACCGCGATTGATATCCAGATAAATATCACAATCGGCCATCAGCTGTTTAGCCTTTGCAAAACTGACTGCTGGATACAGGTGCACGTTGGCTTGCTCACCGATCTGCAGCAGTTTTTCCGACATCTCGGTCAACGCCGCGACATGAAAATCAAAATTCTTAAGCCGGGCTGCCAGTACAGAAAGCATCTCGATCTGATCTGAGTTGGTCATGATCAAAATGGCTGGCCGCATCTGGTTGCCACGCGGATGCGGATAGATCGTACCCAGCTGTTGCACCTTAACGTCCATTGACTGTGAATCGGCATCCACCAGCTTGGCAAATTTTTCTTGATACTGCACCCAGGCCTGATGATTCTGCATCCAGATCTGCTTGGTGCGCGTTTGATTTTCAAAGATAAAGCGCATGTTGCCAGGCAGCTCGTCACCCAGCCCTTCCTGCCAGACCAAAACGTCGCTGGCATTTTCGTTTGGCAGCTTCAAGGTCGTAAAGAAAGCCAGGTTCAGCGTGTTGTAGATAACATGATCAAGCTGATAGTCGCTGCTTTGCAAAAAATCAGCGGTCAGTTCCAGCCAGTTAGCGAAATGACGCTGCCGCCCGCCGGTATACAAAAAGATGTCGTCAGTCGTTAAATGATGGTCGATCACCACGTTTTGCGCCGCGTCATAATACTGCTTGAGTTTTGCCTGACCCTTGGCATAAAACGTCTTGGCAAAACGCTGCCCATGCTGATCATATTGATCGATCCACTGCAGCTCGCCAGCCGCGTTCAGCCATTCAACCTGCTTGACGAAACGCGTATTGTCATTTTTAAAGAAGCGGATCTCGGCCCGCTTGGTATTCAGATCATAAACCTGGGCCCCACTGGCATCCCCTTTGATCTGCCAGAATCGAGGCACCTGAACCTGATCAAAATAAAGCGGCTCGCCAGTCTGCTTACGATACTGCTTGATTGGCGAATCGACCTCTGCCGGCAAAAAGCCATCATCATTGATCACCACTGTTGGCACCTTGATTCCAGCGATCTTTTGCGAGCGGACCAGGTCAATGCTGCCGCGCTGCCAGTCGTCAAATAGATTAAGCATTGATTTCCTCCTTTACCAGCTGTCGCCATTTTGCAAGAATCTGATCATCCAAATAGTGCTCGGCAATCTCATAGGAATGCTGACTGAACTTCGCGCCCCGGTTTTCATCGGCAAAGAGCTGCTCGATGGCTCCCGTCAAAGCCGCGACTTTTTCAGCTTCATCCTGCTGTTCGTCATAAGGCAGCAAAAAGCCGTTTTGATCCGGATCAATAAACGTCTGATTGCCATACGGGACGTCAAAGCCGATCATTGGCAGGCCCCCGCCGACCGCCTCTAACAGACTCAGCCCAAAGCCTTCACTGGTTGAGGCCGCGATGTAGCCGGCGTAGTTTTGGTAGACGTCATCCAGCCGGTGCTGTCCCATCAGATGAATATAGCCGTTTGCCTGTGCCGTGTCGATCTGGCGCTGGAGCCGATCATGCTGCTCGCCATAGCCATAGATATCCAAGACCAGATCGCCAACCGTCTGCCGGGCCGCTATTACCGCGCTGATCAGCCAGTCAATATGCTTTTCGCCCGCCAGCCGGGAAGCCGTGATCAGCGTATGCCGGCGCCGCTGCTGATACTGCCGCTGCTTGAGAGTGGTCAGACTGCCAACGGGAATCACGACCACCTTAGCCTCATCATGCTGATACTTTTTCAGCTGTTTGGTCAGCATCGCTTGCTGGGCCGCGGTTGCCACGATGAAAAAGTCGGTGTCCGCCGCGTGCACGAACTGATACTCATAAAAGTTGTTCCAGAGGACGCGCTGATTATCCGTATGGTGCGCGTCATAATGCTCGGCATGCACTACCACGCCCAGTTTGGCTAGTCCATGCAATTGATACCAGAGCTGGCCGCTGCTTAGATCCGGACTGTCCTCACGATCCAAAATCACCAGGTCAGCGGCCTGCAGGTTCAAGCGGCGGATCATCTCAGCGTACAGTTCGGTTTTGGAGTAGTAGATCTGCTCGGGAAACTCAAAGACCTCATTTTCGCCATTAAGGTACTGATGATAGGCAACGCGGCCATCTTGATTCAAAAAGTCGCGCAGATAGACCTGACCTTTGCCATCCAGATATTCAACGGCATAACAGCTGGCACTGAAGAACTCCCGCCTCATTAAGCGTGGTCCCGCGAAATACTCGGCATAGTCAATCAGCTGCCGTTTTTGGTCGACTACATGAACTCTGATCCGCCATTCTTCAGCCATTTCAAAGTCAACCAGCTGCTTATTGCCGACAAAGGTCTGTGTCTTCATTGGCACGTCCTGCAGCTCATGGGCCTGGCGAAACTCAGCCAAAGAATAGGTTGATGGCGTGATTGGCATATCAGTAAAAAAGTTGTACAGCCAGATAACCTGATCATCACGCAGTCCCAGATTGCTCGTCAACGCCTGAATGTTATCGGCCAGAATCATATCCGAAAAGATAAACCGGGCCTCAATGCCTGCCTGTTCAAAAACCTTGGCGCGATAAGCCTGGGCATACTCAACCCCACTGCTGGCCCAGCCAATGCCAAGATTAACGTTATAAACCGTCATTTCCTCACCTCTGTTTAGATAAATTCCAAAACCAGTTCCTGCTTGCGATTAACCTTGATCAGGCTGAGCAGCAGATGGCGCACGGCAACCAGCCGCACCTGATCAAACATTTTTTCAAACGCCTCATAAGCCTGCTTATGGTAGACGTACACCGCGTCTCGCTGCATCAATGACCACGGCTCGGTATAAGACTTCAGCCGCTCCAAAAAGGCTACCTGATCAATCCAGCAGTCATCCAGACTCTTAAGCATCGCGGCCCTATAGAACTGATCGCACTGCGCGGGAGTCAAAAGCTGTTTTTCTTTTTGATCCAATACTTTGCGACTCAGCTGCATCAGATACTCTTTGATCGCTGCCTGACTGCTAAAGTCGATTGCAGGCAGCTCCGTAATCAGATCATAGGTAATCCAGTGATTGATCGTATCCTTCAACAGATCCGCATTCCAAGCCGTCCGCTCAGCCAGCAGCTGATCAAACCCGCGTGCCAGCCAATTTTCCGCGGCCTGGCGATAGTCATCGAGCTCCATCACCTGCTCGCGCTCAAAATAAAAGACCTCTCGCTGCATGCGCATGCTGTGCTCATAGCGATAAGTACGCGCCCGCTGATTCTGTTCCTTATCCAGCAGCCGCTCATTTAAAAAGTGCATTGAAACCCAGAGCGAAGGACTGCGCAATTGCCGCGGCTTTTCAATTGGGTGCGTGGCGCGGCGGCGTTTTTTACGGCGATAGTAGTTCTGCAGCTTGACACTGCTGTTTTTGCCGACCAGATCGTCTTCCAATGACCAGAAAAAGATGCTGGAACCTGGATCACCTTGACGCCCAGCCCGGCCCCGCAGCTGTTCGGCAACCCGCGGCAGCAGCAGCTCAGTGCCAATCACGGCAAGACCGCCAAGCTCCTTGACGCCCTCGCCAAGCTTGATGTCAGTACCCCGGCCAGCCAGATTGGTCGCGACCGTTACGGCTCCTTTTTGACCAGCTGCTTTGACGATCATGGCTTCTCTGGCTTCATTGCGGGCCGTCAAGACATTATGGGCAATCCCCCGGTTCAGCAACAGTTCAGAAATGATCGCAGAATTTTCGATTGAACCGGCAATCAAAAGAATCGGCCGTCCCTCTTGATGCAGTCTCATCGTCAAGTCAATCGCCGCCCGCAGCTTTTCGCCGGTCGTCAGATACAGTCGGGGCGAGAAATCCTGGCGCACAACCGGGCGATGAGTCGGAATCGCAACGACTTTCATCTTGTACAGGTTGATAAACTCGCTGGCTGATGAGCGCGCCGTCCCTGTCATCCCCGCGACGTTTTCAAACAGGCCGAACAAGCTCTGATAAGTCGTTGAGGCAACGGCCTGTTGATTATCGGTCAGTTCAACGCCTTCTTTCTGCTCAACGGCCTGCTGAATTCCAGTGTTGATCTTCATCCCTTTTAACAGGCGGCCATTGGTTTCATCCAGCAGTATCACCTTGCCATCCTGGACTTCATATTCATGACCGCGCTGCTGCAGAAAATGTGCCTGCAGCGCCAGATTAATGTGCCGATACAGTTCGCGGCGCTTTGGACTGAACAGATCATCAATCCGGAAATAGCTTTGGGCATACTCAATCCCCGCCTTGGTCAGCCAGACTGCTTGATCCTTGAGATTCAGCCGATACTCCTGACGATAGCGCAGCGTCCGGACAAACAGATCGGCCTGCTGATAAAGATTTGACTGCAGCGATGGCTTGCTGGAAACCACCATTGGCGAATTGGCGCCATCCAAAAGCACCGCGTCAGCCTCATCGATAATCGCGAAATGATAGGGCCGCAGATACTGATCACGCGGATTGGCCGCCAGATTGTTGAAAAGATAGTCAAACGCCAGCGTGGTCCCCGTCGTGTACATCACGTCGGCATTATACCAGCCCCGTTTTACCTCAGGCTTAACCTTTTTAGCTTCATCGTCTTCATCAGCGGCATCTGGATCAAAGCCCAGGCTGCAGGTCAACCCCAGCCATTCATACAGCGGCGCCATCTCTTCTTGATCACGCTTGGCCAGGTACATGCTGGGCGTAACCAGAATCGCGCCTTTTTGCGTCAGACCGTTGAGATAAAGCGGCAGCGTGGCCGTCAGCGTCTTGCCCTCACCGGTTTTCATCTCGGCAATCTGTCCCTGCTGCATGACGATGGCTCCCAATACCTGCACGTCAAACGGATACATCCCCAATACCCGGCGTGCAGCCTCGCGTACGGTGGCGTAGGCTTCTGGCAGGATTTCCATTAAAGACTCCCCTTCAGCTAGCTGAGCCCGCAGTTTGGGCGTTTGTTCCTGCAGCGACTGGTCATCTAACGACCGCATCTTGGGTGCCAGCGCGTTGACTTGCCGCAGGATCCGCCGTGCTTTTTGATATTCCCATGAAAAGCTCATTTAAAATTCCTTTCTGGCCGCGGATCCTCATTGATGATCATCATAAAATAATCAAAAACGGCCTTGCTCTATTTTGGCCGCGCGACTCCCAGCTGATCGCGCAGCTCCTGCAGAATCATCATAATCGGTAAGCGAACCGCGCCTTGCCAAAAAGCATCGCCGCGGTAGCTGATCTGATAGCGCTCAATGCTTGGATTAATCGGCAGCTCATCTGGGGCCAGCGTAAAGCCATGCCAGGTCGGCTGCCAATCAATCAGCTGGTGCACCAAGGCATTGGTCGCGGGCGAAGTACCAATCAGATTCACCCGGCCATAATCGGGGATTGCCTGATTAATCCGTGCTTTTGCCAAATCCAACGCGTCGTTTCGGTCTTGCCACGGAATCACCACCGGCAGCAGGTTGGAAATGATGTGCTGGTCAGCTAAGACATTAAAATCAATCCCACTGCTGGTGCGGCGCGTTTCCAGTAATAAAACGCTGACTGGCTGACCCGGAATCGGCTTGATCAGCGGAGGAACGGTTATTTGCTGGTCAATTCCCTGGTCAGCAATCTCCAGTCGCTTAAAATCCAGCTCCCAACAGCCCAGATTGATCAATTCAACGGTATAGCTGACCACTTCTAAAGGACAAATAACCGTCAGCTGAGTGCCGTGTGCCTGAAACTCCATGATCACATCCCCCTGCGCATCATAAAAAGACGCCTTGAGCATCACGCGCGCTGCGGGTTCAACTTTCATCACGGCCTTGATCTGATAGGTCTGATTACTGAGCAGTTCCGGCAGCTGCGAGACGATGCGCTGAGCCTGATAGTTACCCGCTGAATGCCATTTGACCAGCGTTTTGCCTGGTGCCATCAGCCGATTAACGAAATGAACCGACTGATCGGCGCGCACGGTCATTGCCGAGCCATAGCGATAGTTGTTGTTTGGCTGATTGCCCCAGTAGACGTAGTTCAGCAAATCCTCACCTTCCAAAATCTTCTTTTAAGACGCGCGCGTACTGCCGCAAAAACCATTTAATCATCCCGCTGCTGTCGTCATTGTGCCGGCCAGGCAGACCATAGTAGTTGATCTGGCGGGCCCGCCCCAGCAGATGCTTTTTCAAGACGGCCAACGCGTTGGGATCATAATCGTCATCAAACATGTACGCGAGGTTGAGTGACGTTTCGCTGGCATCTTCATGGATCAGCGCGTCAATGATTTTTTGATCCAGCTGTCGCAGACTGGTTTCGTCCAGTTCATTTGGCGCGGCAATCAGTTCTCGGGCCAGGTCAAAGCTGGTGCCAAATTCGTCCGGCCGTGCCAAGCGACTCCGCTGTGCGATCGTTCCTAGATGTACCAGCGGCTTGGCAGCAATCACCGCATGAGCCTTTTGTCGCAGACCAAATTTAATCGCGCCATAAGTTCCCATTGAAATGCCTGACATCACCAGCTGCGTATGGTCAAAGCCCAACAGCTGCAGATGCTGATCAATAATCTTCGGCACGGCTTGGTTGAAAAACGGTCCCGTGTAAAAGGCGCCCCCCTCCAGCCGCGAATCGGTAATTAAAAGATAGGGAACCTTCATTTTTTTCATCATGAAATAGCCTTCAAAGCTTTTCTTGGAGTGATAGCCGGCAAAATAAACGCACAGTGGCGGCCGCAGATCACCAGGATTAAAGAAGAACTGCACCTCATCGCGCGATTCAAGATCCTGCCAGGCCTGCCCGCCATTGATAAACATCCCCAGTCCATAGCGCGCCCAGCGAAGCTCAAGGTTGCCCAGCGTCATCTGGCCATTTCCTTTAGCAAAGACGATCGCGCTTAAAAACTGGTTGCGAGCGGTGATCGGCGTCGGGATTACCTGCGGCTTTTGCAGCTGCGCCTCGGAAAACTCATAAGTCTGGCGCTCACTGCCATAAACCAAAACAAAGCGGTAGCGAATCTCCACGTTGGCATCATGCTGAAAAACGGGCCAGACCGTCAGCTGCCGATCGGGATCGACAAACAGATTAGTACGCAGGTTGGCTAAGGGCTGCCAGTCATCACTGTCAACCGTCAGCTCCAAGGCCGCGGAATCTTGCCAGCGCTGACTTCCCTGATAGTTGGGACTGACGGAAAAAGCATCCGGACCAATCCCAATTCCCTGCTGGCCGACATAGTAGTATTGAGGAATTGCCGACACAAAGGCTTGACGATCGCTTTTTAACAACCGTGCCTGCGTCCGCGCCAAAAAATACTGCTGCAGCTCATCACCAGCAGCTTCAGGCAAAAAGACCACGTTATATGGATCAACCTTGGCATGCAGCTGCTCCCATTCAACTGGGGTCATTTCCAGCTGGTCGGCAATAATCAAAAGCTCAAACCGCATTTTTTTGATTTTTAACTGCGCCAGGTCGTTGAAGTACCACTGCACGCCAGCGGGAATCCGCAGCGTCTGCGACCAGTCTTCGCCACCCAGCTGCAAGACTCTAATCGGTTTCAATTCTTAGCCTCCCTTTCTACCAAAGATTCTGCCAGGCATTCATAATCATTTCATCCGAGTAGCGATTGATCATGGCAACTGAGCTTACCAACGCCTCGTTCCAGTGCTTCATGGAGCTTAGATAATAGTCCAGGGCTTGGTCCAGCTGACTGATCTGCTTAATCTGCAGTCCATTTTGCTGATGCGTGACCAGCTCGCTTGCCGTGCGATTGATCTGCGGCACGCCAACGCTGACGGCTGCCATCTGAATAAAATCATCCGGCGCCATACTGAGATCGACCAATACGCGGGTTGAATCCAACATGGTCAAGAGGTCCTTAGGCTGCGCGATCCGCTTGGTATAGATCGGAATCGGCTGCGCGGCTGACAGCTCTTCCATATCCGGCGTAAGGTCCGCGTCTTGCAGATCCTCATTTGGCTTGAGCTGTTCAGGCGTTGGGTTGATCATGATCAAAGGATAATGGTCCTGGGCCAATTCCTTGATCGTCTCCTCGGCACGACTCAGCTGATCATCGTCATAGCCGACCAGCTTCAGATTCTCATTAAATCGTGCCTGGTCAAGGCGAGCTAAAAGCCGGGACAAAACAGCGCGCAGTTCAGCCGGTGTCAGATCGTTGACCACCAGCAGAATCGTCTGCTCCAGCTGCTCTTGACTATGCCCCAGATGAAACTGAGCTGAAAAGATCGGCAAAAGCAGGGTCTCGCGTTCATTCCCCAGCAATTCATGCACCCGCGCGTCAACGGCAGCCGAGTCGGTCACCAGCTGCCCAGTAAAATCATTCAGCCGTGGCAAAAATTCTTCAAAAGCATGCCAGCGACTGATGACGGCCGCGATTTTAAAGCCGTTAAAAAATGACAGCCTGGCCCGCTGCTGATCAGCCGCCGTAAAAATAATCTCGTCTTGTTGAGCGTCAAGATTTTGCTTGATGAGCCGCGGCAAAAACTCGTCAATCAGTGCCTGCCGATCCTGGTATGCGGCCGCGCTAAAATCTTTGGCAAACCACGGATTGACAAAAACACGGCCATCCGCGATCCGTTCCTTGACGCGCCAGCTGCCGGCTGGATCTAAAAACACCCGCTCAACCAGCTGCTCTTGTTCATCGTAGTTTTGCAGACAAGATAGCCAGCCCCGCGAATCCATCACCAGATCTTGAAAATGCTTGTCGTGTGCAAAACGCTCAATCCGCAGAATCTGTCCGCGGGCGTTAAAAATCACCTGCGCCAGCTTTTGGTCATCACAGTAAGCCACCACCCGAAACGGATCGTATTCAAACCAGGTGCCGCGCGGCCAGTTAAAGTCTGGTAGATCCAAAACCTGCCGGGCGCGCGGATCAGTAACGCCCTGCACCAGATCAAATACCGTCAGCAGTTTTTCTGGTGCCAGTCCCGCTTCGTTGAGCTGGGCCGTAAGCTGCGGAACGTATTCACAGATGATCACGCTGCATTGGGCATCATTGCGCATGAAGATCTTTAAATTGTTGATGGCATCGTCAAACTTGAGACGGTCAACGGCATGTGCCCAGTCGTCAAGCTCGTTTTGCCAAGCCGGCACGAAATACTTCATTTTCCAGATCTCCTTTCAACTTGGCATAGCGGCGCGGAATCCTAAGCTCATCAAGTTTATCGATCAGACCGTTCATAAACATTACCAGCATGATCAGCTGTGCCATCAACTGGAGAATGCTGCCCCATTCATTTTTGATTAAAGAACCGGAAAGACTCATGATAATCACGCCCATTGCCAAAAGCGCGCCAAAAAACGTCAGACTAAACAAGCGCCGCCGCAGATAGCGCTGCGTTGGCTTACCCGGCTGCACGTTTAAAAGATAGCTGTTGGTGTACAGCATCTGTTTGGCCTGCTGCTTAGGATTGAACTGCAGCCACGCAAAAAAGTAGGTCAATAAAAAGGTCAAGCCAGCCGCAAAGCTGATCTGAAATTGTGAATTCAACAAAAGTGTGCGGTGACCCAATCTGGTGCCAATCAAGGCCGGCAGTACCGCCAGCGCCGTTCCAATCATAAAAGTCATCATAACGCCCAGGTTAAGCCCAATTGGATACATCAAAGGCGGCGTGTAGCTTGGCAGATAGGATCTGATCTGCGCGTCCTCATAGCGAGCCAAACGAAAAGCCGCTAAAAACCAGATCAGCCCTAGACTCAAAAGCACGATTCCGATGATCAGCAGCCAGCCCTGCCAATTTGCCGCCAACTGGTGAAACAGCTTGCCTGCCTGTGCAGCCACACTCCGCATCATATTGCAGATGATGAGTACGACCATCCCGCCGATTCCCCGACTGCCATTTAGATTGCCCAGCCAGGTGACCAGCATCGCGCCAGCCGTCAATGCCGCGATTGCCGTGATTTTTGCCAGCGGACCATCAATCAGGCGCGCGCTGTCGACTAACAGATGCGCTTCAAAAACGGCAATCAGCATCGTCAGCAGGTTCTGCAGCAGAAGAATCTGCCGCTGCGAAAGCTCCCGCAGATATGGCAGCTTCATCAATAACGCCAGTTGAACCGCCATCATCGCCACCATAAACGGCGTAAAGCCAATACTGAAAAGCGACAGTTTCGGCAGATTGGCCCCCGACATGGCAGCCAGGGCACTGACTGAGGATTCATGCATCAGCTGTTGGTAGTGGCGGGTGAGCTTGACTGCCGGTACCGCAATCTGACTGCCCAACAGATAGATCGTGATCGCCATCAGCGTAAAGCCGGCCTTTTTTAAAATCCCTTTAGTTTCAGAAAGCATTGCAACCCCTTTGCTCGTTTACGATTCTTCCGTTCTTCAATCGATGTTGCGCGCTAAATTATTTTTTCAGGGCGCGCTAGCTGATTGTTTAGAAAAACGATTCTTTGAAATACGCTAAATTTTTTGAGCACCCTAAGTCATTCTTCTATGTGCGCTTAATTATTTTTTAAGCGCATTAAACGATTCTTTTGCGTGCATCAAACCACTCTTCTAGGCATACTAAATTGTCTTTTTAATCACGTAAGCCTACTCTTCCAGGCGCGCTTGAAAAACAGCTTCGGTCAGCGCCCGTTTGGTAAACATTCCCTGCCGATTGAGCCAGCCGAATCGATAAACATGATCAGCTAATTGCCGGTACTGATCTTCAGTGACCGACTGCACCCATTCACTGGCTTCGGCAAGCGAGTCGACCACCTTGCCCAGATGATATTTTTCGACAAGATCCGCCTGCGCGATGCCGCGATGAATAACGATCGGCAAACCCGCTGCCAGATAAGAGCCGAATTTAAAATTGACATTGAGTTTCATGTATTCATATACCGTGGGCGAAGCTTCCCAAAGCAGACCAAAGCCCCCGTTTTGATGCAGACACTCAATCAGATGCTCATTAGGTACATAGCCTTGAAAGCTGACCTGAGGATTGTCAAGCGGAGCGGTTGGATCGGCAAAAACCTCAAGCGGAACCTTTTCGTGCCAGTCATTGACAAAAGTAAACTTACTAGGACTGCCCGCGAAATTAAGCACCGTGCGATATGGCGATTCACCATTCAGATGCTCGGTCGTCAACGCGTCCCAAGCTTGCTGATAAACGATTTTTTTGACCTTGAGACCCCATTTGTCCAATTCCTGCTTCATCTGCGGCATTGGCAGAATCAAAACGTCAGCTTGATTGTAAAAGTCAATCCATTCCGGAACGCGCGCGGGATTGTCAAACATCAACGGCGCTACGTCATGCACGAACATGATCAATTTGACGCGATACTCTTGACGGTAGGCATTGATCTTGTCAACCAGTCGCTGCTGCCATTGCATCTCCATCCAGGTCGGCTCTTGCAGAATCACGATATCGTCAACCGTCAATGATGACAGAATGCCGTCCAACCGTGCTGATAATTCGCCAGCAGGTTCGGCCGAGGCATCATAAAAGTAGTAGCCCAACTCTTTAATGCCAATCTCATCAGCAAATTGAGCAGCCATATTTTGAGCAATCTGGGCCGTACTGTTTCTCATTTGGCCATGCATGTTTGTAATGTAGACCGTCATAACCATCGCTCCCTCTTACACTTATCATTTTATAAACGTTATTACAGTTAATAACAATATACATAATATTTTTTCGAAATGGCCGTTAATTACAGATGTTGCACAGATCAACATCAACTTATATTTTGATGTGACTTTCGAAACTTTTTGGCGATTTAGGTGATAAAAAAGAAAAACGCTGCAATCACGGCTTTTTTGCCATGATGCAACGTTCTTCTTTTTAAATATCAATCGATCAGTTACTTATCTTCATCAGTTCGCTTGCGTCCAAAGGCAGCAGCCAATGCACCCAGCATTACGGCTGACAGTCCCAGGATACCTGCTTGAGAATCATCAGAACCGCTGAGCTGTGGCAGTTTTTCAGCCTGCTTCTTAGCAGCCGGCGTTGGCTGACTTGATACAACACTTTCCGTTGCTGGCTGTTCAACTGATGGTGCGACGCTGTCAAACGACTGCACGTCTACCAGCGATACTGGTTCAATCAGTGAACGGCCATTGTTGTTTTCAGCATAACCGCCTGAATTGGAGTCGATGTTGTGAGCAATGCTTTCCGAAATGGATTGGCTGATGCTGTTCATCTTACTGTTGGAAATTGATTCCGATAGGCTGCGCGACTGGCTCTTTGAAATACTTTGCGATGCGCTCTTAGAGATTGATTGACTCGCACTCGTCGATACCGAAGCACTTGCTGAAGCTGACGCGCTAGCTGAAGCGGACTGGCTGGTACTTACTGAGGCACTCGTGGAAGCCGACTGACTGGCGCTTAGTGAAGCGGATGTGGAAGCTGAGACACTAGTTGACGCCGATGCACTCGTTGAGGCTGATTCACTGGCGCTCAGAGATGCACTCGTTGATGCCGATTCACTCGCACTCAGGGATGCACTAGTCGATGTGGATTCACTTACACTCAGGGATGCGCTCGTTGAGGCTGATTCACTGGCACTCAGAGAAGCACTTGTTGAAGCAGACTCGCTGGCACTCAGGGATGCACTAGTTGAAGCGGACTCACTCGCACTTTGAGATGCACTCGTCGATGCTGATTCACTGACGCTCAGTGATGCACTAGTTGAAGCGGACTCGCTGGCACTCAGTGAAGCGCTCGTTGATGCTGATTCACTCGCACTCAGTGATGCGCTCGTTGAAGTTGATTCGCTCGTGCTCAAGGATGCACTAGTCGATGCGGATTCACTGGCACTAAGTGATGCACTCGTGGATGCAGACTCGCTGGCACTAAGAGAAGCACTTGTTGAGACAGACTCGCTGGCACTAAGAGATGCGCTCGTTGATGTTGATTCACTGGCACTCAGCGATGCGCTCGTTGATGTTGATTCACTAGCGCTCAAGGATGCACTGGTCGAAGCGGATTCGCTCGCACTCAAGGATGCACTCGTCGAAGCGGATTCGCTCGCACTCAAGGATGCACTAGTCGAGGCTGATTCACTCGCACTCAGCGATGCACTTATTGAAGTGGATTCGCTCGCACTCTGTGATGCACTAGTTGAAGCCGATTCACTTGCACTCAAGGATGCACTAGTCGATGCGGATTCGCTCGCACTCTGTGATGCACTAGTTGAGGCCGATTCGCTCGCACTCTGTGATGCACTAGTCGAGGCCGATTCACTTGCACTCAAGGATGCACTAGTCGAAGTTGACTCGCTGGCACTCAGAGAAGCACTAGTCGAGGCCGATTCGCTCGCACTCAGAGAAGCACTCGTCGAGGCCGATTCGCTCACACTCAGTGATGCACTCGTCGATGCCGATTCACTCGCACTCAGAGAAGCACTAGTTGAAGCGGACTCACTAGCACTTTGAGATGCACTGCTTGAGGCTGATTCACTTGCACTAAGTGATGCGCTCGTTGATGCTGATTCACTTGCACTCAGAGAAGCACTCGTCGATGCCGATTCGCTTGCACTTTGTGATGCACTAGTTGATGCAGACTCGCTGGCACTTAGGGATGCGCTGCTTGATGCAGACTCGCTGGCACTCAAGGATGCACTAGTTGATACTGATTCACTGGCACTTTGAGATGCACTCGTCGATGCTGATTCACTGGCACTCAGAGAAGCACTCGTGGAGGCTGATTCACTTGCACTTAGAGATGCACTCGTTGAAGTGGACTCGCTGGCACTCTGTGATGCACTCGTGGAGGCTGATTCGCTCGCACTCTGTGATGCGCTGCTTGAGGCCGATTCACTTGCACTCAGTGATGCACTTGTTGAGGCAGATTCACTGGCACTTTGAGAAGCACTCGTTGATGCAGACTCGCTCGCACTCTGTGATGCACTGGTTGAAGTTGATTCGCTAGCGCTCAGAGATGCACTCGTCGATGCCGATTCACTCGCACTTTGTGATGCGCTTGTTGAGGCAGATTCGCTCGCACTTTGTGATGCACTAGTTGAAGCTGACTCGCTGGTACTCAAGGATGCGCTAGTCGATGCAGATTCGCTCGCACTCAAGGATGAGCTAGTTGAAGTTGATTCGCTAGCACTCAGAGAAGCACTCGTTGATGCAGACTCGCTCGCACTCAGCGATGCACTAGTCGAAGCTGATTCACTTGCACTCAAGGATGCACTAGTTGAGGCAGATTCACTTGCACTTAATGATGCCGACTTACTTGCACTCTGAGATGCACTCGTCGATGCCGATTCGCTTGCACTTTGTGATGCACTAGTTGATGCAGACTCGCTGGCACTCAGGGATGCGCTGCTTGATGCAGATTCACTTGCACTCAAGGATGCGCTAGTTGATGCTGATTCACTCGCACTTACTGATGCAGACTTGCTTGCGCTTTGCGATGCGCTAGTGGAAGCTGATTGACTCGCACTTACTGACGCAGACTTGCTTGCACTTTGCGATGCACTAGTTGATGCAGATTGACTTGCACTCGTTGATGCGGACTGACTCGCACTTACTGATGCAGACTTGCTTGTGCTTTGTGATGCACTAGTTGAAGCTGATTGACTTGCACTTACTGATGCAGACTTGCTTGCGCTTTGCGATGCACTCGTGGAAGCAGATTGACTTGCACTTACTGATGCCGACTTGCTTGCACTCTGAGATGCACTGATTGAAGCAGACTTACTTGCGCTTTGTGACAAACTCGTTGAAGCTTCTTGGCTAGCCGAGATACTCTGAGAATTGGATTGACTAACCTGCTTACTGGTTGAAACCGACTGACTATTTGAGGTCGACCGTGAAGCACTAGTACTTTGCTGCTTGCTGGTCGATTGTGATACTGAAGTACTGTTAGACTTGCTTGGCTCCGTACCAGAAACAGAATTTGTAAAGTAATTTCCTTCATTTAAGCGATTGGTATAGGAAACATAAGGGGCAATCGTATAATTCAGATTACTTGATGATTCATTATAATTAAAAGTAACCGTAATCTGTTCTGAAATTACTTTGTTTTTTCCATAATTATTGTATCGGGTGCTGCCATTAATGTTTTGGTAGGTTAAGCCTTGACCTTGGGCATCAAGATCGTAGAAGTCATAAGAATTACCACTCGTATTGTACAAATGTACGCCACTTGTCATGTTATAGACAGTATTACCGTTTGCATCCAGCGTTACCACTGAAGTGAGCGTTCCATTCGAGTAGCCGCTTCCCATATTGAAAGTTGCAGTCTTCGCGTAAATACTGTTACCAAAGTGGTAAACATCGGATCTCGATGCTGGACCAGCTGAAATTTCCCCGGTAATCGGATCCTTTAGCGTGTATGTAATAGTAAAGGAAACCGTTCCATTCAGATTATTGGTAACTTTAACGATGTAGTAAATAGGATTATTGGATACACTATCAGTCCCTTTACCATAGTACGTCACCGACAGACCATCGCTACTGATGATTGGCGTGCCATACGTGTTAGCCGTCGTATTCAATGCAGCAAACAGCCGCAACGTCAGCGCCCGAGCTTTAGCAACCGTTTGCGAAGCCGTCAAATCATTTGTAGCTGATGTTGACGTGGAAGTGCTGCTTTGTGCCTGACTTGCCGTTGACGTGCTCAACGATTCAGACAGACTGGCACTGGCATCTGACGTACTCGTGGATGCAGATTGGCTGGCCGAACCAGACTCGCTGGCTGCTGACTCAGAACTTGATGTCGATGCAGAAGTTGAACTCGATTTTGAAACTGCTGAATCAGAACCAGAAGTTGAGCTGCTGGTTGACGTCGAAGTTGATGCCAAACTGTTTGAAGTACTGATCGACGTTGAAACAGATGCTGACATTGAAGTCGAAGCGGATGCTGAACTGGAAGTTGATTCCGAAGTTGAGCCAACGACTTGTGATTCCGCGGTATTGGTCGTCTGCTGAACCTGCGTCGTATCAGCAGATGCATTACCTTGCAGCAGTGCCGTCGTTCCCAACACTGCCCCAAAAGCAGCCAATCCCTTAGCATAGGAATCGAGCGGCCCGCTTAGCGCGTCATCGTCAAATCCCTTCTCAAGCTTAATTTGATTAGCTGAAATCTCTTCTTTTTTGCCAAATTTCATCAGCGAAAAGAACCGGGACAGGCAACTCATCCAACCGCGGTGAGTCTTATAAAGCTTGACCTTACTTGCCTCTTTGGCTTCAGCATAGTCTCGATTGTTCGCTTTTTTCAATATAAACACCTCTCATGACTACTCTTTTCATCAAAATCCATTAATTTTGTATTTATCGTTTTATAACTATTTTTAGAAAATTGACGAACTGTTTTGAATATAATACAAGAGGTGGCCTGGTAATTTCTCTCATTTATCCGATCTTATACACTCTTTGGCAAGGTTATATTAATCGGTTACTACAACACTTTAATGCATAGAAAGACTTATTATATAGCGATTTATTGTTTAATATAGTTTCTTTAACCAACTAAGTGTTTACCCGAATTGGCCAAAATCGTTTAAAATTTGGTCATAATCAATCAAATGTCCCCTACTAAATTTAATTTTTCATTTGATACTTAATTCACCCATCCGTTAAAATTAGCAATCTTAGTCAAGAAAAAACGTTGCCTCATTGGAACTCCATCCATAGGCAACGTTTTCTTCATATATTGTATTTACGGTCCAACAATTGTCATGCAAAAGCTGAATCCGGATCAGTGGGCTAAAATCTGATATCAATTATTCATAAGTTACATAAAAATTTATCTGCTCGCCAAGGTATCTTTCATTATTCCAACCAGCTCCACTTAATTAAGCATCCAAAATTGGAACAGATTGCCACGATGGATTTTCTAACTTAACCTACCTTCTTCAATTCAACATCGTTTTATGTCACTTGGAATTTATCATTATATAACCATCTTCACGAAAATTGACATAAGTTTAACTATATGATACAAAAAGTGTTGATTGAAATCTTGAAATAAACTTATCTTATACAGCTCTTAGCAAGGTTAAATAAATAGATTATTACGTCATTAATGTGTACAAAATAAAGAATTGGTGTCGTATTGTAACAACCGTTCATTTATAGAATTTACCAGTTGATCAACTAACAATACGATTAGTTTATTAAATAAAAGTTCCATCAAGATAAGTTGTGATTTCAATTAACTTTTCACTTGATATTTACACAAGCATACGTTTAAAATAAATTTCAGTTTAGATGTATCTGAAAGGATGAATCGATTATGACCGATATTCGCATTATCAATACTAAGAACCGCATTCGCATGGGGATGATCAATGCGCTGAAAGAAAAGCCATTGAATGAAGTTACTACGAAAGACATTATCGAAGCAGCTGAAGTCAGTCGTAAAACTTTCTACACCTACTATAATGACCAAAACGATCTGCTCTTCGAAATCGAAAATGCCATGATCTCAGATTTGGTTGAAGGCATGAAGAAAGACCGAGAAGCAGTTACTCAGCTTGACGACACTGCTGACCAAGTTGAAATTGCCAAGCTGGCCGACCAAGCCTTTGTCGAGACAGTCAAGGCCTGCGCTAAGCACCGCGAAGTTACCCGGATCTTGCTTTCTGCCAATGGTGACATTAACTTCCTTTCCAAAATCAAAAAGGCCGTTTATAAAGAACTCTTGGCACGGGCACCTAAACTGGTCGCAGCCAATGACCCATCCGTACAGAATCTTAAAAAACAGTTGCCAGTCCGGATTCCGCTTGACTACCTGTTTGAGATCTACGTCGGCTTGATGGTCAACATTATTCAACACTGGCTGACTTCTGAAGACCCAATCTCACAGCGTCAGGTTCGCGGAATTATGGGAGCTGCTCAGATTCTTTCACCACTGCAGCTATTAGCCTTCGCTGACTTGCCAGAAGATTTGAACGATATTGAAGACTACCAATTCTAAACATACATAAAAGAGCAGCCGCTTAATTGCAGCTGCTCCTTTTATTATCTTAACTGATCATCGGCTAAATCGTTCAACTAGGCTAAATTATCGAAATTAAGTCAATTAAGCTTTTGAAATTCCTTGCTTTACCGCATTAACTTCCGAAACTCAGTGTATCTAACATATACTGTCTAAACCGTCTCTCGTCATTTATAATAAGAATTAATGTAAGGCTTTTACATTAAACACTTAAGAAGGTGATAAGGCAATAACTGATGTGTATTCCTGTTTCCTTTTTAAAACTTTTTCAAGACTATTGACTGATTGGCGACCCAGCCGACAATGCTTATTCGCCTGCTGAAGCTCAATAGTGTCTAGCTTGGTTTCCCATGATGATCGAACCCAGCTCCCAAACGGTTTGTTCAAAGTGATTGATTAGAAATCGTCGAGACTCCCATAAATATTTTCCCTTTCTCTAATCTTTTCCTCAAGCTGGCCAGATTTCACTTGTTATACTCCCGCAATTATGAAGTCTGCTTCGGTTGATACCATGGAAATATCGACTTCCTATAACCAGTTATTTAACTTTCTTCCGCAACTGGCATTAACCGAATTTAGTTGAGATTCACAGGCTCGCTTTGCCGATACCTTTCAAAACAAGCGAAACGTACCTCTCCTTGTTTTAAATCCTCATATTGAAATGATTGGTGCCACAGTTAGTTTCATTTACCAATGAGGGCATGATTGGTTGGTTAAGTCCGCTTAGACATCGATCTCCTCTTAGTCTATACCTTTCGATTTTTATAGTGAATTAACTATGAGCGGCTTATCTCTTCGTTAAGGTCGAGAATCATTTTAATCAATCAGGTTCCGTATCCAGCTTGATTGAGCACCTCGTTGAAACATTTCTCGCTTTAGCAATCAGACGCAATCAAAAATCAGTCTATAATAGTAATAAAGACTGCCAGCTTTCCTGTTGCCTGGCAGTTTTTTGTTTACCCATTTTTAAGCTGCTGACCGGAAATGTCGTTAATTTGCTTCGCCTGGTAAATCAGCAACACGCATTATGCAAAAAATCCTGCATAATGACATATGACAAAAATATCATTACCTACTTTTTCTAAAAATCGATGTATATCAAGTTTGGGATCCTTAACATTACCTACTATTGGACAAAAATCCCATAATAGTAGGTAATTCACAAAGTCGATCTAGCCCAATCAACTTCTATCAGCGCCTAAATATACATCTTTACCTACTATTCGGAAAAAAATCGATTTAAGTAGGTAAAGTTAGGCGAATTGAATATACACCTACCTACTTCTGGCTCAAAATCAGCGAATAGTAGGTAATCGCAAAGCCTTCAACTGGTCAAAGCCTGATTTTCTTCACTAAGTTAGCCTTTTTGCGATGCTCGCTAACCCATTTTCAGTATTCCCAGGCAAACCACCACTATCCCAAATTGCTCCCGGACTTCTCTCCCATTTCCGACCACTACCCTAATAATCTCACTTTCCAAGACTTAAACCGGTTAAATTAACCATCAACTGGCAGTACGGTAAAAGCCTCGTTCTCATTCATAAAAAATCGCACGCCCTGCCTTTGACAGCTAGAGCGTGCGATTAAGCATTTAAAGATAAATTCAGTTATTTTCCAGTATTGATTACTGGCTGCGTGCCGCGTTCACTAATAATTGCTACCATTATATTGTTAATGACCTGCAAGCGCTGTTCATCAGTCAGATTTAAATCCGTTTCCTTGGCCAGCCGCTCCATAGCATCTTCTGTGATCGAAACGGCGCCTTCAACGATAATCTTACGTGCTGACAGAATCGCCGCGGATTGTTGTCTTTGCAGCATCGCACTGGCAATTTCCGTGGCATATGCCAAGTGCGTCAGCCGCGTTTCCAAAATCTGCACGCCAGCCACGTTAAGCCGTTCCTGCAGTTCTTGTGTCAAGCGGTCAGAAACTTCAGTCGGATTCCCACGCAGCGTCAGCTTATCCTGCTCATCAAATGTATCATACGGATATTCGCTGGCAACGTGACGCACGGCAGATTCGCTTTGAATCTCAACGAATTCCTCATAGTCATCAACATTGAACAGAGCCTGCGCCGTATCAACGACTTTAAAGACTACTACGGCCGCGATTTCAACCGGGTTCCCTTTTGAGTCATTAACCTTCAAGATCTCAGAATTAAAATTGCGCACTCGCAGGGAAATGCTTTCCTTGTCCGTTAACGGCACCGTCATAAACAGGCCGGCATCGCGAATCGTGCCAATATAGTTGCCAAAAAAAGTCAGCACCTTAGCTTCATTAGGCTGTACGATCGTCAATGCTGAAGCGCACAGTGCAGCCAGCAAAATTAAAACGACCCCGACTGCCAGTTCTCCATGTTGCTGGCCAGCGTAACCTCGATAGCCCAGCCACACTCCTAAAACCGCGACCGCAATGGCAGCGATCAATCCTAAATAGCCATTGACGTGAAATGCCTTTTTTTCTTGCATCGTCATCCCTTCTTTCAGATCGATTCTAGAACTATTATAACCTAGAAAGGATTTCCGACAAAATGCCAACCACGTCCAACGCTAGATCATTGCCTGGCATGACGATTCACTGAACAACTCGCTGCTATTCTTAACTAAATAACGATTCAATCAGATGATCTTTACCAAATCAATTTGAGAAAGTTTACCAAAAATCGAGCCAGTTAGCAGCTGACTCTACTATGGTATAATATTTTTGTCCAAGAACATTGGCAGTGCTTCGCTTTTCGAAGGGAGCGATGCCAATGAAGGAGTTGAAAAAACGTGCGACGCTTCCCATCATTATGAAAGGGATCCATAAGTGTCAAACCGACATCAAGATGGCGCCGACTTAAAAGGTCTTACCGCTGTTCTACACGAACTGCATGGCTTACCAATTGGCGTTCAGTACGCAGCCTTGGCCACGGTCGTAATCATTGTGATTGCTTCCCTTATTGCCGGCTGCTACATGGTCAGTCATTTCTGACCAAAAAGAAAAAACCATCTTAGAGCTGCAACTCGTAAAGATGGTGTGAAACTTTAATCAATTTGAAGTGTAAGCACTGTCGATTTTCAAGGACATTCGGGCTAACGTGTTCCCTCACGTTAGCCTTTTTGTTTACGCCATAATTATAGCTGATTTCAATCAACATTGCAATTTGAAAACGCCTTGCCAGAACAGACAAGGCGTTTTGCCAATTATTATTTTGCCGCTAAGCATAATCAACGTGCCGCCGTTCAAGCAAATCACTGCCCCAAAGAGTAGCATTCTTCCTAGGGCGCCGCTGAATCATTCCTAGGACGGCAGTTGACCCATACCCAATGCTTTATTCTCGTGTGGAACTAAGGTCATGCGGGATGTCATCGCATCGGACTCAACTTAACGCTTTATTCTCCGTGGCTAAAGAACTGAGCAGCTTTAATTGCTCGCTGCCAGCCTTGGTAAAGCTGTTCGGCATCTTCACGCTTCATCACCGGCATAAACTCATCGCCCAGTTTGGAAAGTTCCTTGAGCTCCTCTTGATCATTCCAAAAGCCAACTGCCAAACCAGCCAGGAAAGCCGCGCCCAGTGCCGTAGTTTCTTCCATTTGTGCTCGTTCAATCGGCGTTTGCAGAATATCGGCCTGGAACTGCATCAAAAAGTCGTTGCGACAAGCCCCGCCGTTGACCGTCAGCGCTTTTAACGGCAAGTCGGTGTCTTTGACCATCGTATCAACGACATCCCGTGTCTGGTAGGCGATCGATTCCAACGTAGCCCGCGTAATGCTTTGGCGATTGGATCCCCGCGTCAAGCCAAACATCGCGCCACGCACTTCTTGATCCCAGTATGGTGCGCCCAGCCCAGTAAATGACGGTACCACATAAACGCCGCCAGTTGAACCGGCTTCAACGGCCATTTTTTCTGACTCGCTGGCCTTGGTAAAGAACTGTAGCCCATCGCGCAGCCATTGAATTGCCGATCCCGCTACAAAGATCGAGCCTTCCAAAGCATAGTTCAATTGTCCGTTCAGCTCATAGGCAATCGTCGTCAGCAGACCATTTTTCGACAGCGTGGCCTCGGTACCAGTATTCATCACGATAAAGGCGCCAGTACCGTAAGTATTCTTGACGGATCCCTTTTCATAGGCAGCCTGACCAAACAAAGCCGCCTGCTGATCACCGGCCATCCCTGCAATTGGAATCTCGACCCCGAAGAAGTGGTAGTCGCCCGTATAGCCGTATACTTCAGAATTGGAGCGCACGGCCGGCAGCATCTGGCTTGGAATGTCCAGCAACTGTAAAATATCTTGATCCCATTGACGCGTGTGAATGTTAAACAGCATCGTCCGACTGGCATTGGTAACGTCCGTGGCATGCGCGCGGCCGCCCGTCAGATTCCACAGCAGCCAAGTATCAATCGTCCCAAACAGTAGATCGCCATTAGCTGCTTTTTCCCGCGCGCTCGGCACGTGATCCAAAATCCACTTGATCTTAGTCGCGGAGAAGTAAGAGTCGACTACTAGACCGGTTTTTTCGTGAATCAGATCTTTATAGCCATCCTTGATCAGCTGTTCGGCAATGTCGCTGGTCTGCTTGGACTGCCAAACGATCGCATGGTAGATTGGCTTACCGGTGTGGCGATCCCAGATGACCGTCGTTTCCCGCTGGTTGGTAATCCCAATCGCGGCAATGCGGTACGGTTTGATCTGTGATTTGATCATGACATCAGAAATTACTGATTGAACGCTATCCCAGATTTCCATGGCATCATGTTCAACCCAGCCTGGATTAGGGAAGTATTGCGGAAACTCCTGCTGAGCCATTGCAATTTCATGTCCTTGGTGATCAAAGATGATTGCCCGTGAGCTGGTCGTTCCTTGATCAATTGCCATTATATATTGTTCGTCACTCATGAATTTCAATCCTTTCCGTTATGAGCATTGCGCGGCTTACCTGGGTGTTGCCCATTCGTAAGCTGCCCCAGCATGCCAGCCATTCCCAAGCGTTCGCCAAACCATTAAACTGCCCAGCCTGTCTGGATATGCTGGTTGGAAAACTCCCCAACTCAATTTCAGCACCGCTTCATGACGCAAAAAAACCGCTGGCGACCCGAGGCCATTCAGCGGCTAATCGTTTACTTATCGCTGACCATCTTGCCAGCCACACTGTAGCGATCCTTGCGCATTTCGTTTAAAACGATGTGGATTCGTTCTTCAGGAACATTGGCATCCTTAGAAATAGCTGCCGTAACGTCCTTAACCAGGGCCTTTAATTGTTCTTCAGTGCGACCTTCCAACAGATCAATGTGTACCAATGGCATGAAAAATCTCTCCTTTAATCCAATAACTTGGGCCAATCATACCACAATTAACACTGGTTTGGCAACGCTTTACATAGTCTTAAAAACTACTTAATTAATTTTCAAAACTATTCTTTAATAACGTGACTGCCCGTCAACAATTTGCCAGCCGGCGTTCAACAGCTAATTTCCTTAGCAGAACTCAAAAACCGCTCAACCAGCCGCGGCCAGTCGAACGGTTCTTCTATTTAATGCTTCTTGATCAACAGCCATGCCGCCCCAGCTGCCAGCATGACACCAGCCATTTTGTGAAGGTCCGTCTTAACGCCTTTAACCAGGGGCTTTTTGCTTTCCAGAACTACTTGAAAATGTTCGCCGTCATATAATGTCTTTTTCATGATCGACACTTCCTTTTTCAATTGGCTTTTGATTTATGCTTTGTCTTTATTTTACTCCGCATCGCAAGCCATGACGAGCAACAATTGCGTCAAACTTTCTTATTGATAGGCCAAATGACATAATCTTCCATCTTCAAATATGCACTTATCGCTGATCTTTTCGGGTAAACTTTTTTGATTAGCTGAGCCAAAGAACCGATTAATCAAACGTTTATGATCTTTTCCAAGCTGAATGCCATCGTGAGCTTGCTTATGCTATTCTCAATCATTGACGCAACCAAGCCCATCACTGTATTTATCGGTCGCTGATAATTTTTATCGCGCCAATCACCTCTCAGCAGCCTCGCATCCGCTCTAAAATCATCATTATGTCAATACATTCACACTTGGCGATTCGTTAGATAAACAAAAATATATTTAATTTATTAAATCACTCATTTGTTTAGTTTAGCCAACAAACGTTGATATATTGGTATTTGTAAGCTATGACAAAATCATCATATCTAATTATAAATAATTGATTACCACTGCTTGCAACAATGCGAATCGTTTCTATAAAAGTAATTTTCTCCTTGACCTAGTTATCACATGAATGATACTTTTTACCAAACGTAAGGGGATGATTACACCATGCTTAGTAAAAATAATCACAATCTGAAAATCAAACAAGCCAGCGATCGCCAATTGCGGTTTTCACTGCGCAAATTCGGTACCGGGATTGCCTCGGTAGCCATCGCCAGCCTGTTCTTTATCGGCAGCAGTGCCATGACAGTCCACGCCGATACCAGTGATGGATCCACGACAACGACTGTCTTAACAGCCAATTCAACGGATCAATCAACTACTGTTGCCGACGCTTTGACTCAGTCAGCAGCCGCCTCTGATTCCGCTGCTCAGTCAACCACTGCTGACAATGCCAAGGATCAGGCATCAACCGCGACTGATTCTGCCAACACCGCGACAAGCATGAACAGTTCGACTGCTCAAAGCACTGAGGCTGATCAAACGATTATCAACTCCAAGCAAAACAGTACCCAGGCGCCTGCAACGGATAACATTCAACACGGCATCAACATTACGGCCAACAACCAGACGACTGGATACAACGGCAGCTCGATTTTAAATGCCAATCAATCCGATGGTACTTTCGATGTCAACACGGTTGTTACCAACAACAATTCTGACAGCCGCAAAGTTGAAGAAATCGTCCTGCTGCCAACGTTTACCGCCAACAATTCAACCGACGTCAACATGATCAAGCCGGTTATCGATGCTGACAAGATCGGCAGCGGTGTCCAATTCACCTCCTCTACCGGCTCCATGCCAACCGATTTGGAGGTCTACTATGCCATCACGGCCGGCGACTTTGAAACGCTGGATGTATTAATGCAGAATGCTGATTTCTCCTGGGATCAAGTCATTGAGATTCAATTCGTTTCTACTCTGCAGGCTGGTCAATCGCTGACGGCCACTGTTCCAATGAAGATTGCCAACCTGGAACAAATGAAAAAACAGCTGGCAGCACTGGCGGATGGTACTGCCGACAAAGCGCTCGAGCAAGACTTGGCCGCACGCAATATGACGTTTGATGAATATTTCTACTACTGGGATGCGGACGGCAATTTCTATTCTGATGACATTCATTCGCTAAACATGCGGCTGGCCGTCCCAGCAACCGATACGATCAGCGCCATCCAAAACATCAATGGCAGCTACCACGCCGTTATTAAGAATACCAACGGTCGCTACCAAGACGCGCCAGCTGAGATCCAAGCGGCCATGCCTAACGTTTCACCAAGCGACGTTACCGTAACCAACTTTACCAATGGCAGCGCGGAAGATACTCTGTTTACCGATGGCTACTTTAGAATCAATGCCGTTAATATCTTTAACGCGGTCAAGGATCTTGGCTACACGACCAATATTGCTCCCAACGGCCACGATCTTTGGCAGACTTACAATTACTTTTCTTTCGGCACGACTCATCCGGATGGTTCCGCAACCAAGCTGTATGTAGAAGTGCAGCCAGTCTTCTTGCTGCAGGATGTTACCTTGCCAAGCGGCAGCAGCTGGAATCAAGCGCTGAACCTGCAGCAGAATCCAAGCGTCAAGTTCACCAATCAATCCTCAATGACCGTTACCGAGCAAAAGGAACTGGCCTACAGCACGACTGGTGGCGCCGGAACGTATCAAGTTAACACGTCCAACCTGCCGCTGGATGCTGATGGCAACTTAACCACGCCAGGTATCTACAACGTTACCTACATCTACCAAATCAATGATCAAGATACCGTAACGGCAACCGCGCAAGTTATCGTGCAGGCCGTCAAAACGATTACGCGGACGATTCATTACGTCGATGGCGACAACAACAATCAAGCCGTCGCAGGTGATGTCGTGCAATCACTGACCTACTACGGAACGCCAACTGATGCCGCGGGAACTGAATTTACCTGGCAAGCAGCTGCCGGTAATGAATTTGCCAGTGTTGACTCTCCCGTGGTTGCCAACATGACACCGGATCTGGCCACGGTAGCTGCCGCAGCGACTGACGAAAACAGTACCAATGCCGAAATCACCGTCGTCTACCGCCATGACCTGACGACTGAAAACGTTGAAAAGACCGTACAGCGGACGATTCACTTTGTTGATGAACAAGGTAATCAAGTTGCCGACGATGTAACTCAAACCGTCACCTTGACCGGCACTAAGTCAACTGACCTGGTTACCGGCAACAGCACGACGGTTTGGAAGCAAGGACAGTTTGCCAGTGTGGATGCGCCATCAGTAGCCAACATGACGCCTGATACGGCTACGGTCGCTGCGATGACAGTTGATGAAAACACTGCTGACTCTGAAGTTACGGTTACCTACCATGCTGATCCGGTTACTCCAGACACGCCGTCAACACCGGACACACCGACGACTCCGGACCGGCCTTCTACTCCGATAACGCCAGCCGCTCCATCACAGCCAACTGCCGTTCAACCGGCTGTTCCTGTCAACACCAGCAACAAGACTGCTGTCGATACGACTACTGGACAAAAGAAGTTGCCACAAACCGGTAACCAAAAATCTGCCGGTATCCTGGCTGTCTTTGGACTTGGTCTGTCTAGTCTGGCACTTTCATTCACGGGTCTCTTTAAGAAACGCCACAACATTTAAAGCATCCCGTTGATGAAAATCTTATAATACCAAAATTAACAGCCCCATTACGGATCAACCGGAATGGAGCTGTTTTTATGTGATTATCATGATCAGCAAGTTTTCAAAGAAAATCGATACCGGAACACAGATTGTATTTAGCTAATCGAGCATCAAAAAACACACTAATATTTAACCAATCATGCATAACGGATTATTAAAAATGAGTTATTATTAGTACGCACGCACAATTGGAGGAGTAATTATGAATAAAAAGATTCTCAGTGGCACAATCGTCTTACTTAGCTGCGGTTTGTTAGCAGGATGCGGCAGTTCTAAATCAACCAGCTCATCGGCATCAAGCAGCGAATCCACAACCCAAACCAGTACACAAAAGCGTTCCAGCACCAGTAAAAAAAGCTCATCAGCTAAATCAACTAGTTCAAGCGAGGCCAGTCAATCAACGAGCAGTATATCAGATAGTTCCACCAAGACTTCCAGTACTGCCACGCCAGCCAAAGTAGATGACAAAACTGCCGGTATTTTACTGCTGCTTTTAGTTGAACCCAACTGGATGAAACAATACATTGGCAGCGACTTCTTCTGTTACAGTCCAGCCGGTGAAAATCCTGGTGGCAGCGATACCGCAGGCTACAGTTACATTACCGCAAACGGCGATCCCAGCAGCTTTGTCTACTATAAAGTTGATGGCGAGAACGTTACCTATAAGATGTGGGTTCCAAATGCCTCAGGCGATGTGGCGGGCGGCCATTTTGAAACCAAGACCGTTTCTTTGACGACTTTAGAAAATGACTATTATGTCACGCAAAGTCAGAAAAACGAGGTTGATGGCTATGTTCATCAATTGAACCGCGAATCTGACTATTTAGCCAATCACTAATTTTCACATCAAGCGGAGGCGTAATCGATCAATGCATTAACGTTTACTAATATTACTGATGCAAAACAATTCCTGGCTAAGCTACCACAATCGCCCAAGCCGCAGTTGCAAGTTCAGCGAGTGTTGGGCTGGCAAAACGTTTCTGATTAATTAAACTTATCAGACAGTCTCATTACCGTAATGGGGCTGTTTTTCATTATCAATGCCATTCTGCCTGACTCGCTGTATACCATGGCCTTCTGACATTCCCCCTCACCAATGCCATTGTATGGTATGTTTTTTAGCCGCTGACGCCATTCTTTTTACCCATTGACATCAAAAAAGCTGCCTCCAGATTTCTCTGAAAGCAGCCGTAAGTTAATTTAGCCTATTCCATCTCAGTCAAACCAGCCTGACGCCGACCACGGTTGAACCATGGCGAAACCGTAAAGGCCAGAATGTCATTAACTACGTAGATCAAGCTGTTGATGGCCATTGCCAGCGTGGCATCCCCTTGAGCAAAGGTAACACCCCAAAGAATCAGTTGGAAGATTCCCGAAGCCAGCCACCAATAGTACTGGTTGTTGTAGCGCATAAAGCACATAATGCCTGCCGTCAAACTAATGGCAAAGCTGATGGCATCGATCCATGGCCGCGGATCATTAGTCAAATTGCCGATCAGATAGCCGCTGATTACATAAACCAAGAGCGTACCGATAATGGCTACGATCCATTGCTTGGCTCCAAAACGGCGCAGGTGATTTTTGGTGTCATCGTTCCAGCTGCGGACGGCAAAGATTACCGGCAGATCAAGCGTCAAGACATAAGCAATCTGTTCAAAGATCGACAGGTAGTTTTTGGCGGCCAGACCAGCGTAAATAAAGCAGGCCGCCGAAATTAGTCCCAGCCAGCCGTTGATTGCCTTGGTTGCGTTAATGGCCAATACGCACAGCGTCCCCAAGATTGTACCAACAAACGTGATCAGCGTAACGGATGTAATCGGACTGCTGATCAAGAGCGCCAGTTGAAAGCCCAGTGCAAAAAAGAACAGCAGATAGTTTTGCATTGGCCACCCCTTCAATTGGTTGAACAGCCAGACAAAGTAATTTTCATTGCGTTCCATGAATCAATTCTCTCCTTTTTCTCAGTAGCTTTTACCACAACCAGATGATTGCGGCTGCTTGTCCGTGGGGCGACCCCCACCTCGGTTGACGAGAAGTGCTCAATTTCTCGCCAGCTGTCCTGCCTCACGGGCCCATGAGACAAAACGACGTAACCAGTTCGGTTTTGAGCAACTCGTATATCTTACCAGAAGATTTTGTCCTTGTCAGAGTAAAAGTTTTTATTTATCTAAGACAAAATCTGTCTAATTATCTATTTAGTCGTAACGATTGCGCTTACTAAAAATAATTAAAAAAGTTTTTGACGATCTGTTTGACTGAATTTGACTGAACTGCTGATAAAATCATGTTTCATGACATATTTTCAAGTGTATGTAAACGTTTTATAATAAACAAGTTAATACTTATGGGAGAGTATTTATATTAGGAGAGTGTATTTTTCATGAATTATCTTTTTATGTTGTTTATGATTTTGATAATTATCGCTACATATCTGCTCATAAAAAAGGATCAAGAAAATGAATCGATCAAGCCGCCTATTTCTGATCAGTCAATCCAAACAACTATTAAAAATAAATCTACTGTAGGAAAAATTATTGAACGATCGACTAACTCAAGTAATAAGATTATGGGACGCTCTGAAAAAGCCTATGAGGAAACCATCAAACAGTCAACTAATTCAGATAATCATCATCCAAAGCCAATCTCAACTACATCAACGCCTCAATCAGATGCCGACCAAACTAATCATTTTATACATAAAAGGTCATCAACTACTGACGACTCTTCATTTGATACTAAGCCTTGGCAATCAGCAAGCTACTTCAAGCAACCTTCCGATCAATTTTCATCCAGTTCTAAAAAGGCGCAAAAACCTACCAACGAACAACAATCTATTAATGAATTAACGATCATTACTAAAAATGGCAAAAAATTCTGTCAGTATCCAATTGAAGACGACTGGTATCTGACACAGATCAAAAAATTTCGTTGCAAAGCCAAGCAGCATAATACAATCATGTTTTACAGCCTGGCAAATATTTATTCTCGAACAAAAAAACGCAATCTTAATATCCGTTTTCCTGTCTATTATTGTCAAACCTGTGATCAACTCATGATTAAAGAATCGGTCTACCGAAAAATCAGTCATGATGGTAAGTTGCTTTGTCATTATGTTCTTGAAGATTTTTGGAAACCAAAGCTACCAGATGAACATACCAGCAATCACTTCGTACCAACATTTGGCAATGAGGAATCTGTTTTACATAAGCTTGGCTACAACGTCAATTCGCAGATTGGGTTGACACCTATTCAACGTCACGCGATTCTACGACAGATTATTGTTAATGGGCAATTATCAAAATCCGAAGTCGTGCATCATCTTAGGTATTTAATCCGCCGTAACCGCTCTAATCGTAAATTCAAACGCGCAATTCAAAAATGGCAGGCTGATCTTGAATACGTCTATCGAATGAACCTCAGCTACAGCCGCATTCCAATCCAGCAGATGCGCGCCCTACTGAGCAAAGCTGATTAATAGTTGATATGTAAAAAGAACCCGCCAAATTTGACGAGTTCTTTTTTTATTAGCCTTGTTTGATATTTCCACTCATGGCATCCCCATAAATCGGCGTCGGCAGCCCAAAGCCACCGGCAACTGTCACTAGTTCACCGGTAACGTATCTTGCCTTATCGCTAGCCAGAAAGGCGACCATATTGGCAATGTCGACGGGTTTAACGATCTCATGCAATGGTACGTGTTTCAAGAATCCGTCCAAAAAGCTCTTTGACATATTCTGCAGTGCGCCATCCGTACCGACAAAACCAGGCAGTACCGCGTTGGCCCGAATCTTATCACGCGCATACTCAACGGCTGTCTGTTTGGTCAGCGAGTTGATGGCTGCTTTTGAGACGCCATATGCCAGTCGACTGATGTCAGGCGTCGTTCCAACAACCGATGAAATGTTGACGATGCTGCCGCCCGTTTCCTGTTTCAGCATTGCTTTGACGGCATACTTAGACGTGTAATAGACACTCGCGATATTTTTATCAACGATATCAAAAAAAGCCTTACTGTCGCCATCCACCAGCGTCGTATCTTTGCTAACGTCCGTTGTGCCAAAATTATTGACCAAAATATCCAAATGACCCGCGTCTTGCACTACTTCTTGAATCATGGGCGCATAGGTTGCAAAGTCAAACGCATCATAAAAAACGCTGCGGAAGTTTTCGTTTTGTTCGTGCAGGCGTGCCGTCAACTGACGGTTCTTTTCACTGTCCCGCACAGCCATATAGACAATGGCCCCCTGCTCAACCAGCTTTTCAGCAATTGCCAGGCCGATGCCGCGACTGGCTGCTGTAACGATCGCCGTTTTATTTTCCAAGTCTTTAGTCATCATAAATTCCTCCTTATCCTTGCAGACAGGTAATCAACAACAACTTTTAAGGATATCCTAGGACGGCATTGAGCGACTCCTCGTCAAATAAACCGTCTTTTTGATATTGGAGAAAAGTATAACATCTTTAATAAAATAACAACTTAATTTTTGTAAAATTCGATAAAAATATACTTTAGATTAACTAATTTTAATGAATATTTCTTAAAAAGCGATTTCATTTGTGCTATATTTTTCGTGGTTAGACAGACTGCATTTTGTTTTTTCGCCATAAGTTAATTATTAAGTAATTCATTATTTAACGATTGATTGATAGCTGTTATCAAAATGGCAACCAATCAGAATGCCACAATAACAAAGACAGAAATTCGAAAAGGGGATTGTATCTTGAAAGAAATTGACGCAAGCGAAATTCTGCACCGGCCCTTTGCCTCAAACTTTTTAAAAAGGATTGGACGCGGCACCGCTGTCGGAATGGCAACTGGTCTGATCGTAACCACGTTTCGCAAAATCATCGACGATACGCTGCAAGGACTCAATGTTATCTATCCTTATATGCGAACCCATTATTTGGCACTGGGCTCATATCTGATCGGCACGGTTATCTTATGGCTGATCATGTCACGTCTGTTGAAAAATCATCTTTTTGACATCGTTGGCTCCGGGGTACCACAAGTTGAAGACATTCTGCATGATGAACACTGGATGTCCTGGCGGTCCGTGCTCTGGCGCAAATACGTGATTGGTCTAATGGCAATCTGTCCAGGATTGTTTCTTGGCCGAGAAGGACCCTGCATTCAGATGGGAGCGGCAGTTGGTCAGGGGCTGGCGGAAAAATGCTTCAAATCGTCTCGCCACGAAACCAAGGTCATGATCGCCTGTGGCATCGCGGCCGGCCTTTCCGCAGCATTTTCCGCTCCATTGGCCGGTGCGCTTTTCCTGCTTGAAGAGATTACCTATACGTTTGAGTCGCAAACCTGGCTGACGGCATTAACCGCAGCCATCGCTTCCGATCTCGTCACCCTGCTCTTTTTTGGCACGCGACCATGCATGTGGCTGCCCGTTACCTATCGCCTGCCACCGGCTACCTATCTTCCCTTGGCTTTGTTTGGCATCTTGCTGGGTATTCTGGCTTGGTTTTACCAATATTGTCTGATTAACATTCATTGTTGGTATGGCAAGATTACCTGGCTGCCAAGAAATCGGCGCGCGATCATCCCCTTGCTGCTGGTAGTTCCAATCGGCTTGTGGGATGCCAACATGCTGGGAGGCAGTCACGTTTTCGTCGAGGTTATCGCCCAGCTGCCACGTCATGTACACGGGTTTCAAGCGATGATGGTGCTTTTGGGGATCTATTTTGTAATTCGCTTCGTTTTTTCGATGATTTCTTATGGTGCCGCAGTACCAGGCGGGATTTTCATGCCGATTCTGGTACTGGGTGCGATCTTGGGTGGCTTTGCTGGCTGCTTGATGATCCGCTTTGGTCTCATTCCTGCCAAAGCCTACATCAATCTGGTGGTCATTGGTATGGCTGCTTATTTTGGCGCAATTGAAATGGCCCCGTTTACCGCCATCTGTCTTTTGACTGAAATGGTCGGCACGATTCAGCAGATTCTGCCAATGCTGCTGGTTACGTTCATTGCCTACACAGTCAACGATCTGTTAGGGGGACGGCCAATCTATGGCGCGCTGCGTGAACAGATGGCTCCCCAGGCTGCACAAGAACGGAATGCCAAAACCGGCAACCTTAATTATTGAATTAATTCGATTGGTTTCATTGCAAATAATCAACCAATCGACTTTAGATATTTAATAAATGAAAGTCATCAGAAATTTTTTGAAAAAGTTTTTGATGGCATTTTTTGTTCATTTTCTAGTTCACCACTAAACAAAAACGACACTTGTTTCAAAGAGCAAGCGCCTAAAGTAATCGAAAAGCTTTACGAACGTTCGTCTGCCTGGATAATCAAATTCTTGTTCAATTGCTCAGTTGACAATTCTCGAACGTTCGTTGCATTTTAACGTTATTGTTCGTGATTCATTCGATAAACAAAGCTGTTTCAAGCAGATAGTACGGTTTACAAACTAACGATAACAGGATATGATAAGGCCACGTTCGAACGGAGAGTTGATTTTACATTTGGCAAATAGAGAAAGAGGCTAAAATTATGGTTCAATTTGACACGATCGAAACTGCACTGCAACAACTGCAAAATGGTGGCTACGTAATTCTTTCTGACAATGAGGATCGCGAAAACGAAGGCGATCTGGTGGCTTTAGCTGACCGCATCACTCCCGAAACGGTCTACGAAATGCTGCACGAAGCCAATGGTCTGATGTGCGTGCCAATCACCATCCAACGGGCACATGAACTGGGCTTTACCAAGATGGTTGAACACAGTACTGATCCAAACCAAACGCCATTTATGACGACCGCGGATGGTACTTTTGAAGCAACCGGTGTCACGACTGGCGTTTCCGCATTTGACCGTGCTGCTACGATCAAGCGCATTGCCAACCCCGCTGCCAAGCCAACCGACTTTAATCACCCTGGCCACATCCAACCGCTTTATGCTTTGGACGGCGGGCTGCGCAAGCGAATCGGCCATACTGAGGCTTCAGTTGACCTGGCATATCTGGCGGGCGCTGAACCGGCTGCGGTAATCATTGAAGTGCTTAAAGAAGATGGCCACATGGCTCGCCGTGACGATCTGGCAGAAATGGCCAAGCGCGTCAACGTTCCTTACATTACCATTAATCAAATCATCGAATACATGGACGCTCACAACATCAAGGAAGCCAGCGACCTGCAAGCTGCCCCGGTTCAAGGCTAATCCGACTCGCTACTGACTAGGTCTCGTTATTAAAATAAAACTCCCCGCTTGGCTGCGAGGAGTTTTATTTTATTTGAGGAGATATTGAAAGTATTTCTGCATATTTGAGCTAAATGATCTCAGCCCACGATTGTTGATCCTTTGGCATATGCTGCTTTTTTAGGAAAAATGTCATTTAAGGAGATTAATAAAGACTGTTTTAAGCGCCCCAGACTTCTTCGGCAATGCTCTTGACTAAGGCAATCTTAGCCCACTGCTGTTCTTCAGTCAGAATGTTGCCTTCTTCAGTTGAGGAGAAGCCACATTGCGTACTCAGGCATAGTTTGTCCAGATCATGATACTGTGCAGCTTCTTGAATGCGGTCCAAGATTACTTGACGATCTTCCAGTTCACCAGATTTAGAGGTTAGCAGACCCAGCACCACGTATTTATCAGCTGGGACCTTCGCCAAGGGTTCAAAACCGCCTGCCCGCTCTGAATCGTATTCCAGATAAAAGGCTGCCACGTTTTCTTTTGCCAATACATAGTCAGCAACGGGACCATAACCGCCCTTGGTTGCCCAGGTGGAGTGGTAGTTGCCACGGCAGACATGTGTAGTCACGACCAAATCAGCTGGCAGGTTTACCAAGGCATCATTGTTGATCTTTAAGAGTTGTTCTTGCAACAGTTCACGACTTTGACCATCTTCTGCAAACACATGCCAGAATTCGTCATCAGCAATTGATCCCCAGGTACAGTCATCCAGTTTCAAGTCACGACAGCCGGCATCATATAAAGCCAAAATCAGATCATGGTAAGCTTGCGAAACGTCTTTGGCCAATTCTGCCTTGGATGAGTAAAATTCAGCGATAGCCTCGTTCTTCCCCTCACCCAGTACTAATTCTTCATAACATTGTGCCGGTGCCGGAATGCTTTGGCGTGGGATCAGGTCCGTGCCATCCGTTAAGCTCTTAAGGTACTTGAAGGCTTCCAGGTCGGGGTGCGTACCGTTAAAGCGAATCTTGCCTGTCACAGCCGCTGAATCTGCACGGGTTTCTTCACCATGGAAAAAGTAGCCATGCTCTGGATTCGTGTGTGCGATCCCTTCAAAGCCCCAGAACGTGTCCAGATGCCACCAAGAACGCCGGAACTCGCCATCAGTAACCGCGTGCAGGCCTGCTTGCGCCTCTTTTTCGACCAGTTCCTTGATACACTTGTCTTCAACGTTTTTCAGTTCGTTATGGTCAATTTCATGGTTGGCAAATTTTTCCCGCGCCGCTTTCAGTTCGGCTGGACGCAGGAAACTGCCCACGATGTCATAACGGAATGGTGAAGTCGTGCGGTTGGTAAAAGTTAAAGTTTGTGCTTGCGTCATATGTGATAACTTCCTTTCGAAAATGCTTGTTTGGCAGGACTTCTCAGGAAATTAAAAATCCCTGGGAAAAACACATCCTGCACTTTCTCCCAGGGACGTTGACTGCTTATTCAACGTGTTACCACCCTGATTCAGCTAGACCTCACAATCTAGCCCTTACTGAGTACTCTAAAAATTAGAAGACCCGGACCGTGATATCGGACGTCACCCCGCAGCCGGCTTACCAAACGGCTCGCCCACCGACTTGCTCCAAGACCATCTTCATCGCGTTTCACGATCCCGGCTCTCACCTACCCCGGTTCTCTTTAAAGGCTGCCCGCGACTACTCATCTCTTCTAAGCAATTTCTAATTTTGTTGTAATCATACTATAACGATCAGTACTGATTGTCAACCATAAATTGAGATTTTTTGCTAATCCCACCATAACTTGATCAAAGCCTGCGTGCCATCATTGCCTAGCTGTTTTTCATCAACCAGAATTTCATACAGACGCGCGGCTTCCTTAGTCGCCGGCAGCTCTAGCTTCATCCGCGCAGCCTCATCAAGCGCAATTCGCAGATCCTTTAAGAAATGCTTGGCGAAAAAGCCCGGCGTAAAGTCGTTTTTAAGAATACGGGGCGCGTAGTTATCCAGACTCCAATTGGCCGCGGCACCCCCACCGACCGTCTTGATCACCGTTGGCAGATCCAGACCAGCAGCTTTGGCATACGCAAGCATCTCGCACATCCCAGTCATCGTTCCGGCGATCATGATCTGGTTGGCCATCTTGGCATGCTGACCACTGCCGGCAGGACCAAACCAGTTGACGTCTTGGCCAATCTGTTTAAACAGCGGCGTTAAATATTCGCAATCAGCCTTTTGACCACCCACCATGATCGTCAGCGTGCCGTTTTTTGCTCCCAGATCACCGCCCGAAACTGGTGCATCCAAAATATGCACGCCATCCGGAGCCGCAGCGGCAATTTTTTGGTCCAGAGCTGGCCGACTGGTGGTCATATCAATCAAGTACTGACCAGCAACTGCTCCGCTCAGCAAGCCATCTTCGCCAAAATAGATCTGCTCAACGTCTTTTGGATAGCCAACAATCGACATCACGACTTCACAGTTCTGCATTGCCAAAGCCGGCGTGTCATACCATTTTGCGCCCAGGTCCAAAACTTTTTGAGCATGCGCCTTGGTTCGATTATAGACCTGGACTTGATTGCCCGCCTTAAGCAGGTTGGCAATCATTCCGGTTCCCATTACACCGGTGCCAATAAAGCCAATTTTCATCATATCACCTCGCGATTGATTTGCGTTTATTGTAACACGCTGCTGACTTAGAATTGGCAGTTCTTCATGATCAATCACAAACCATTCCGACTCTTGCAGACAGTAAAAAACGGTGCCGGTAAAAAATCGGCACCGTTTACTTTTAATTTATTGCAAAATCTGACCTGGCAGGGCCTTGAAATTTTGCAGCGTCAGTTCCGAATGATGCTGATCAAGTCGCATCTGGGCAATCAAATCATCCGCACTGTTAAACTTGACCTCGCCGCGCAGCCGTTTGATCCAGCGCACCTGCACGTTTTCGCCATAGATCAGTTGATTGAAGTTGAACAGGTAGATTTCCAGTGTCTTTTCATTATGATCGCCAAACGTAACGTTGCGACCCACGCTGGCCATCCCATTATACCAGCGCTCACCGATTTTCATCTGCACGACGTAAACGCCGATTGCCGGCAGCCACTCTGCTTCAGGCCAGGCAACGTTAGCCGTAGGAAAGCCCAATGTTCGGCCCCGCGCAAAGCCATGCACGACCACGCCGGAAGTCTGGTAAAAGTAGCCTAAAAGCTCATTGGCCGATTGCACGTCACCAAGCTCCAGCAGCTCTCGGATGCGTGTTGAGCCAACCTTATGATTATCTTGCAGCGTCAATTTTTCAACGGTTACTACCTCAAATCGTCCTTTGGCAAACTCTTTTAGATGCGCCATATTGGCCACACTGGGATCAGCTCCATAAGTATGGTCATAGCCAGCTACGGCAACCTGCGTATGAAAGCCCACCAGATATTGATCGACAAACGTCTGCGGATCTAAAACAGACAGCGCCGAGGTGAGATTAACCAGATAAACGCGATCGACTCCCAGCTGCTTTAGCAAGTCTAATTTGCGCGGCAGTGGCGTTAGATAATGAACGCCGCCAGCTGGATACTGCTGATAGACGATCTCAGGCCGATGATCATAAGTCAAAACAGCTAATGGCAGTCCCTTTTCATCAGCAATGCGGCGCGCCGTTTTGATTACCGCCTGGTGGCCACGATGAATACCGTCAAAAAAGCCCATTGCTAAAACGACCGGCCCCGCTGGAATCAATTCTGGATCAAATGGATGATGAATCTTAATAACCTGCATCCGCATCACCTACTTTGTCGACAGCATCTTCAGCGGTTTATAGAGCTGATCTTTTGCCTGATACAGTGCCTTGACCTCACCTTGATAAGTCAGCGCGATTTCAGGTTCTTGGGTGTTCAGACCACTCAGCCAGCCGCCATTTTGAACCTTTTTCCATTGCGCTTCCGTCAATTCAAGATGTGGATAGTTCTGCAGGGCATAATCCATTGGATAGACATAGCGATTCATAATCTGGGCTTCCATGGCATCTTGAATATCGCTTAGACTCAGGGTCTGATCCAATTCAAAGCCGCCACTCTTAGTTCGTGTCAGACTGCTCATTACGCCAGGATAGCCTAACTTTTCTGCCAGATCATAGGCCAATGTCCGCACGTAGGTTCCCTTGCTGCAGTCGACCACAAAACGAATCCGCTGCTGCTGCTTTTTTTCATCATAGCTGGAAGCCGTCATTTCAAAGCGCGCAATGTGAACGTGACGCTTGGGACGTTCAACGGTTTCGCCAGCGCGGGCATATTCATAGAGCTTCTTGCCGTTAACCTTGATTGCCGAATACATCGGCGGAATCTGAACAATGTCACCGGTCAGCTCCTGCATGGCCTGCTTGATCGTGTCTTCATCAATTGGTGCCGTGACTGGCTTTTGGGCCACGACTTCGCCATCCAGATCTTGAGTCGTCGTCGCCTGACCAACTAAAAGCTCGCCAACATATTGCTTACCCGAGGCCATCAAAAACTCAACGACTTTGGTAGCCTGACCCACGCAGATCGGCAACACGCCATCAACGTTTGGATCCAGCGTTCCTGAATGACCGATTTTTTTCGTGTGCAGAATTCGCCGCAACCGACTGACACAGTCAAAGCTGGTCATGCCGCGTTCTTTGTACAATGGAATAATCCCGTCCAAAAATTTCACCGCTTTCATTTTTTGAAATAATAAAAGGGGGCCGCAAGCTGGGCTCCCTTTTAACTGATTATCGCTCCTGCTTGTGCAGCTGGTTGATCAATTGGTCGATCCGACTGCCATAAGCAACCGATGGATCACGCTTAAACGTGAGCTCTGGAGTCTTGAAAATGTTAAGACGACTGCCCAGTTCGCTGCGAATCAGCCCTTTTGCCTTGTCCAGACCTTGTTGAGCCTTCTCGCCATCGCTGGCCTTGTCAGACAGCAGGCTGTAGTAGATCGTCGCTTGCTGCAGGTCGCCCGTAACGTCAACGCCCGTGATCGTGATGTCTTGAACTCGTGGATCACGCACGCGCTTTAAGAGGATGTCATCAACTTCACGCTGAATCTGTTCAGCCAGCCGATCCACCCGATAGCGTTTATTTGGCATGTTTTTCTCCTTTAGCGACTAGAAGCTACTTAACGGGAACTTCCTTCATCTGGTAAGCTTCGATAACGTCGCCTTCCTTGATGTCATTGTAGTTTTGAATTGTCAGACCACATTCATAGCCCTGCTTGACTTCCTTGACATCGTCTTTGAAACGCTTCAGACTGCCCAGTTCGCCTTCGTAAACGACCACGCCGTCACGAATCAGGCGGACCTTGGAATTACGCGTAATCTTGCCGTCGATGACCATCCCACCGGCAATCGTACCAATCTTGGAAGCCTTGTAGATTTGCCGAACTTCAACCTGACCAACCGTTTCTTCCTTGTAAACCGGTTCCAGCATCCCTTTCATGGCATCTTCAACTTCTTCAATCGCGTTGTAGATGACCCGGTGCAGCCGGATATCGATGTTGTTTGATTCAGCCATAGACTTGGCCAGTGGCGTAGGGCGCACGTTAAAGCCAATGATAACGGCATTGGAAGCCTCTGCCAGCGTGACATCGGATTCAGAAATGGCACCAACGGCCTTGTGGATGATGTCAACGCGAACGCCGTCAACCTTGATCTTTTCCAACGACTGAGCCAGGGCTTCAACGGAACCTTGCACATCGGCCTTGATGATAACCGGCAACGTCTTCATCTGACCCTTCTTCATCGTGGCAAACAAGTTGTCCAGCGTAACATGACTGGTCTTTTGCCGTTCTTCAACCAAGGCGCGCTTTGCCCGTTCCTCACCAGCTGCGCGGGCCGTCTTTTCATCGTCAAAGACTACGAAGCGATCCCCGGCTTCTGGCACGTCGTTTAAACCAGTGATCTCAACTGGCGTAGATGGCGTAGCTTCCTTGATGCGGCGACCGTTTTCGTTGGTCATCGTCCGGACGCGGCCAAACGTGTTGCCGACAACGATTGGGTCACCAACATGCATCGTACCTTGTTGAACCAGCAGCGTGGCTACGGGACCGCGACCTTGATCCAGCCGGGCTTCAACAACGGAACCCGCGGCGTTTTGATCTGGATTGGCCTTCAATTCCATCATTTCGGCCTGCAGCAGAATCATGTCGAGCAGTTCATCGATGTTCTTGCCAAACTTAGCTGAGATGTTGACAAAGATCGTGTCGCCACCCCAGTCTTCTGGGATCAATTCATACTGGGCCAGTTCTTCGATAACCCGGTTTGGATTGGCACCTGGCTTGTCGACCTTGTTAACAGCGACGATGATTGGCGTGTGGGCAGCCTTGGCGTGGTTGATGGCTTCAACCGTCTGTGGCATGACCCCGTCATCGGCAGCTACAACCAGGACCGTGATGTCGGTAATATTGGCACCACGCGCCCGCATTTCGGTAAAGGCGGCGTGACCTGGCGTATCCAAGAACGTGATCAGCTTGCCGTTGTAGTCAACCTGGTAGGCACCGATTGCCTGCGTGATCCCACCGGCTTCAGAATCCGTAACGTGGGAATGACGAATCTTATCCAAAAGCGTCGTCTTACCGTGGTCAACGTGACCCATAACCGTAACGACTGGTGGTCGCGATACCATGTGTTCCGTATTTTGGTTTTCTTGATCAAAGAATTTGTCCAAGTCGGCAATGTCTTCTTGAACCTTTTCCTTAGCTTCGATCCCATAATCAGCGGCCAAAAGCTCAATCGTGTCCGTATCCAGGGATTGGTTTTGGTTGACCATGACGCCAAGCATGAACAGCTTCTTGATGATTTCAGCTGCTGGACGGTGCAAAAGCTTAGCCAAATCCTGCGCGTTCATGCCTTCCGTGTATTCAAGAACATCTGGCAATGGACGATCCTTACGCTGAGTTGGCTGCTGCTTTTTCACTTCGCGCATCCGTTGATTCTTGTTGTGCTTGTTGTTTTTATTGCGACGGTTCTTCTTGTTGTTCTTGTTTTTGTTGAAAACGTGAACGCCACGGCCATTGTCATCATTGCCGCCACGGTTGTTGTTACTGTGACGATTGTTGTTTTGAGACTGCTGACCGTTTTGCGGACGGCTGTTGTGTTCTGGGCGCTTTGGCTGTTCCTGCTTTGGCTGGCTGGCCTTGGCAGCGGCTGGCTTATTGGTACCCTTGGCCATGCTGCGCAGACGGTTGGCTTCTTCTGAGGTCACGGAAGACATATGACTTTTCACCGTGATTCCCTCCTTTTTGGCCATATCCACCAAGTCCTTGCTTGGCATTTTCAGCTCTTTGGCTAGTTCGTAAATTCGTTCTTTGGCCATCGAATCACGCTCCTTTATTTATTTTGTTGTTTCTTCAGCGTCGTTTGACAGTTCGATCATGCGCTTGGCAAAACCGGCCTGTTCAACGGCAACCACCGTTCGTGCCTGTCCAATCGCCTGACTTAGCTCGGCTTTATTGAATCGGCAAATCAGTGGAATTTCATAATAATTACACTTATTGATAAACTGCTTGACCGTGGAATGACCGGCGTCAGCTGCCAAAAAAACCAGCTTGGCTTGATGGTTGCGGATCGATTTTAAAACCAATCCTTCCCCAGCCGTAATCTGACGGGCGCGCCGGGCTAATCCCAAAAGGTTCAAGATCTGCTGTTCTGAAGCTGTCATTAAACGTGACCGAACAGCTTGATCCGTTCCTGCAGGTGATCAGCATAGTCAATCAGCTGATCATAAAAGGCATCATCCAGCTTAACGCCGAATGCCTTATCAAAAGTGCGTTCCTTCTTTGCCCGCGTGGCAATCTTTACATCTGCGGCAATGTAGGCGCCGCGACCAGCCTTTTTACCGGTTGGGTCCACGCTGACTTCATCTTCTTTGTTGCGCACCACGCGAATCAGCTCTCGCTTGGGCATCATTTCGCCGGTAACGATGTCTTTGCGCATCGGTACTTTTCTCTTTTTCATTGTTTCACCCCGCTGCTCAATTTATTCCATTCAATCTTGCTTCAATTTCTTTTTCTATTGTAGTCTTATTCGCCATCCATTGCATCGTTTTGAGCATCATCAGCGAAATCATCAGTTTGATCTTCGACAGCCGGTGCCTCACTGGATGGCTTGATGTCAATCTTGTACTTGGTCAGCTGAGCAGCCAGACGAACGTTTTGACCACGCTTGCCGATTGCCAGCGACAACTGGTCGTCCGGTACGTAGACCGTGCAGCCATGATGAACCTTGACGATCTTGTTGCCTTCGTGATCAACGCTGCCCGTATCCTCTTCTTCACCGTTGTTGTCGTCAAAGTCCAGGCGGTCAACCGTAGCTGGCTTCAAGGCATTCTTGATGAAGATCGCTGGGTCAGAGCTGTATTCGATGATATCGATGTTTTCGCCGCCCAGTTGGTTGACGATTGCCTGAACCCGGGCGCCTCGTGGACCAACACAGGTACCAACCGGATCGATGTTCGGGTCTTTTGAAGCTACGGCAACCTTGGAACGATCGCCGGCTTCCCGTGCACTGCCCTTCCATTCGATTGGGCCGTTTTGTTCCTTGAGTTCGGGAACCTCTTTTTCAAACAAGCGCTTGAGCATGCCTGGATCCGTCCGGCTTACCAAGACCAGCGGACCACGGTATTGACGCTTTTGCGTGCCATCTGGCTGCTGCATTGGCTTGGCATCGGCTACCTTGTAGATGTAGACCTGGACGCGATCGTGAATCCGGTACTCTTCGTTAGGCATCGTCTGACGCTTGCTCAAGCCGGCTTCCACACCATCGCCAAGGTCAATGTAGATAAAGCGGTTGTCTTCACGAGAGACTTCCCCTTCAACCAATTCATTCAGCATTTTGTCATACTTGTTGATGACCCGGTCGCGTTCAGCCTCACGCAGCTTTTGCAGGACGATGTTTTTAGCCGTTTGCGCTGCCAGGCGGCCAAAGTCATGCGGCGTCACTTCTTCTTGGAAAGTGTCGCCCAGGCTGTAGCCATGGCTCTTTTCCCAGGCATCGTGCAGACTGATTTGTTCTTTAGGGTTTTCAACTTCGGCCACGACCGTCTTGTCAGAAAAGACCTTGAACTCACCCGTGTTTTCATCGATCTTTACTTCAACGTTGCTGGCGTTGTAGTTGGTCTTGTAGGCCTTTTCCAAAGCATCCGTCAATGCTTCGATAACGACTTCCTTCTTGATGCCCTTTTCCTTTTCCAGGACGTTCATGGCATCAAGCAGTTCTTGTGCTTGCTTTTGCTTCTTAGTGCTCATTTTGCTGCTCCTTTATTAAAACTTGATTGCTAAGCGAGCCTTGGCAATTTTTTTACGATCCAGCGTAATCGTCTTGTGTCGCGTCTTATCCAAATAATCCAAGGTTAAGCTGTCAGGCGTCAGATCAGTCATCGTACCCTCATAGACCTTGCGGCCGTCAACTGCCTGGTACAGCGAGACATGAATATATTCGTTCAGTGCCCGCTGATAGTCGCTTTCCTTTTTTAAAGGCCGTTCCGCACCTGGTGAAGATACTTCTAAAAAGTATGCCTGGGGAATCGGGTCTGGGTCGGCATTATCCAGCGCCTCGCTCAGCTGATCGCTAACCGTGGCACAGTCTTCCAGCGTAATGCCGCCGTCTTTGTCGATGTAGACTCTTAAATACCAGCTTTGTCCTTCTTTGACAAATTCGATATCATACAGCTCAAAGTCATGCTCGGTCAAGATCGGCTCAACCAGCTTTTCGACCGCGTCAACCACCGTACTGCTCAAATCCGCCACCTCCAATTTCATTGCAATAAAAAGAGCGAGCATTGCTGCTCACTCCCTAACGAGTTATTCACTATTGATAGTATAGCATCTTTATTCTGGCTTAGCAACCATGAGCAGCATTTGCCCACTGATCAGACTAAAATCAAGATCGTTAAAAACCAGCCTGAAACTAATTTGATCAGATTACCAGCCATGGCAGTCAACGATTCAGCCGTGGTTAAAACAGACTGAGCTGATTTTCATCCGGCAGATCGTCTAAGACGTGATTGGCTGTCATAAACTGAATCAGCGTCTGCGAGACCTTTCCCCGCTCAGAAAGATCCTCTTTGGAAAGGAATGGCCGTTGTGCTCGAGCGGCAACGATCTGCTTGGCAACATTGACCCCCAGACCCGGAATCGCTCTGAACGGTGCAATCAGCGAATCACCGTCAATCAGCCAGTCAGTGGCATCGGAACGATTCAGATCAACCATTTCAAAGTTGTAGCCCCGCTCCAGCATCTCGTTGGCCAGCTCCAGAATCGTCAGCAGGCTCTTGTCCTTGGCACTGGCCTCATTGCCCTGATCATTGATCTGCTGCATCCGCGCTTTGACGGCATCCTTGCCATGAGCCATGGCCACGACGTCAAAGTCATCCGCCCGCACGGAAAAGTAGCCCGCGTAATAAACCAACGGGAAGTAGACCTTAAAGTACGCAATCCGCAGCGCCATCAAGACATATGCCGCCGCGTGCGCTCTTGGGAACATGTACTGAATCTTCAGACAGGAATCCAGATACCATTGCGGCACGCCGGCCTGCAGCATCTTTTCCTGCCATTCATCGGGGATCCCGCGTCCTTTACGCACGTGTTCCATAACCTGGAAGGAGGTTTCTGAATCCAGGCCATAGTGAATCAAGTCGGTCATGATGTTGTCACGACAGCCGATAACGTTGGCAATCGTGGCCGTGCCGTTTTTGATCAGTTCCTGGGCATTATCTAGCCACACGCCAGTCCCATGCGAAAGACCAGAAATCTGCAGCAGCTGCGAGTAGTTCTTGGGGTGCGTGTCATCAAGCATCCCCCGTACGAACCGCGTCCCGAATTCCGGCAGCCCCAAAGTTCCCGTCTTACTTTGGATCTGTTCTTCAGTAACGCCTAAAATGTCAGGGCTGGAGAACAGACTCATTACGCCCGGATCATCCATCGGTATTGTTTGGGGGTTGACGCCTGAAAGATCTTGCAGGAACCGAATCATGGTCGGATCATCGTGTCCCAGAATATCCATTTTCAAAATGTTGTCATGAATCGAATGAAAATCAAAGTGCGTCGTTTCCCAGGCCGCGTTTTGATCATCGGCTGGATACTGAACCGGCGTAAAGTCATAGATACTCATGTCATCAGGCACGATGATGATTCCAGCCGGGTGCTGACCGGTCGTCCGCTTAACGCCGGTCGCGCCTTTTGCCAAACGGTCTTCTTCGGCGCCTCTAAACTGCTGCTCGGTGTCGCGCTCAAATGCTTTGACGTATCCATAGGCAGTCTTATCGGCCACGGTTCCAATCGTCCCAGCTCGATAAACATTCTTTTCGCCGAACAGCACTTTCATATAGTTATGCGCGATTGGCTGGTAGTCGCCAGAGAAGTTCAGATCGATATCGGGAACCTTATTGCCCTTAAAGCCAAGGAAGGTCTGGAAAGGAATGTCGTGACCATCTTTGATCATCAAAGTACCGCACTTGGGACAGTCTTTGTCAGGCATATCAAAGCCCGAGCTGTACTCACCTTTTGTGTAGAAATGGCTGTATTGACAGTTGGGACAGCGATAGTGAGGCGGAAAGGCATTGACTTCCGTGATCCCTGCCAGATTGGCCACGACTGATGAGCCGACCGATCCCCGCGAGCCAACCAGATAGCCGTCTTTATTGGACTTGGCTACCAAACGCTGAGCAATCAGATAAATAACCGCGTAACCATTGCCAATAATTGAGTTAAGCTCCAGTTCGACCCGATCCTTGACCAGTTTTGGCAACGGATCGCCGTACCAGGCATGGGCCGTATCCCAGGTTCGCTTGGCCAGTTCTTCGTTGGCACCCTTCATGTTCGGCGTGTGCAGCGAGTCTTGTACTGGCCGCATCTCATCCATTTCAGCGGCCAGCCGATTGGTATTTTCCACCACGATCTCATACGCCTTTTCTTCACCCAAAAACGCAAACTGCTTGAGCATATCATCAGTCGTGCGGAATGGAACGTCAGGCCGGCGCGTACGGTTAAGCGGATTGGCACCGCCTTGCGAATTGATCAGAATGTGACGATAGATTTTGTCTTCCGGATTAAGGTAGTGCGCGTCGCCAGTTGCCACGACCGGCTTGTCTATATCCGCGCCCAGCTTGACCATGTTTTTGATAATGTCTTCTAGATGCGCGGTATTTGAGATGATCTGCTGCTCAATCAATGGCGCGTAGTTAGGCTTGGGCTGCACTTCAATAAAGTCATAGTACTGCGCTTTTTGCTTGGCATCCGTATAGCCCTTTTCCATCATTGCAGTAAAGACCTCGCCTTTTGAACAGGCCGTACCGATCAGCAGGCCCTCGCGATAGTGGTCGAGCACGCTGCGCGGAATTCGCGGCACCCGATAGAAGTATTTGACGTTAGCCAATGAGACCAGTTTGTAAAGATTCTTCAGTCCCGTGTGATTCTTGGCAAAAATCGTGGCATGAAACGGTCGGCCATGACGATAGGCGCCATTGTCTGACATATGCTTGTTCAAGTCATCAACGTATTTGGCATCATAGCGCTTTTCGGCATCTCTTAAAAAGATGTGCAGCAGGTGTCCCGTCGCCTCGGCATCGTGGTCGGCCCGGTGGTGATGATCAAGCCCGACTTTAAACTTACGACTCAGCGTATCCAGCGTGAACCGGTGCATTTCTGGATGCAAGAAGCGCGCCAGCGGCAGGGTATCGATAACCGGGGCCGTAATGCGCGGCAAGCCATCGCGTTCATAACCGGTGTTCAAAAAGCCCATATCAAAGCTGACGTTGTGTCCAGCCAGCAGACAGCCTTTACAAAAGTCCTGGAACATCTGAAAGACCTCAGTTTCTGATTTGGATCCCTTAACATCCTCATCTGTGATCTTGGTCAGTTCCTTAGTTTGTTCAGAAAGCGGAAAGCCTGGATCGATAAACTGATTAAACGAGTCCAGCACCTCGCCATCCCGCATCTTAACGGCCGACAGCTGAATCACCTTGTCATAGATGGCTGAAAGTCCCGTCGTTTCCACGTCAAAGATGACATAGGTATTGCCTAAAAGCTCATCATGGTTTTCGTTATAGACCAGCGGAATCCCGTCATCAACGACATTCGCCTCGACCCCATATAAAATCTTGATCTTGGCATTGCCCTTTTTGTCGTGGCTGGCATTAAACGCTTCGGGGAACGCCTGGACGCCGGCATGATCGGTGACCGCAATTGCCTTCATTCCCCATTTTTCCGCCTGTTTGATGTAAGCAGAAATCGAGTTGGTGGCATCCATCGTGCTCATCGTAGTATGCAGATGCAGTTCAACCCGCTTCTCGCCTTCTGCAGTATCCTTTCTGGCAGGATGACTGACTTGCTGGATGGCATAGGCCATGATCGTCAAATCACGCATGTAGGTGTCTTCTTGAACCGGACCGCGTGCCTTGATCCACTCGCCTTCTTTGATTGCCGCAAACTTGGCCTCGTCTTCTTTGTTGTTGGAGAACTTCTTAATGGCAAACGATGACGTGTAGTCGGTTACTTCCAAAATCAGCAGTTGCCGGCCACTGCGCAGCTCACGGACTTCTTTTGAAAAGACATAGCCTTCCACGACCACGTTGCGCTCTTCTTCAGTAATCTCAGCCATCCGTCGTACGGGTTCTTTAGGATTGATCGGCTTGCCAATGACCAGGGGACCATCGCCCAGGTCAGGCAGCGCGGATTCCTGCTGCTTTTTTTCGGCCTTTTGCTGCTGCAGGCGCTCCATGGCTTTTTTAACCAGCTCCTGGTCCTGCTGCTGCTGTTTGGCCTTGAGCTCCTTGATTTTTTGTTCGGAAGCTGACTGATCGACCAATGGATGAATCCGAAACTGTGGAAAACCGACTTTTTGATAGCCTTCTTCAATTGCACTTAAAAGGTTCTTGACGAAAAAGTCTTTGATGGCCTCGTTTTCCAACAGCAGCTGCACTCGGTTGCCATCGACTTCAGGAATCGTCTTGGCGCAGACCTCGCGTGCCATTGGGGATTCACCGACTTCGGCATCGACTACGTATGACCAATAGTCGCCGATCGCCTTAGCATCCAATTCATCAGTCGGCGTATCGATTCTGACTTTGGCATCCACGCCCGCCAGCTCGCGAAAACTGATCTGTAAAGCTGAGACGAACTGGCGAAACAATTCATAAGGCATTACCTTGCGCAATACGATATCAAATTCCCAGCACTTGGACTTGCGGTGAACGATTACCTGCTTGATCTTGCCGTCTTTAAAAGCAGGATCGTCTTTAGCCATGTTCAGCTGATCCAGCAAGTGCTCAAACAGTTCATGTCGTGATAACTCCACTCCAATGCTCCTCTCTGATTTCATTAAAAAAAGCGGCTAAAAGCAGAATCTATTCTACCTTTAAACCACCTTTTGTAAAGTCTGCCGCTCAATAATTAGTCAGCGGCTGTCTCGGTAGCTGGCGTCAGCTGCTTAAGCAAAATGCCAACCGTGTTTTCAATTTCTTCCTGCTTAATCTCAATCGTCTCGCCGGTCTTGCGGATCTTGACTTCAACGATCCCTTCGCTGACTTTCTTGCCGACCGTCACCCGCAATGGCAGACCAATCAGATCGGCATCGGCAAACTTAACGCCGGCCCGTTCCTTGCGATCGTCGAGCAGTACTTCATAGCCAGCCGCTTCCAAAGTCTTGGTGATGCTTTCGGCCATCTGCATCTGTTCTTCGTTTTTAGCGTTAACCGGAATTACGTGCACGTCAAATGGCGCGATACTGTCCGGCCATGCCAGCCCATGTTCGTCAGCCGTCTGTTCAGCAACTGCCGAGAGCAGCCGTGAGACACCGATACCATAGCAGCCCATCACCATATCGGTTTGCCGGCCGTTTTGATCCAGCACCTGTGCACCTAAAATCTTGGAATAATGCGTACCAAGCTTGAAGATGTGCCCCAGCTCGATTCCCCGCGTGAACTTGATTGGCTGACCATCTGGCGCGATTTCGCCTTCTTGAACGTTACGGAAGTCGCCGAACTCATCAACGCGGAAGTCGCGATCTAAATTGGCGTTGACGTAGTGGAAGCCGTCTTCATTAGCACCGCAGGCCATGTTGACCAAGACTTTGACGTAGTTGTCGGCCAGAATCTTGACTTCTTCACCCACGCCGACGGGACCAAGCGAACCAGGATGCGCGCCCAGGTATTTTTCCGCGTCTTCTTCAGTGGCCAGACTAAGCTCTTCGCAGTCCAGCGCGTTTTCGACTTTGGTTTCGTTAACCTCGTCATTGCCGCGCATCAATACCAGTACCGGCACTGTTTCTTCTTCATCCATCTTAGCCATGTACAGCATCGACTTGATGATCTGACTGCTTTCCAGCCCCAGACTTTCGGCTGCCTCATCAACGCTGTGCGCACCTGGCGTAGCCTGTTTTTGCAGTTCAGCCGGATCAGCCGTCTGCTGGACGCCGACAAACTTGCTCGTGGCTTTTTCCAGGTTGGCAGCATAGGTTCCATCCGTGTAGGCAATCGTATCTTCACCAACCTCAGCTGGTGCAGAGAATTCTTGGGAGTTTTTGCCCCCCATCGTACCAGAATCAGCCAGGATCACCTTGTAGTCCAGGCCAATCTTGTCGAAGATATTGCGGTATGCCTTAGCCTGCAGACTGTATGCCTCATCCAGACCAGCTTGATCAGCAGAGAAAGAGTAGCCATCCAGCATTTCGAATTCCTTACCCCGCAGAATGCCATAGCGTGGCCGATCCTCATCACGGAACTTGTCTTGCAGCTGGTAGACGACCAGTGGCAGCTTCTTATATGACTGCACGCTGTCACGCAGAATACTGGTAATCGTTTCTTCATGCGTTGGTCCCAGGATAAATTCACGATCGCGGCGGTCCTTGAGCTTAAACAGGTTGTCGCCATAGCTTTCGTAGCGGCCCGACTTCTTCCACAGATCAGCAGGCAGCAGTGCCGGCAGCATCATTTCAACGGCACCAGCCTTGTCCATTTCTTCGCGAATGATGTTTTCAACCTTGCGAATCACGCGGTAGGCCATTGGCAGATAAGCCCAGACCCCGGCAGAGACCTGATAGATGTAGCCAGCCCGCACCATCATCTTATGACTGAGCGCTTCGGCATCAGCTGGTGCTTCTTTTTTGGTCGGAATCAAAATCTTTGATTGCTTCATAATTTAAAAAAATACTCCTTTGAACGGCTTCATGAAACGGAGCCAAGATTTTTAATGAATAAAGTAGCGTTGAATATCGTTCCAAGTAACCAGAATCATCAACAGCATCAAAAAGGCAAAACCAATAATCGTAACGATCCCCTCAGCTTTTTCGGGAATTGGCCGCCTGATGACTGCCTCGATAATGTTCAATAACAGCTTACCACCATCAAGAGCAGGAATTGGCAGCAGATTGACGATTCCCAGGTTGATCGACAAAAGGGCCAAGAAATTAAGCACGCCATTGATCCCTAAAGCCGTTGCCTGCGAGGTACCGGCATAAATCGCAACCGGTCCACCTAAGTCGTTGAGGCTAAAGCCATGTGTAAACATGTGACCTAAGACGCTGAAAATCAGAGTGCCGGCCTGAACGAACCGCTGCCAGCCAAACATAATTCTTGATTTGGCATCGGTTTTTTGTTCTTCGACAATGCCGACCTGACCAACCGTTTCATTTCCCTGCTTGACCTTTTTAGGCGTCATCGTCGTGGTATGCTGATGACCATCGCGCTGATACTCAACCGTCAGCTTTTTGCCGGGATTGCCCGAAATTTCAGTTGCCAAAGCAGTCCAGTTCTTGGTTTTTTTACCATTGATCTCGGTAATCCGATCACCGGTCTGCAAACCTGCCTTGGCCGCTACCGAGTCAGAACGAACCGCGCCCAGTCGATTGCTGTTGGTTGGAATACCGCTAAGCGTAAAGCCCAGAATAATAAAGACGACCAACGACAGCAAGAAGTTATTGAACGGCCCCGCGAAGTTGGTCAGCATCCGGTTGCCCAGACTGGCAGAACGAAACTGCACGTCTTTAGGCGCAATCTGAACAACCGTGCCGTCATTTTCGATAATCGTAGCGTCATGATCGACAGCGTATGTTTTGACCGTGCTTTCATCGCCATTGACATACCCTTTGATCCATAATCCATCATTTAAGTCATGATCAATCAGCTGCAATGGGATGCCTTGAAACAGCGTGTTTTTATCACTGGTATTGATGCTGGTGACTTTTTGCTGGTCATTGAGCTGAATGGCAACCGGCGTTCCGGGACGCAGCGACTCTTCATCTTCTTCATCAGCACCTGCCAACCGGACATACCCGCCCAATGGCAGAATCCGGATGGTATAGGTCGTGCCGTTTTTGCGATGCCACCAGATCTTGGGACCCATGCCAATCGAAAATTCACGAACCAGAATCCCGGCCCGCTTGGCAAAGTAGTAGTGGCCATATTCATGCACCAAGACCAACAGTCCAAAGACAATAATAAAGGTAATAATCGTTAATATCACAGAATCGCCTCACCTTTCGGCCAGCTTAGATAATCCCCAGCAGGTACAGCGCCGGCATGACCAGCAGCATGCTGTCAAACCGGTCTAAAATACCACCATGGCCAGGCAGGATCTTACCGGAGTCCTTAACGCCGTAGAATCGCTTGAGTGCTGATTCGACCAGGTCGCCGAATTGACCCAGAATCGAGAGCAGCAGCGTCAAAAAGACCATCAAGCCCCAGTTGTGATAGCCAACTGGGAAGAAGTAGAGGTAAACGGCCAGAACCACCGTGGCCAAAAGCGTGCCGCAGATCGAGCCTTCCCAGGTTTTATTCGGACTGACGCGCGGTGCCAGTTTATGCTTGCCCAGCTTGCGGCCAAACAAGTAGGCCCCACTGTCAGTCAGCCAAACGATCAGCATAGCATACAAAAGCGTCGTAAAGCTGACGGCCCGGGCTGCCAAGAAATTGTTAAAGCCAATGCCGATGTAGAGCATGCCCAATGCCAAGACCCCGGCATCATCAAAGCTGAAGCGCTGTTTATGCACAACCGTATGCAGCAATAAAAGCAGCACCATTACGTACATGGCAAACAGCCGCGTAATGTGACTCGGCAAAAAGTCCAGCCAGCTGTTGGGCAGGACCATGATTGCCACGCCAATGTAGCTGACGATCGCTGGAAAAGACGTCAAAAACATCTTTTTCATGCTCAGAATCTCGCCCATTGCGATCATGCCTAAGACAACTGCCGCAATCGTTAATGGCCAGCCACCGTAGACAATCAGTGGAATAAAGATCGCCAAGGCAACGACCGCCGTAATAATCCGTGTTTTCACTAATCTTCACCCGTTTCTATTTATTTACCAAACCGCCAAAACGACGGTGCCGCCCTTGAAATTCAATCAGGCAGCGTTTGAGCGTCTCGCCATCAAAGTCTGGCCAATGTTCCGGCACGAACAGCAGCTCACTATAGGCAATCTGCCAAAGCATAAAGTTCGAGATCCGCTCTTCGCCGCTGGTCCGAATTAAAAGATCAGGATCGGCAAACTCGCCCAGCTGTGCTGACATCAGATGTCCGCTGATCGTATCTTCAGTGATGGAAGCAGGATCAAGTTCGCCAGCTGCAGCCTGTTGCGCGATTGACTGCACGGCCCGTTTGATTTCATCACGCGCACCATAGTTAAGCGCAAAGTTTAGAATCATGCCGTCACAGTCCTTGGTATCTGCCATCGCATCGTTAACGGCTTTTTGCGTTTTTTCTGGCAGCTTGGTGATATCGCCCATAACCGTTACCTTAACGTTATGCTTAACCAGATCTGGCACAAACGTATTAAAGAAACGAATCGGCAAATCCATCAAGTAGCTGACTTCGCTTTCTGGCCGTTTCCAGTTTTCCGTTGAAAAAGCGTAAAGCGAGAGTACTTTTACGCCAAGGTCGCTGGCAGCAATCGTGACTTTCTTCACCGTCTGCATGCCCTGCTTGTGACCCGCCACGCGAGGCAGGTGTCGCGCCTGCGCCCAGCGGCCATTGCCATCCATGATAATGGCGACATGAGCTGGGATGCGGGACATATCCAATTGCGGCTCGTCTGCCGCCTGGTGATTCTTGTTAAACAAGAACAACCCTCCATTTCCGCATTGTTTTTAATTGCAACACTTTTCATTTTACCAGAAATCTAGGCCTGACTCTACATTTGTCACCAACTATGCATAATATTAAGCCAGATTTTAACAGATCAAGCGCGGCCCTCAGTAAAAATAAAAAGAAACCAACGCGAAGTGCGCTGATTTCTCTTTCGAATTAGAATATAGAACTTAACCTTCCATTAGTTCTTTTTCTTTTTCGTCGGCAATCTTTTCCAGGTTCTTGATTCCTTCATCAGTTTCTTTTTGAACCTTGTCTTCCAGCTTGTGGAATTCATCATCGTTAAAGTCGCCGTTCTTGTTACCCTTCTTCAGGTCGTCCATGGCTTCGCGCCGCACGTTACGAACCGCAACCTTGGCCTTTTCCAGTTCCGCCTTGACCTGCTTGACCAGTTCCTTACGCCGTTCTTCAGTCAGCTGTGGAATTACCAGCCGAATTGCCGAACCGTCGTTTTGTGGCGTCAAGCCCAGATTGGAAGCATAGATTGCCTTTTCGATTTCACCAAGCAGACTTTCATCATATGGTGAGATCAGCAGTTGCCGTGCTTCTGGGATCGTAATCGAAGCAACCTGATTCAAAGGCGTTGGCACACCGTAGTACTCAACTTTAACCGAGTTCAGCAAGCTGGCGTTGGCGCGACCGGCCCGAATATCAGCCAGTGCCCGCCGCAATGCGTCCCCAGACTTACTCATCTTTTCTTTAGCTTCTGCTAGGATTTGTTTACCTTCAGCCATTATTTATTCCCCCTCAATCGTGGTCCCAATCTCTTCGCCTTTAACGACACGGACAATGTTGCCAGGCGTGTTCAGATTGAAGACTACCAATGGAATGTGATTGTCCATTGACAGCGAGCTGGCAGTGGAGTCCATCACTTGCAGGTGTTTGTCCAAAATGTCCATGTGCGTGAGATGATCAAACTTAACGGCATCCTTGACCTTGTTTGGATCAGCAGAGTAGACGCCGTCAACGCCATTTTTAGCCATCAAGATTGCATCGGCATCCATTTCGGCAGCCCGCAATGCAGCCGTCGTGTCAGTCGAGAAGTATGGCGAGCCCGTACCAGCAGAGAAGATTACCACGCGACCCTTTTCCAGGTGACGAATGGCCTTGCGACGAATGTATGGTTCGGCAATCTGACGCATTTCAATGGCCGTTTGAACCCGCGTTGGCACCCCAACTGATTCCAGCGCATCCTGTAGCGACAGACCATTCATGATCGTCCCCAACATGCCGATGTAGTCAGCTTGAGCACGTTCCATTCCCATTTGTTCGCCGGTAACGCCGCGCCACATGTTGCCACCGCCGCAGACGATGCAGACTTGAACGCCCAAATCGCAGACCTGCTTGATTTCTTCAGCGATCTTCTTGATTACCGGCGGATTGATACCAAAGCCTTTTTCACCCGCCAAAGCTTCACCACTGAGCTTCAAAACGATCCGGTTGTATTTTACTTTAGACATTTGAAATTCCTTCCTGCTATGCATGATTTTGCAAAAAAAGCGCACCGATGTCATCGACCAGTGCGCAATTTCGTCAATTAACGAATTACTTCAGTTGTTCCTTGACTTCAGCAGCCAGGTCGCTTTGCTTCTTTTCGATACCTTCACCGACTTCGTAGCGGATAAAGCTCTTCAGCTTGCCACCCTTGGATTCAACGTATTCAGCAACCGTTACGTCTGGGTCCTTGACAAAGTCTTGGTCTGCCAGGCAGATTTGGGACAGGAACTTGTTAAGACGACCTTCAACGATCTTGTCGACGATCTTTTCAGGCTTGCCTTCGTTCAGCGTTTCTTCCTTGAAGACTTCGCGTTCGTGAGCCAGACGATCAGCTGGAACTTCTTCACGCGTCATGAATTCTGGGTTAACGGCAGCAACGTGCATGGCAACGTCCTTAGCCGTTTCTTCGTCAGCGCCTTGCAGAACGACCAGCGCAGCAATCCGACCGCCTTGGTGCAGGTAAACACCAAAGTTGTCGCCGTCTTCCTTGTTAACGAAGGCGAAGCGACGCAGAGAAACCTTTTCACCAGTCTTTTGCGTCGTGGAGATCAGGTCATCGTTCAGCGTACCGTTGGCCGTCTTGGAAGCCAAAGCAGCGTCCAGGTCAGCTGGCTTGTTTTCCAGCAGTACCTTGGTAACGTCAGCCAGTGATTCCTTGAATGGGTCAGAAGCAGCCACAAAGTCCGTTTCTGAGTTCAATTCAACGATAACTGCCGTGTTGCCATCAACCGCAATGTTGGTCAGACCTTCAGCAGCGATACGGTCGCTCTTCTTGGCAGCCTTGGCAATCCCCTTTTCACGCAGCCAGTCCATTGCCTTGTCCATGTCACCATCACTGGCAACCAGGGCCTTTTTAGCGTCCATGATTCCGGCACCGGACTTCTTCCGCAGTTCCATTACTTGCTTAGCTTTGATTTCAGCCATGAGTACGTCTCTCCTTAAAAATAGTTGTTTTTAATGAAAAAGGCTGTTTTGCGCTTAGGCCAAAATGGTCCAAACTGCAAAACAGCCCAAGCGTTAACTAATTTGGTTAGTTGTTGCCTTCAACGCTGTTCTTCAGATTTTGCAGATCGTCTGAAGAAACTTCCTTTGGTTCGTCAGCAGCTTCAACGACTGCTTCGGCTTGCTTGGCATCGTCTTGGCCTTGCTTGCCTTCGATGACAGCATCTGCCATCTTAGCCGTGATCAGACGAACGGCACGAATAGCATCATCGTTGGATGGGATGATAACATCAACATCGTCAGGGTCAGTGTTGGTGTCAACCATGGCAACGATTGGAATGTGCAGCTTTTGAGCTTCCTTAACAGCGATTTGTTCCTTGTGTGGGTCCACAATGTACAAAACGTCTGGGATGCGTGGCATGTCTTCAATACCGCCCAGGAAACGTTCCAGCTTTTCGCGTTGCTTAGTCAGCACGGAAACTTCCTTCTTTGGCAGTACGTCGAACGTACCGTCTTCGCTCATCTTCTTCAATTCCTTCAGGCGAGCAATCCGAGATTGGATCGTCTTCCAGTTGGTCAGGGTACCACCCAGCCAACGGTGGTTGACGTAGTATTGACCTGCACGCACAGCTTCTTCTTCAACAGAGTCTTGTGCTTGCTTCTTCGTACCAACGAACAGAACAACGCCGCCCTTAGCAGCAACGTCCTTCATGTAGTCGTAGGCCGTGTCGATCATCTTAACCGTCTTTTGCAGATCGATAATGTAGATGCCGTTGCGTTCCGTAAAGATGAATGGCTTCATCTTAGGGTTCCAGCGACGAGTTTGGTGACCAAAGTGGACACCGGCTTCAAGCAATTGCTTCATGCTAACAACAGACATGAATCATACCTCCAAATAGTTTTTTCCTCCCTGCCGTTCATCTGTCAGGGGCACCAGTTGGCACTTCCTCTGACATCCCGCCAGGTGTGAATTGGGCATTTAGCACCGACTGATAGTATACAAAAAAAGGCCTGCCTCCGCAAGCCTTTTTTCTTCAATTATTTGAATTAGTCAAACTTAACCAGCTTATCAGAAGTCCCCGTTTCGATCAGGTCTTTGTTGGCTGACAGACTGAACTTAACCATGTTCTGAACGGCAATGTTGGTGTAGAAAGCCGTGTGTGGCGAAATCAGAACGTTTTCGCGCGAATTGAGATTCCAGAATTCTGGATAGGTCATGTTCTTGCCCACCATGTTGTGGTTAAAGACTTTGGTTTCGTCTTCCAAAACATCCAATGCTGCCCCGGCAACCTTGCCAGAGTCAAGCGCATCGATCAAAGCCTGCTCGTCAATCAGCGGACCACGCGATGCATTGACGATAAAGACGCCATCACGCATCTTATCGAAGGCTGCTTTGTTCAGCATGTGCTCAGTTGATGGGAACAGCGGAATATGCAGCGTAACTACCGTGGCCTTGGCATAGAGCTCGTCTAAAGTGTCAACGTAAAGACCTTCTTTTTCCAGTTCAGGATTGTGATAAACGTCATAGGCGATCACTTTAGCACCAAAGCCCTTGTAGATATCGATCGCAACGCGGCCAATGTGACCAGTCCCGATAACGCCGACCGTCTGCTGATTCAGTTCTTGGGAAATCTGTGGGGCCCAGCGGAAGTCGCCACGCTCAAACTTGTGGAAGTATTCCTTGGTCCGCCGCAACAGATTCATCAATTGCGTAACGGAAAATTCTGCGATGGCAGCTGGCGAATATACCGGTACGTTGGTAACCTTAAACCCATACTTCTTAACCGTAGCTGGGTTCATGTTGTCAACCCCAACATTACGCAGTGAAACATTATGAATGCCATAGGAGTCCAGCTTTTCAAAAACCGCATCGGTATATGGCTTTTGCTGGTAGACAACTACCCCATCAAAGCCTTTTGCCATTGCGACCGTTTCTTCATCCAGCAGCTTGTCGGTAATTTCAACTTCAACTTCTGGGTTTTCTTGTTCCCATTCCTTAACGAAAGGTTTTTCATCTTCACGAATACCATAAGCTAAGATCTTCATTGATTTCATACCTCCGATTGGCTTAGTTGTTTTTCATCGTTACTTCCAGTATAACCCAAAAGTTCATAGTTTAACAATTTTAGCTATTTTTGTTTATGAAAGCTCTTCAAAAGAAACCTAAATGATGAGAAAACGCTTCTAAAATTCCAATTTCATAATCAAAAAAACACGATGTCTGCAAAACATCGTGTCAAAATTATTATCCTAGTTTAACCAGTTTGTCGCTGGCTCCCGTCAAGATCAATTCACGACTGGCATCCAGACTCTGCTCAACCATATTGCGCACGGCTTCATCGGTATAGAATGCAGTATGCGGTGTAATCAAAACGTTCTCGCGCGATTCAAGATTATCAAATGCCGGATAGTTGGACGGCTGATTGGCCATATCCTTGTTAAAAATCTTGGTCTCATCTTCCAAGACATCCAGGGCAGCCCCACCAACCTGGCCGCTATCAAGCGCTTCAATCAGATCCTGCTCATCGATTAAAGAACCGCGCGACATATTAATGATCAAAACACCCTTTTGCATTTTGGCAAAGGCATCCCGATTGAGCATGTGGTAAGTTGATTTAACGGCTGGCACGTGCAAAGAGATCACCGTCGACTCTTTATACAGCTCATCTAAAGAATCAGTAAACACGCCAGCCTTAACCAGATCTGGCTTAGGACGATGATTGTAGACCATCACGCGGGCACCAAAGCCCCGGCAGATATGCGCCATAACTCGGCCAATATGACCCGCGCCAACAATGCCGACCGTCTGTTGATTGAGCTCGCTGGCAATGTTTGGCGCCCAACGATAGTCGCGCTTGGCAAACTTATTCTGAAATTCCTTAGTTCGCCGCAATAGGTTCAGCAGCTGCGTGACGCCAAATTCAGCAATGGCAGCTGGCGAGTAGACCGGCACGTTGGTAACCTTAAAACCATACTTGACTGCCGCTTCAGCATCGATGTTGTCAACGCCAACGTTACGCAAAGAAAGGTTGTGAATGTTCATCTCATGCAGCTGTTTTAAAAGGTCAGCCGAGTAGCTTTTCTGCTGGTAGGCAACCACACCATCGCAGCCCGCGGCCAATTCAGCCGACTCAACGTCCAGCGGCTTGTCCGTACAGATCAGCTCAACGTCTGGATTGGCCCATTGCCAGTTTTTAACATAAGGACGTTCATCTTCACGAATCCCGTACGCAATAATCTTCATATCTCAAATTCCTCCACTACATAAACAAATCTTTATCTCCAAAAAAGATTATACAGACAGATTTAACTGAATGGAAGAATCTTTAATCAAATTTTAATATTATGTGCTCGCAAGTAAGCAATTTTCTTAGCGCGCGACTGATGTTTAAAATGCCATTCCGCACTCAGCGCATCATGCTGATTATCAAACTCCTCATAGTACAAAAGCTTGAGCGGATGGCGTTTCTGCGGTCGGGTATACTTGGCTCCCTTGCCGGATTGATGCATCGCAAACCGGCGCCAGACATCCGTGGAGTAGCCGCCATAAAGCGTGTGATCCGCACAATAGAGAACGTAAAAATAATAATGCTGCTCAGATATTTGAGCCATTAAGCATCGCCTGCACTTCCGGACCATACTTACCATCTTCGCCCGCTACGATCAACGGCGGCATAATCCGCGTCCCATTCGGCTTGCCGTCTTTAATTGCCTCGATCAGCACTATATTCGCCTCCATGCCTGGTTTGGGATAGACGAACTTGATCCGCTTGGGCGCCAATCGATGAGCCGTCATTGTCGCTAAGATTTCCGGCAGGCGCTCCGGTCGATGAACCAGATAGCCGCGTCCATTCATCTTCAAAAGGCCGCTCATCCGATCACAGACCATTGCCAGATCAATCGTCAATTCATGACGGGCAATGGCCAGATAGCGATTTGGATTTTTTTGACTGGCCGGCGCGTTCTTAAAATAAGGCGGATTGCACACGACCACATCGGCTCGGTCCTTGGCTACGTATCGGTAGACGTTGGCAACATCATCATTGATCACTTCATAGCGGGCTGTCAGATCATTTAAGGCTACTGATCGCCGAGCCATGTCAGCCAGTCGTTCCTGCAGCTCGATCTCATAAAAATGCCCGCCCAGCTTATGGTGCAAAAACAGACCGATTGCGCCATTGCCGGCACACAGATCCACGATTTTGATTTTTTGACGCTGATTTGGCCGCACAAAATCTGCCAGCAGCACGGCATCTAATGAAAAAGCAAAAACTTCACTGGATTGAATAATTTGTACTCCTTGCGCGCTGAGCTGATCAATGCGCTCGTTTGGTTTAAGCTGAACGGTTGTCATGTTTTCCCTCACTTGGTTGCTAATAATTTACTGTAGCTGTATATGTTTGCTTGCATGTTTGAGTATGGTTCGTCATACTAAATATATAAAATTACTTTAAAAATTGGGAGTTGTTTAAATGCTCTATGATTTCTTGGTTCATCTGGTCAATCCGCTGTTAACGCTGTTTAACGGCCGGCCTCAGATTGAACATAAAGATCGCCTTCCCGAGGGCAACTATATTATCGTCGCACCACATCGTACCTGGTTGGATCCGGTATTGCTAGCACTGGCAGTCTATCCTAAGAAATTTACGTTCATGGCTAAAGAAGAGCTTTTTAAGGGGCGGTTTGCCAATTGGTTTCTGCGCAAGCTGGGGGCTTTTCCCGTCAACCGCAAAAATCCCGGCCCTTCTGCTATTAAAACACCGGTCAAACTGCTTAAAAATGGTGATCGCTCAACTATCATCTTTCCGACCGGCTCGCGTTATTCCAGCAAGATCAAAGGCGGCGCGCTGATTATCGCCAAAATGGCCAACGTGCCGCTGGTGCCAGCCGTTTACCAAGGACCATTGAAACTAAGCAGCATCTTCAAGCGACAAAAACGCAAGATCAATTTCGGCGAGCCAATCTACATTGACCGTAAAATGCGCCTGACCGATGAAAATCAGCAGGAACTGGAACGCCAGATGCAGATGGCATTCGATCAGCTGGACAATGAGCTTGATCCCAATTATCACTACTACATGCCCGAAAAACCAAAAGACGACGATTTTTAATCGGGCTTATCAATTTTAAATTAAGTCTTGACTTTAGCCTGACAGCTGGCCACTAAAAATCAGTCAGACTGACCAGGATTTTCGTCAATATTAATCAAAAAGGATCGATGCAGTGCACCGGTCCTTTTTAATTGCTATTTGCCTGCCTTGCGCGCTTGAGCCTTCATCGCTTGCATCATTTGGTGCAGTTTGCGATCTGAAGGTTTTTGGCCCATTTGCATCATCATCGTCCGCAGCATATCTTCAGAAATCGGCGGATTGTTACGCAGGTAGTTTTCCATGTATTTCCGAGCACCAAAGAAGCCAACCAAAAGGCCAACCAGCAGTGCCAGGATGATCAACATGATACTAAGCCCAGTACTCATGGATGTTTCCCCCTTATTTTAGATAACGATACTAATGTTACACGATATCGGCGTCAAATAAAAGACGCATTCGATGAATTAATCATTGAATCAGTCGTCACGCAGCCCTTTTTTGCGTTGAATCTGCCGAACTTTTTCCGGTGTAACCTCTTTGCCATCCTTATCAAAGATCCGCATCATCTCAATATTTGAGCGAAAAGCCTCTCGGAAATTCTTGAGATATTGATCGCGCAGCTGTTTGCGTTCAGCTTTTTCGGCCGCGGTCAGTCCTTCCGCTTTGTTTTTGTGTGCCAGCTCATTGATTCGTTTGAGCAGCTTTTCTTGTGCTTGTGAATCAGCCATAATTTTCTTCCCCTCTGCCTTAAACAGCGATTTTTACGTTACTTAGTGTAGCGAACGCCGCATTATTTAGCAAGCAATCCGCGCCGTTAAGTTCCAACGAACGTATGTTTGAAAATATTTGGCAAGTATGATATAATTGCTCCAAATCTGAAAATGAGGTGGCAACATGGTAAAAACAGCAGCCAGCAAGCAAATGGCCGTTCTCAGCTACATTCATCAACAGGTCGCCACTCACGGCTATCCGCCAACCGTTCGCGAAATCTGTAAAGCTGTCGGCCTTTCATCTACATCTACCGTTCACGGCCATATCAATCGGCTTATCAAGAAGGGGTACCTGCAAAAGGATCCTTCCAAGCCGCGTGCCCTAGAGATTACGCCCGCCGGCATGGATGTCTTGGGAATTGCGCCAAAGCAGGAAAAAATTCCATTGTTAGGAATCGTTGCTGCCGGTGAGCCGATTCTCGCAGTTGAGGATGCAACGGATTATTTCCCGATCCCGCCTTCGATTCCGGACCATAACGATCTGTTTATGCTGCAGATTCAAGGTAATTCCATGGTCAACATGGGGATCTTAAACGGCGACAAGGTTATCGTTCGTAAACAGGATACCGCTAAAAATGGCGATATCGTAATTGCCATGAATGATGACAATGAGGCTACCTGCAAGCGTTTCTTCAAGGAAAACGGTCATTATCGCCTGCAGCCAGAAAACGATACAATGGCCCCAATCATCCTGGACCGGGTAACCATTTTAGGCAAAGTCGTTGGGCTTTTCCGCGATAGCATCTATTAAAAAAAGAGATGGGAGTTTTCCCATCTCTTTTTTAATCTTTATTATCAGCATCAGACTTTTGACTGCTGGCAGTTACTGCATCAGTAGTTTCAAGGGGATGCCCCAGCTGTTTTAAAATCATTTGCCAATCATGATCCGGATTTTTCACCTTACATGAAATCTCATCCAGATCCACGCGCCAGACATGAACCGGATCAACCATTGCTGCAGTCAGCGGATGCGGCATTCTGGCCACATAATGATGCATCATCACGGTTAAGGCATGCACCTTGTCAGCCGCATCAGTCAGCTCTTTAACCGTTCCTTTGCCAATCAAGCTGCGAAACCGGGCGCTAAATGCACTGTCTTGCGGCGCGGGAAGCAGTTGATAGTCGCTTTCCATCTCAACACCAATATGCGGATTAGCCTGCATCAAACGAGCGCGCTGACCGGCCGCATTCCCATGAAAGTAAAGATGAAAATGTTGCTGCTCATCCAATTCATAGCCAAAGTGGACCGGAACGACATACACCGATTCGTCATCCTGTACGCCGAGCCGCGCAATATCGCAATGCGCCATCACCCATTCAACCGTCATCGGATCAAAATAGATATCATTTCTCATCAAAAAGCGCCTCTTTTATAATCGTTTTTTAATAAATTATAAAAAAGGCAATGACGAATTGCAATCTCAGTCAGCTTGAAAATTTTACAGCTGCTGCTTATCAACGTATTGGCGCTGATGATTCTTTTGACCGGCTAAGACGAAACGAGCCGGATCCGCACTGATGTCGTACTCAACATCTGCTTTATTCATTCCTAACTGGTCATTGAACTGCTGCTCATAGGCCGCAATCGAAATCAGCTGGCGTTCACTGAGATCTCCAGCCACGTTGCTCAGCTGTTCTTGATAGCCAGGCTGCAGAATCCCGCTGTAAAACTCGCCTTCCGCACCGGATCCATAGCTAAACAGGCCGATGCGCTCACCTGCCTTTAGATCAGGGTCATTTTGCAAAAGCGACATCAAGCTTAAATAAAGCGAACCGGTATAGAGATTGCCGACCCGGCGGCTGTAGTTTTGGCTGGCCAGCAGTGCCTTGCGCAAACGCCAGGCCGTTTGATCATCCCGTTCACCCAAGACAGCTTCCAAAGCTTTTTTGCCCATCTTGGTAAATGGCAGATGAAAAGCGATTGCCCCAAAATCATCCAGCTTGCGATCCGTTAATTTTTCATAGCGACTCAGCGTATGCTTGAAAAAGTCAATGTAGACGTTGGTCGAATACTTGCCATCAACCATGGCTTCAGTAGCATAAAGCGGCCGCCAAAAGTCCATCACGTCTTGCGAATAAGCAACGCTGGTCCGTTCAATTGCCATGATCCTCGGTGCAGCCGTAATCAGCATGGCAACGGCCCCTGCTCCCTGCGTAACCTCGCCAGCCGTCTTTAAGCCATAACGCGCCACGTCAGCTGCAATTACCAAAACCGCCTTTTCTGGCTCCAGTGCCACCTGTCCTCTGGCAAACTGAATCGCAGCCGTTGCTGAATAACAGGCTTCCTTAACTTCAACGGTCCGTACATAGTCATCCAGATTCAGCAGCCGCTTAACATAGATTGCGCTGGCTTTGGAGTTGTCGATTCCTGATTCGGTAGCAACGATCACCGTGGCAATGCGCTCTCGATCACGTTCATTCAGCATTTTGTCGGCAGCAGCAGCTCCCAGTGTCACGATATCCTGCGTAGGTGGCAAAACCGCCTGCTCGCTTTGGCCAATGCCAATTAGATATTTGTTGGGGTCAACGCCGCGCACTTTTGCTAATTCTGCCAGGTCAATATACTCTGACGTTGTCGCAAACGCCATCTTATCAATTCCGATCTTCATCTGCACTCACCTAGTCTACATCGGCAATCGGATTTTCTTTAGTCAAGTAGTGTGGTGCACTCGGCTTTTGACCAAAGTAGTGCTCAATCAGCTTTTGCAGCTCATCCATCGCCTCATGCGTCCGCAGAATCTGATCCTCATTAACTGCTTCCATAACGATGACCACGTTTTTAGAATCACTGGTCAGCATCGTGCGTTGAGCATCACGCCAGTTTAGACTGCGGCAAACGGCACCTTCATCGTCATAATAGATAATCTCGCCTTCCCGAGCCGGATCATCCTTGTCGGCACCCACCGGCTGGAAGTTTTCGCCGCCCTTAGCCTTGCCCAGATGCATGTCACCGGCAATCTTGTCACGGTCTTCGATGCCAACCGGAACGCCATAGCGCAGTGAGATGCTGTTGTAGACGTCAACCAATGGCTCAATCGGTTCAAAAACGTGTCCTTGGCTGGCCCGTTTCAGCAGTGCCTCAATTGATGCTCGGGCACCCTTACGCTTAGGGAACTTGGCATAGGCTTCACGCCACTGTGCAACGACTGGATTATCACGGAAAGTTTCTTCTTTGGTGAACTTGGCTGATTCCGCGGTTGCCTGTTTTAATAATTCAGCACGTTCGGCCTTGTTTTCATCCGTATCATGGTTATCAATCCCATCAACGTACATAATTGCAATCTCTGCATCTGGAAAGACTTCCCAAAAACTTTCATCTACTACGACACGTTTCATAATAAAACTCCTTTACTCATTTAATGTCTTTATTATCTCTTAAATATCGTTAATAATTTCTTTGACCGCCTGCTTTAACAAAATCCCAGTCTTTTTCCAGATTTTGGCGCATCCGCTGCAAGTAGTCGTGAGCCTGCTGCGCTTCTTGAGGTGAAAAGCCTTGTAAAGCAACGTCATTTGAATGCTCGTTTTCACGAATGATAAACGGGTATAATTCCGCTCCCTTTTTCGTGACGTACATTCGCTTGATACGATGATTGGCCGGATCGGACCGTCGCACGATCAAGCCGTTTTTTTCCAGTTTGGCAACTGCTCTGGCAATCGTAGTTTTATCCATCAAGATTAATTTTGCCAAATCGCGTGCAATAATGCCAGGGTGCTCATAGATTCGAACCAAATATACGAATTGACCGCGTGCCAGATCCAGCTTCTTAAATTCCGCGTTAGCCATGGCATCTAGGGCTCGCGATGCCATTCCCATCTCGCGCAATACATCAATCACCGTCTCGCCTCCTTTCACGAGCAATATTATATCGGTTGTCGGTTGTAATTGCAACTTTAAACTGAAATGTAAAAAATATTCACGCTTTTTCTTATAAAATTTCAATTTGGGGTTTTCTTTTTCGATCCAGTATAGTAATATAATTAATCGTAAGGAGTGCCGACATTCACTTCTTTCTTGACTACCAGCTATTTGGTGCGATTCCGTTTCTTTAAACTGCGGGGGATCGTCATCTGATAGCTTTTTTTATTTATACATATTGAATAGTCACCATCAACTATAAACAGCGTCAAACTGCTGACAGGTTAATTCAGAAAAATCCTCGTGGTCGCAAGGCTGCTGGACTTGTGAAAAATCAGATCTGGAGCGGTTGCGAGAACTGCTACTACCTACTTCGCCCCGATTTTTGGTAAAAAGTAGGTAATGATTTTCGTGCATAAAACCGTAAGTAAGACTGCACAGAACACTGAGCAGCTTAACGTTCCCTGTCCAAGACTGCGTCAAGTTCAGCCTGGCTACTTAAAAAGCACTGGCGGTCACGATCTGGTTTGAGTCTCTTTGATCGCCGCATTTCGTCATTAAAACTGCGAAAAACTCGTTTGGTCCGCCATAACGCGCGACCAAACGAGTTTTATTTTAATCAAATTTAAGCTTTAAGATTGTCCATCGTTGAATTCAGCAGCTGATCGACCGTAACGTTGCCGTGACTGTTGGCATGTCCCTTGGTCCATTTAAAGCGCAGCTGCTTGAATTTAGGCAGCAGCACGCTCACCTCGGCCCAAAGCTCTTGATTAGCGACCGGCTTGCCGCCAGAAGTCTTCCAGCCGCGCCGTATCCAGCCATACAGCCATCCTTTGTTGATCGCATTTAAAACGTATTGCGAGTCAAGGATGCCTTCAATTGGCTCGTTTTGCAGGTTTAACTCAAGCAGACGCTGCAGACACTTTAAAAGCCCCATAACCTCCATGCGATTGTTGGTAGCACCAAATTCACCAGCCGTATCGGTGATTTTTAAGCCATCCTCAAACCGAATCAGATAGGCCCAAGCTGCTAGATCATCTTGGTGAACGTGATCGCCCCGTCGATTGCCGCGATTGCGTGAACCGCCATCCGTATAAAAAACAATCGTCGGAATGAATCGGGGGCCCTGTTCCTCGCCGAATAGATCCAGACTGGTCTGTGTTGCATGCTTGACGGCCCGCGGCTTGCTCTTTTCCGGCTGCTGCAGCCATGCCAAAGCCTCTTCTCTGGTCATAAATCCCTTGAAGCGCGCATTAGCAAAGCCAGCAACCTGTTTTTGGCATTCCGGCCAGCTGGTGTAGATGCCGGGCTTTTTGCCACGGCGCACGGCATAAAACTTTTTTGAAGCCAAATCAATTCCCCCTGCTATTGTTCTACTGAAGCGCCAGAAACCGCGTCCTGCGTCTTATCCGGCGTCTGGATGTCGGCAAGCTGCTCGCCTTTTTGCAAACGATTGGCATGGATTGAAGCCGCCGATACGCCATCAATTATTTTACCATCAACTATCCCATGTTCAAAATCATGGGCTTCGCAAAGCTCGCAGATCCGTTTAACGTCCCCGGTAACCTGTAGCGCCCCCAGGTACTGATTTTGAGCGTCGCAAATTGCATATAGCGAATCAAAACACGATGGCTGCCCATGACCTGTGGCGATTCTACTTTTAGCGTCAGCCGGCCGCTTAAAAACGTGATTGCGCCGCGTTCAAAAGTCGGTTCTGTGCTCATATCAACCATCCTCTCAAAATCATTCTTAATTTATCTTAAAGGTAACCGTACCAAATCGCAAAGAATGCTAAAATAAAATTAGAATTTAAGCAGAAAGGGATGATTGTATGCGCAGACATCATCAACAGTCAGTAACCGCTAAAGATGAACGGATTGAGCACTTCAATGCTGCTCCTGATACCGGCTTAACTAAAGATCAGGTGGCGCAGCGGACCCAGGCAGGCTTGACCAACACCTCAATCAATACGACCTTTAAAACCACGCGGCAGATCATCTACAGCAACACGTTTACTTTTTTTAACCTGATTTTCGTCGTTTTAGCCGTTTTATTGGTCATGGTTCGCTCATTTAAGGACATGACTTTTCTGCCAGTCATCATCGCCAACACCGTCATTGGCATTATCCAGGAATTACGGTCCAAAAAAGTGCTGGAAAAACTGACGGTGCTAAATGCTGCCAAAGCAACGGCAATTCGTGATGGCAAATCGATTCAGCTGCCGACTGATCAACTGGTTTTAGATGACATCATCGAACTGAAAACCGGCCAGCAGATTCCAGCCGACGCCCAGCTTTTAACCGGCTCGCTCAACGTCAATGAGTCGCTGCTGACCGGAGAGGCTGATGAGATTGCCAAGCATCCCGGCGACAGTCTGATGTCAGGCAGCTTTGTCGTTTCCGGTTTGGCGCGTGTACGCTTGACGCATGTCGGCGCCGATTCATATGCGGCTAAGCTGACGGCCAAGGCGCAAAAAATGGATACGACTGAAGAATCAGCCATGATCAAATCACTCAATCGGCTGATCAAATTCGTCGGCATCATCATCATTCCAATTGGTGCCGCGCTGTTTTATGAATCATACGTGCATAATGGCAATCCGCTCAAACAAAGCATCGTTTCTATGGAAGCAGCTTTGATCGGTATGATTCCAGAAGGGCTCTATTTATTGGCAACCGTTGCGCTGGCTTTAAGTGCCATGAAACTGGCGCAGCAGCGGGTCTTGCTGCACAGCATGAAAAGCATTGAGACGCTGGCCCGCGTTACGGTACTTTGCGTTGATAAAACCGGGACGATCACCGAAAATCAAATGCAGGTCCAGCGCTTCTTTTCTGCTCAGCAGGCACAGGTTGACGAAAATCGGCTGCGTAGTCTGATCAGTGATTTTTGCGCGGCCATGCCTGGTGACAACTCAACGATGAAAGCAATGAAAGAATACTTTACGCAAGGCAGCGGACGCCAGGCGGATCAGATCATGCCGTTCAGTTCAGCCTGGAAGTACTCGGGCGTGGGCTTTGGCAATGAAAGCTACGTCTTAGGCGCGCCGGAAATGGTGTTAAGAGAAAGTGCCGCCATGTTTAGCAGCGAGTTTGAGCCCTATGCCAAGCAAGGCTTTCGGGTCCTGGTATTCGGTCAGTATCAAGGGCAGCTGACCAAAGCCAGTCTCAGTGCGCCGGTTAACCCATTAGGATTCATTTTGCTGAGAAATCCCGTTCGTAAGACTGCTCCAGCCACTTTCCGCTATTTTGCCGAACAAGGCGTCAAGATCAAGGTTATTTCGGGTGACGATCCATTAACGGTTGCCAGCGTAGCCAAACAGGCACAGATCGAAGGCGCGCAAAACTGCGTCAGTGCAGCTGCTTTAACCGATGATGAATACGAAAGTGCTCTGCAGCGCTACACCGTTTTTGGTCGGGTCACGCCAGATCAAAAGCAAAAATTCGTCACCGCGCTGCAAAAGCAAGGTGAAGTCGTTGCCATGACTGGAGATGGCGTCAATGACATTTTAGCCATGAAACGAGCGGATACCAGTATTGCCATGGCTTCAGGCAATGAGGCCACCATGAATGCCGCTCAGATGGTGCTGCTTGATTCTGACTTTGCCAAAATGCCACAGGTCGTAGCCCAGGGACGGCAGGTTGTCAATAACATCGAACGATCAGCCAGTCTGTTTTTGGTCAAGAACATCTTCTCACTGCTCTTGTCCATCTTTACGCTGATCTTTGCCTTCAACTACCCGCTCGATCCTTCCCACATCACGCTGATCAGTCTGTTTACGATTGGGACGCCTTCATTCCTGCTGGCGTTGGAAACCAATCATCAGCGTATTCATGGCAAGTTTCTGCCCAACGTTATGCGGCGTGCCTTGCCTGGTGGGATTACCGATATGTTTACCGTTGGCGTCATCGTAGTCTGTGGAGCTCTGTTTGGCCTCAGCCGCCAAGACATTTCAACGGCCTCAACCATGATTCTGGCTGCGGTTGGCTTCATGGTGCTCTACCAGATCTGTCATCCGCTCAATAAGTTCCGCAGTATCATCTTTTATGGCTGCATCATGGGGCTTTTGGTCTGCGCATCGCTGTTTGGCAGTCTGTTTGGCATCGACCACGTCTCGGCAGTCGCCCTGGGGTTTGCCTTTGTCCTCTCTTTGACGGGCGATTCAAGTCTGACACACCTGACGCGTTGGACGGATCTAGTTTATGAGCACTTTTTCGCCAATCTTGGTCAAAAGCCTAAACACGCCATGCAAAAACAAGCCTAGCAGCGTTTCCAACAGTTCAGCCAACCATTTTGACGGCTGCTTTTAAAAGTCAGCAAACAATTAAAGACGGGTCCCGCATAACGCGTGATCCGTCTTTTTGATACTTAGAATCCTTGAGTGGAACGGTTGTAATAGATCAGATGCTGCTCAAGCGTATTGGGTTCAACGATTAATTTGGTAACACTGCAGTTTTCTGGTTCCAGAATCGTCAAGCCTGGCGCATGCGTGGCACTGGCCGCAAACGAGCGGACCGTAAAGCCATGCGTAACGACTACGACTCGCTCGTCTGGATGCTGAGCCGTAACGTCTTTAATAAAGTCCTGGACCCGTTTTTCAACATGTGTAAACGTCTCGCCATGGGCAACGGCAGCATATTCAGGACGCACATCTTTAACAAACGTCGAAAACAACTCTGGATATTGATTCATCAGCTCATCATTGGGCTGGCCATCCCAGTCGCCATAAGAAATCTCAAGTAAACGCTTGTCTTCGATGACTGGCAGCTGTGCCTCCTCATTTAGAATTGCCGCGGTCTGCTTGGTGCGTTCCAAAGGCGAAACATAAAGCGCGTCAAAATCACGCAAATCAAAATTCTGGGCCAAAAGCTGCGCCTGCGCGCGGCCCTCATCTGTCAGATAGGTCTGCGGCGTATTAATAGTTCCCTGCTTGAGCCCGGCCGCATTGGCAAAAGTGCGACCATGGCGAATGATGTAAAATTCGGTCATATTCTTTTCCTTTCGACTTTGGTTTTTGGTCATTATACCAGAATCAAATTTATTATTGACGTTTTTTTGCAATCAGATTATAATCTTGTTAACAATAATTAATAATTTGATGAGGAGGAAACTGAATATGCTGCTGGATAATTTTAATTTTGCATTGATGGTTTCCTCATCACGGTCTTCCCGCATTTAGAAGGCCGCATTTTGAGTTGGCCTTCGCGATAAGTGAGGTCAATTCAAATCCGAGACTGAATTTGGAGGGCACTCACTTAATCAAGTGGGTGCTTTTTTAGTTTAAGATTTGGAGGAATGACAATGACTGTCTATAATTTTGCGGCTGGTCCGGCTGTGCTGCCAAAAGAAGTTCTTAAAAAAGTTCAAGCTGAATTGTTAAATTTCAATGATTCTGGTATGAGCATTCTGGAAATCTCGCACCGCTCTCAGCTGTTCGTTGATGTTTATGAAAATGCTAAGGCACACATCTACAAATTAATGAATCTGGATGATCAGGAATATGACGTCTTGTTCATGCAGGGCGGTGGTACCACGCAGTTTACGGCCGTACCATTAAACCTTGCCTATCAATATCATCGTGCCGCCTATATCGACACTGGTCACTGGTCTGAACGCGCCGTTGAAGAAGCACGCTTGATCAAAGGCGTTCAAGCTGACGTTCTTGCCTCTTCTAAAGACCAGCACTACACCACGCTGCCAAAAGTACCAGCCATTCCCCAAGATACCTATGACTACGTACACATCACGACCAACAACACCATCATGGGTACGGCTTGGCAAGAACTGCCGGAAACTGACGGTACGCCGTTGGTTGGCGACCTTTCTTCCAACTTCTTAGGCCAAGACTACCCGTTTAAAAAATTCGATCTGATGTATGCTGGTGCCCAAAAGAATCTGGCTCCCGCTGGCGTAACGATCGTAATCTTGAAAAAATCGCTGCTGGGTCATGTCAAGGGACTGCCAAGCATGCTCGACTACACCAAGCAGGCCGCTAAAAAGTCCGCGCTCAACACGCCGCCTGTCTTCCAAATCTATGTTGCCGGGCTGGTTTTGAAATGGATCGATGAACAAGGCGGCGTTAAGGCCATGGACGCTCGCAACCGCAAGAAGGCCCAATTGCTGTACGACTGCCTGGATAACTCCAAGCTGTTTAAAAACAACGTTGACCCACACTATCGCTCGTTGATGAACGTGCCATTCGTAACTGGCGACGCGCAGCTGGATGCTAAATTCGTCCAAGAGGCCCAGGAACATGGTCTATTGAATCTAAAAGGTCACCGACTCGTTGGCGGCATGCGGGCAAGTATCTATAACGCCATGCCATATGATGGTGTTGTTGCTTTGTGTGACTTTATACAGCAATTCGAAAAAGAAAATCGCTAGGAGGAATCTTTCATGTACCAGATCAAAACCTATAACGCTATTGCCCAAGCCGGACTTGATGAATTTACGGCTGACTACCAGATCAATAATCCTGAAGCCCAGCCCGATGCCTACATGATTCGCAGCGTGGATCTGCATGATCATGAGTTTCCCAAGAGCCTGAAAGTCATCGCGCGCTGTGGGGCTGGTTTTAACAACATCCCATTGGACAAAGCCCTTGAAAACGGCACGGTCGTCTTCAATACACCTGGTGGCAATTCCAACGCCGTCAAGGAACTGGTCGTCGCCTCGATGATCATGGCGAGCCGGAACATCATCGCAGCCGTACAATGGAGTGCCAACGCCAAGCCCGGTGCTGATATTACGCTGCGGACCGAAAAACAAAAGACCAGCTTCAACGGCACTGAACTCTTGGGCAAGCGCATCGCCGTTATTGGCATGGGACACGTGGGCTCGCTGGTTGCCAATGCCGCCGTTGATCTGGGCATGGACGTCATCGGCTATGATCCATACCTTTCCGTTGAATCGGCTTGGCAGCTGGATAGTCAGGTCAAGCGCGCTCAAACGATCACTGATGCCATTAAGGATGCTGATTTCGTAACGGTTCACGTTCCTAAAAATGAAGAAACCACTGGACTGATCGGCACGGCAGAATTAAAGCATTTCAAGCACGGCGCCGTTTTGCTCAACTACTCGCGGCTGGGAATCGTTGACAATGCCGCTGCCGTAAAAGCCCTGGCTGACGGTATGCTGAAAAAGTACTACACCGACTTTAGCGAGGCTCAGATTCTGAATAATCCTGATATCGTCATCATGCCGCATATCGGGGGCTCGACGATTGAAGCTGAGGTCAAGTGCGCGCAGATTGCGGCTCATGAAATCATGACCTATCTGGAAACCGGCAACATCAAAAACTCGGTCAACCTGCCAGATGTAGCCGCACCGTTTGCCAGCCCAGATCGTTTTACCTTGATTCACCAAAACATCCCTAACATGCTGGGGCAGATTTCGACGTTTATGGCCGATGAAGGCATCAACATTGAAAATCTGGTCAACCGTTCGCGCGGCAATTATGCCTATACGATGCTGGACGTTTCAAACCTCACGCCGGCAACCGCACAAAAAGTGATTGACCGGTTAAGCCAAGTCGATGCCATCACCCGCGTCCGCTTGATTCATCATGACTAGTCGCTCAATCAGCAGCTATAAGTCTGATCATTTATCTTAATTTATTTACTCAGTAGCAAAAGACCACCCGCAGATTAGCGCTGGTGGTCTTTTGACGTTCTGGTTATATAAATTGCTTTAATCATTCAAGCAGATGCTGCTCTTTGAGAATTTCTTCGATCCAGGTTCCCTTCAGTTTGCGCAGCGCGGTCTTGGCAGCCAGCTTTGGCACTGGCAGATCCATCTCCGGCAACGTCTTCTTGTCGCTTAAGTAGTACAGTGCCCGCAGCTCTTGGCGAATGTCAAAGACGGAATCAAAGACTTCAGGAACGCCGCGATCAACGTTAAAGAGTGTGTAGACGGCTTCCATCGCGGTCCGAACCGAGTATTCCGTGGTAAAGACCGTGTCACGAGTTGGCGATTCGGCAAAGTTGCCCAAGAAGGCCAGATTTTGCGATCCCTTTGGCACGACTGCCGGCCGATCACCCTTTTTACGCAGCTGGAAGTAGCTGGTAACGTAAGGCATGTAGACTGGTACGGTATTGACGTCATTTTCCGCATAGCCTTCGATGTCGTCAACGGGAACGCCCAGGTGGTAGAGCAATTCTTCAGTAATCTCTTTGCCTGAGCAGTCCACGACCCGTTTCTTGATGTAGTTGCCTTCCGTGTCGGAATAAAGCGCGTAGATCCAGACAACCGTTTCATCCGGCTTTTGGTCCTTAAAGTGCGGCTGTCTGTGGATCGTAAAACTCAACATCCAATTCGAGTCGGTAACCGTGATGATCCCACCGGTATTGACCTTGCCATCATAAAGACTGCGCTTGGTCAGCCGTTCAAAATATGGCGCCAGCTTGCGGTTCTTGAGCGTTGCCGTAGCCGAGATGAACCAGGCACGGTCAGGAACGTTCTTGCAGAAGACATCGGGATGACCAAAATCGGCATCCTGATAGGAAAGATTCTCCCACAGCTTCCAACTAGGCCCTAAGCTGTGCGTAATCGGTGCCGGCGTGTTCTGATCGCCATAAGTTGAACTCTCGGTAATTGAGCCATTGGTAACAAAGACATAATCGTTGTCGGTCAAGACGATTTCTTCATCCTTGCCATCCTTAGTCAGCAGAATCTTTTTGGCAATCTTCTTGTCATTGCTGGTGTCAACCAAGACATTGTTGACCACGGTGTCGTATTGAATGTCGACATTGTGATCCTGCAGATATGCCAAGACTGGCTTAGTCATTGACTCATACTGGTTGTATTTATTGAATTTCAGGGCACTCAGCGTTGGCAGACCATCAATATGGTGAATATAGCGCATGCAGTAGCGCCGCATTTCAATCAAGGAGTGCCACTTTTCAAAGGCAAACATGGTTGACCAGTACAGCCAGAAATTGGTGTCGAAGAATTCATCTGGGAACCAGTCGCCAATCGTTTTGCCCTCTAACTCATCTTCTGAGGTCAAAACCAGCTTAACGATATATTTTGAAAACTTCTCAACGCCATACTTGCCATCACTAGGTACCCGATCGCCGCGATTATGAATCAGGCGGCAGTTTGAAGAGTTGGGATCATCCTTGTCCAGCCAGTAGTATTCATCCAGATAAGAAGCGCCTGGAATCTCCAGTGAAGGAATTGAGCGGTACATATCCCAAAGACATTCAAAGTGGTTTTCCATTTCACGGCCACCCCGAATGACATACCCAACGCAAGGACGCTTCTCGCCATCCAGTGAGCCACCCGCAACCGGCAGTTCTTCTAAGATATGAATGTTTTCGCCAGGCATCTGAGCATCACGAACCATGAAGACGGCCGCTGCCAAACCAGCCAGCCCGCCCCCAATAATATAGGCGTGTTTCTGTTCGATTCCCTCAGGCTTGCGAGGACGTGCAAATGCTTCATAATTACCGTTGGAATAATACATAAAAACCCCTCCAGTGTAAAATAATCCTTGCGAAAGCGATAACATCAGTTTATACGTTTAGTATAACGCTTACAAAATATTGGAACAAGTTCAGATTGCCGATCTGTCTATTGATGAATCAGATTAACTAAAATGTGCAGAAATCGTCATAAAAAGCAGCCCAGACTGCATTATTGCTAATGAATAATTGCGTTTTCTGTTTTAGAGCAAAAAAGCACAGAACGGCGGTAAAATTCCGCGCATCTGTGCTTTCAGGTTTTAGCCCTTAAACTAATTAATGAATAAATTCTGCAATAGCCCCAAAAACAATCCCTGCTTTTGAACAACTGTATTAGGTGTCCATCAGGTGTCCCAACTTTTCAATTTAGAGTGATTACTAAAACCCCAAAACCTATCATATCAAGGCTTTGGGGTTTCTAGTCAGTTATAGATGTTTCTGAAAAAGGAGAGTACAGGATAAATCTTGAGTTATTATGTGTTTTTATCATTTTTAATCGTATATGAAATAAAGATTTTGGTTTTTATCTCATATACTCGCTTTTATAGTAGTTGCACTTTTTGTTGCACAAAAAAAACGGCCGTCATACGACGACCGCAGCCCCACTTGCGGTGGGGAAAACAATTTAAGTATATCTCAGCCGGATAAAAAGTAACCTGACAGGGGTTGCTTTATTTTTTATCCATTATCAATTTGACTGACTTTAGTCATGACCTTTGCCACTGCATTTTTCAATAATTAGTTTAATTGCCTCTACTTGTCGCAGATTAAAGACAATCTGTTCATAATGATTTCTTCCATCATATCCTCGGCTAACTACTTCGCCGTGTTGATTAAAATAAACATTTTTTTGCTCACCCATTTATCATTACCTCGAACATTAGTTTCTTTAATTATAGCATTTAAAATCAATTGAGAAACAATTGCAAAGAAAACAAAAAGAATCGAACGGGCAAAAATGCCTATATATCAACGTTTATACGCATTGTCAAAAAGAAAGCAAAAAGAAAAAGCCCTACACACGGCGGTGTTAAAAAAAGAAGAGGACTTTCACTTCCTTTTGTTGATATAGTTTGGTGCCATGTGTAGGGCTTGTATTCAATTGTTATTAATAAAAAAGGCCCGGCATAAAGCCGAGCCAGTTGCGCGATATGGACTAGTCCCGACCAGGTGCGCTGAGTCTGGCCTTTCCATGCTGATATTATACCACATTAGATTGTCAGCGTTTGCCCAACGTAGATAACATTAGGATTTGCCAAGTCGTTCTTCTGAGCTAAAGCCTTCCAGGTTGTACCGAACTTAGCGGCAATGCCAGACAAAGTATCACCGGCATGAACCGTGTAGGCGTTGATAAAAGCATCACGGTTGTCATCAAACGCCTGCGCCTCACTATATACGACGATCTGCAGTTCCTCAAGCTTGTTGCGCATCTCGTCGTTAAAGACCAGTTCATGATCTTTGCCACCGATGCGGACCGTTTTTGTGTCAGCCTTAGCAATTGCTTTGTCTAAGTTAAAATTGATAGCTGTCATTTTATCCTCCTAACGTCTCACGTTGCTCGTCTCTGTTTGTTTGACTAATGGGTTTGAGAAGTAGTAGTCGTAGACGTGCCCTTTTGAGGCTTGCCGTTGAAGACGGCAACAAAGCTAAACGTCTGCTTGGCGCCAGGTTGGCCACCAGTTGCGACGATATTAGTCAGCGTAACTACGCCATACAGTTGAGTACCGTCAGAGTAGGTGAAGCGCAGCAGGGTCTTCAGATCATCCCCCAGCGCGTACTGCTTACCAGCTACATAGTCTTGTGCTGGATCACCATATGCACGGTGCCCGGCAATCGTTAGTTGAATCCGCTTAGACGTGACATCAGACTGACCAAAGCCTTCACCATCGTAGTATTCGTCGTTGGCCGTCGTATCATTTTCGGCAAAGGTAATGTTGTTGATGCCCTTTGCCAACTGTGCCCAAGTAGTTGATGGATCGCTGACTTTGGATACGTCTTTAATGTCATTGGTGCAGATTTCCAATTTGTTAGTGTGGTTAAGCTTGTAGCCACCGATAGATGCAGGTGCAGTATCTGCCATAATCAATCATCCTTTCTTACTTACTAAAAGTATCTACTGTAACTTTAAAATCCATTGCATAGGTAACGGCACCGGCGGTATCAGCCATGATCGGGTGTGGCATTGATGCGATCGTCAATTCGTTGTAGACAAAGCTGTTATCGGCACTGGCAATACTAAAATTGGTATCGCCTAGCTTGTCGGCAATTGCCCACAAGGTCGTGTTGATCATGCCCTCATCCTCGCCACGCATGACGCACTCCATGAGATACTGTTCGGTCTTGTTGCCGTCGTAGTCCATGTCTATCACGGTTGAGCCTGGTAGCATCTGCAACCTCAACTCGGGGTCATGCTTGCCGTCCAGGTAGCCTAACAGACACTTAACCGGCAGACCGTATGAGTTAATCGTGTCTTTGATGCGTTCTTTAAGATCCATGAGTATCTCCTCCTAGCAGAGTGTGAGCAACGATGCGCTCCCACGAATCCATGTAGAGCGACTTGGCTTTCAGATCCCAGCGTTTGGTTGCTTGGGGATGCTCCGACCGCGTGTAATTGACAATCGGATGCTGACGGCCATTGCGGTCCGTTATCATCCCGTAGAACTGAGCTCTGGCATAAGGCGTCGTGTAGGTGATGTGCTTCCCATCATCAGAGATAGCAGCAGTATTAGCCAGGTGAACGTGATTCTTAACCGAATATGGCACAAACTGATCCATGTCAGCCATTGCTTGATTAGCAAGTACATACTGACCTTTAGCGATTGCCTGCTTGCTGAGCAACTCTCCAGGCAGACTGCCTTCGATTTTGATACGAACGCCCATTACAACACCTCCAATTCATAGGAGTACACATCATTGCCGTATGGATCACGATTGTCAACGAAATTAGTGATCGTGTAGTCGTGATCTTCAAACGTGATATGCCAGCCAATACAGTCTGGCGTCAGTCTGGGCATTGGCGATGAAATACCCGCAAACAAAAAGACGATCGCATTTGCTGTGATCGTCCTGTCGTTGTTTGATCCACTATAAATCGTCTGTGGTTGCACTATAACGTGGCTGATCGCCATGTCGACCGTTTTAGGCTTGCCGTAGTCGTCTTCATCACCAGTTGCCATATGGAGCGTGACGGACTGGTTACATAGCTTTAACGGGATTTTAGGCAACATAAGCATCACCATTCCCCTCTAAACAGTAAGCCGTGCTTAGCCAACAGCTCATAGCTCTCTCGACATAAGCCGTTTGGCATTACACTATCACTAGCGTTAGTGTCGCTCGGTGTCAGTGATAAGCGACCGATTGAGACGGCTTTATAGTTTCCCTGTTGGATCTCGTAAGACTTGCTTGCTTGTGCGAAAGCGTAGTACTCAATCTGCTCTTTAACGGCCTGTTTAAAGTCGGCGACGCGAAACTTGTTCTGGTCAGCGGATAAATCGTGGTATCGGTAAAAATCGCGCGTCACGTTGTTGATAACCGTTTCGGCCTGAGATTCCAGTCGCTTAAACTCAGCCTCGTTGCTTACCGCCCCGTCGTATTCCTCAAAGCTCAGATAAGCCATCTCAGATCATCTCCTGCTTATTTGCCAGTAGTAGCAGGCTTTTCGGCTGCGACGTAGATAGCCTGCTTGGCATTGTCGAATACCAGGATGTCGTAGTATGACAGGCCCTTGATCGTAGTCCGGTAGCCGGAGCGGTCAGTAGATGCATCAAGCACGTCGATCGTGTCGTACTTAACGATTGGCGCAACAGCCATCAACGGTACCAGCATAAAGTTGACACTATCCGTGATCGTCAAGCCTTGGATCCGGTCCTTAGCACAGGTCAAGATAGGCACACCGCCATCAAGTTGACCTACACGGCGGTCAATACCGTTGATTTGTTGTGTGTTGACCGTGAACGTCTTAGACACACCTTCTGCATTTTTCAGCAGCTTGTAGAACTTGGATGATGCAAACATGACGTAACCGCCAGGCACTTGGTTGTCAATCATGTACTGTTCGGCGTCATCATAGGCGTCCAGAGCGTTATTAGCGGTGATGGCGTCGGATACCAGCTTGCCACCGTTCTTAGCCGTGTCGTACAGCTTTTGAGCTGCGAACTTGTCACGGTGTGGGACTGTAACAAGTCGTTGGTGTTCCGTGACAACGTTTTGTACTTGCAAGGCACCGTTTTCGCCTTCATCCAGTTGATCAAGGTCATAGCCAATCCAGTCTTCTTGCGTCAGTTCAAAGCTTTCCTTTTCAACATTGATGTTGTGACGAGCGTTTTCACCATTGCGGTTGTACTTTTCAGCATCGACAAAGCCGCTCATTTTGTTTACTCGCACGGTGTGTACGCCAGTAAAGTCGGCAGCCGTAATCGATTTGGCACCACCGGTCAGTGGTTGCCAAATTTGAGAATCGGCAGCAAACTGCCGGTCAATGGTCGTGAGGTCTCGTTGGTCTAATACAACAGTCATTTTTGTTCCTTCTTTCTTTAATTGCCGTTAGCCAGGCGGGCGGCGATGCGGTCAGCCATGGACTCTTTATCACTGCCACCGTTGTCCTTAAAGCTAGGATTGATGGTGACGTGTGACTTGGGTTCTGCCGTGTCAAACAGGTAGCCGTCCGATTCCTTGACTGCGCTAATCTGATCGTCCAAGCCCGACAAACTTCCGTCTTTGGTAACTTCAACTTTATCCGTGTCAATCAGTGAAAGCACGGCCTTAACGTTTCTAGCCTTAGCATCACGCAACGCTCCCTCAATCTTGAAAGACTTTGCTTGTGCTGCCATGTCGGCTTTGTACTTGTCCGCGTTGGCTTTGTTGGCATCTTGAAGGTCTTTGATCTGCTGTTTGAGATCGTCGTTGTCTTGCCCAGCAGACTTTTTCAAGGTTTCCAGTTGGTCGTCGCGGTCGCCAATCTGCGATTTTAAGCTGTCGCGCTCACTGGTGAGACTAGCGACTTGCTCTTTATAGTCGTTGATGCTCTTACCATAGCTTGCCATGACGCTCGAAATCTGATCGTCGTTAAGGCCCAGTTCCTTTAAATCTTCACGTTTCATCGCGATCTCTCCTTATCGTTAGTTGTTGACGCGGTCACGAACCGCGAGAATTGATTGCATAAAAAAGGGACAGTTTTACGACGTGTCCGGGTCGAACATTAGCTGATTCTTTCTCGGTCATAATCGCGCGTCAGAATCGGTGTCTTATGGCCGGCATTAGTGTCTTTGATAAAATCACGCATCTTAGACTGACGCGTTCTGATCAGTGTTTTAGTGCGATCGATCATCTCTTCATCGCCAAGCTCTTCGGCTGCCTTCAACCGCTTTTTGGCATCCCTGATTGCTCGCTCTCTTGCACGCTGAGCCTGCACCAGTTTGCCGTTTTTGATTGCCTCATCGGGATCGTACTGTGGCTGATGGTTAGTGCTCAAGCCGGGAACATACGGATACAACACGTGCCGACAGTTGATGCCCAGTGTTCCCGACGGCTCACCGTAGCCGTGATTATAGATGCTGTCGTACTTCGGGTCATAATTTGGATCACCAGACGGTACCAAGTTGACCACGTGGCCTTGTATCGGTGCACAAGCTGGCCGGCTGTTAGGATGACTGCTCATTAATGCCAGATGCATGTCAAAGTCTTTCATCCGCTGCAGGCGCAGATCGTTATAAGTACGATTGACCGTTGTCGTAGTCACCATGCGGGTATAGCCTTCGATGCTCCAGTTGTGCCCGGCTTTGTCAACTAAGCGTGTTGGCAACCCTTGATCAACTACTTTGTACAGTGCGTGCTTAACGGCGTCTTCGTGGCTTGTTGCACCAGATACGGTTGCTATCGTGGACTCAGTTAAAATTTGCCGATAAGCTCTAGTGACGGCCGAATGCTGATAGTTACGCGTCACCAGTGATTCATTGACGTTGTTCTGCAAATCAGTCCACGTCTGGTCAGCAATCGCGTCAAGTTTGTTGGTTACGTCAGCAGACAACGGCTGGCTCTGCTTGGTAGCTCGCTTCAGTTGACTGTCCACCTCATCAACAATCTTCATACCGTGAAACTTGATCAGATCCTTAACGGCATCTTCACTCAGTCCGTCAGTCCGTGCCATGAGCTTAATCGCATCACGGTTGAGCCTACCGATTTTCTGCAGCTGCTGTGCCTGCCACATGACCACGTCTGCTTGATCCACGTGCTTGTAGTCGCCGTCTTTCAAAGCATTGATGATCAGCTTAAAGATGCTGTCTTCCAAGCCAGAGTAAAGGCCAGCGATGTAGTCAGCCGCTCTTTCAAAACGTTGCCGTGCTCTCATGGCTAATCAGCTCCATCATCTGGTTGATTGCCCTCAAACGAGTTAAAAGACATCTCGGGCTGTTCATCGGCCACCTCACTCAGCCACTTGTCGGCGTCGGTTTCTGACAGTCCAAAGTTACGCATCAGGTACTCTTTTTTAGGCATGATGCCCGCAGCTACCAACTGCATCTCATCAGCTCGTTGCTTGTCCTTGTCAATGAACACGCCGTCGTCGAAATGCACGCTTAGCTCCAGATCATCGTTGGCATCAAACCCAGACAGGCGGGGCTGACCGTCACTGAAAAACTCTGGCGTGCTTGCAATCTCGAAGATAGCCGTTACCAACTGATTGAGGAACAGTTCGACCTGTGTCAGATAGCTTGAGCGGGTCTGATAGGTGGTTGAGTTTTCGCTGACCACTTCGGTTGCCGTCTTAACGCTTTGCCCGTCAAATGAGAACGTGCCCGTTGACATGCCGATCTGAGACTCAAACTCGCGCAAAAAGTAGTCAATCGATGTTTTAAACTGATCAGCTCGGATGTCACTGGTCAAGTCTTGGATCTTCATATTGTCGGCGTCACCATACATGGCATCATAAACGTCCACATCCGGATCAAACATCACGGGATGCACTTGATCATCGCTGTTACTGCCAAAGCCAGTCGTTGCCGGTCGGAGCATCTCAGCAGGCACCGCAATCCGGCGCTTGCCCATCTTAACCTCGTGAACAAACGCATCATGAGTACGGTTGATGGCATCGATGATGTTTTTAGAGTTGTCCACGATGCCAACGCCAAGCGGGCTATCCAAGTCTTTGTTGTTGGTTCCTGGCACACGGAAATACGCAAACAACGGTTTCTTGATCACCCCACCGTTAAACTCGACCTGTTCTTGCAGATTAGGATAGATCGTGCCAAGTGGTACCTGATTGCCGACCACGTCACGGGATGTCGATCGATACAGCTCGTTGGTGATCACGTACGTGTCGGAATCCTTCCACTGGTGGAACTCTAGCAGTGTGTAGTAGATAGACTGTTTGTTTTCCACACGCGTTGTCCGGCTGGCAAACACACACTCACTGATGTTATCCGTGTTGTTGCGTAGTGGATAGAACTGGTCGGCATTGGCCCAAGCGATGCGGATATTGTTTTGATCGTCAACGTATGGTCGTGCTGCTAAACCGCCCAGTGCGATGCCGGTTTCAAGGTGTTGCTCGAATTGCAGGTTGAAGTGGTTGCTGCTGATAATGTCGTTGACAAAGCCATCTAAAGCGCTGTCTTTAAGCGATATCTCGCACTGCTCGTCAAAGATGATCGATGCCATGCGCTTTGCCGCTAGTTTGGTAACGTTGAGCGAACACAACGGCCGATGCCGTTTTTGCCCGTAACTGTTGCGGTAGTAGTACGGTGGCAGATCGTCCTTGTAGTACTGCTTAGCCGTCTGGATTCGCAAGTACTCGCTCGGGTCAATTGCCACTCGATCATCATCGGTAATCCGGTTTAAGCCTTTAGTCATGCCTAGCTTGGCACCTCCTCTCATAAAAAAATTGCGTAGTGTCGTTAGGATGCTCATATACTCACCTCCTACCACTTGAGCCCCAGCTCACGCTCGTTGTCGTGGACAAAGTACTGTAGATTGTCGCAACAGTGGTCGTCAACCTTGATAACCTTAGGATCGTCGCTTTCCAGCGTGTTCTCGTCCCACTGATACTTGCGACACTGCTCAATCCAGATTTGGTTGTCGTCGTTGTCCAGATAAAAAAGGCGACCTTGAGCGGCCAAGTCCTGCACCCGGTCGATCATGTCCACCTTTTTAAGTTTGTTAACTTTGTGCCAATGGATGCCAAAGTCGTTGTAAAACTGGTTGTCCAGAGCACCTTCAGCAGAGTCGATAGTGAGCCGTTGAGGCTGTTTGCCGATCTGATCGGTAACTTTATCGATGAATCGTTTAAGATCAAGTGACAGCTCGCTAGGCGGTTTCTTGTGGCTCTTGCCTTGTGGCGAGTAGTAATAGGTATCTAGTGCAATCACGTTGCGCTTGCGTGTCAGTGCATAGGCTGTGCAGGTGGTCGCTGATACCTCGTGACCAGTATCGGCGCTGTAGTACACGGCGACTATCTCGTCATCGTCCGGCAACTCTTTGATCGCGTGAAAGTTCGCCATGTTAAAGATGTTGGTGCCCAGTCCGATAACCTCGCCCAGATACAGCCAACGATAGTAGTCATAGTCGTTATCCTTGTACTGATTGATCAGATCAAGCTGCTGCTTAGTCGTAAAACCCCACTTGTCGTCCAGGTAGGTTGACGTGTCAACGTAGCAGTCAGGGTTATGCTCCTGCTTGCTGATCCACTCGTTTATCCAGTCATATGGATTCTTAGGCGGGTTGTACGAGTAGTAGACCGTCACATGATCCACGTAGTCTGGTTTCTGCCGGATAAACGTTGGGTTGGCTTGGTCAAATACGTCTGGGCCTTTAAAATTAGCTGCTTCTTCGTACCAGACAGCAATCACGTTATCTACAATGTTGGACTTAAGTTTCATCGGGTCATCAGCGCCGTAAAAGTAAAACGTGCTCCCCGTCCGCTTGTGTGTGATACGCAACGGGGATTTGTAAAACTGGTACTCGTCGTCCATATGCAGCATGGTCAGTGCCCATCTAATCTGGCTATACACCGAATCATGCAGATAGCTGGCGTTCTCTCGTACACAAACCACGTTGACCTTGCGTCCTAGCATCGTCCAGTGCTTAACCTTAGTTACCAGTCTCAAGCTAATGACCGACGATTTGAACGAGCCACGACCGCCTTTGCAGACGACATAGGGCTTATCGGTATTCCACATTGGATAGAAGTGCGGATTGATCATGTGGCTAAGCTTTATCGTTGCCATCATCAATCCCTCCAATATCGTCAATCAGTACTGTCTTATCGCCTGTATCATTTTTACCAGTCAGCTCATCCCGTTTCCAGATAGCCGTATCAGCCTCAGCCTGTAGTTTTTTGAGCTGTGCGGCAACCATCGGATCATCAAGCGGATAGCGTTTCATGATCTCACGTGCAGCCGCCGTGCGGTCTTTGATCAACGGCGGTCGTTTGATTGTGCCACCATCTACGCTATCGGGTATCTCTTCTGTTTCTTCGCCACGCAGCACTCGCGTTAGATACTGGAGCACTTCCTTAGCATCAGCAATCTTATGCGACTCAATTTCGGCCATTTTGGCGTCAATATATGATTTAACCCTAGCATTTCCTAGCATTCGGTTTGCATTAACGCCAGCGACTTTTTCAGATTTAACTCTATATCCCGCTTTAATATAAGATTGTGTGGCATTGCCACTCTTGATGTACTCATCAGCAAACAAGCGTTGTTTATGTGTTAATTTCATGGCATCTGCCACACCACCTTTCGAGTTTAATTATGTCTAGCCTTAGCCTTTAAAACCGGTGGCTTGATAGAGTACTCAATCGGTTTGTCTTTAACTCGTTCTGGGTGCTGTTTACGATATATCTTGTCGGCTAATACTAGCATCTTATGTTCTTCACATGAGCAGATGCCCCAGTCTCTGTACACTCTCATCAAGTCACCACCTAAACCAAAATAAAAAGCCCAGCCAAAGCTGAGCTAATGCAAGCATTATTTGTTTGATGTCAAATACCGGCGCTTGGAATCGAACCAGCCGTTTTGTAGGATTGAGTGGCATTACCCGAAATAATGAAGCGTTGTTGCTTTTGTGTTAATTTTTGAGTAATGCTACTCACCTCCTAATTAAATGCTCTTTTTGTCAGAATATACAACCCATCCACACCCAGCGCATTCAAACGCATAAGGTTTTGAAACTTCTTGGGATGCAAAAGTTTCAATTCCATTTTTAGGCATTAAGGACAGTTTTCTGTCTTTATTCCAACACTTAGGACAATACTTTTGCTTTCTCCCTTTTACACAAACAAAGCCATCATCATCTAAATAAATATCATCTGATGTGGCTACTTTCTTTTTCAGATCATTATATTTTTCTTCGAGTTCAAGATAACTACTGCTTAAGTTCATTACCGCTTCCTGAAGCCCAACAATCGCATCGTTTAGAGGCTTGCTTTTAATATCTTTAGCAAGCGATTGAACTTCTTTCAGCATCCTAATAATATCGCTAATTCCCATTTTATTTTCACCTCAAACATATAATACAAAAGCCCAGTCAGAAAGACCAGGCTGAGGTAAAAGTAAAATGATCATAGTTTAACGTCATTTCGGACAATGACGGCCTGTGGGGTTGAACCACAGCATCCCTATCTGAAGTATAGGGATGACCGTACCGTCTGCCTTTCTGAGCCTAAATCGAAAGACAAGAGAGCGAATTGCGCTACTCTCAACGGAAGCAGCAGGATTCGAACCTGCGAAAGTCTATAAAAGGACTTTACCAATTTAGCAAACTGGCGCTTTAAACCACTCAGCCATACTTCCACGCTGACGGGATTCGCCCGCCACGTTGTCCTGGCAGGTATATTGTCGTTGATAGAAATTAAAGCCAGGAAAAGGATAGGTAAGGGACTCGCACCCTTTTTTGCGCTGCGACATGATGGTTAGAAACGCAGTGCCCGCCTGGGACCTTCCAGCCACCCCGCTGTGTCGTGTAGGTGACAATACCGCACGGTGGAATCGAACCACCTAGCCGTGTGAGCAGCTAACCGTATGCGGTGCCTAGTTTATGGTTTGGAAAAAATAAATTAAAATTCCCGTTGATGCGGGAAAGCACCATGTGGGAGTCGAACCCACGCGCAGCCGTATTTAAAACGCACATTAATCATTCACTTGTTTGTTCCTACAATACTTGAAAGGAGGTTCCATATGTTCGTATGGATTGAATTGAACTAATTGTTAGTCTTCATCGCAGTTGTTTAACTGATGTAATATCGTCTTGGCAAAATTGGCATAAAAGCTGCGTTCCCGGTGATGATGCATAAGCAGACGCCGCAGCGCCTGTTTTGGAAGAAGTCTAATCAATTCCAGTAGGAAAGACACCCTTTGAGAAAACCGAGTAATTGGTCTTCGTGATATTTCTATCACGATACCAGTTTAATCCACTTCTGCTATTGTCGTCGTCTTGTCAAAGTCCGATTTTTTTGAACCAGTTTGACTTGATCATCTTCATCAAATCCATATCGACGCTCAAAGCCCTCGAATCGCTCAGCGAACTCACACATGCATCCCCGCTTGATGTACTGATACTGTGAAGATGAATAGCAGAGTTTATCGGCCATCTGCCAGTCTTTTAGGCCTTCAATATAGACGGCTGAGATAATTTGATACGTCAACGGCTCGCAGTTCTCCAGCGTATCTTTGATGCAATGGCACATACGCGTTGCTTCCATACCCTTGATGATCTGGTCTTCCGTATGATTGCCACCACCATGAGAGCCACCAGTAAGGCTCATCGTTGGTGATTTAAGCTGGTTCCTGTGCATCCCTGCTTGGTAGAGATAGCGGTTGATACCCTTCGATAAAAACCGTCTGACGTTTGCAGCAGTTGCGTTATAGTCGATCCCCAGTCCTAGATCCATCTGCACCACGACACCACTCTCCTCTGCTATAATTGATGGTGTTGATTCATTAGAGGGTCGTGCCATCGTGGTGCGGCTCTTTTTTACTGCCATGCTGCATCGCCTAAAGAAAGAACAGGCTCAACATGAAACAGATGAACCTGACTACCGTGTTATGGACCGTCATAATCATGGCAATCGTAATTGACGCGATAGCTGCGTACTTAAATCCAACCACCAGCGTTCCCAATACCATTTCCTTACGCATATCTATCCTCCCAACACGTGTGCTAGCAACACAATCACGACTGCCCAAAATAGCAGGCAAGCCATTACCGTCATCCCTAACCCATTCCAATTTCTTCTCATTGCGGCCACCTGTACAACGTTGGCTTTCGCAGCATATCAAATCTTGCCCCGATTCTCGGCAGCTTCTTTGATACGTAGCTCTGCCCGTCCTGGTATACCTCATCTAACATGACCGTTTCGTTAATGTGATTAGCTTCAATGATCAGGTACAGTTTTGAGTCACCAAGTGTCACTGCTCTGCTGTTACGGAATGCCCGCTCAACCTCTTTGCTTTCCATCTCTTTCTCCTTCCAGTAATTCTTCTACTTTGTAATCAATTGAAGTTTTGATGTCGTAGTAGTCCTTGACGATCGTCCCGTCACGCTTGATGCGCTGATGCATCGGCTGTGTTTTGGTGGTCGTGCCTAAGATCTTGACTTTAAAGTAGCTCCTGAACGGCGTCACCACCTCAACCGGGATGCCATACTTGCGCCAGAATAGCTTAAATCTTAGCTGTGCGCTTGCGTCGGTTGCTCGATAGGCAATTCCCGTTTTAACGTCGTAAACGTGCTCTATGGACCCGTCAACACCATACACAACAAAGTCAGGCCGATAGTAAATTCCGCCAACACGGACTTCGCCGGCATTATAGATTGGTAACAACTCGCACTGGGGATGCACCTGGTACTTCTTACCGCAGCTCTTGATATAAGTTGCGTAGAAAGACGCCTCTTTTCTTGAGTCAAACGTGTAACCGTCCAGCTTAACCTTCTTGCCATAGTAGTTTTTCAATCTTTCAGTTCCTTTCCACACACCGGGCAGTACTTGATGCGATTAGACTGCCCGACGCTGATCACACTTTCGCCACGTTTGACCTTCGCCATCGCATCGAGCTGCGTGTGGTTGATGATCTTAACCGTCACACCGATGCCGTCAAACCGGCAGGACAGCAGTGCTTTATGTTTTTCGCAAAATTCACACATTTTCATACTCCCTGTAGATGACCAACGCCGTGCAGCATAACTGATTGTCTTCCTCGATAAAATCAGTCGACAGTTTGACGTCCATAACGATATAGTCGGGATGTTTGTCTAGCCAACGATTGATCTGCACGCTGGGATCAATATCGTTGACCAGATCGGTAAACATTTTTGTCTTGACCATCGCGTGCCTCCTTAAACAGAACGTTTTTATCTTTCGTGTACACATCCATGTATGTTTCGTTGAGATTGCCATTATAGGTAAACTCGAAGTAGTAGTCCTTGTCGTTGTATCTGCCCGGTGCTGCAAGCATGGCCTTGTGATTCTGCAGAGCCTTAGCTTGCCACACGACAAACACGTTTTCCGGCTTGCAGGCCGTTTCCTTTCCGACCAGCTTGTTGAGATAGTCAGATACGCGCCATTTGCACTTGTTGATAAATTCTTGATTAGTCATTGTTAAACACATCCTTTGCTTTTTCTGCCAGTTCCAATGCATCATCCGCAACGTCGTGTAGTCGCATAATGCAGTCGCCGTCGAAGGCGAATTGATCGTCATCGTAGTATTCGACATCCAGTTCGTCCATCTCTTTAAGCAATTGGCTAAGTTTTCCTTGATACTCTTCTTTAGTCATGGTTATTCCCCTTTGTCATGCATGATTCCACGTTTTTCTTCAATCTGGTCGTAGTACAGCCAGTCCTTGAACTCGATCCATGCATAGATGGCGAGCATTGTCTGCACCAGAGCATCTTCTGTCTCTGCTTCCAACTTCTCACCGGCCAGCTCGCATCCATATCGCTTGCAGCAGTTCTCAGCCACTTTCCGCCAGTCATCGGCGTAGCACTGCAATTCGTCGATACAGTAGCCGTAGTCCGTGTACATACCGGTTTCAGCATCCATGTAGTACATGATTCCGTCGCTGTTATTGTCGATGAACTCGGTCACGTACTCGATGCTCTGCAGCTTGCCACCGCGATAGTACTTGTTTTCTTTGACGGTTAAACTCATAGCTAGTCCTCTTACCATAATATTTTCAGGTACCGATCATCGCCCATATCGTCGAAGCCGAGCAACCGATAGCCATACGGGGTGAGCCAGTAGCAGTTGTTTTCGCTATCGTAACAATTGCTTGGCAGTGTCTTAAAAGGATTCTCGCCATCAGTTGTAAAGTAGTTGCGCCCAGTTGGTTTGCTGTTGTAATCCAAACCAACTGCATGTTGAGCGCACTTATAATCGTCTACATCAATGCGGTCATAAATCTGCTCAGCTTTGGCACAACTATTTGCGTAGTAACGATGTGCCTTACCGCAAGCCATGCAAAGCATTGTGTAAACTTCAGATTCCTGGTAAACCAACCTCATTGTTGGCAGCCCACAATCAAGGCAGCATTTAAAGCCTTTCTGCCATCTCGGAATTCTAATCCACTCATCTTCCAAGTAACGCTTGATGCTAAAGTGCACATCGGCAGGTATGCTGTGTTGTAAAATTCGTTCGGTCATTATTTAAACCACTCCTTTCATTTAGCTGCATGTTGGCCTAATCTTTAAATCCATAACCTACCAGTCCTTCCTTAAATCTTGTAAATTGGGATGTTAGGAATCTCTCGGTTCTTGGCATCCCTTTTCTTCTTCTGCAATGCTTGCCAGTCGTGCATTGTATAGATGTTCTGTCCTAGCCAGTCACTCACAACTGACTTTAAGTAGCCATATGGCGTATTAGGCTCCGCAATCTTCGTCAGGTCGATTGCTTTCTGTAGCAAATCAGCACTCATCCCTTGATCAAAAGCATCAAGCAGCAGCTTGCTGATCAGGTCAGTCATGGCACCCAAGCTGTCTGGCCATGACAAAAGAGAAAGCTCAGTGTTTGTGTCGAGAGGTTGCTTAATTCTCTCTCTCATATTCATACTTGTAGTATTGACTCTTGTAATATTCCCTTTGACTTTTTTATCAATAGGGTATTGATCTTTTTGCGCATAGGGTATTGATTTTTTTGTCAATAGGGGTGTTGCAACAGGGTAGATTTTTCGTTGTACAATCCGCTTGCCATTGCGGGTTTGTTCAACTTGCACGTAGCCACACTTTTCTAAGTGACTGACCCAGCGGCTAACCGTTGACTTATCCGCACGATATAGCTTTGAAAAGTACGAGTTGGTAGCTGTGCAGTATCCATATTTGTTGCTTAGTGCAGTGATTTCACTGTATAGCAGCTTCTCATTCGGCTTAAGCCGTTCATCATAGCGCACATCAGCCGTGATAATGGAATAGTAGGAAGGCTTCTCATCGTCCATTAATCTCACCCCTTTCTATGAGATCTCGATGCTGCTAACCTCTGTAAATCCTGCCAACTGTTTGCCCTGCCGACAGTATTCGCACTTACCGCAACGCTTAGGTTTTTCCTCGCCCATCAAGACTCGCCAGAAACGGTCTTGGTCGGCCTTGATTTTTTCAAGTGCTGACTGCATCAAGAACTGTCCATCGCCATCAAAACTGATCGCGATTTTGTCCGGAATCGGTTGCTTGGACACGCCGAAAATATACGGCTGGCATTCAACACCAAACATCTGCTTAATCAGTTCCTGATAGATGGCCATCTGCATGTGATAGCCCCGATCCTCGACAAAATTGGTTTTCTGCCGAAGTTCTGGGCTCCAGTGCCCTTTGTGGAAGTCATCGACTGTCTTCAGATCGCAGAAGTACCCACGATCAAGACAGAGACTGTCGATTTTTCCCTTCCATTGGTGGCCAAACAGCTCGCCAGTGACGATGACCTCTTTGTCGCCTGGTGCGTACACGTAATTGAAGAAGTCATCTTCACTGAGCGCTTCGATCATCTTGTCAGCGATCTTATAGTCGGCTCGCAGATGGCCGTTGGGTTCTTTCTTGTTGGGAGTGGTCATCATAGCTTTATGGTTGGCGCTGATAAAGTCTGCGTGCGCTTGTTCCGACTCAAAGTAAGAATGTACGTAGTTCCCAATCAGCAACGCCTTAGGATCACTGGTTGGCTCCCAGTCGCCTTTCAGCTTGGCCAGAGTAGCTGCCTCGCACTTTTCAAAATCCTTGAACACTGAAAAAGACATGTACTGGAAGTCGGTATCATGACTGTAATAGTTACTTTTCGTCAGCTTGATCGTCTTCGATGTAGTCAAAGATGTCGGTTTGGCCATCTGCTTCTTGGTTGCCATCTTGTTCGCTCTCCTTTACTGGTTCTTGTTTTGGCCGTTCTGGTGTTTTCTCGGCGGCTTGCTTTTCTTCTTCGTGGATTTGTGCCTGCTCCTTTTTAAATCCCTGCACGAGCTTATCTGCGGTGGATTTTGGGGCTTCTGGAGTTACATCTTTACGCTCACGCTCACCTTCATACTCATTAGCCGTAACCGTATTGATCGAGCCAGTCAGCAAGTCGCTGTCGTCCGACGTATTGATGTACATCTTGGCAGCTCGATTAATGACCGTCCGTTTGGCCATCTCATCCCCAAACTTCTGCTGTACGTTGTGCTGACGTGATTGTCCCCAGCTCGTCTGAATCTGCTTTTGTGTCATAACGGTGTAGTCAATCCGACCGTCTGCCAATTCAATAAAGGCAAACGCACCTTTGATCGGCTTATCAAGGTTCTCAAACTTTGGCACGAACTTGGTAACCTTGATTCGGCCAAGCTCATCAGCGCCAATAGCGAATTCATCGCCTTGATGCACTACTTGGGCATCAATATCTTTGACGCTAGACAGGCGCTTGACTGCAGCGATCGTACCGAAGTATGACCGTTGTAATTGAACTTCGTTGCCGTACACAATGAAGTAGCATTGCGTCTTGGCAGGACTAAGCCCTTGTGTCACCATATCTAGCAGTGCATTGGCAATTGATGACCGTGTGCAGACTTGCAATGCTGGTCGACTAGACCGGTCTTTGGTCTGCTGCAACTTAAACCAAGCTGCCTTCAAAGCGTTCTGCGGGTTATAGTCCTTTGGTAGGGCCAAGCCATCGTCTTGCAACTGACTAATGCGATTCGATACTTGATCCGTGATATCCTTCTGCATTACTGCCATTTGGTTAGATTGATTAGTCATTGTTGTCTTCCTTTCGTTCGTGTACATCGTTTCGTGCAGCAATCAGCGGCGACTGTGCCAGCTCAAGCTCGCCGATTGCAATTGACAGATCTGCGATGATCTGGTCATCATCGTGTTGCCCACTCAGCGCCTTGAGCATGGCACGTGTGGCTTTATCCACGCCTTTGAACGCCGTTTCTACGGCTTCTTTTTCATTTGGTGTCAGCATGTTATAATTTCTCCTGTAAGCTTTTTAGATTGATGCGTAACTAGTGGCGGCTAGTTGCGCTTTTTTGTTGCAACAAATCCATCGTGTCTTGGCCGAACAGCTTGACTGCCAGCTTTGAGTGGATAAATGGGCTCCAGAGTACCTCAAAGCTGACTAAGGTAGTCAGCGCAAATGCCGTTGTTGTGAATCCGTCTACCCAGCACCAGATGGTCAGGTAGACTAAGACAAACCAGTTAATTCGGGTAACGTTGTTCATATCGTTTCACCTCATTCTCTAATTTCGTAATGCGATTAGCTAAGATGCTGTGGTCCACTAGCAGCAGAGCCACCAGCAGAATTCCGAAAATCGGTGCAAATAAATCCATGTTGTTCCTCCTAATACTTCTGATATACCAATCGAGGGTCTTGCTTCTTTTTGATTTTTCTACCGAGCAACCATGCTTCAAAGTTGCGACGGTCATAATAAACAGTGCCACCACGCTTACGGCAAATTTCGTTATTTACACCGTATTCAGCAAGTATCTCGTTGTGCAGTTCATTCAACTTGCTATACTTCATGTGATAGATGTTGTAATGGTCAAGTATCCAGTTCGCCGACACAACATTAGGTAACGGCTCAGATACTCCACCAGTTTCAGCAATTACCTTAGCCACCTGTCTGGCTACTTCCTTAGCAATCGTTTCATCATGCTGCTTGAGTTCATCGGCGTTGAAAATAACTGCATTCTGCATTCGATCACTTCCCTTCTTCCTGGTTGTATACTTGATTCATCTCCTGATAAAAGGATGTGAAAAATGTTATGAAGAAATTAATTACAATGCTGTTCAATGTCTTTTTAATATTTGTATATTTTCAAGGCGGCATTAATCTCTTACAAATTGCATTTAGTCATGATGTAAAAGGGTCAGCTTTCGATGAAATCATTGCTATTCCCTTATTCTCTAAAACTATTCCTGTTGCAGTTTTTCTAATGGGCTCAACAATGTTTCTCTATCAAGCCATTAAGATTCTAAGAGTGAAGTACGGTGTTGATGTTTCAGAGCTAACCGATAAGGCATTGAAGTTCTTCTCAATCATTTCTTTTCTAGTTGCCATGTTGCTAACTCTTACAAAAGACCAATTTGACTTTCTTGGAGGCGCAATCTCATTTGCCCTTATCTTTCTTAACTATTGTCCGAAAGATATATTCAAAACAGCCTATAAGGTCAAAAATGAGATATGGAATTCGCGGCGACATATATAGGAAAAAAGCCAAAAAGGCATACAACTCAATCAGTCTCATAGCTACGCTCCCTTCTTTTCGTCTGCGGTTTCGATTAGTGGAAGGATGCTATGCCGTTTGAGCAGCTCATACAGTCCAAGCCGTCCTTTCTGCGTCCATTTGGTATGCATGACGGCTTTCTGAGTGCCGTCTGTTTTAGTCACCATGATTGTCTCTGAATGCGTCCAACCAGTCCGTTGATACTTGCTGTATAACAGCCAAGTGTCGCCCTGCTTGTAAATGACGCCTAGATCATGCAGCTTATGATTCATTGCCTGACCACTCATGCCATAGTCTTTGGCAATCTGAGTGATTGTGACCAACGATTTATTGCTCAGCACCAGATCGTAGTAGCTGGCTTTAGGCGTCAGCTCATTGACCCGCTGTTCAGCAATTGATCGACGCTCCCGCTCAGTCTTAAGCTCCGTTGCCAGCTTGATAATCGTGTCTGGGTTAAGTAATACTTCCTCAATCTTCTCGTCCGTCATGTATGCTCCGTGCTTGCGGATTGATGGAAGGACTTCGGATGTTACCCAGTGCCGAAATTTCTTAGCTCGTCTCTGGATGTCTGGGTTTTTGCTTTGACGACTGGCATCAAAAATCAAATCGTAGAGACCAGATTCATTAATTACAGTCATGGTGCGGTTTTGACCTGACCCGTTAAATTGACGGGTCAGCTTGTCTTCATCATCAACATGTTTTCGGATAGCTTGGTTGGTATCTCCGTAGCCGAGAATTTCAGCAACATCTTTGCCAACGAAATATGGTTGATTGTTGCTAACTAAAGTTCGTACTTGTTGGCCGTTGAAGTTAAATAATTGTGATTGATTCATTCTTATCATCCCTAAATTTAATAATTGTGCTTAGTATTTGATTACGTTTTATTAAGATTTTTACTTAAAAAGTGCATCAAAAATAACACTTGGGTCAATTGCATACAACTGAGCCAAAGCGTAGATGTTTCTGGAGCTTGGCTTGCTTAAGCCCTGCTCCCAAGCTGAGATTGTTGTCTGTGATACACCAATCTCTTTTCCTAATTCTGTCTGTGATAGGCCTTTGCCTACTCGCAGCATTTTTAATGTCATTGTCAACTTATCATCCCCTAGAAACCGAATAGACTGAGTAAGGATAGAATGAGGATCCCTACTAACAGCCATAATTCGACTCTTTCTCGTGTTTCTTTTTTCATTGATTCTTACAACTTGTCAAGGTACACTAAAGCTCGGGGAGAGTTAACTCCCCTTGCTTTATGTTTTTAGAGCCAAGCAATTAGATGATCGATCAGTAAGACGATAAAGGTAATGATTTCTAGCCAGAACCGAATCGTTTCACGTCGCTCAGCTTTTTGTTGGGCTCTTTTTTGTTGCCTCGACAAACCGCTATGCTCCTTTCTTGTTAAGGTCTTTATCAACCTTACATATACTATTATATTAAGTTTACTTAATAAGTCAATAACTAATATTAATTTTTTTGCTCATATGTTTTATTTCTTATTAATTAGTCTTATTATTTAATCAAGATAACTTAATAACGATTAATAAAGGAGGCAATAAAAATGATAGGAGAAAGAATCAAGGAACTTCGTAAAAGTAAAAAAATGTCACAATCTGAGCTAGGCAAGTTCATTGGAGTATCGCAGACCACTGTTACGGCTTGGGAAAACGGTCGTGCCGAGCCTTCTAGCTCATATGTTGCAAAACTAGCTACTTTCTTCAACGTCTCCACCGACTACCTACTCGGCCGCGACACCAAGGAAGACGATCTCAAGACCGCAGACCTCGCTGATGATGACACCATCTTCACTTTTGAGGGCAAGCCTATCCCTGAGCAGGACCTGGAATACATGAAACGGCTGCTGCGCGGTGGGAGAAAATAAAAAACGCCCACTGAATTGTGAGCGTAAAAATACTGGCAATGTTAAACAAGTTTATTTATGTCATGGCGAGCTCGTGGAGCGCTAATTGCTTGAGTCATCAGATAGTTCAATTCGTCTTCTTTAATGGTTAGTGCTTTAATTCTGGCATCTTCAAACTTCATATTAGTTTGAGCTTGCAATAGCGTTGTCGTTAAATTTAATGTTTGCCAATAATCCAGCTTGCTAATAAAGGAGTGACAAATATCTTCTGGAGCTTTTTTAAACATGCAATATGGCCTCCCTACATGACACATGCAATGGTAATCCTAACCTTTATTTGGGGGTTACTAGAAGCAATGCAATCTTTTACCACGTGGTTAAATAAGATTGCAGTATATATTTTCATCGGATATTTAGTAACCATGACCGTTGTTTATATTGTATGCATTATAGCTTACTCTTACAAATTACAACAAATCATTAAGAAATTAGCAGACAACAATGACGGTTTAACTAACCAACATGAAATTGATTTGGCAGATAAACAGCAACTACTGCGAGAACTAGGAATAAATCAAAAGATCGTTGAAGTACTAATCACTGCTATTCCTAGTGAAAATTTAAATGAAGTTTCCCAAAGAATTGGTCTGATGAAAGAAGTGTATAACATTGACGAAAGAAATGAAGATAGCAAAGATAATTAGCACTAAACAAATCGTTGTTAATGCCGGTTCAAATGATGGCTTAGAGGTTGGCGATAAGCTAGAAATAATTGATAAATTCGGTGATGAACCAATTGTTGATCCTGATACAGGCGAAAGCTTAGGGACCTTGGATTTAATCAAAGGAAACGTAATTGTAAGCAAAGTTTATCCTCACATGGCAATAGCAGATTCACCAAAAGTGTCGCCCCTTTTACAAGCTATGCGTCCTGGTCTATTGTCTTCCCCGCTATACGGTAGCTCTTACCAAGAAGACTTGAACGTTGACCCATCACAAATCACTGGTGGCTTGCCTGAAGCTGGCGACCAGCAGATTCGTATTGGAGACATCGTGATTAAAAGATAAGGGCTAAGGTAGGCAATCGCTAATACTTCATCAGAATCGAGGTGGCAATTTTGACTGAGATCAGCAACTATTTGGAAAAAGTAGCTTTCAACCACAACATTAATGTTATCTGGACTGACAAATTAGCTCCTGAAACTCCGCCTGGCTGTTCGCTCCATTACCGCAGCATTGTCATGAACCTTAACTGGCATCACCCCGCTGAAATTTCGTTTCAACTTGCTCACGAAATTTCACACATCTTAAATGGTGATGAAACCGATATTTGCTTCTACCACGCTACTTTTACTGGCAAACATTCCGTTGAATATAAAGCAAACACTGGTGCCGTTAAGCTTATGGTTCCTTTTTATTGCCAAGGTGTGCCCAAAGAAACCATAAACGTATACGATTTTATGGAATCATATGAAGTGCCAAGCTACCTTGACAATATAGTCAGGGAAGAAGTGCACAACTATTATATTTCAAACAGATACTAATAATACGTCCAAGCGTGATCGACGTTAAAAGCTACCATTGGGAGGAATGACTATGAAAAAAATAGGCAAATTTCTACTACCAATTCTTGCGTTTGTTTCGATATTCATATTTACAGTTTCGTCTGCATCTGCCAAAAAATTCACCCTTGATTACGATACCTATAATGTAAAGTCAATTAAGACTTATAAAACAAACGCATCTGATAGCAGCTGGTCTGGTGTGAATGTAAAAGTCAACAAAATTCAAGTCGTTAAGCTAGCCAAAAAATATAAATATGATTCAGCAAATGATGGCAAATTTAAAATTAGCGGCTTCATCAGATTGCACTATGTTATTCAGACCGGAAGCAAGGACGTAAATATTTATCCTACTCAAGGCACTTACTCTTTTAGTAACGGAGAACAACACCAATCTGATAGTCTTGAAAACTGGGACGGATCGATTTCATCTCATGTTAAGAAGAGCGGTTGGGTATCAATACCCGTTCAGAAGGTTTCAGGCGTAAATTCCGTTCGCGCGAAATTTGATGCAAACTACGATACCGATAATGCTGACGATGATAACCAATATCATACTTATGATATGAACATTAACTTCTAAAAAAACAGCCCGGCACAGCGCCGAGCTTAATTTTTGCACATTAATCGAACGTACGTTTAAGAAAGGAAAATATCATCATGGCTTCAATCACAAAGCGTAACGGAAAGTGGCAAGTTCGGGTTGCTTGGCGTGATACGCAAGGCAACTGGAAAAGTCGAAATAAAGGCGGCTTCCCAACTAAAACAGCCGCACGAAAGTGGGGCATTGAACAAGAGCAGCTATTAGCTAGTGGTCAAATTAATACTTCCAACCCTGAATGGCCGGCTTACTTTATGGAATGGTTTAATACGTTTAAAAAAGACAAGATTTCAAAATCTACAGCTCGCTTGTACCTTAAAACGTCAGAGCGAATCGCTGACTACTGGGGCCACGCTAAAATTAGCACGGTTAACCGCAGACAATACCAAGACTTTATGAATCAATTTGGCAAAACCCACGCTAAAGAAACAGTTCAAAAAACTAATTCAATTATTCGAGCGTGTGTTAAAGACGCTATTCTTGATGGCGTCATTGCCAAAGACTTTACCCAACGTGTGGAGTTGATATGGTCTAGCGATGGTATCAAGGTTAAATATTTAAATGTTCAGCAAATCAAACAATTAGTAGACTCACTTAAGGACGGTATTACGCCCAGAATGATTAGCCGTTATATGATAATCACGGCAATTTTAACCGGTATGCGTTTAGGCGAGATTATGGCGCTTAATTGGGATGACTTAAACGTTAACTTTAAAACCATCCGAATTAATAAATCTTACGACTATGTAAATGGCGGCGAAATTAAAGCACCTAAAACAGAATCGTCTAATCGAACTATTAGGATTAATCAAGGACTCGTTGATTTGCTGCTTGAGCTCAAAGCTAATAATCAAGACATGATTTTTAAAACTAAAGTTGGTACAATTCCGGGATCACCGGCAGTTAACAAAACCCTCAAGAAACATCTTGCCAGTTGTGGCATCGAGCGCAATAATTTCCACTTCCATAGTTTGCGCCACTCTCACGTTGCCCTGCTATTGGACAAAGGTGTCGACCTATTTGCTATTAGTCAGCGACTAGGGCACTCTAACATGACAATTACGGCAAGAAAATACGCTTATCTCATTGACGAACATCGGGCAAGATCTAATGACAAAATTGCTCAAGTTCTCGATGAAATAAGCGGTGAAAATAACGAAAATAAAGCTGTTGTTGCACCATTGTTGCACGAACAAAAATAAAAAGCCCTTGTTACGGGCTTTTTAGTTAGTTTTAGATGTCTCTGAAAAAGGAGAGTACAGGATTTGAACCTGCGCGCCCGCTCAACACGGGTTCGCCGGATTTCGAGTCCGGTGCATTACCACTCTGCCAACTCTCCATAAGTCAACGCTAACTAGTATAGCGAATTTTTACAGATTTGACAAGAGTGATCAGTAATTATTTTTGAATTTCGGTAAGCCAATTCATAAAGCGCTCTTTTTGCGAGTTGGCGACCAGCCACCAGCAAAGCGCCAGCAGCAAGCCGGCCAAGACGTCACTGGCATAGTGAACGTGCAGATAGACGCGCGAATACATGATCAGCAGGATCCAGCAGGCGCCAAGAATGCAGCCAAACAGTCGGCTCCAGTTTGACTTGAGGTGCGGCCAAAGCAAAGCCAAAATCGTTAGGACAAAAATTACGGTTGCAAAGGTATGGCCGCTGGGAAAGCTGTAGCCGCCGATCTTTTCTAATCGATGAACGGGACGCGGCCGCATTACGCTGGTCTTAAAGAAAATTACCAGCAGATATCCCACAAACTGCATTGCGCCATACCACATGCTGCTGCCAAGCTGTTTTTTCCACCATAAAATCAGCATCATCACCAGCGTTATCGGTCCTAAAAACTGGGGTGAGCCTAATGCGGTGATAAAAAGCATGGCGCGAGTCTTCACGGCAGTAATTGGCAGCGTTAAAGCAAACCCAGCCTGGTCCATGGTTTTGATCTGGGAGTCATGACGCAAAACGGCAAACATGAAAGCCAGAAAAAACAAACCGCAGACAACACCAAAATCAATCCAACGCGACTTTTTCATAATCAAAATCCTCTCAAAACTTTGCATCTAAGATAATATTTTACTATTTTTTCATTCCTTTACCAATGCCTAATCCGCGCCAATTATTCCTTCTGATCGTAATTTTGCTAAGTCAACACCCGTTTGACCGCCAAACTAAAAAACAGCCAGATTCGTCAAAGACGCGTCGGCTATTTTAAGATCTTATTACGCCTTTTCAACCAAACAGGCCACGCCCATGCCGCCGCCAATACACAGACTGGCAATCCCGGTCCGTGCATCAAGATCCCGCATTTCATGGATCAGCGTTACCAAGATCCGCGCTCCCGAGCAGCCCACCGGATGACCCAGCGCCAGTGCACCGCCACGCGGGTTGACGCGCCGTTCATCCAGCTTGAGTCGGCGCAGGCAGGCAACCGATTGTGAGGCAAAGGCTTCGTTGATTTCATACAGATCAACATCTTCACGACTGATCCCCGTCTCGTTGAACAGTTTTTCAATTGCATAGGCCGGTCCCAATCCCATGTATGCCGGATCAATACCGACCAGGGTTGTCGCCTGCCACTCTGCTAACGGCTGCAGCCCATATTCCTTGACTGCCGATTCAGAAGCCAGCATGACGGCCGCCGCCCCATCGTTAAGTCCCGAGGCATTCCCAGCTGTAACCGTTCCCTCACTGGCAAAAGACGGCTTTAATTTCTGCAATGCTTCAATTGAGGTGTCCGCGCGCGGTGCCTCATCATCTTTAACGATCATCGTACCTTTGCGAGTCTGAACCTCGACTGGGACGATTTCGCGATCAAAGGCATGATCTTTTTGTGCCGCCACTGCTTTTTGATGACTGCGCAAGGCAAATTCATCTTGAGCCTGACGACTGATTTGATCAAGTTCAGCCACGTTTTCCGCGGTAATTCCCATTGGATAGCCGTTTTCGACATCAATCAAGGCATCTTTTTGCAAGGCGTCAATCAGCTGACCATCACCAAAACGATAGCCGCCACGAGCCTGATTTAAGATATACGGTGCTCGCGACATGCTTTCCATCCCACCAGCAATCACAATGCGGGCCTGATTTGATTGAATCAGACCGGCCGCCAGACTGACACTGGACAGACCTGAGCCGCAGACGTCATTAATCGTAATTGCGGGCGTGGCATAGTCTAGGCCTGCCTTGATCGCGGCCTGACGAGCTGGATTCTGGCCAGCACCGGCTTGAATCACGTTGCCCATTAAAACCTGATCAACGGCCTCTTTGGTTACGCCGCTGTCTTTGACGACGGCGGCAATTGCAGTTGCACCAAGCTCTACAGCAGAAACGCCAGCCAAAGACTTGCCAAATTTGCCGATTGGCGTTCGCCGAGCAGCAACGATATATGTTTTTTCCATCAAATTCCCCCACAGCATGAAATCTTGCAAACGTATCCTAGTTTATCGATTTTCACCGTTTAGTGCAATTAATTGCCCCATAAACTGGTGGCTACCTTTTGAGCTGAGGCTTTATCAATCGCGAATTGTCCAAAAGATGATTAATGATTGTTAATCTCAGCTGAATATATGGTAAAGTTTTTTATGAATACGTGAGGTGAATAATATGTTTTGGATAATTGCAACCGGCTGTGTGCTGCTGGCCGTTTTAATGCCGATATACTGGAAACGTCATCCAGAAATCAAGACCACGCCTAAGGGACTGCTAATCTTTAAAGCAGCTGCCTGGGGGCTGGCTGCCGTCATGATTGTCTGCGCGCTGTTATTTGAGCAGAAATAATCAAACCAGCATCCCGTTGCCAACCGATTTCAGCAATATAAAAACAGTGCCATTGCAAGCTTAATCATCAGCCTGCCGTAGCACTGTTTTGGTTTTATCTTAGTTGCGTTTGCGCAGTTCAGCCCGAATATTGGCAACATCACTGGCTTTACTGGTAAAGATCAAGTGGTCGCCAGGTTCGATCACCGTCGTCCCCCGTGGAATCAGCCACTGCGTCCCGCGGCGAATCCGACTGACCGTCATCTGATCGATAAACGGCAGAGCCTGCAATTGCTGACCTGTATAACGACGATTGCGGACTACGACTTCATAAAGCCCGGCTTCGGTACTGTTAAGCATCGTCATAATAGATGGCGATTCAATCAAAGCCCGTAAGACACTGGTTTGTACGTTGTAGACATTAAAGATCTCAACACCCATCTTTTGCAGCTTGTTGCGCTGGTCCTCATCCAGATTGCGCTGATTTTGACCGGCGATTACGCGGTTGACGTGATGCGCTTTGGCAAGTTTAGCCAGCCGGAAATTCTTGGCATCATCCAGATAGTCAATCGCCATAATGTCACAGTCAAAAAACTTGCCCTTTTCTAAGGCGGCTTCGCTTAGTTCCGGCAGATAGGTCAGATTTTTAACTTCACTGTCATAGGTTTTATAATTGTCCTGACTGTCCGTAACCATTCGTACCTCATACCAGTTACGCGACAACTGCTGAGCGACAGGAACACTGAAGACGTTCGTACCCAAAAAGACGACGCGCTGTTTGAACTTGTCTTCTGGTGCGAGACGGTAGACCGAGTTAAAGACGATTGGCGCAATAATGCAGACAATTACTGCCGCCAAGACAAAGGCATCTGACTGTGTCGCAGTAATGGCATGCAGATTGCGTGCGACCTGCAGCGTTGGCAGAACCAAGGTGATCGTCGTAACCAGCAGGAACCCGCCAGCAAATGCATTCCGCCCATTGAAGCGCTGCCGAAAGACCAGCATTGGCGTAATCTTTGCCAGAATAAAGCAGACTACCAGTACTGGAATCAGCGCCAGAGCACGCGGATTGGTCAGTAGCGTGCGCAGATTCAGCTTGACACCGGTCATCAAAAAGAAAATCGGGATGAAAAAGCCGTAGCCGATTGAGGTGAGCTTGTCTTGAGTAGCCTCACTGGGCTCAAGCAGTTTCATTACCATCCCGGCCAAAAAGGCACCCAGGATGTTTTCGGCTCCCACCGTCTCCGCCAGCGTCACCAGCGTAAAGATCAGAAAGAAAGCCAACCGAATGTCCAGTTGTGTTGTTGCTTTGGTAACCTTGTTAAACCAGATAAACGGCTGCTTGAAACGATGCAGCAGCAGAATCGCCGCCAAAAACAGCAGCACGATCATCCATAAGCGCTCAGCATTGCCACCGTTGATCGAGGCATATACCGTCAGTGAAAGCATGGGAACGACCTCGCCTAAGACCGCTGTCAAAAGAATCGTCTGTCCCATCGGCCGGCTGAGGATTTCTTTTTCCTTCAGCGTAGCAATCACTACGCCAAGCGCCACTGTTGAAAAGATGATCGTCGCCAGCAGAACGTCATTGAACATCCCAGTTGCCTTCAATGCCATTCCGAGAATAAACGCCGTCAGCATGATGCCGACAAATGAGGCAACCGCCAAATTAACCGGTGACTTTTTGTCTTTGGGTGCCCCAGGTCGCTTTTTGAACAGGCTGAAGTTGATCTCCATCCCTGACAAAAACATCAAGACGATCACGCCCAGACTCGATAAGAAAGTCAGGTCACGGGTTTGCACGACCAGATTAAAACCGCTTTTACCCAAGATGATGCCCACGATAATCTCGGCCACCGCGGTAGGTACGCTGGCAACCCTAAAGCGCGCCATCAATATTGGAATCAGCAGGGCTGAAAACATAATAATAAACATTGAAAGCTGTTCCATTATTTAATTTCCTCCACTTTTTGTTTAATTTTATTGATTGTTTGGGTTAAAATAAATACATAAAGTTACAAAATTCAAATAAGGGGACTTGAAAATGTCACAAAAACTATCGGCATGTACCAGCATTCTGATTGGTAAAAAGGCCAGTCGCGATGGCTCAATCATGATCGGCCGCAATGAAGATGCCAAGGCAGCCTGGCCAAAACGCCTCGTTGTTCACGCGCGCGGCGAGATGCCATCTCAATTCGTTTCTAAAGATACCAAACTTGAGCTGACGCTGCCTAAGATCAGTGCTCGCTATACGGCAACGCCAGAATGGACCGACAAGTACGGCCTGTTTGAAGAAGCCGGCATCAATGAATACGGTGTAGCCATGAGTGCAACCGAAAGCGCCTATTCCAACGATCTGGTGTTAGGCTATGATCCACTCGTTAAAGAAGGCTTAAACGAAGAGGCCATGGTTACGGTTGTTTTGCCATACGTCAAGACTGCTCGCGAAGGGGTGCAAAGACTTGGCGAGCTGGTTGCCAAATACGGAACCGGCGAAACCAATGGCATTTTGTTTGCTGACGATGACGAGGCCTGGTATCTTGAGACTGGCGCTGGTCACTACTGGGTTGCCCAGCGGATTCCCGATGACTGCTATGCTGTCGTTGCCAATCAATTAGCCATCCAGGAGATTGATTTTAACGATCCAGACAACTTCATGTACCATCCTGGCATTCAGGAATTCGTCGAAAAGAACCATCTCAATCCGCACCCTGGTACCTTTAACTTCCGCCAGATCTTTGGTACGGCTGACCGTTCAGATGCCGTCTATAGTGAGCCGCGCGTTTGGTATGGTCATCAAATGTTCAGTCCCAAAGCTGCGCAAAACGAACAGCCAGAAGCTGCTGACCTGCCGTTTTTGATGAAGCCTGAACGCAAGCTGTCAATCTTTGACGCCCAGGCCTACCTTGGCTCCCATTATGAAGGGACGCCGTTTGATCCAATCGGTACCGGTTCGGATGAAGAAAAGCACCGCTACCGTCCCATCAGCCTGGCTAAAACGCAGGAAGCCCACATTCTGCAGACGTCCCGCGCCTCTAAAAACAGCATTCACTGGATTGCCATGGGGGTTGCCAATGAATCAACGTTTGTTCCATTCTTCAGCAACATCAACGACACCCCAGCACCATACAAACGAGGCAAGCTGCCGGCTCAGCTCAACTCGGCATACTGGATCTTTAAGCATGCCAGCGTTTTAGTCGACAGTCACCTGCATGATTTTCTGCCAATGCTTCGCGATGTCCAAAAAGACTGCAACGCCAAGGCCATTGCCATGATTCAGGCAACCGACGAAAAGGCAGCTGGTCTGGCCGGCGCTAAACTGACCAACTATTTGACGCGTCAGTCAGAAAACTTCGCGACCGACGTTTTAAACGCCTACCGTCAGCTGAGCCTCGAACTGATCACCAAAATGACTGATTACTGTCCTTTGAATTTTAACACAGATGAAAACCTGTAATAAATAATCTCATCTTGATAAAAGACTGACGGTGTCCTGCACACATGTCAGTCTTTTTTTAATCAGCACTCAACTTCTTGACTCTTTGATTGATCGTTTCAGAGTCTGTGGTAATTTCTTTTTTATAACGATTAAATAAGCTAAAATAGTTAAGTATGTTCAAAATGTCTGGCTGATACTGCTCAGTCTGGCAGATTAACTTAAAGCGAGGTTTTTTAAAATGATCGGAATCTGGGCCAACGTTGGCGCGGTAGTTGTCGGTACTGCAATCGGCTGTTTTTTTAAGCAGTTCTTACAGGAAAAATACATTGAGACCCTCTGGATAGCGTTAGGCTTTGCTGCTCTTGGCGTTGGACTGCAGTCGGTCATCAGCAACATGCCGAAAAGCAACTACCCGGTCCTTTTTATCATCAGCCTGGCAGTTGGGATCCCGCTAGGCACCTATTGGCAACTGGATGACCGTTCCAACCACTGGCTCAGCACGCGTTTTTCCTCTAAGCTTGGCGAAGGCGTGGCCACGGCAAGCTTTTTAGACTGCATTGGTGCTTTAGGGATCTTAGGACCAGTCGTTGCTGCAACCAATGGCAATCAGACGATGCTTTATACCAACGCCATGCTGACGCTGGTCTGCGGCATTATTTTTGGGACCGGCTTTGGCTGGGGGATGCTTTTGGAAACGCCGATCGTTTTAGTCTGGTTTGGCGGCATCTATTTAATCGCCAAGTTTCTGTCCGCCAGTTTCTTTTCCAATGCCTTCGTGGTTGAGGAATCAATCGTTGGTGGCTTTCTGATTGCCGCGTCTGGCTTCTCGCTGTTAAAAATCAAGGAGTTCAAAACGCTGGATATGCTGCCATCCTTGTTGGGACCGCTGGTGTTCTTTTTATTTAAAAACATCTTTTAGCCAAATTGGCAGCGATCGGCTTAAATCTGTTCAGCTCACCTTCATTGATTGAAACCATCACCATTTAAAAACTCGCCTCAAGCGGCTATTATGCCCTTTGAGACGAGTTTTTTCTAGCAGTAGCATCCATAAAATGAGTGCCAGCTGTGGTGTACGCGTGGCAGCCAATGCATGGAGCAGCTTTGGCGGTAGTTATAGCCATACCAGCCAGAGTAATGAACATGAACGACAATGACAACCACTACCCGCTTACAGCCAGAGTCAGTCAGTGCGGTTGGTGCCGTAGCCGCTGCACCCGCCGTGCCCGCGATCGGTGCCGAATGAAAGGGCGGGCCTTGGCGATGGCTTCTTGGTATGCCAAAGCATCACTGGCATATTGTGTTTTTTTACCCTGCATCAAAAAACGCGTACTGAATTCAAAATCTTCTAATAATGCATTGCCCCATGGCCGCGAACTGGCAACGGAGCCGACACGGATAAACTGTCCATTGCCCGAAGCTGCCGCATTGCCAAGTCGGTTGCGGGTGTTTTGAATCCAATCATTGACTACGGTGAATTCAATATCTTGCATCAGCTGCAGCCAATTATTGGTTTCAAGCATGCCTACCCGTGTCTGCAGCAGATCCAAATCCTCATCATCGGCAAAATACTGCAGCACCTTGCGATAGCTTTTTTCCGTCATGTAGGCATCCGCATCCAGAACGCCGCAGATTAGGCGCTTTGGATCGCCATCCTGCAAAGCCAGCTGATGATAGGCCCAGTTAAGTGCATTTCCCTTGCCGGTTTGAGCGTTGGGGTGCTGACGCTGCAAAAGCTGAATTCTCTCTTGGCCCGTTTGACTAATAAATCGCTTGACGACAGCTGCGGTCTGATCATCAGAAGCATCATCAATAATGACCATTTTAACGTTTTCAAGCTGATGAGCCTCTTTTAAAAACAGCTGCATGGTCTGTTTGATGACAGCCTCTTCATTCATCGCCGGAACCAAAATCACCAGCCGATACGACTGATCAAATCCCAGCTCGACTTTATCTGATTGACTGTTTTGACCTAGCGCAAGTAAAAAACAAACCCAGACTAGATAAATTATCAAACCAGCAAATGACGTTTCAAAGATTATCTGACTGATCAATCAGCACCCCCTTTACGGCTTATTATGGCTATTTGGCTTTTACCGCTACGGAAGCTGGCGATACATCAAAGGTCTCCAAAACCTGATCGAGCAATTGTCGATGCTGTCCGGTCACCACCACGATTGGCTTAAATTCAGCCGCCTTCTCCAATACTTTAATTACCGGAACCATTTTGATTGCTTCGGGTCGCGTCCCGAAAATCACCATGATTCGTTTTTTGCCCATAAAAATCATTCCTAATTCATCTGTCAATTGAAAAGCTTTTTAATAAAATCAGCTTTTATGATTTTAATTTCATTTTAATATATGCAAACAATCTAGCCTCTTAAATGAATATATATAAACAGTCAACGTTAAAAAAATAATATTTAGTATTCCTACCTAATGTACGAAATGTAAATTAATCAATTCGATTTCTGCAAATAAGCCATGGATTTGCGAATTATTATACAAAAAATAAAAAAGCACCTGAATGATTCAGATGCTTAGTATAGTTATTTAGTTTTGTACAGTAAGTGTTACCCAAACCTATGGCAGACAGCTGACTGCCTGTTTAGTAGCATGCATTGAGGTCAGCTTTAACGAATCATTTACTGTCTGCCCTAAATCATGCCGATCTGATTGAGCAACCCAAGCCTGCTTGTTTGTCTGAACATAGCTCTCGCCAGCCGGGACGTTCCCCAGATCAAGCTGCAGCTGATGGTGACGAACCAGATAGTAAGTTCCATTTTGATCAAAAGCTGCTTGATAGGCTTGCCGATGATTTAAAATTCGGCGCAGCTGTTTTTGATTATCAACCCTGATGTATTTTCCCCGATATCTGCCAGCGCCAAAAACCACATATTGGTAGTCATTTGGCGTGCTGGTCAGTTCTGCTTTGGCTGCGGATGATGCTTGATAGCGATAGACGCGATTGACCAACGGATGCGCCTGCATAAATCGATAGCCGCGATACCCCCAAAACGAAACCACTAAAGCCAGCAACAATAATAGAATGATCTCGACAAAACGCTGTTGTCTTTTCATTGTTATCCCCCTGTTTATTTCGGTGCCAGACTATGCGTATCCAGTCTGCACGTCACATTTAGAATAACCTTTTGCAGAGGGATTTTGCAAACATAATTTATGGATTGGAAACTGAAGAACTGTGACTTATTCGTTTGTTTTTACTATTGACGGCATTAGGCTGATCACTGTCCAGTAAATATTCCTCAATCAAATTAATGATCTGGCGATTCTGCGGCAGTGACGAGTGTTGCGCCTTGCTGCCGGTAACCGTCATCTCGGTATAGTGCTTGACCTGTTTTTGATAGATATAGCGCCCCGCTCTTACGCTGCCTAATTTAACGATGCCGTCTTCAGTATAGGTATCGGCACCGGAAACTGAATAGACATCCAGGCTGGACGGCAGCTGGTCACGATGCTTCAAAAAGTAGGTGTACATCTGCGTCGGATTGCTGGTTGAGCTTTCATTAAGATTAAATGGCGAGCCAACCGTCATCAACCGTTTGATTTTTACATAGTCTGAATAATCTGAGTAGTATTTTTCCAGCCATAGAGTCCAGATCAAACCACCGTTGGAATGACCAAATGCTTTAAAATTATTAAACTTATATTGATCAATCAGTTCATTAAAGGCTTCATCAAACATTTTGGCCTGTTTCTTGATGTTGTCATAGCCATCATGATTGTTTTGAAAACCCACGACAATAATCGGCTCGTTGTCGCCACTGCTGATCTTGCCAGTATATGTAATCTTACCGCTGTTGTAGACCTCCAGTTTTAATAGACTGTGCTTGTGACTGGTATCTTTATTAAGCAGCGTCACCATTTCATCAAAGCGATTCTTGGTTGCCGAACTGCCCGGAATCATAATGATCGGCGACATCTGAGCCTTGCTGCGCTGTGCCAGATAATGGTTGTTGTCTTTCATCCAAAAGTAGGCCGGAAACGCCAGGACAATCAGCAAGACTACGACAAAAATCAATAAGCGCATGCTGCGTCGGCGCTCTTTATCATTAATAATCAGCATTATGCCACCGCCTCGATTTGTTGTGTTTTAAGTTCAGCACCAAGCGCCAACCGAACGAATGGGATATATACCCAGACATCAAAAATCAGCAGCACCAATGAAAACAGCAGTGCCTCCCAATCACCATTGGAACCGATAAATGCCGCCAGTGGCCCAGGAGTCCCCATTGGCAGAGGATAGGGCGTTGCCGGGATCAGATGCATTAAGGTTGCCAAAGCGCCCAACAAAAGATTAGCCAAAGGCAGCAGCAGATAAGGCAGCAAGAAGACGGGATTTAGGATTACTGGCAGACCGGTCATCAAGCCATAACCGCTGTTAAACAGGGTCGGCAATAAGTTCCAACGTGCCAACCGTTGAATTTCCGGCTGTCGGCCAACGATGATCAAGGCAATCACTAAAGCCAGCATGACTCCATCACCGCCAAAGTTGGCAAATGAGCTGTAAAGCGTAGAAGTTAGGCATTTGTATGGTACGTTCCAGCTTGAGCCATGCTGAAAAGCGTAGTTCAGATTGGCCGCCGCCGCGCCGGTCAATCCCTGAGCAGCCGTGTTGATCGTTGGTCCGCCAATGCCCAGCCAGCTCATCAATAACGAAACGGCAATCAAAGGAAGTGCCACCCATAGCGACTGATTGCCCTGACCAAAGTTCTCCAACCAGGTATAGGCAAGATCCAGCCAGGAACTTAACGTCAGCCAGTTGAACAATGCTCCTAAGGCCGCGCCGACTGCCAGCGAAAAAAACAGCGGCCGGATAGCATTCAGAGCACGCTGCTGCATTTTTTCCAGCGTCTCAATCGTCTGATCGCTGGGCTCGCCGCCTTTTCCCAGCCAACGATAGACCTGCCCAACACCATAGCCAACGATCAGCGCAAACAAGACGCTGCGCACGCTCAAAAGATTCCAGTCAAATGAGATCATGTTGGGGCTGCTCGTACGCGTATAGCGAAATGCCAACAAAAGCATAGTGGCAAAACCGGTCATTCCTGCCATCGGCGCATCCTGATGATATAGTTTGGCGGTATAGCGGGCCGCAGCATAGGCAGCCATCACGCCAAACATCCCAAACGTAATCTTGGCCAGACCGCCCGTGAGCCCCGTAATACCAGTCCAAAGCCAGTCTGGCATGATGTCGCCCAGATCGGCAACATTAAAGAAAAAACTATCCGTGGCAAAGAAGGCTTTTTTCAGCATCACTGCCAAGGTCCCGACATAGGCGATTGGAAACAGCAGCATCAATGTCTGTCGGGTAATTTTGATAAAAGAGCGCTGATTGAAACGCACCGTCCATTCCACTAATCTGTTCAGCATAGCTTCACTTCACTTCTTAAAAGATTGTTTAGACTTAGTATACCGCGAACCGGCTGATAACAGCATGTTCGCAAAAAGAAAAAGGTTCATGGCTGACTATTTCAGACCATGGACCTTTTTTAGTTACCAGCTGGCTTTTTTGACGCCCGGCAGCTGACCTTTGTGTGCCAGTTCACGGAAGTTCAGCCGTGACAAGCCAAATTTGCGCATATAGGCATGCGGACGGCCATCCAAGCGGTCACGGTGATGCAGGCGCACCGGTGCCGAATTGCGCGGCAGCTTGGACAGGCCGATATAGTCACCGGCCGCTTTCAGTTCAGCACGCTTGGCTGCGTACTTTTCAACCAGCGCTTCTTGATGCTTGAGCTTGGCAATCTTAGACTTTTTGGCCATTTTCTACCCTCCATATTTAATGTAGATTTTGATTAAAAATAAGATTTTTACATTTGCATAGTCATTCGTTGGTTATTATGCCAATTTGCGTTTTTGAATGCAAACTTTTTGCCTTACTTTTTGTAATCAAATTAGATTATGGGAATCTGGCAAAAAAGCGGCCATTAGTTGGTCAATATGTCAGGAATGTTTCCTAACTCGTTTGGCATAAGCTTGGTACTCAGCCAGATAGTCCCATTTGCGATTGATCTGATCAAGCAGCTCTTGATCATGCGTATTGACCCGGCCAGTTTCAAGCGTCCGCTTATAAAGTTCCAGGTAAGGAATATCTGCCTCAACAGCCAGCTCATATTCCGATTCACGATCATAAGGTACGTGCCGATAGTCCAATTCGGCAATCCCATCATCGTCAACCTCCAAGATCAGATAATGAGCCCGCGTATCGTGCTGCAGCGGCCACCAGCCATTAAACGGCTCCCCGACCGATCCCGGGTTCAAGATCAAGCGCTCATCACTGGCATAGCGCATCAGACTGTGATGAACGTGAGCATAGATGGCCACGTCTTGCTGATCGAAATTTTCAAACAGCTGGTCAAAATGCTCGACTGGATTGGTGGGAAACAGCGCCTGCCCCATGTTGAGCGTTGGCAGATTATGCGAAATGCCAAACGTTAATTTACCAGCCTGCTTTTGAACATGCAGCGGCCAACTGGCAATCTCATCAATCACAGCGGCGGAAATATGCTCGCCAACGTACTGGGCCAAACGAGCAAAATAGATTCGCGAGGGCTTTTCAAGATCCATCTGTCCCCGCACGCCCTTGACCGTTAAATCATCCCAGTTGCCGCGTACCATTACGCTTGGCTGCATTTTTTTAATCAGCTGCCAGATCTCCATTACACCTGGGCCGGGCATCAACAGGTCGCCAATAAACCAATATTCATCAACACTATGGCGCAGACTGTCAGCATACATTGCCTGCAAAGCATGCAGATTGCCATGTACGTCAGAAAATACCGCGATTCGCTTGCTCATCATGTCACCTCATTATTTATTCACATGAATAATCATATCAAACCTGGCTGAACTCTGTGCAAAAAAATCGAAAAATCATCATTGCGGACTTGTTTTGCATGGCGCTTTCAATGCTAGACTAGATTGGTATGAAATTATATCTTTAATCTACTTTTGTTGCTTGATATTTTATGAAAGGAAGTCTGTTATGTCCGCAACCAATGTCGACGCGCGCACTCGCCGCAGCGTAACGATCATCCTGCTGGTTGCCAGTTTCATCAGTCTGGCAAGTCAAACTATGATGGTTACCGCCTTGCCAGTGATTAAAAACGATCTGCACGTTTCGCTAAATGCCGCTCAGTGGCTGACGACCGGCTATACGCTGCTGATCGGGGTTATCACGCCATTATCGTCAAACATCTACGAACGCTTTACCAACCGCAGCGTCTTTTTATCAACGGTTGGGACCTTCATCATCGGCACGCTGATTGGCTGCTTTGCAAATAATTTCTGGCTGCTGCTATTGGCACGCTTGGTTCAGGCCTGCGCTGGCGGAATCTTAATGACGTTTCAGATGACTACGATGATTACGATCTATCCACCTGAAAAGCGCGGTTCGGTTTTGGGGATGTCCGGTCTGGTGATTGCTTCCGGACCTGCTTTAGGCCCTTCTTTATCTGGACTGATTCTGGAATACTTCTCATGGCGCTACATCTTTATTTTTGTCTTGCCGCTGATGCTTTTGGTTTGGGTGGGTGCGTTCTTTAAGATGCCCAACTTCTCTCAGCCACGGTCCATTAAGATTGATCTGGCATCAGTCTTCATTTCTTTAGTTGGTTCTTCTTTGATTTTAGGCAGTCTGACCGTTTTTGAAATCAATCTGCTGATTGGCCTGGCCATGCTGTTAATTGGGCTGATCATTATCTGGTTCTTTATTAAACGCCAGCTGCGAATGGCCGATCCAATGCTGAAAGTCCAGATCATCCGCTATCCTTCATTTCGGATGATGACGGCGGTCGGCTGCTGTGCATTCATGATTCTGCTGGGAACCGAGCAACTGATCCCCATTTTTACCCAAAACGTGATGCACATCGGCAGTTTTAAATCTGGCTTGATTCTTTTGCCTGGTGCTCTTTGCAATGCTTTGTTTGCGCCAATTGCCGGCCGGCTGTACGATCAATTCGGTCCTAAATGGCTGATTACGACTGGCGGCATCTTAACGCTTTTGGCTTCTGTTCCCTTGGTTCGTATCAATGCTCAAATGCCAATCTGGGTCTTAACCGTTGCCTACATGCTTCGGCTGATTGGTAATGCATTTTTGTTTAATCCCGCGCTTTCGGAGGCATTCTCCCAACTGTCACCGCAGGAAAACAGTCATGGAACGGCGCTTAACAATACACTGCGCCAAGCTTGTGGGGCTGCTTCCGTCACGCTTTTGGTGGTTATTTCCGGCTTGCCGGCTTCGTTAACAACTGGCGTTCAGTCCGCCATGTGGGTAACCGTTGCTTTAGCCGTCTTAATGCTGGTAATCTTTTATCGCTACCTTGGCTGGAAGAAGCGTCAGTTGGGCTAATCCGGTTCATTTATACAATCAAATTGGAAGGTGATCATTTGGAAGACTCGAATATCGGCACCCATCATGAACTGCCCAGCAAATGGCATCAAACTTTTTACACTCTTTGGTTTGGCTGTTTTATTACTGGAATGGGCTACTCGATGACCATGCCGTTCATCTCACTTTTTATCAATGAACTGGGGCATTTCTCGCGCTTTGAGCTTAATATTTATTCTGGTATGGCGTTTGCGGCAACTTTTATTTCCCAGGCAATCGTTTCACCATATTGGGGCAGTCTTGCCGATCGTAAAGGTCGCAAGCTGATGTGCATGCGGGCTTCTGGCGTCATGGCCTGTACGATTTTTTTGACTGGACTTTCAGTCAATGTCTGGATGATTATCGGCATGCGCTTTTTACAAGGCGCATTCTCTGGCTATATCAACAACTCAATTGCCTTGATGGCTGGTGAGACCCCCCACAGCAAATCTGGTTGGGTAATGTCAGCCATGACGACAGCTGGCGTTACCGGCAACCTGATCGGACCGCTTTTGGGCGGAACCCTATCAAGCGCCTTGGGATATCGAATCCCATTCTTTATTACCGGCGGATTGATGTTTGGTGTTTTTATCGCTACTTCGATTCTGGTTAAAGAAAAGTTTACGCCGATTAAAAAAGAAAATATGAAGCCCATGCGCGAATTAATGGGCCAAATCGACAATGTTCAATTAATTGTGGTTATGTTTGTCACAACCATGCTGGTGCAGTCATCGGTAATGTCAATCAACCCTATCGTTTCGCTCTATGTTAAGGAAATGATGCATGATACCGGCAATATCGCATTTGTCGCGGGGATTGTCGCTGCTACCCCAGGGCTGGGAAATCTCGTAGCCGCTTCTAAAGTTGGCCATACCATGGATCGCATTGGTCCGCAAAAAGTCTTAACGGTTGGCTTGCTTATTGCGGCCGTCCTTTTTATCCCGATGACCTTGACCAATTCGCCTTGGATGCTAGCGTTCTGGCGCTTTTTGCTTGGGTTTGCCAACGCGGCTTTGATGCCGGCTGCCCAGACAATTCTGACCTTGGAAGTGCCAACCGAGGCTTTTGGCCGGGTCTTCAGCTATAATCAATCATTTCAAGCGGCCGGCTCCGTACTTGGCGCGCTGCTTGGCTCCACTATTTCCGGTTTGTTCAGCTATTCGGCCGTCTTCGCTATTACTGGCTGTACCCTGCTGCTGGACTTTCTGTTGGTCTATCTGACAAGGCATCATCATAAAATTGCCATCTAAATTATAAAAAAACATCACTTGACTTCATCGTCAGGCGATGTTTTTTTATTGACCTGAGTTGTCACTGGCCTAATAGCTAATTTTTGGCAATGCCTTGCAGTACCAGACTTGCCCCTTCATCAGCTGCCGTATGCGGATCAAAGTGCTGACCAAATAAAATCATCCTGGTCGTATAGCCCAAAATCGTTGAAATCATTAACTGAACGATACTTTCCATCGTCAGGCCTTCACGAATCTTGCCCTGCTTTTGATAGTATTCAAATACTTCAATGAAGGGCGTGGCAACTTTGGCAAAGGCATCAACTACTTCTTGGCGCAGATGTGGCTGTTCCAAAAACGATCCATACATTAACCGAGCAAAGTTGCGATTGTTATCAACCAACTCCAGCCGATTCAAAAAAATCTCATGAACCAGGTCGCTTAATTCCGGATATTGCCGCGTCAAGACATTTTGTGCGAAATCAACTGCTACTTGAGGAATCACCAATTCGCGAATCGGTGTCAGAATCGCCGTTAAAATCGCTTGTTTGGTCTTAAACTGCTTATAGACCGTTCCTTCAGCAACACCGGCTTTTTGGGCAATCTGCCGCGTACTGGTCTGGTTAAAGCCCTGCGTGGCAAACAGCTCCATGCTGGCTCGTAATACTTCCCGCTGACGCTGGGTTATATCCATCTTAGCCAGCATGTTTTCAAAAATATCTTCAGCCATCTCAACAGCTCCTTTAAACTGGACGATATTTTCTCAAAGATACCACATTCAGACAGATAAATAAAACGGCAAATACAATGAGACTGCCCAATTCATTGCCAACCTGCAGCAGACCAGCACCTTTTTCAATAATATCGGTCATCGCCGTGGATCCATAATAAAGCGGAGTGCAATATCCGATCAGCTTCAACCAATGCGGCATGGTATCAAACGGAATCAAGCCTGAGAATAAAAGCTGCGGAATAACGATGATTGGTACAAACTGCATCATCTGGAACTCTGATTGAGCAAATGCCGAGATCAAAAGGCCTAAGGTGAGCGCAACCAACGCAACTAGAATATTGGTTAAAAAGACACCGCTGAGACTGCCCAAAACCTGCATTTTAAAAATCCAGATGCTAAAGCCAACGATAATCAAGGTCTGTACGATCGCGAACGTGCCATAGCCAAGAATATAGCCGCTGATCAATTCACCACGACGAATCGGTGTTGCCAAGACCCGATCCAGCGTGCCGCGTGTCCGTTCTCTAAGCAGTGCAATTCCTGAAATTAAAAAAACAAAGAAGAACACGACAAAACTGATCATAATTGGAAAAATCGCATCGAAATAAGTCGAAGCGGTACTGCCATATAGATACTTAACCGCAACTTTTTTCTCGGCCGTTGACTGACTGCCTGTCGCTGGTAGTTGAGCAAGCAGTGTTTGGAGCATTGCCTGCTGCTGTTTGATTATTTGCGTCTGGTTCTGCAGTGCCAGTTTGACCTTAGCCAGACTGAGGCCTTGGCGAATCAGCTTGCTTTGCGACGGGTTGTTATTCGCCAATGTCAGCGTTAATTTATCATCATGTTCTTTTAAAACGCCCGCGTAATCATTTTTCCTGATCAGCTGGCGGGCCGTTTGCCGTTCGTTTTTGGCAAGTTTGACGACCTTGAGATGTTTGGTGCCGTCAACTGCCTTAACCAATGAAGCATCGACATTCTGTGTCGCCAGGACGGTCGTTTGCGTGGCATTGGTTTGAAACATCGCCCAAATCAAAGACAACATCAGCAACGGTCCAAACATCATTAAAGCCAGCGTGCGTCGATCACGCAGCATTTCCAAAATAACTCGCTTAAAGACTGCTAAGATGCGCATCTTGAATCCTCCCTGCTTTTAAGAATACTTCTTCAACATTATCAACGGCATACCGCTGTTTCAGATCAAGCGGTGTGCCGGCAGCAATCGCCTCGCCATTTCGAATCATCAAAAGCTGCGTGGCCTGTTCAGCATCCTCCATTACATGCGTTGTCATCAGAATCGTTTTGCCGGCTGCTGCCAGCTGCTTTAACTCCTGCCAGATCTGGATCCGCAGCTCGGGGTCAATTCCCACGGTCGGTTCATCCAAAATCAAAAGCTCACTGGTTCCCAACAGCGTAATTGCCAATGAAAGCCGCCGCTTCATACCGCCAGAAAAGTCAGCCACGCGTCGATCCAGAAACGACTGCAGACTAACCACCCGCGCAACTCGCTCAATCTCCGCAACAGTCTGCTGATGCGGCATTTTGCGCAGGCTGGCAAAGAACTGGAGATTTTCACGGGCTGTAAGCGTATCGTATAGAGCATCCGTCTGTCCCATATAGCCAATCTTTTCCAGCAGGTGTCGATTCGGCATGGCTTGGCTAAAAACGCGTACCGTGCCGCTCATTGGCTTGATCATCCCCATAATTGCTCTAATCAAGGTGGTTTTGCCCGAACCACTGGGACCAAGCAGCCCAAGAATCTCACCAGGACGAACGATAAGATTGATGTTTTTGACTACGGGTTTTTGCTGATAGCCAATCTGGAGGTCGGTAATTGCAATCGTATTTTCCATTGTTTCCCTCTTTTCATTAAGTGAGTATGCACTCATTATAGCGGACGTTAAGGTGAGTTGCAACTCACTTTTCAGCAAAAATTAAAACGGCTGGTCGCCGAATGCTTTAATCTAGCGAATCGCTCAGCCGGCTTGATCAGCAGCATGTTTCTGTTGACCAAAATAAAAAAGTAGCCGGAAAGCCTTTATATCAAGGTTTTCTCTAGCTACTCTCGGAATTAGGAAAATTTGAAGTGTGCCAGCGCTTGCCGACGCTGACAGCTAATTAGAAGTCTACGTTCGCAGATAGATTTCTAACTATACGCAATATTATACGAATAAAATCACCGCTTGTCATTAGGCATGTCAACTAAAATTTTCCATTGCACTTGTTTTATTCGCCTAATTCGCCTGGGTCATCATTGCCGCGCAAAAGCCGATGGACGCCTAAAGCCTGGTAGAGCTCGAATGATTCAGGCATGACGCCGGGAACAAAGCCAAATCGATTGCTGATCTTATTCAGCCGGTATTTGATCGTATTTCGGTGAACGTAAAGCAGATCACCAGCCTGCTCTATATTCTGTGGCGTATCAAGCAAAAAGGCCATTAGTGTTTCTACCAGATTATGCTGCATGGAGTCCAACCGTTTTTGCCAACGAATGACCTCAGTGCCTTCTTCCTGCAGCTCTCTTTGACAGCCCCGCGCAAACTCTAAATCAGCCTGATTCAAAAACAAGCGATATGGCAAGATCGTACGGGCCGCTGGCAAGTATTGACTGACCAGCTGATACAGTCTTTGAATGCCGCCAACGCCATCAACCAGGGCGGCTTCGACTACGACACATTGAGCAGCCAATTGATGATCGTCCTTCTTAAAGTCAGTTTCCCAATTCTGCCAATTTTGATAGGAAGGCGTCTTTTCCAACAATACGATCAATTGGTCATTATACCAGTCACTGATCAGCTGGTCGGTATATTGCTCAGTCAGTTGATCAACCCATTTTTTCATCTTAGCTTTGTTAACGTCATTCGGACAGCTGACAATCAAGGCAGCCTGCGTATTTTTAGGCTCAAAACGGTACTGGCGACCAAGTTTGGCGGCCCGAACGATCTGTCCTTGAATGATGGCGCGAATCAGATTTTGATCATCCTGATTCTGCCCGCCCCAAAGATTCAAGGCTGTCTGCAGCGTTTCAGCCACTCGCTCGCACGTCAGATTGGTTACCGTCTGGCGGCCAACGAACAAGACCGTCTCCTCACTGTTTGGCAAGCGCCAATGCGTAATCTTCATACCATCAGATGTAGTTACCGGCAGCTCGCCATTCATATTAATTTTTTCAACCACGTTCAAGAGACTTTCCCAGTTGACAACCGCTTCTTTAGGCCAGTTTTCACGATACACGATCTCGCCTTGGTCATCGATAACTGCCAATGAAGCCTGTATCTGTTCGGCCAAAAGCTTTAGGACCTCGCCAACGCTGCGCCGATATTCCGGCATTGCCGAAACGCGACCGATAATTGTCGGTGCAAAGCTGGGATGACGCATCCGATCTTGGAAAATCGCAAACATGATTTCAGAGATAACGGCACTATAGGTCATGTTCTTTTGCGTTTCCTGGGCAAAAATCATCAAGAAGTTGAGACGATCAGCCGTTTCCTTGATTTCAGCAGGGAGACTTGGTACCCGCTCACCAACATAATAAATTACCACGCCAACACAACCAGTTTTGGCCAGCTGTTCGATTTTAGTGCAATCCGTTACCAGATCATAGTTGTCTTGTTCAATTGAGGTCAGCAGCAGCTGTTCATTAGCCGAATTTTCCGGCTGATAGAGTTCTCGTTGGGCCACCGACGTCGCTGTAAAGTCGATTACCGATACTGTTGAAACTATTCGATCCAGCCCTGCTTCGCCTGCTGCGATGTGTGATCGCGACAGGGTTGGCAGTTTCAATAGGTCGCGAACCCGGACACTCATATTCTCCACTCCCAATTCTAAATTAAAAAAATATTAGAATTATGATACCATATTCTAAATAAATCCGCAATTTCTCATTTAATAATAAAAAAAAGACCGTTAATTGTCAATTTAACCAGACAAGTACGATCTTTAACATTATCGTTAATTTTTAAAACTGTGAACCGGTGCCGGAATCGTGCCGCCGCGACTGATCATGGCTGCTGAAGAGGCATGACTGACATCCATGATTGGCGCATAGCCCAGCAGACCACCAAATTCAACCGTATCGCCAACCTTTTTGCCAGGAACCGGAATGACTCGGACCGCCGTCGTTTTGGCATTGATCATCCCAATTGCGGCTTCATCGGCAATCATCCCGCTGATAGTTGAAGCTTCGATATCACCCGGTACCGCAATCATATCAAGCCCGACCGAGCAGACCGCCGTCATGGCCTCTAGCTTGGAAACGTTCAAGTAGCCAGCATTCACGGCTTTGATCATCCCAGCATCTTCAGAAACCGGAATGAAAGCGCCGGAAAGTCCGCCGACATGACTGCAGGCCATAATGCCGCCTTTTTTAACAGCATCGTTAAGCATTGCCAAAGCTGCAGTCGTTCCATGCGCGCCAACGCTTGAAAGCCCGATTTCTTCCAAGATTTCGGCAATTGAGTCGCCAATCGCTGCCGTGGGGGCCAATGAAAGGTCAACAATTCCAAATTTGGCGCCTAGACGCTTGGCCGCCGTGGTACCAACCAATTGCCCCATCCGAGTAACCTTAAAGGCCGTCTTTTTGATGGTTTCGGCTACGACGTCCATTGATTCGCCCTTAACCTTTTCAAGGGCTGCCTTGACAACCCCTGGACCCGAGACTCCACAGTTGATGACGACATCCGATTCGCCAACGCCATGAAAGCCCCCTGCCATAAACGGATTATCTTCGACCGCGTTGCAGAAGATCACCATCTTGGCATTGTTCATGTAGTCCAGTTCGGAAGCTTCTTTAACGACTTCCCCCATTTCCTTGACGGCATCCATGTTGATCCCCGTTCTTGTGGAGCCAACATTAACGGATGCACAGACCAGGTCAGTCTGCGTCAAGGCTTCAGGCAGCGACTTGATTAGCGTCTTGTCGCCATTTTGGTAGCCCTTTTGAACCAGTGCTGAATAGCCGCCAATAAAATCAACGCCTACCGTTTTGGCAGCTCGATCCAAAGCCAGGGCATACTTGACATAGTCGTGATCACCAGAGGCCGCCGCAATCAATGAAATCGGCGTCACCGTGATACGCTTGTTGGCAACTGGAATTCCGAATTCAGTTTCGATTTCCTCGCCAACCCGCACCAGATCCTTGGCCTTTTTCGTAATCTTGTCGTAAATCTTTTGACAGGCCCGATCACTGTCGCTGTCGATACAATCAAGCAGCGAGATCCCCATCGTAATCGTTCGCAGATCAAGTTTTTCCTCAGAGACCATGCGAACCGTTTCCATAATCTTTTCAGTTTCCAAAACAGGCCTCCTATAGCTGGTGCATAGCGTCATACATTTCTTGGTTGCGAATGTTGATGTCAACGCCCAGTTTGGTGCCTAAAGCATCCAGTTCTTGGGTCAGCTTTTCAAAATCAGCAGCAGCATCGTCTACATCGACCATCATCATCATCGTAAAGTATCCATCCATAATAGTTTGAGAGACGTCTACGATATTAATGTCATTTTGAGCCAGATAGCTGCTGACCCCTGCAATGATCCCGGTTTTATCCTTGCCAATCGTGGTTAAAATCGCCCGCATAATGTTCCTCCTAAAATCTGCTTAGAAAATGATTATATTTATCTTAACATATCGAACGAACATTTTTAACCATTCAATCATTAATAGAAGTGAATTTTAATGATTTTTAATAGCGTTCCGATATTTCAGACGGTTAAATCAGAAAAACACGAATGTTATCGCTGTAAAAGACTATTCACCTTTAAAACGGCGAAACGCTTGGCCAAACCGCAGCTTGAACCTAGCCAATAGCTTGGGATCCAGCTGCATTGTTGAAATCAGCGGACTGGCTGGATCATCAGCATCTAATGGCGCCATAACACCGGTAGTCAATGGCCAAAAAAGCGCAATCTCATCGGGCAGATTCGGATCATCGGGATGGCTGGCCACGTACTCATCGAAAAACAGCGCGATTTGCTGCGTCTGCTCCATAAAATCATACATAGCGGATTCAACTGCCCGCTGCTCGGCATTCTGACGATAGATCACCGCACTGCGCTCCCAGTCATAAAGTCCTGATTTGGTAATCTCATTGAACAAAACAGCCAGCCCGGCCATAAAATCAGTATCATCATCGATTGCTACGCGCATCCCCAAAATCTCAGCATAGGAGAGCTCCGCTACGCCAATCATTTCTTCATCTGCAACCGGATTATAGATCGTGATCGTCCAGCGAGAATCAAACTGATCCGGCTTGGCACTATAATCAACCTTTAAAATCTCATCACTGGCAACCGGCTCTTGATTGATCAGTTCCGCAATCACGCAGCGCGCCATAAAAATACCAATCAAAGTTGCACTGTCAGGCAGCGGCAAGCTCGTGTAGTCCGCCAGATCATCCTGTAGGTCCAGCAGTTCATTTTTATATTTGCGAATCATGGCAGCCTGCTGTTCAGAAGTTAAAAAATCGTTTCCCCATTTACGACCTAATTCATATAAGTAGACATCACTGTTAAGCATTCGGATGATGTCTTGCCAAGTTATCGTTTTCAAAGCTTTCACCATTTTCTTTTCCTAATTCTGGATTGGTATCTCATTTTAACACGTTTCTCAATTGCGAACAAATGTTTGAGAAGTAAAAAAAACCAGACCGCTCTTTTCGATCTGGTTTGAATTTAATAGTTTTATCGCTGATAGACAACCTTACCATCAACCAGCGTCAGGTCAGCCGTGCCATAGACCTGTTCACCAGTAAACGGATTGTTGACGCCTTTGGAAAGATAATCAGCTTCATTAAGCGTTCGCTGCGTGGTCAAGTCGAAGATCACGATATCGGCTGGCTTGCCCGGTTCCAGATGCCCAGCTTCATGCAGACCAAAAATGTCAGCTGGATTGGTGCTCATCCAGTTCAGCAGCTGTTCCAAGGTGCAGATGCCGCCCTTGACGAATTTGGTATACATCATCGGAAAAGCCGTCTCACTGCCAGTAATACCGTTAGCTGCCCCCCGCATGTCATCTTTTGGCTTTTCAGCTTGTGAATGCGGGGCATGGTCAGTCGCAATCATGTCAACCGTACCATCAAGCAGTCCCTCAATCAGCGCCTGCCGATCATCTTCATGACGCAGCGGCGGATTCATCTTGTAATATGAGTTATTGGCCGGGATGTCTTGATCAGCCAGCAACAGATGATGTGGTGATGCCTCACAGGTTACGTTGACGCCCTGTGACTTGGCAAACCGTACCATCGCAACGCTTTCCTTCGTAGAAACGTGACAGATATGGTAGTGAACCCCCGTCGCGTTGGCTAAGACCAGATCCCGAGCCACCTGAGCCGATTCCGAAACGCTGGGTGCACCCGGCAGTCCTAGTTCTTCAGCTCGTTTGCCAGCATTCATGATCCCGCCAAACAGCAGCGAATCATCTTCAACATGCGCCGCCAAGATCATCTTTTCTTTGGCGATGCCTTCCATGGCTTGATACATGGTGCCAGCCGTCTGGACACCGCTGCCATCGTTGCTGAAGGCATAAGCGCCTGCCTGCTTGAGGCCATGAAAGTCAACCAGTTCCTCACTGGTCCGTCCATGCGTGATTGCACCATATTGAAAAATGTGGACGACCCCTTCTTTTTGATTCAAAGAAGTCTGTGCTTGCATGCGTGCTGGCGTGTCCGGTACCGGATCAACGTTTGGCATGGCGCCAACCGTGGTAAAACCGCCATGAGCAGCTGCCTTGCTGCCGGCTTCGATCGTTTCCTTATAGGTTTGGCCCGGTTCTCTGAAATGCACGTGAACGTCAACCAGTCCTGGTGCTACTAATTTATTGGTGGCATCAATCGTTTCATCGGCGGCCGGCAGATCGTTGCCAATCGCTTGAATTTTGTCATCAGCAATCCGGACATCCGTTTTAACCAATTGGCCGTTTACAAAGACCGTACCACCCTTGATCAGTTTTGTCGTCATCTTATTCCAAACCACCCAACTTACGACCGCGCAGAACTGCTTCAATCATTGCCATCCGCATGAAGACCCCGTTTTGCATCTGACGGAAGAAGACGGATTTAGGTGCTTCAACCAGTTCACTGGCCAGTTCAACGCCACGGTTGATTGGGCCTGGGTGCATGATGATGGCATTGTCTTTCATTTTATTGTAGCGATCTTGGTTCATGCCGTACTTTTCATGGTAGGCTTCTTTGCTGAAGTCCTTTTCGTGAGCATCATCATTGGAAAGCCGTTCATGTTGAACTCGCAGCAGCATGATGGCATCCATCTCGCCAACCAGTTCGTCAACCGGCTTGTATTGACCATACTGCGTAAAGTCTTCATTAAACCAGTATTCTGGACCAGAGAAGTAGACTTCAGCCCCCAGCTTATTGAGCAGCTGAGCATTGCTGCGGGCAACGCGGGAGTGGCTGATGTCACCGATAATGGCAATCTTCAGGCCCTTAAAGGTACCAAACTGTTCATGGATCGTCATCACGTCCAGCAGACATTGTGATGGGTGTTGGCCCGAACCATCACCGGCATTAACGATTCCAATGTTGGCCTGTTCGCCTTCCTTGGTGTCGATCAATGGCTGATAGTAGTTGTTTTCACTGTGACGAATAACCGCCAGATCAATTCCCAGCGCCGTCATCGTCAACATCGTGTCATACAGCGTCTCACCCTTCTTAACTGAAGAATGCGTCGGATCAAATGGGATCTCCGTCAAGCCCAGCTTACGTTCAGCCACGGCAAAGCTGGTATGCGTCCGCGTAGAATTTTCAAAAAAGCCGTTAACGACATAGACCGGTTTGTTCAGCTTTGGCACGGCACCACCACGCTTGAAGTATTCAGCACGAGCAATCAAAGCGTTGACTTCATCAGCCGACAGATCTTCTACGCTGACAAAGTTTTCTAAGCGGACAAGGTTCATAGGTTCTAACATTTTGACAAAATCCTTCCTTAAATTCACGAGTAACCGTTTGGACGCTCACTGTCGTCCTTTAAATGGCGGATCAAAAAATCCTCCTTTGTGAATTTGTCCTTAAAAAAACGCCACCCTTATTTGAGGGCAGCGTTCAACGAAAACAGCATCCACCATGCCGCAATTTAATTCGTTTCCTTGCTAGCCTCTCTGGACTAAACTTAAAGGACATTCATTCATCGCAAATAAAGATACTCGCTGTTGGTTGCTTTGTCAATTGCGTTTTTTTGGTAAATCGTTATGAAAATTCAGCTTTCTCTTCACCAAATGCCGTTATGTCGGCGATTGTAACTAATTTGCAAAAAATTTAATCACAGCGGCCAACTGGTACTGACCGTTTCATTAATCGCTTTATCATCTTTTTTTAATATTTTTCAGCATTTAACTGTACTTTTTCTGATTAAGTATGATAAGTTCATTCTAATAAGATTTTTGCAAATGGGGGATTTTTCTAATGAAACCAAAAATTGCGATTCCAGCCGCAACCTTGACTGAAGCCACCAACGTTATCAACGAGCGCAATGCTCCATTTGCGCCGCGGCCGATTATCGAAGCCGTTGTTAAATCAGGGGGCGTGCCGATTATTTTTCCAAGCGTGCAGCCCGACTTAGCGCCTGAATATCTCGAGACTTTTGATGGGATTGTCTTTGCTGGCGGGGCCGATGTTGATCCAACATTTTACGGTCAAGAGCCACACATGAATCTGGGAATGACCTACCGTAAACGGGACCTGTTTGAGATTGCACTGCTCAAGGGGGCGGTTCAGTCCGGCAAGGCCATTTTAGGAATCTGCCGCGGTATGCAGCTGATCAACATTGGGCTGGGTGGAACCGTGTATCAAGACCTTTCTGAGAATCCAGACGCTCATTTAAAACATGTTCAAGGTGCACCAGGCAATCTGCCTTCGCATCATATTGACGTTGACCTGGACAGTCGCCTCTACAAGCTGATCGGCAAGCATCCTTATATCAATTCGCGACACCACCAGGCCATTGATCGGGTAGCGCCTTCGCTTAAGGTCGCTGCCCGCGCGCAGGATCTAGTCATTGAAGCCCTAGAATCGAGTGACAGTGATCAGATTCTGGCCGTGCAGTGGCATCCTGAAAATATGTATAAGCATTACCGCGAATCACAGGCCTTGTTTGGCGACTTTATCCGCCGCTCAGCCAAGGTTGCAGCCAAGCGTCATCATACCGATAATCAAAACAACTAGCATAAAAACGACACTGCATAAGCTTCAAGCTGGCAGTGCCGTTTTTTATGTCTAATCTTAAATTCGTCTATTTATCAAGTTCTCGCTTCAGCTCATCGGCATTTGGAATATGATCACCAGCAAATCCCTGGAACGGATGCAGCGATTCCATGGCCGCTTCTTGATAGCGACGCGCCCGCCGCAGTGCATAGCTTTCTAAAGAACCATTTTCGACATAGTTCATCAGCTTAGCGCTCGGTGTGGTTTTAGGATTGATAACCCGGTCTTCCAGATCCTCCAAAATCTCGGAAAATTCTGGTCCCAGTTGAATCTGGTTGGCATAGCGCTCCAGACTCTTGATCATTGCCAAAGCCTTGTTTTGATAATGGCAAGGTTCAGTTGGCAGTTCTTTAGCCACCACATCATTCATCTCGTCAGCATTATCCAGGACTCGATTAACCTCTGCAAGCGGCAAGGCTGGGTGCATAATAAAATAACTGGCCAGCAGACGAATAAAACGCAGCGTATCCGTTCTGACACCAACTGAACTGCTGGGATCCAGATCCAGCATGCGCAGCTCAATATATTCCACCCCAGTCTTGGGCAGCTCTTTTAGGTTGGCATTGCCCTTGAACCGCACGCTGCCATGAAATTCATAATCTGAAGTCAAGATACCTTGCTTAACCCCGTCTTCAATTCGATCAACGTAGCTTTGGACATCCGTATAGTCACCTTGAAATTTGGTCCCAAAACCATATGAGCTTTGGCGAATGCTGCGAACTGGATGGTCAATCTCCTGCCCTTTTTCAAAATAGTTGGCCTCAGCAATTGGGCTGGCACCAAACAGATAGGTAATAAACCAGCGATAGCGAACGAATCCTTGCGCCAAAACCGCGTACAGATAGTTGCGTACTGCTTTTTCGTCCTTAAACTTATCGGGAAAGCCTGCTTTGACCAGATCGATAATATGCTGATCAATGCTTAGATTAATGTGTACTCCGCATGGCGTTCCCTCTGAATAGCTGTGACGCTTGGTCCATTCTTTCAAATAGGCCTCTTTTTTTGGTCCCATCTTTGCCAAACGCAGCTGTGATTTATCAGCTGGCAGCTTAGGCGGCATTGACAGTGGCCAGAGCAGTTCACCAGGAGCCAGGGCCGCACGCAGAGCATTATTGATTTTATAAAGATAATGCATTGCATCCAATGAGTGACTGGCAGCCGGTGTTACCATTTCAGGCATCGTCTCCAAATAGTCATTGGTCAGCCAAGGATTGGTCTTTTCATCGCCAATCGCGGCCGGATACGGTTCTTGACTGACATTGCCGGTTTCATCCACGCGCTGCATCTCGACTTCCAATCCCATTGTAAAATCAGAAGTCTTAGCAACAGCCTCATTATTAAAAATGAGTTCACCAATTTGACTGAACATAATTAGAATTCCTCTCTTAAATTAAAAATTTCTAATATTATACAATCAATCTTCTTAATTTTACAAGTAATAATTAGTCACTTGATTAACTTTAATAACTATAATATTTTTAATTATATAGCTACTAAATTTAATTTTTAATTGCTCAATTAGTTGATTTAGCATATAATCTTACTGTTGCTCTAAGAATAACAGGAGATACTTTAATGAAAAAAACGTTGCAGGAATTCAAGGAATTTATTTCACGCGGCAATGTCATGGATATGGCCGTCGGGGTAATCATTGGTTCAGCTTTTACTGCCATCGTGAATTCCCTGGTTAAAAATCTGATTAACCCTTTAATCGGAATCTTTTTGGGCAAGATTGATCTTTCCAACCTTGTCTTTAGTTTTGGGGAAGCACATTTCCGTTATGGGGCTTTTTTAAATGCAGTTATTAATTTCTTGATTATTGCTTTTGTAGTTTTCTTAATCGTGAAGTTGGTGAATAAGTTAATGCTTCGCCATAAAGAAGAACCCACTGCTCCTGAGCCAAGTGCTGAGGAAAAATACTTAGCAGAAATCGTTGAGCTTTTAAAAGACAAACAGAAATAATCAAGCAGACAAAAACACGCTGTTCTAGCCATACTGAGGTTAGGACAGCGTGTTTTTCATTATGTTATCGTGCAAAAAGCTGCTGATGGATACTTCACCTAAACTATTTAACGAAAGCTTTTGGACATCAATCTTTCAATAGCAAATTCGTATTTGACGCTTTCATAAGCATAAAAAACATCAGTGATCATTTACTGACTGCGTTGTTTTACAATTTTTGGAGAAAAAGAAAAAATCGTTCAGCCCCATTATCATAACGTGGCTGAACGATAATAAAATGGCTAGTGGCGCGGGACGGAATCGAACCGCCGACACACGGAGCTTCAATCCGTTGCTCTACCAACTGAGCTACCGAGCCATTTACGGTCCGTACGAGACTCGAACTCGTGATCTCATCCGTGACAGGGATGCGTCCT
>ERZ839489.26-NODE-26-length-175288-cov-94.297923_pt1 | contig 175288 bp, 144 predicted proteins | sample MGYA00519938_ERZ839489 | MGnify/ENA primary metagenome ERZ839489 (study PRJEB31850, sample SAMEA3708846) | human gut metagenome | biome: human gut; feature: human-associated habitat; material: faeces | place: China | collected 2014 ...
ACGTCCTGCTGAGTTAGGGAAAACAACAAATACAACTTTTACAACAAGTAACAACCTACGCGCTGTCGCGCGTATTGCACTCCTGCTGCAAGGTAAACAACAAAATACAACGCTTCGCCAGGACATTACGCCAGGAGAAATCAGCAGGAAATGTGTCCAAGGCGAAGCGTTGTTCATAGTTGTTTCCATTGCAGCAAGCCTTATGTCTGCATGGGCCTCGAAGAGGCGATTGTCCCCGCGAAGCGTTGTATCTTGTTGTAAAAGTTGTTCAAGTTGTTTTCCATGTGTCCACGTTGCATCACTCCATTTTCCGGAAGAACCTCTTTTTTGTTGACCCGATGGTTCGTGGGATATAGCCGAAACTACAGATCCAGCAGTTGGCGCAACTTCGGCATCCAGGGTTCGTTGGTGGCAACCGTCAGCACCTGGAAACCCAGCGCCTTGGCCGCATCCGTATTCTTGCGACTGTCGTCAATAAAGAGACACTCCTCGGCCTTGGCCCCTTCGCGCTGCAGCACCTGACGGAAGATCTCCGCATCGGGCTTGCAGATCCGCATCTCGTAGCTGAGGAAGAGGACGTCGAAATAGTCTGCGATGGACTTTTTGCGATCGGAGAAAGCACCACTACGCATAAAGTCCATCATAAAAGGATTGGTATTGCTCAACAAACCCAGACGATAGGAGCTGCGCAGGGTCACGAGGTCGTCCAGCCGCTCGACCGGGACGCCATCGAAGAATCCCAGCCAGCAGTCGCGCGCCTGCTCTCGTGAGACCGCATGGCCTACCACCTCGCCCACACGCTGGCAAAACGTGTCGGCATCGATGCGGCCTGTCTCCAAATCGAGGAAGAAGTCGCGCTGACCATAGACTCCCATATAATAATCGGTATCAATACCGAGAGATCTGAAACGGCGAAACGCCTCTTCGGTATTCTGGTCGAAGATGACGCCGCCCATGTCGAAATAGATGTTTTTAATCATACGTTGTGTTATCCTTACTTGATGATGTTCTCCTTAATATATATAGTAGCTCAACTTTCGCATGTAAGCTCCACACGCCCTGAAAGGGCAGTAGCTCCTAGCCCAGGGCATCGCCCTGGGTTATTACGGACGCAAACCTGTCGCCCTGTAAGGGCAAAAGCTTTAAAAATCCAGGCAATATATAAGGCTTTTGCCCTTACAGGGCGCCTTGCTGATTGCTATTATACCCAGGGCGATGCCCTGGGCTAGGAGCTTTTGGGCCTTCAGCCCGTTCTTGAACCACTTGCGAAACTTCGGTATAGTAACTTCTTAGTCCGCCGCCACTTTGAAGACGGCCTTGTGGATGAGCCCGTCAGCAATGCAGGGGGCATGGCCGTCCTCGGGGAAGAAGATGACAAACTCGCCTGGCTTGAGGGTAATGAATCCGCGAACGGGAAGACCATCGGACTTGGCAAAGTCGCGATCCTCGTCGAAGGGGAGCGGGGGCAGGTCATCTACGGGCACAAAGCCGTAGGTCTCGGGGATGTTGAGCGGCATCTGGATATCCACCATCCGGCGATGATACTCCACGGCAGCCTCCTCCCTACGCTTCCCGAGGTCGTCCTCCACATTGACATAGAGACGGTCGCCATGGATGGGATGACTGCCATTGGGCAAGGTCCGCAGGTCGTGGTGCTGAAGAAAGGCCACCACGTCGGCAAAGAGCGGGTTGAGGGCCACATAGCGGGCCAGATTTTCAATCTTATCTACTATCATATTCTCTTTTCCTTTGATTAGAGATTGCAAAATTAGGCATTTTATGTCAGAGAATGCGCTCAAAGGGGCAAAACATGCAGGTCAGACCGCTCGATTCATCCCTATTTCACAAAATATCGCTACCTTTGCATCAGCATAGCGAGATCCACGTGCCATAGAATTCAAGAAGAGGAAAAGAAATATGAGATGAGAAAAGAATTCGGGATGCGTAATGGATTTCGAGAGAAAAACTAAAAGAGAGAAATGAAAAGAAATGAGATTTGCTATGTAGCCATCGTGGTCATCATCGGCGCCTCGCTGCTGTTGGGCTTTGCCGAAGAAGTGTTTCATACGGACCTTGGCGGTCTGAAGTGGGCGGCCCACTGGGTGTCGTCGCCCGTAGCGCTGGCTATCGGCTTCGCCTTTGCGCTGCTGCTGGGCAAGGCCTTCCCAGCATTCAACAAGACCATGTCGAAGAAGCTACTGCAATATTCCGTCATCGGACTGGGCTTTGGCATGAACGTCGATAAGGCACTGGCTTCGGGCAGCGAGGGCATGATCTTCACCATCGCAAGTGTCTTCGGAACCTTGGGACTGGGCTGGTTCTTTGGCCGCAAACTGCTCCATGTGGATTCGCAGACCAGCTATCTGCTCAGTTCGGGCACGGCCATCTGTGGTGGTTCGGCCATTGCTGCCGTCGGCCCTATCATCAAGGCCAAGGCGGAGAGCATGAGCGTGGCCCTCGGCGTAGTGTTTGTGCTCAATGGCATCGCCCTCTTTCTCTTTCCCTACATCGGCGACGCCCTGGGCATGACGATGAAGCAGTTTGGCATGTGGGCCGCCATCGCCATCCACGACACCTCCTCCGTCGTGGGAGCCGGCGCGGCCTACGACCAGATGCACCCCGACTGGATCGCCTCGCAAGGAGTGAGCGCACTCGAAGTGGCAACGACCATCAAACTGACGCGTGCACTCTGGATCGTGGTCCTGGCCCTGATCACCCCGTTCTTCTTCCGTCAGACCCTCGCCCAAGCTGAGGGAAAAGCAAAACCGTGGTACAGTTGCGTACCGAAATTTATCCTCTGGTTTATCGTCGCCATCCTTTTCAACACCTACGTGCTGAGCAACGCCTCGATGATCGGCGAAACGGCAGCCAATATGGGTAGCCAGTTTAGTGGCGCCATCAACAAACTCGCCAAGCACCTCATCACGCTCTCGCTCTTCTTCATCGGTGCCTCGCTCACCCGCGAGACGCTCCGCAGCGTGGGCGTCAGACCGTTTGTGCAGGGCGTATTGCTCTGGATCAGCATCAGCAGCATCAGCCTCGCCTATATCTTCTGGGTGGGATAAAAAACTAAAAATGGAAAAGGTCATGAAAGCCTTGTCGCTGCTGGAACTCAACACCCTCGTCGGGGAGGTGATAGGTCAGACCCTGAGCCGCTGCTACTGGGTGGAGGCCGAACTCTCAGAGGTAAGGGAGCGCGGGGGCCATTGCTATATGAGCCTCGTGGAAAAGGACGAGGGACGCAACACGCCAGTGGCACAGGCGCAGGCCCGCTGCTGGCGCAACCGCTGGAGCGTGATGCGCCCGTATTTCGAACGGGTGACGGGGCGGCCGCTCCGCGCCGGAATGAAGGTGATGCTGCAGGTACGCGCACAATTTCATCCGCTCTACGGTTTCTCCTGGATTGTGGAAGACATCAATCCCGAGTATTCTCTCGGCGACATGATGCGCCATCGGCAGGAGATCCTGCGCATACTAAAGGAAGAGGGCGTGATAGACCTCAACAAGCAGATTCCCCTACCCGTCTTTGCCCAGCGTATCGCCGTCGTCAGCAGCGAGACGGCAGCAGGCTACGGCGACTTCAAGAACCAACTGGAGCACAACGAGAGGGGACTGAAGTTTGCCACCCGCCTCTTCCCTGCCACCATGCAGGGCGAGACCGTGGAAGCATCTGTCATCGAGGCCCTCAACGCCATCTTTGACGAAGCCGACCATTTCGACGTGGTGGTCATCATCCGTGGCGGAGGAGCCGTGGCGGACCTGAGCGGTTTCGACTCGCTGGCACTGGCAGAGAACGTAGCCAACTTTCCTCTGCCCATCATCACGGGTATCGGCCACGAGCGCGACGAAAGCGTCATCGACTTCGTCTCGCACACACGGGTGAAGACGCCGACGGCAGCTGCCGCCTTCCTCATCGACCATCTGGAGACGACCTACGACAAGGTGATGAGCGCACAGGACTTCGTCGCTCACTACGCCAAGGAGCGCATGGCGACAGAGAAGCAGCGACTGCACACGCTTTCCTCTACCATCACGTCGCTATTCTCCGTCGTCAAGGTGCGACAGGAGGCGCGCCTCGCCCATCTGGGCGACCGGCTGACACACAGCGTGGAACAGAGGCTCAAGGACGAGAGACATCATCTCAGTCTGCTTGCCACCAATCTCCAGCCTCCCTTGGAAAGACGGCTGATGAAAGAGTGCCACCATCTCGACCTGCTGGAACAGAAGGCCCGCGCCCTCGACCCGCGCCTGCTACTGAAGCGCGGCTACAGTCTGACGCTCCATGAAGGAAAGGTGGTGAAAGACGCGAAGCAGCTTCGCCCAGGCGACCTCATCGAAACCCACCTGGCGCAAGGCCGAATCCGATCGAAAGTAGAGGAATAGCACCACAAGCTGCAAAAACATACGCCTACTGATTGGATTCTCAAAAAAAAAGCCTATCTTTGCAGAAGATAGGCTGCACCTCGGCATAACGAGCAAGCAAGCTTGACGTTCTGCGCTCGGTTTGCACTATCTTTGCATAAGAAATCAGTACACGGCGAAGAAGAAAACAAAGCAAAATATGAAAAAGATATTATTGTTAGGCTCAGGTGAATTGGGCAAGGAATTTACCATCGCTGCCAAGCGTGCCGGCCAGTACGTCATCGCTTGCGACAGTTACGACAATGCACCCGCCATGCAAGTGGCTGACGAGCGCGAGGTCTTCAGCATGCTGGACGGCGACGCCCTGGCAGCGGTCGTGGCCCGCCACCGCCCCGACATCATCGTGCCCGAGATCGAGGCCATCCGTACCGAGCGGCTCTTCGAGATGGAGGAGCAGGGCATACAGGTCGTCCCCTCGGCCAAGGCAGTCAACTTCACGATGAACCGCCGCGCCATCCGCGACCTTGCAGCCAAGGAACTGGGACTGCGGACGGCCAAATACTTCTATGCCAAGACGTTCGACGAGTTTAAGAAGGCTGCCGACGAGATCGGATTCCCGTGTGTGGTGAAGCCGCTGATGTCGTCGAGTGGTCACGGACAGAGCTACGTCCACAACGACGACGAGCTCGAGCAAGCCTACAAGGACGCCATGGAGGGAGCGCGCGGCGACGTCCACGAGGTCATCATCGAGGAGTTTATCGACTTCGACTCGGAGTTCACGCTCCTCACGGTGACGCAGAAGCACGGCCCGACCCTCTTCTGCCCGCCCATCGGCCACATACAGAAGGGTGGCGACTACCGCGAGAGCTGGCAGCCGTTTGCCCTCCCTGCCGAGGCGCTGAAGCAGGCGGAGCACATCGCCGACGAGGTGACACGCGCCTTGACGGGCTACGGACTGTGGGGTGTGGAGTTTTTCCTGACGAAGAAGGGAGAGGTCATCTTCTCAGAACTCAGCCCACGTCCCCACGACACAGGTATGGTGACACTCTCACACAGCACCAACTTCAGCGAGTTTGAACTCCACCTGCGCGCCATCCTCGGCCTCGACATCCCCGCCATCCATCTGGAGCACAACGGCGCATCGGCCGTGATCCTCTCGGGTGTGGAGAGCGAGGAGCCACTCGACTACCAACTCGACGCACTTTGCCACGAAGACCGCACGCGGGTGCGCATCTTCGGCAAGCCGACCGCACACGTCGGAAGGCGCATGGGCGTGGCACTCTGCTACGACGAGGTGGGGTCGGACATCAACGCCTTGCGCGAAAAAGCCAAGCGGGTGGCACAGACGGTGCTCGGCACAGACCCCTATATGAAGAAATAAGAAAGCAGCAACGGAGGACAGCAAAGAATGCTTGGAAAAATAATTCCGCTATCGAAGATCACGGACCGACGCGGCAATCTCACCGTGGCAGAACAGTTGAAAGACGTGCCGTTCGAGGTAAAGCGGGCCTACTGGGTCTATGACGTACCTGGCGGCGAAAGCCGTGGCGGACATGCCCACAAGCAGTTGTACCAACTGATCGTGGCCTTGAGTGGCAGTTTCACCGTCAATCTCGATGACGGCAAGGAACGGCAGAGCTATCTGCTCAACCACCCGTGGGAGGGTCTGCTCATCACGCCAGGCATCTGGCGCACCCTCGACGACTTCTCTACGGGAGCGGTCTGCCTCTGTCTGGCCTCGGAACTATATGAGCCAGAGGATTACATCTACGATTACGAGGAATTTCTCAAGTACAAAGGATGTTCGAGATAAAGCGCTATGAACCCTCGCACGAGCAGGCTTGGAATGACTTCGTGGCTCGGTCGAAGAATGGCACATTCCTCTTCGACCGCCGATTCATGGACTACCATAGCGACCGCTTCGCGGATAGCAGCCTGATGATCCTGCGCAAAGGGCGCATCTATGCCTTGCTGCCCGCCAACCGCGTCGGCGACACGCTCCACTCCCACCAGGGACTGACCTACGGAGGACTACTGACAGACGCCAAAGCGACGGCGGAGGGAGTTATGGAGGCCTTCGGCGCACTCAACGCATGGCTCCGGAACGAGGGGGTGAGACGAGTGACTTACAAGGCGATGCCATGGATCTACCATCGGCTGCCCGCCGAAGAAGACCTCTATGCGCTGACACAGGTCTGCCACGCCCGCTTGCTGACACGCGAGATATCCTCCACCATCCTGCTGCAACAACCGCTCCGCTTCACAGAGTCGCGGAAGTCGGGACTAAGAAAGGCCCTGCGCGAGGGACTCTACATGGAAGAAAGCGGTGATTTGGCTACCTTCTGGCAGATGCTCGACGACAACCTCGCCTCGCGCCACCACACCCACCCGGTCCACTCACTCGACGAGCTGCACCTGCTGCAAGGGCGGTTTCCCCAGCAGATACACCTATACCTTATATATAATAAGGAGAAAGAACCAGTAGGAGGAACATGGGTCTTCGACACTGGACAGGTGGTCCACACGCAATATATCGCCTCGACGAAGGAGGGGAAAGCGCATGGTGCACTCGACCTGCTCTTCGACGAACTGATCAACCGTCGCTATCGCGAGGGCATCTATCTCGACTTCGGCAAATCGACAGAGGAGGGCGGACGTGTGCTCAACGAGCATCTGATATTCCAAAAAGAAGGATTCGGAGGACGCGGCGTCTGCTACGACACCTACGAATGGGAACCATAACGGGCTGAAAAAAAGGCTGTTCGACAACGGGAGACCCAACATCTTGTCTTGTATAAAAGCATGATAGAATACTTATCATTACAAAAAATCAACGCCCTGCATGAGCAGGAGATCGTGGAAGCCGTAGAGAAGGTGGTCCGCAGCGGATGGTATCTGCACGGGCAGGCCACGGAACGCTTCGAGCGCCACTATGCCGACTTTATCGGCACACGTCATTGCATCGGCTGCGGCAACGGGCTGGATGCGCTGACGCTCATCTTCCGTGCCTACAAGGAACTGGGCGTGCTGCATGACGGCGACGAGATACTGGTGCCAGCCAACACCTTTGTGGCCTCCATCCTCTCCATCACGGAGAACGGACTGCAACCCATACTGGTGGAGCCCGACTACGAGACCTTGGAGATAGACGAGCGCCTCATCGAAAGCCACATCACGGACCGCACGCGGGCCCTGCTGTTGGTGCACCTCTATGGTCGCTGCGCCTATACGGACGAAGTAGCGGAACAGTGCCGACGCCACGGCCTGCTGCTCATAGAGGACAACGCACAGGCCCATGGTTGCCGCTACGGAAACAAGCGGACGGGGTCCCTGGGGCATGCTGCTGCCCACAGTTTCTATCCAGGCAAGAACTTAGGAGCCATGGGAGACGCAGGAGCCGTGACGACCAATGACGACCAATTGGCGCAGATGGTACGCGCCTTGGGCAACTACGGATCTTCACGAAAGTACGTCTTCGACTACGTGGGCCGCAACAGTCGACTCGACGAGATACAGGCGGCTCTGCTGGACGTGAAGTTGAAATACCTGGACGAAGACAACAAGCGTCGCCAACAGATAGCCGACCGTTTCTACCGCGAGATCGACAACCCTCGCATCACGCTGCCAGGCAAGAGGCGGTGGCTGAACGGGGAGGAGGACAACGTCTTTCACATCTTCCCCATCCTCTGCGCGAACCGGGATGCCCTGCAATCCTACTTGAAGGAGAAAGGGGTGCAAACGCTCATCCACTACCCCATCCCACCACATCGCCAACGTTGCTATGCGGAGTGGGGAGATCTTTCACTCCCCGTGACGGAGCGCATCCATCGAGAGGAACTGTCCCTGCCCTGCAACCAGACGATGAGCGACAACGAGACGGATCAGATCATCGACCTACTGAATAGGTTTGGCCACTCATAGTTGACAAGGTGAAGTCAGAGCAAAATAGGCAAAACGATGCGCAAGCAGCCATGGAGAGGTTGTGGAAACAAAGCGTTTTTTAACGGTTGTGGACAGCTTCCCCTCTTGTGTGGTCGGATAAAAAGCCGTACTTTTGCAAGTTGAAATCAAACAGAAATGCCAATAGACAACAAACAAAAAACACTTGAGCTGGGCACGCGCCCGGTGGGACGACTGCTTTGGCAGTACGCCTTGCCCGCCATGGTAGCCATGGTGGCCTCATCATTGTATAATATCGTTGACAGAATCTTTATCGGACAGATCGTTGGTCCTGACGCCATCGCTGGCTTGGCCATCACCTTCCCCTTCATGAACCTTAGTGGTGCGTTTGGCGCAGCAGTTGGCATCGGCTCTTCCACGGCCATCTCCATCCGACTGGGACAACGCGACTATGAAGGCGCAGAGAATCTGCTGGGCAACACGGTGACACTCAACCTCATCGTCGGCATCTCCCTGGGACTGATCTGTCTTCTATTCATCGACCCCATCCTGCGCTTCTTTGGCGCAAGCGACACCACGCTGCCCTATGCACGCAGCTACATGGAGGTGATTCTTCTGGGCAACGTCGTCACCCACATGTACTTGGGCCTGAACGCAGTACTCCGTGCGGCGAGCAAACCCGAGAAGGCCATGTACGCCACCATCTTCACGGTATTGATCAACGTCGTGCTCGACATGCTATTTATATGGTGGCTTGGCTGGGGCATACGCGGCGCTGCTTTCGCCACGGTCATCTCCCAGTTGCTGGCGATGTGCTACCAGCTTCGTCTGTTCAGCAACAAGCACGAAATGCTACGCCTCAAGCGGGGTATCTATGGCCTGCGTGCCGATTTGGTGAAGAACATCATAGGTATCGGCGTATCACCTTTTCTCATGAATGTGTGCGCATGCATGGTGGTGATCTTCATCAACAACCGCCTGGTCGATTATGGAGGAGACTTGGCGGTAGGCGCATACGGTATCGCCTACGGCATCGCAATGATGTTCGTAATGTTTGTCATCGGACTCAACCAGGGCATGCAGCCCATCGCGGGATACAACTACGGAAGTCAACAGATCGACCGACTGATGCGGGTGCTGAAACTCTCCATCATTGGAGCTACTTGTATCATGGTATTGGGCTGGTCTATCGGCATGTTCTGTCCGGAACTCGTCGCGCGGATGTTCACCACCGACGAGAATTTGATACGCCATAGTGCCAACGCCATGCGTATCGTGATGCTCGTCTTCCCCATCATCGGCTACCAAATGGTGGTCACCAACTTCTTCCAATGTATCGGAAAGGTGAAGATCAGCATCTTCCTCTCCCTCAGCCGACAACTCATCATCCTGCTGCCCATGCTCGGCATCCTGCCTCTGTTCTTTGGTCTGAACGGCGTATGGGCTGCCATGCCTGTGAGCGATGCATCCGCAGCTGTCATCGCAGCTGTGGTCATGTTTGTCTTTATGCGGAAATTTAAACTGAAAGCAACATCCCAAAACAATGGATAAGCAACTCATCATCAACGTAGGACGGCAGGTCGGATCGGGTGGTCTGATCATAGCCAAGATGCTTGCCAAGGCATTCGACTGCAAATTCTACGACAAGGAGATACTCAACCTTGCCGCACAGGAGAGCGGTTTCTCAGAAAAGTTCTTTGAAAAGAACGACGAGACGAAGGAGTATCTGCGCAGTCGGTTCCACATCCACGTGCCCCTGCTCGGCGAGTCGAGTTTCTACAGTAGCGACTTCTCGCAAGAAGGACTGTACAAGTTTCAGAGCGAGGCTATCAGAAAGGCCGCACAAGAGGGTCGCTGCGTCTTCGTGGGACGTACGGCAGACTACATTCTCCGCGACATGAAAGAGAAAGTGGACGTCTTCGTCACTGCCGACCTCAACGACCGTATCGAAGCGGTGGCAGAGAGACACGGGCTGAGTCGCACGGAGGCCAAGAAGTACATACAGAACAAGGAGGCCACACGCGCCGGATACTACAATTACTACACAGGAAAGAAGTGGGGCGCGGCGGAGAGCTATGACCTCTGCGTCAACACCTCCGTCCTGGGCATGGAGCAGACGGCACAGTTTATCGAACAATTCATCCGCCAACGGCCATGAAGCGTATCGGTATCATCAGCGACACCCATGGCTATTGGGACGAAAGATACGAACAGTACCTCGGCGAGTGTGATGAGATCTGGCACGCCGGAGACATCGGATCGATGGAGGTAGTGGACCGCTTTGAGGCGATGAAGCCCATCTTCCGTGCCGTGCATGGCAATATCGACGGAGGCGACGTGAGGCGCTGCTATCCCGAACGACTACGCTTCCGTTGTGAGGAGGCCGACGTACTGCTGAAGCATATCGGCGGCTATCCTGGCAACTACGACCGGTCGGTGGCACACACGCTCTATGCCATGCCACCCGACCTCTTCGTCTGCGGCCATTCGCATATCCTAAAGGTGATGCACGACAAGACGCTGAACCTCCTGCACATCAACCCAGGAGCGGCAGGCCTGCAGGGCTGGCAACCAGAACGAACACTCGTCAGGCTGACCGTCGATGGCAAGCAGTTTAAAGACTGCGAGGTCATCACGCTGGGAGAGAGAAGAAAGTCCGCATGGACATAAAAGAAACCAATCGAAATATCAAAAAAAGACATAACAAATGAAAACCTATCTCGTGACAGGTGCTGCCGGATTCATCGGCGCCAACTTCATCAAATATCTCCTCCACGACAAGTATAAAAACGAGGAGATCAAAGTCATCGTGCTCGACGCCCTCACCTATGCAGGCAACTTGGGCACTATCAAAGACGACATCGACGGTAAGCGTTGTGTCTTCGTCAAAGGAGACATTCGCGACCGTGCCCTGGCCGACCAACTGTTCGGCGAGTATGATATAGACTATGTGGTGAACTTCGCCGCAGAGTCGCACGTGGACCGCTCCATAGAAGATCCACAGCTGTTCCTTTCCGTTAACATCCTGGGCACACAAAACTTGCTGGACGCTGCCCGTCGCGCATGGGTCACAGGCAAGGACGAACAGGGATATCCGACGTGGAAGCCAGGAAAGCGCTACCATCAGGTATCGACCGACGAGGTCTATGGCTCTCTTGGCGACGAGGGCTACTTCACGGAGAAAACGCCCTTGTGCCCCCACAGTCCCTATTCGGCCAGCAAGACTTCCGCCGACATGATCGTCATGGCTTATCATGACACGTATCATGCACCGGTAAGCCTCACCCGCTGTTCCAACAACTACGGTCCTTACCACTTTCCCGAGAAACTGATCCCGCTCATCATCAACAACATCCTGGCTGGCAAATCGCTGCCCGTCTATGGTAAGGGTGAGAATGTACGCGACTGGCTCTATGTGGAGGACCATTGCAAGGCCATTGACCTGGTAGTGCGCGAAGGCAAAGAGGGAGAGGTCTATAATGTGGGTGGTCATAACGAGATGAAGAACATCGACATCGTGCGCTTGACAATCCGCACCATTCATGACATGATGGAGAAAGACAAGGCATTGCGCTCGATATTGAAGAAGCAGGTACGCGACGCAGCGACAGGTGACATAGACATCAGTTGGATCAACGACAACCTGATCACCTTCGTGGCCGACCGACTGGGACACGACCAGCGCTACGCCATCGACCCGACGAAGATCAAGAACGAACTGGGATGGCAACCGGAGACGAGGTTTGCCGACGGTATCGTGAAGACCATTCGCTGGAACCTGGAGCACCAAGACTGGATAGAGGAGGTGACATCGGGCGACTACCAGAAATATTACGACGAGATGTATGGCGACGAGCGGCATGGACGCACTCTCTAAGGAGTTGCACGACTTCCTCTGCCGACTGGGTGAGCACCCGGAACAGGTCAGCGACAAACTGCAAGGTTATACGCAGGCCCTCCTCCAACTGCTCACCCCTGCCGACGAACTGCTCGTCAAAGGTCGCTACGGCATCTTGGGCAGCACGAAAGAGAGCATGGCTCAACTGGCCACTCGATTCAACACCGACGAGAATACGGTAGAAGCCGTACTGCAGCAATGCCTAAGGAAAATAGCCATCACGCCGGAATGGCAGGACATCAAAGCGCTGACGCAACTCAAAGCCATCCGATTGAAATAGGGAGTAGGCGACAAACTGGTCGCCCACTCCCTACAAACTAAAGCAATATGGAAAAGAAAATCAATTACGAAGCCGCACTCTCCGAAATCGAAGAGATAGTCAACAAGATGGAAAACGACGAGTTTGACATCGACCAACTCTCCGTAAACCTAAAGCGTGCACAGACACTTATCAAACTTTGCCGGGACAAGCTGACCAAGACCGACGCGGAAATCAAGAAACTTCTCGGCGAAGAAAAGGAGTGAGCAGAGGGAAATGAACGGGCCAAAAATAGAGGGGAAAAAAGAAAACTGAAAATAAAGCCCTTATATTTTGCCCGTGTAATTTAAAATCATTACCTTTGCAAGCAAATAACAAAAACCAAAAAAATAGATTTAGCGTATTATGAAAGATTTGGATTGGGGCAGCCTTACCTTTGGCTACGTGCCCACAAACTACAATGTTCGTTGCTACTATCACAACGGAAAGTGGGGAGAGATTGAGGTTTCTTCCGATGAGTATGTCCACATCCACATGGCATCTACCTGCCTGCACTATGGCCAGGAGGCCTTCGAGGGTCTGAAAGCATACCGTTGCCCGGACGGCAAGGTACGCGTATTCCGCCCCGAGGAGAACGCAGCACGTCTGCAGAGCACCTGCCGTGGAATCGTCATGCCGGAGCTGCCCACCGACCTTTTCGTTGAGATGGTAGAGAAAGTAGTGCGCCTGAACCAGGACTTCATCCCTCCCTACGAGAGTGGCGCTACCCTCTATCTGCGTCCATTGCTCGTCGGTACGTCAGCACAGGTTGGCGTTCACGAGGGCCAGGACTATCTCTTCCTTATCTTCGCAACTCCCGTAGGTCCGTACTTCAAGGGCGGATTCAGCACCAACGCTTACGCCATCACGCGCGAGTTTGACCGCGCAGCACCGTTCGGAACGGGTAAGTACAAGGTGGGTGGCAACTATGCCGCTTCCCTCCGCGCTCACAAGATTGCCAAGGAGAAGGGTTATGCTTCAGAGTTCTACCTCGACGCCAAGGAGAAGAAGTACGTCGATGAGTGTGGCGCTGCCAACTTCTTTGGTATCAAGGAGAACACCTACATCACGCCGAAGTCTTCATCTATCCTCCCCAGCATCACTAACAAGAGCTTGATGCAGATTGCCGAGGATTTGGGCCTGAAGGTGGAGCGTCGCCCCATCCCCGTAGAGGAGCTTGCTACCTTCGAGGAGGCTGGCGCCTGCGGTACCGCCGCTGTCATCTCTCCGATCTCTCGTCTCGACGATATCGACGAGGGCAAGAGCTACAACTTCGGTGAGAAGCCCGGACCCATCTCTACGAAACTCTACGAGACACTTCGCGGTATCCAGTATGGCACCATCGAGGACAAGCACAACTGGACGCGTGTCGTCATTGAATAGAAGATACTAAAAGTATAAGATAAAGATTAAAAACAATCCGATGCCTCTGACTTGTGACAAGCCGGAGGCATCTTTTTTATACGGACCCGAGAACGCATCACATATTATAATAAGGTACAGGAGAAAAACGGATGGGTACAAAAAAAGATGAGTAAAGGAAAAACCTAAACTCACCTGCTAATTGTGTCGACACTTGGATTCGAACCAAGGACCCCCACCATGTCAAGGTGATACTCTAACCAACTGAGCTATGCCGACTCTATATTCTTCTTCAACCTTGTTTGCTTTGCAAACGAAGTTCTCAAAAGCGAGTGCAAAGATACGACTTTATTTTCAAACCTCCAAAACTTTTAGCCACCAATTAACTTATCTTAATATATTAAAGAATAAAAGAGCATGATCGCCGGGCGCAATTTCGTAAAAGAATGGGCTTTTCTTGCGTGTAAGATTTTTAATTACTACCTTTGCGCTCTAATATCAAAATTATGGGAAAAGGAAAACTGGCTAAATTCGCAGAAATGGAGACGTTCAAGAACGTCTTCCAATATCCGTATTCAGTTATCGACGACGTGCCCTTCGAGATGAAAGGACACTGGCGCGAGCAGTACTTCGGCAATGACAACCCCATCGTCCTGGAATTAGGGTGTGGTAAGGGGGAATATGCCGTGGGACTTGCTCGGATGTTTCCCAACATCAACTTCATCGGCGTGGATATCAAGGGGGCGCGGATGTGGACTGGAGCCAAGATGGCCATAGAGGAAGGCTTGACCAATGTGGCATTCCTGCGCACGAACATTGAGATCATTGACCGCTTCTTTGCTCCCAATGAGGTACAGGAGATATGGCTCACATTCAGCGACCCTCAGATGAAAAATGCACGCAAGCGACTTACCTCCACCTACTTCATGGAACGCTATCGCCATTTTCTGACCGATCGTGGCTTGATTCATCTGAAAACCGACTCCAACTTTCTTTTCACCTACACCACCTATATGGTAGAGCGAAACCAACTCCGTGTGTTGCTCCGGACGGAGGACCTGTACCATACGGAAGGCCTTGACGAAGCTACCCGCGAGATACTGGGCATACACACCTACTACGAGAACCAGTGGATTGAGCGTGGACTGAATATCCGATATATGAAGTTTGAGCTCCCACACGAGGGTGAGTTGACGGAACCCGACGTAGAGATACCGCTCGACGAATATCGCTCTTACCACCGAACGAAGCGTTCGTCAAAGGACACGGCAAAATAGTTTATCACAAGGCCACAATCCGTTGTGGCCAGTTTGTCCTGACCGAGGGTGTGCCATCAACCGCTATGAAGCAATCTTGCGCATAGCCAAAAGGCACACCGTCTATTCATTTATATATATCCATACAACGATGAGGTATCACAACAAAAGCGTTTTCACACTCCTATTATTGCTCTTACCGACCCTTGTCCTCATGGGCAAAGAGACTTCCAACAGCCGACAAGCCAGAAAGATATTCGACCACACCTACCAAATGGTCTATGGGCGGCAAGGGAGCACGCTTAGCTATAGCGTCAACATCATCGGTCTGTACAAAGCAGCTGGGACGATATGGATGCAAGGGAAGAAAAGTCGTTCGGAAGAAAAAAGATATAGTATATGGAACGACGGGAAGACCTACTACAAAGTGGACAAAGTCAAGAAGAAGGTGGAGATCTACAGGGCAAACGATCCGGAACGTGACAAATACAGCGGAATGTTCAACTTCGACGCCGACAACTTCGTCTATAGCGTGAAGGCTGCGGGCAACACCTTTGTCGTGTCGCTGGACGCCAAAGAAGGCGTGAAAGGCATCAAGCATATCAAAGCCATCATAGATAAAAAGACGCGCGCCCCACTCAGCCTGCGTCTCAAGTTCGGAATCATCTGGGTAACGGTCAAGATCACCCACTTTAAGAGTGGCGGCATATCGGCCAGCACCTTTGCCTTTCCGAAACACCGTTACCATAACTATAAAGTGATTGACAACCGATGAGAGACGGGGCGCAAGCCTCCACGCTCCACAACATCAAACATCAGAGAATATGAAAGACAACAGAGACGCGCTGGACTACGGCGAAATGCGTGTATCGAAGCTGTTTTACAAACTGTTCTTCCCCACCCTTCTCGGACTGCTGTCCTCCGTACTACTCAACCTTGCCGATGGCATCTTCGTAGGACAAGGGGTGGGCAGCGACGCCTTGGCTGCCATCAACATCGCCGCCCCGATGTTCTTGGTATCTACTGGCATAGCCCTGATGTTTGGTAGCGGAGCAAGTATCGTCGCCGCAGTACACCTGAGCAAGGGCAACCGGAAAGCCGCCAACATCAATGTGACCCAGGCCTTCACGGTGGGACTGCTCCTAATGCTGACGATTGTCGTCATCGTCAATGTCTTTCCTCGACAGACGGCCGCACTCTTTGGTGGAAGCGAGGCGCTCTATCCTTTGGTGCACGACTACTTATTTTGGGTCAGTCCATGCTTCTGCTTCATGATCATCAACATTGTGGGAACGTTCGCTATTCGCCTGGACGGATCACCCAATTTCTCCATGACCATCAACACACTGTCGGCACTGGTCAATATCGTACTCGACTGGCTATTCATCTTCCCTTTGGATATGGGAATCAAGGGAGCAGCTATTGCCACCTCCATCTCGGGAATACCGGGTATGGTACTCGTGGCATGGTATTTCTGGGGACATAGCAACCAACTAAGGCTCTACCGCCCTAAGTTCTCACAAACCGCCCTACACCTCACGGTACGCAACTGCGGGTACATGCTCCGCCTGGGCTTCCCTACATTTATTGCCGAGACCGCCATCTGTTGTATGATCATCACGGGCAACTATATGTTTATCGGACGACTTCACGAGGACGGCGTGGCAGCTTTTAGCGTCGCATGCTACCTCTTTCCGATGATTTTCATGTTTGGCAACGCTATTGCCCAGACAGCCCTGCCTATCGTGAGCTACAACTACGGAAAAGGCAACCAAGACCGAATCCGTCAGACCCTCCATATCTCTGCTGGACTATCTGTCGGTCTGGGACTGGTCATGACGACCGTCGGTATCCTGCTGGCACCACAGATTGTCAACCTCTTCATCGACGGCACCTCACCCGCCAACGCTATCGGCCATGCGGGTTTGCCGCTCTTCCTGACCTCCAGCCTACCGTTCACGGTCAACGTGGTCCTCATCGGCTACCTGCAAAGCCTGGAGCGCTACAAGGCCGCCACATTCTTTATGCTGCTGCGAGGCTTCGTGCTCATCATCCCCAGCTTCATCCTGCTTCCAGAGTTACTTGGCAACACAGGACTTTGGCTCGCCGAGACAGTAGCAGAGACACTGACACTTGTCGTCCTCATCGGATTCCTACTGTGGAACCGGAAATAAAGAGGCATCAGCAAGAGACAAAGGAGTCACAAACAAAGGCCAAACCCATCCTTTGGCGGCGTCAAGTTCATCATTGCCTACAGGCAACAGCTCACTACCGTCAAAAAATGGGCTTGGCCCAGTGTCATTATTATATAATGGATAGTTCTAAAGGACAAGACGTTCTTCAGGAACCACCCCTATTGACACGCGTTTATCAAGTAAGAAAACTCGATCAATAGTCATCACCATCATCGGAGACGCCCTCGCGAGCCATCTTCTCCAGTTCCTCGGGACTAGCCTCGTAGGTAGTGCGGTAACTTTCCTCCGTGAGCTTATCCTCATCGAAATAATCGTCATCGTCGTCGTCACTATCAAAGCCCTTTGTCTCTGGCAACTCCTCATCCTCGTTGTCATCCTCCGGCATATCGTCGCCCCCCTTGTCAAGTAGCGAATCTTCGGGCTCGAAGCGCATTCTAACTCGCTCTACCGCAGGCTTAGCCTTGGCAAAGATAGCCTCGGTCCATCCACCCTTGGGCACTTCCAATACCTCGAAGCCGTCTTCTACCTTTTTCTGATACATACCGCCAGGGCGCTTGAGACGCGAAGTGGGCAGCGTGGTCGTAGAGATATCAAAACCACTTTCGATGATATCCTGGACCGACTGCGGAAGACTCTCCCATCCTCCACCAAAATTGCCAGCCAGCACCTCGATCAATTTGGCAGCGGAAATGTGGCGAATATTCTCATAGGTGAGATCCGTAATACGGACGATGGGCTTCTTCTTGACAGCCAGCTTCACCTGCACATTCTCATCCATGCGGACTGGGGCCACCTTGAACCCACGGTCCTCATACTTCTGAACCACCTCCGGCGTGTCAATGGTCAACTCCTCCACATCGAACGCACTACGAAGCACGCTCAAGTAATGGCTGCGATTGTCCTTTAAGTCAGCATCGCGCGCTGCAATCTGCCAAAGATGGAACACGTCTGCCTCCTGCAAACCCCATGCGCTACTCTTCGTTAAAGTCTTCAAACTCAACTTGTTGCTTGATTTCATTCAGTATTTTCTTATTGTTTTTATCCTTGTTAGTTACCGAAAACCTCTGTTTCGTGCTGCAAAAGTAGCATTAAAAGCCAAAACATCAAACATTTCACGATGAAAAATTTAAATCGCGCGCATTTATTTTGGAGTATGCTCAAGAGTTTGTAACTTTGCAAGTATGGAACCATTAGCAGAGCGAATGCGCCCGCGTACCCTTGATGCATACGTCGGGCAGAAGCACATTGTGGGAAAAGGGGCGGTACTGCGGTCTATGATAGACAGCGGTCGCATCGCCTCTTTCATCCTATGGGGACCTCCTGGCGTCGGCAAGACAACCCTGGCCCAGATCATCGCCAACAAACTGGAAACTCCCTTCTACACGCTTTCCGCTGTGACGAGTGGCGTCAAAGACGTACGCGAAGTCATCGAGAAGGCGCGTCAGAACCGCTTTTTCACGACGGCTTCGCCCATCCTCTTCATCGACGAGATCCACCGTTTCTCCAAATCGCAGCAGGACTCGCTACTTGGAGCTGTAGAGAAAGGTATCGTGACGCTCATAGGAGCGACGACAGAGAATCCCTCCTTCGAAGTGATCCGCCCGCTATTGTCCCGCTGCCAGCTCTATGTGCTCAAGCCGTTGGAGCGCGAAGACCTGGAGGAGCTCCTCCATCGTGCCGTGACAGAGGACGAAGAACTACGGAAACGAACCATCGTGCTGCAGGAGACTGACGCGATGCTGCGCTATAGTGGTGGTGACGCACGCAAACTGCTCAACATCCTGGAACTGGTGGTGGAATCAGAAGGTAGCGACAGCGTCACCATCACCGACGAGATGGTGGCCAATCGGTTGCAACAGAATCCCCTCGCCTACGACAAAGGGGGCGACATGCACTACGATATCATCTCGGCTTTCATCAAGAGTATTCGTGGCAGCGATCCCGACGCTGCCCTCTACTGGCTGGCAAGGATGATAGAAGGTGGCGAAGACCCCAAATTTATCGCACGGAGACTCGTCATCAGTGCATCGGAAGATGTGGGCCTGGCCAACCCCAACGCGCTGTTGCTGGCCAATGCTGCCTTCGATGCTGTTAACAAAATAGGATGGCCCGAGGGAAGAATCCCCCTGGCGGAAGCCACTGTCTATCTGGCTACCTCGCCCAAGAGCAACTCCGCCTACCTCGCCGTCGATGAGGCACTGGCATGCGTACGCAAAACGGGCAACCAACCCGTGCCACTACACCTGCGCAACGCTCCCACCCAGCTCATGAAGTCGCTGGGCTACCACGACGGCTATAAGTATGCACATGACTTCCCCGATCACTTCGTAGAGCAACAGTACTTGCCCGACCAACTGAAGGACTCAAGGTTTTGGCACGCACAACACTCGCCAAGCGAGGAGAAGCAGTATCAATGGATGCTGCGATGCTGGGGGGATCGATTCAAGGAGTGAGAAACGCCTTGAAAGAAAACGAAGCAAAAAACTAAGAACAATAATAAACTAATCACAGAATAGAATAATATGAAAATCGTAGTACTCGACGGCTATGCCGCCAACCCCGGCGACCTCTCATGGGAGGAGCTGAAGCAGCTGGGAGACCTTACCCTCTATGACCGCACGCCGCAGGAACTGGTCGTGGAGCGTTCGCTGGAGGCTGAAGCCGTGCTTGTGAACAAAGTAAGTCTCACCCGCGAGCTCATCATGCAGCTCCCGAAGTTGAAGTACATCGGCGAGCTGGCCACCGGCTACAACAACATCGACCTCGTGGCCGCACGCGAGCGGGGCGTGATCGTGACCAACATTCCAGCCTATAGCACCGTGAGTGTGGCACAGCACGTGATCGCTCTGCTGCTCAACGTGACCAACCACGTCGATGAGTTCGCCCGCAAGAACCGAAACGGTCGCTGGAGCGCAAGCCCCGACTTCTGCTATTGGGACGAACCATTGTGTGAACTGTCGGGCAAGACGATGGGTATCGTCGGTCTGGGACATATTGGACAAAGCGTGGCACGCCTGGCCATCTGCCTCGGCATGAAAGTCATCGCCGTATCGAGCAAGCCAGCCGACAAACTTCCCGAAGGCATCGGCAAAGTAACAATGGAGCAACTGCTCAGCCAGTCTGACGTGATCAGCCTCCACTGCCCGCTGGTCAAGGACGGTCCCAAGGCCACCTACCACCTCATCAATGCAGAGACACTCCGCATGATGAAGTCAGAAGCCATTCTGATCAACACAGGCCGCGGCCCGCTAGTGGACGAGCCTGCTGTGGCTGAAGCCCTCCACAATAACCAGCTGGCTGCCTATTGCGCCGACGTGACGGCAGAAGAGCCGCCCCATATCTCCAATCCGCTGCTGCGCGAACCGCACGCCTACCTCACACCGCATGTGGCATGGGCTACCGTCGAGGCGCGTCAAAGACTGATGGACATCTGTGTGGCCAACGTCAAAGCACTCATTGAAGGGAACCCCATCAATGTCGTTAACTAGCATCTCCACTTCCGACCCAGCATTTGTCCATGCCGTACAACAGGTATTGGAGGTGCTGGGCACATTGGCTTTCGCCGTTTCGGGCATTCGTCACGCTGCTGCCAAGCATCTCGACTGGTTCGGAGGATATGTCTGCGGATTTGCCGTGGCGGTAGGAGGAGGTACGCTCCGCGACGTAATGCTGGGTACGACACCCTTCTGGATGACCTCTCCCATCTACGTGATTTGTACCTTTGCAGCACTGGGGTTCGTGGTTTGCTTCGGCAGGCATATACGCTGGATCGACAACGCCTGGTTTGTCTTCGACACCTTGGGCCTGGCGCTCTTCGTGATCGCTGGTATCCAGAAGACCGTAGCCTTCGAACACCCCTACTGGGTCGCCATCATCATGGGTAGCATGACGGGGGCGGCAGGAGGCGTGATACGCGACGTGCTGCTCAACAACGTGCCCGTCATCTTTCACAAAGAGATCTATGCCACAGCATGTGTGGCAGGCGGATTTCTCTACTGGGTGCTCATCCGACTGGATGCAGGCATTCCCATCACGACGACAGCCACCTTTTTCTTTGTATGCGCCATACGCCTGTTGGCAGTACGCTATCATATTAGCCTGCCATCGCTAAAGCAAAAGGAGTAAGAATAGTACTAAAAACAGGACGACAATCACACCCTACACCTCATGTAGGCCAAGGGCGTCGTTCTTTTTTTAGCCTCATCATGAAATAGGCATCTGCTTTTCACGAAAAAAACGGCAACTCACCAGTTTTTTCTTCCCCTAATGGGCGGAGTTTCAAAGAAAAAATCGTAACTTTGTGCCCATCCGAAAAAAGACAGAAAAGAAGCCATTACAACGAAAGGCATAGTTAAAAACTAAAAGACACTACCATCTTATGACAAAGAACGAGAAGAAATGGGCGGAGAACTACGAGTTGTTGAAGGAGTACATCGCTGAGCATCGACAGCTGCCAGACAAGAAGAAAGTCGAACATCGTTCGCTACTCAACTGGTGGAAGTACAACCGCAAGCTGATCAGACAGGGCAAACTGGACGAGATGCGAACGGAGCTGCTGATGGAATTGGGCAATTCGAGAATCAACCACCGCTAAAATGACGGTCATGCCGTAAATGCGTTTAGTATCAGACTACTGACCTCTCGCTACGCTACAAGTATGGAGGTCCAAACCGATCCTACAGGTTGAGGGTGCGCCAAGATTCTTGGTCGCACCCTCAACTATTTTCATCTAAACTATGGTAGCTAATATCTCAAGTACACACCTCAATAGTTATAACAACAGATCATTCAAATTCATAGCTGAAAATGGGAAAACATGTTATTGCTCACCCGTCTTCAGATCCTCTATCTGTCGAAGAACTCCGTTGAGGCGTCTGCGTGAGTGCATCAGGAAGTAGATGCCGCAAGCAAGACCGGTCAAACCGCCAACTACGCCTCCCCATAGCATGCCGTTGGCCATGTTTTCCTCCATACCTTGCCCACAATAGTAGAAGAAGCCAATGACCCAGACGATGAGAAACGGGATGGAGAACTTGAGCCAATTATTACCCAACCGCTTGTACTCGACAATGTGGCCAGCCACCTTGAGCAAATCGCCCGCCAGTAAGTCCTCGCCCGTCAGGCGGCGCACAGACCATATCGAGAAGACAACAGCCAACAGCAGATACGCTATTGTCACCCAAACGAACCACAAGGGCAGTCCCCACAACGGTTGCATGAAGTAGAAAAGCGGCAAGGTGAACAAAGAGGGCAACAAGGTCTGAAGCGTCACCCTGCGTTCCTTGTCCAGTTCGCTTTTCATCGCACGGCGCATCAATCGTTCGTTCACTATCTTCTGTTCACTGAGAAGCGATCGCAACTCACTCATATCCTGGCGCATCTGCTCCATTTCGTCGTTATAAACTTGATTCTTATCCATCATGATATTCCTTTCTTTTAACGTTAATGTCTCTACGAAAAGCCTTCCGCCTGTCTTACGCTACTGTTTCCCAGCTGCAATCCATGGAGGAAATCTGCATGCGCAGACATTTGTCAGTCTTTCGAAAGACGGTTGGTCTATTCCTTCATTTTCTTCATCTGCTCCCGGATGCGCACTAAACGAACGGATACGTTTTTGGCGGTGATGCCGAGGATCTGGCCTATCTCGTCGTAGCTGAGGTCTTCAAGCCACAACAGCACAATGGCTCTGTCGAACGGTTGCAGACGCGCGATACGCCTATGAAGTTGGTCCACTCGCTGCGCTCGCTCCTCCTGCGGGTCGAAGAAGTTGACGTCCATTGTCAGCGGCACGGTCTTGCGACGACGCTTGTTGCGATCGAGCGAAATACAGGTGTTGAGCGCCACGCGGTATATCCAACCACGCAAGGCTTCGTCGCCCCCCTGATACTTCGGCAGTCCACGCCAGACGTTGATTAGGGTCTCCTGAAATAGGTCCGCCACCTCGTCCTCGTCTTTGGAGAACATGTAGCACACGGTATATATCGTGTCCTTATGAGAGCGCACAAGGCGTTCAAAGTTTTCTTTCTGCTTATCCATTGTGTCTGTTTAAAAAACGCTTACACTATATAAACGCACAAAATGGTAAAAAACTACAGAACATCGAGAAAAAAACAGATGGGTGGATTGAAAAAGGAAATGATGAGACCCATGCGGAGTTTCACTTTGCATAGATGAACGCTAAAGGCGTATTCCTCAAGCTATCTCTCGCTTCACCAAACAAATACCTCTCATTTCATATAAGGGAAAAAGGCAAACGCGTAGGTCGCAGGGCAAACGACCCGAACGACCTACGCGCTTGTTGAATGACGATGATTGGACGCCGTCTTATCCGAAGAAGACGTAAGCAATGGCGATGGCAGCAATCACACCTGCCAAATCAGCCAACAAGCCGCAACTGACGGCATGGCGCGTATTCTTGACGCTGATACTTCCGAAATAGACCGCCAACACATAGAACGTCGTGTCGGTCGATCCCTGGAAGATACAACTCAGTCGACCGATAAAGGAGTCGGCACCATAGTTGTCCATGGCCTCCAGCATCAAGCCTCGCGCGCCACTTCCGCTAAGCGGCTTCATGAAGGCTGTGGGGAGCGCACCGACAAATTGGTCGTCCAGACCGCAGGCTCTGACACACCAGGCAATGCCCTCCACCAGCATATCCATCGCTCCAGAGGCACGAAACACGGCCACGGCCACAAGGATCGCCACCAGATAGGGGATGATGCGAACTGCAGTATGAAATCCGTCCTTGGCGCCCTCGATGAAAGCATCATAGACATTGATCTTTTTGAATGCTCCCATGGCTATGAAGGTGACGATTATACCAAGCAAGATCACGTTGGCCGTCACATTCGTCACGAGCGCCATCGTATCCTTGTCCATCTGCCCAAAACCCCAGACGATGACTCCCACAGAAGCGATGAGTCCACCTAAAGTCAGGAGAAGCAAAGGCTGAAAAAGATTGATCTTCTGCCAAAGAGCGGTAATGATGATACCGGCAAGTGTTGCTACTGTCGTGGCGATGAGGATAGGAATGAAAACGTCGGTCGGCATGGCTGCCCCCTTGGCCGCACGGAAGGCCAGAATCGTAGTAGGGATGATGGTCAGACCACTCGTATTGAGCACGAGAAACATGATCATCGGGTTGGTGGCCGTGTCTTTCCGCGTGTTCAGTTCCTGCATCTGCTGCATGGCTTTCAGTCCTGTGGGGGTAGCAGCATTGTCAAGGCCCAGCATATTGGACGCGATGTTCATGAAGATAGAGCCCATGACAGGATGGTTCTTCGGAATATCAGGGAAGAGTTTGGTGAAGACAGGACTGAGAACACGCGCCAGCACATTGACCGCTCCGGCTCGCTCGCCTATCTTCATGATGCCAAGCCACAAGGCCAATACGCCCGTGAGGCCCAAAGAGGTCTCAAAAGCGGTCTTGGAAGAGTCGAAGGTGGCCTGTACCATGTTGGTGAATACCTCCGTGTTGCCCATGAAGCACAATTCCACCAGCCCAAAGAGGAAGGCTATGACGAAAAAGGCTATCCAAATGTAATTTAATACCATAGTCGTTTTGTCCTTTAAGATTTGAATTTTAAGATTTGTATTTTAAGTTGCATTTTAATCACTGCAAAAGTAGAAAAAAAAATAATACGACGGGCAAAATCTGGCGTTTTTTTTGGTCTTCTCCTATATTTTTTATGGCAATGGCCCCAAGACTATGATTTGAAGGCAAGTAGAAGCGCTGGAAAGGACAAAAAATCCCGGCGACTTGTCTCAAGCCACCGGAAAAGTCTATGAAACCTGAACCATCGGGATGGTTCAGCAAGTATTCACTTCCAAATAATCTAACAACACTTTGTCAATCAACTAACTCTTATGTGGAAAACCAATCCATTTTGTTCACTAATGCTATATTATTATCTTTGTTACACTTCTATAAAGGCAAGCAACGTGCCATGACCACAAACATGACAATTTGTCCAATACTATATGACACCTTGTCTATTGCAAGACAAGTCAGGACACCATGGAGAGGAGAAAAAACATCCGGACTATTGTCTTAGGCGATTCTTCGCCCCAGACAACAGTCCGGATGAATGGTATAATCAGCCTCATCCAGCCTTTCTCCTTATATATTATAGAGGGACAAGCCTACTTATATACAAGGCTCGACATTACTTATGTATCAAGCTGGCCTTAACTTACGTACAAGCCTTGACCTAACTTAGGTACACAAGACAACCTATCCCAAGGAGCTTAGGCACGGGAGGAAGGGAGAGAGACTACAGTCTTCTCAGTTTAACCGTGAAGTGGCGCATCAGCGGAGCCTCCCATTCGATGGCAACACCACGGGTCACCTGCTCGCGGCGGTCATAGACATTCTTGAGCGCAGCGGCGATGACATCCATGTGGTTGTCGGTATAGACGCGTCGAGGGATGGCAAGACGCAACAGGTCGAGGCCTCCGAAACGGTTTTCATGCGTCACGGGGTCGCGGTCGGCCAGCATATAGCCAATCTCGCAGCCACGGATGCCAGCCTCCAAGTAGAGCTCACAGGTCAGGGTCTGTGCCGGGAACTCCTCCTTGGGCACGTGCGTGAGCACCTTGTCTGCATCGATGAAAACACCATGACCACCCACGGGGCGCTGGTAGGGGATGCCATACTCGTCAAGTTTCTTGGCCAGATACTGCACCTGGTGGATGCGGGTCTCCAGCATGTCAAACTCCGTATTCTCGTCAAGACCAACGGCTACGGCATTGAGGTCGCGACCGTTGAGACCACCATAGGTCAGGTAGCCCTCATAAGGAATGCAGAAGCTCTTTGCTCCCTCGTACCAGTCCTCTTTTCTCGTAGCGATAAATCCACCCATATTGACGATGGCGTCCTTCTTGCAGGACATGGTGGCAGCATCGGCGTCGGCATACATCTCCAGGACAATCTCCTTGATAGTCTTGTCGGCGTAGCCCGGCTCACGGGTCTTGATGAAATAGGCGTTCTCGGCAAAACGGGCTGAGTCCATGACGACAGGCACGCCATAACGATGGCAGAGGGCGCAGGTAGCCTTGATATTCTCCATGCTCACGGGCTGACCACCGACGGTATTGTTGGTGACGGTCAAGACCATGAAAGGCACGTTGCCCGGATTCTCCTTCAGCACCTTCTCCAGTTTCTCCAGAGAGACGTTACCCTTGAAGGGAACTTCGAGCTGGGCATCCTTGGCATCGTCGGTCGTCACGTCGATAGCAAAAGCCTTGCGGGCCTCGATATGACCCTTGGTCGTGTCGAAGTGGGCGTTGCCCGGAATGACGTTGCCTTCCTTGACAAGGAAAGAGAAGAGCACGTTCTCGGCTGCACGTCCCTGGTGGGTCGGGATGACATAGTGGAGGCCGAGAATCCTGCGGACCGTCTCCTCAAACTTATAGAAACTCGTCGCACCTGCGTAGCTCTCGTCGCCCAGCATCATAGCGGACCACTGGCGGTCGCTCATCGATCCCGTACCACTATCGGTAAGGCAGTCGATATAGACCTGCTCGGCCCTCAGCTGGAACACATTATAATTGGCGGCCTTCAGCCACTCCTCACGCTCTGCGCGCGTACTCTTACGGATGGGTTCAACCATCTTGATCTTCCATGATTCTGCGAAAGGTATTTCCATTATGCTTATGGATTTAGGTTATAAAAATGACATATCAAATGTCTGTTAACGATGCAAATGTACAAAAAAGAATCGAGAATAGGCGCAAAGGGAGAGAAAATTTTGAGAAACATTTGCATTTTATTATCTTTTACCACACTTACCAACTCTTGTGGCAAATACCCGGCGAGTCCACACGAGCGGAAGAATGACTTCCCTGGGCTTTCCTCCCCTCTGTTTCCGTCCCTCTTCTCCTATAATAAATGGTTAAAAACGACAAAACATAGTGCTGTTAGGCATTTATTCCGTAATTTTGCACCTTCAAAGCTCATGAGAAAGAATACGGTTATCATCCTCTTGATGGCGGCAGTCGCATTGGCGGCAGCCCAATGGGTCATGCCTCTTACCTTGGGGGCGAGTTATTCGCTCTCCGCAGGATCAGGCCAGGACACTACCCTCCACAACGCGCTACCCGTGGAGGGTATAGCCGATGGACAGTCAGGAGCCAACGCCGCAACCGACTTCCTCACCCTTCCTACAGACACGCTGGTCCTGGACAGTCTCGAAAGAGCCATCCGGGCCTTCAACCAGCATATCGACGATTCGCTCCGTGCCGACAGCATCATGAAGGCCAGTCGCAAGGGCATTGACGCCCCCGTGAAGTTCTCCGCCGAAGACTCCATTGTCTATGACGCCATAGGCGGTTCCGCACGCCTCTTCGGTGATTCGAAGGTCGATTATCAGAACATGAAGCTCACCTCCGACAAGGTCTATATGCACCTCGACAGTTCCTTGGTGCGCGCCACGGGCACCAAGGACAGCACGGCGGAGAACGGCATTAAGGGCAGCCCCGTCTTCTCTCTGGGCAACACGGAGTATGAGAGCGACACGATGGCCTACAACTTCAAGACGCAGAAGGGTCTCATTCGTGGCGTCTATACCGCTCAGGATGACGGCTTTATGCGAGGCGAGATCGGCAAGCGCGACTCCACGGGCACCGTCTATCTCAAGCACGGACGCTACACGACGTGCGACGATCCACACCCCGACTTCTACATCGCCCTCTCTCGTGCCAAGGTACGTCCGGGCAAGGACGTGGTCTTCGGTCCCGCCTATTTGGTCGTGGCCGACGTGCCCCTGCCCCTCGCCATCCCCTACGGCTTCTTCCCGTTCTCCAAGAAATACAGTTCGGGCTTCATCATGCCCTCCTATGGCGAGGAGAATGACCGCGGCTTCTATCTCCGCGACGGAGGCTACTACTTCGCCATCAGCGACAAGTGGGACCTGAAGTTGCTCGGCGAGATCTACACGGAGGGCAGCTGGGGCCTGAGCGCGGCCAGCAACTACCGCAGGAGATACCGTCACAACGGATCGTTCTACTTCAGTTATCAGAACACGAAGACAGGCGACAAGGGAATGCCCGACTACACCAAGCAGGAGAGCTTCAAGATCCAATGGAACCATCGCCAGGACCCGAAGGCCAGTCCCTTCAGCCAACTCTCGGCGAGCGTCAACTTCGCCACATCGAGTTATGAGCGCAACAACCTCAACTCGATGTACAACCCGCAGACGCTGACCCAGTCGACACGCACCTCTTCCGTCAGCTACAGCACGGGCTTCTCCTCCATCGGCATGTCGCTCAGCACCACGGCCAACCTCTCGCAGAACATGCGCGACAGGGTCATCTCGCTCACCCTGCCAGACCTCAATGTGAGCATCGCCCGATTCTACCCCTTCCGCCGCAAGAACAGAGCTGGCAAGGAACGCTGGTACGAGAAGATCTCCGTCAGCTACACGGGCCAGATGAGCAACAGCATCACCACGAAGGAGGACCAGCTGCTCCACTCCAACCTCATCGACGACTGGCGCAACGGACTGCAGCACACCATTCCCGTGCAGGCCAACTTCACGCTCTTCGACGTCATCAACATCACACCCTCGCTGAGCTTCACCGACCGCATGTACACCAAGAAGATCAACCGGTCCTGGGACGACGCGGCCTCTAAGGAGCGCACCGACACCATCCACGGCTTCTACAACGTCTATAACTGGAGCCTGTCGCTGGCAGCCAGTTCGAAGATATATGGATTCTGGACACCGAGCAAGAAGATCTTCGGCGACAAGATCCAGGCCATCCGCCATGTCATCACGCCGCAGGTGACGCTCTCCTATGCACCTAACTTTGGCGCGCGCCGCTACGGCTACTACGATAGTTACCAATACACCGACGCCAACGGCGAGGTGCGCCTCGTGGAGTACTCCCCCTACCAGAACGAACTCTACAGCGTCCCTGGACGCAACAAGACGGAGATGATCGCCTGGGACGTGAGCAACAACATCGAGATGAAGGTCAAGAGCGACAAAGACTCCACAGGCTACCGCAAGATCAGCATCATCGACGAGCTGGGCTTCAACATGAGCTACAATGCGGCCACCGACTACCATCGCTGGAGCGATCTGGGCATGAGGCTGCGCCTGAAGTGGTGGAAGAACTACACCTTCTCCGTCAACGCCCAGTTTGCCACCTACGCCTACGAGCTGGACGAACACGGCAAACCCTACGTCGGCAACCATACCGAGTGGGGCTACGGCCGTCTGCCCCGCTTCCAAGGTATGAGCCAGAACTTCTCGTTCACGATCAATCCCGAGAAACTCAAGAAGTGGTTCGGAGGCGGCAGCAGCAAAGACAGTAAGGAGGAAGACAAAGACGACGAGGGACTGGACACCGACATCGAGTCGAACGTCGATGACGACATGGAGCGCGGCAAGCACGGCGCAAAGAAGCGCGGAAGTGGCGTGGCCGAAACCGACGCCGACGGCTACATGCGCTTCAACATGCCTTGGTCGCTCACTATCGGCTATGGCATCACCATGCGCGAGAACACAGAAGGCAAGTTCAACTACAACCGGATGCGCTACCCCTACAAGTTCTCGCAGACGCTCAACCTCAGCGGAAACATCCGCATCTCCGACGGGTGGAACATCAACTTCTCGTCGGGCTACGACTTCGACAATCACAAGATGAGCATGACCACGGCAAGCCTCTCGCGCGACCTCCATTGCTTCAACATGAGCGCCTCGGTCGTCCTCTCGCCCTACACGTCATACAACTTCACGTTCCGTTGCAACGCAGCCACGCTGACCGACGCACTCAAGTATGACAAACGCTCGGGCGTAAGCAACGCCATCCAGTGGTACTAAGCTACCGAAAGCCCTGCCCCTCTCTGCCGCATCCCGAACGGTTCCCGAAGGCATCCCGAAGGTAAACAGGGGGAAAGCAGGGGAAAGGCAGAGGGCAACGACAAGCAAAGCCAAAACTGCGGGAAAAGTTTCTCAGAAAGAAAAAAAGTAGCTATCTTTGCAACAAATTAGAAAAATAAGAGTTATTATCTATAAAGAAAAAATAACAACTACGTGATGACAACGGATTTTGTTCGCGGTAATCTTAAGAAAGTTTTGCTTCTCCTGATGCTGACATTCTGTGCGGCAGGAGTTTATGCGCAGTCGAGTATGTCCGACTCGCAAGTGATGGAATATATTGCCAAGGAATATCAGAAAGGCACTTCCCAGGCACAGATTGTCACCAAACTCATGCAAAACGGTGTGCAAATATCACAGATACGGCGCGTCCGCGACCAGTATCAGCGCATGAAGAAGAACACCAGCATGGGTGCTGCAGACGGCGTGGAGCAAGGCGACGACCGCAGCCGTACGAACAACGGCCAGGTCACGCCGGGCAAGGAGAAACTCTCGCGCCAGCAGGTGGCTGAGCAGACGATGCAGGACTACAACCAGGCGCAGATGGAATCGAACCAGTATTCCACCCAGCGACTGAAGGACCTGCGCGACCAGAAGACCGCCAACAAGAAATATGACGAGACCGATCCCGAGTTTATCCTGATGCAACAGGAACTCAACGGCATCCTGCCGGGCGACACGGCCCAGATGTACGAGGAGCTGGTCGAGGCCCTGAAACGCAAGAAGAAGCAGGTCTTCGGCCGCGACATCTTCAGCAACGAGAACCTCTCTTTCGAGCCCAATGTCAACATGGCCCTGCCCAAGAACTACCGCCTCGGCCCTGGCGACAACGTCTTCATCGACATCTATGGCGCCTCACAGAAGTCCATCCAGGCCACCGTGGCCCCGGACGGTGTCCTCACCATCGAGGGCTTCGGCCCCGTTCAGGTGAGCGGCCTGACCGTGGCCCAGGCCAACGCCCGCGTCAAGCAGCAGTTGGGCCGCCGCTACAGCAGTTCGAGCATCCGCCTCTCAGTGGGTCAGACCCACACCATCTTGGTCAATGTGATGGGTGAGGTCAACACGCCGGGCACCTATACTGTCTCTTCCTTTGCCACCGTATTCAACGCCCTCTACCTGGCTGGTGGCATCAGCGACCTGGGTACGCTCCGCAACATCAAGGTCTATCGCAACAACAAGCTTATCTCCGTCATCGATGTCTATGACTACATCCTCAACGGTCAGCAGCGTGGCAACGTCCACCTGGCCGACAACGATGTGATCGTGGTCGGAGCCTACGACTGCCTTGTCAACATCACGGGCAAGGTGAAGCGTCCGATGTACTACGAGATGAAACGCAACGAGAGCCTCGCCTCCCTCATCCGCTACGCAGGCGGTTTCTCTGGCGACGCCTATACGAAGTCCGTGCGCGTCTTCCGCAAGACGGGACGCGAATGGTCCATCTACAACGTCAACGAGTTTGACACCTCCAGCTTCGGCATGTCGGATGCCGACTCCGTGGATGTCGATTCCGTCATCGCCCGCTACGACAATATGGTGGAGGTGCGAGGCGCCGTGTTCCGCCCCGGTCAGTACGAGGTGGGCGGCGACATCAATACCGTTAAGTCGTTGCTGCAGGCTGCCGAAGGCGTGACCGAGGAGGCATTTACCGCCCGAGCCGTCATGCACCGTCTCAAGGCCGACCGCACCCTGGAAGTCGTCTCTGTCGATGTGGAGGGCATTCTGACGGGTCGTGCAGCCGACATCCCGCTGCAGAATGGCGACATTCTCTTCATACCAACACGTACGGACATGCAAGAGGAACGGACGCTGACCATAGACGGAGAGGTGCAATATCCCGGTATATATCAATATGCAGACAACGAGACGCTGGAGGACTTCATCCTTCAGGCAGGCGGACTGACAATAAAGGCCTCGACCGTACGTGTGGACGTGAGCCGCAGAATCATCAATCCCCGCGCCCTGGAGACGGACTCCATCCTCGCCCAGACCTACACCTTCGCCCTGAAGGATGGCTTTGTCATCGACGGCGAACCGGGCTTCGTGCTCCAGCCATTCGACCAGGTGTTCGTACACCGCAGCCCTGGCTACAACGAGCAGCAGAACGTGGAGGTGAGCGGTCAGGTACTGTTTGCCGGGACCTATACGCTCAAGACACGCAACGCCCGCCTCTCCGACATCATGCGCCGTTGTGGTGGCCCGACCAATATGGCCTACGTCGCGGGTGCACACCTGGAGAGAAAGACCAACGAGACGGAGCGCATCCGTATGCAGGAGATTCAGCGCATGGCGCGTGAGCAGCAGCAGAAGAACCTCCTGGAGATAGCCACCAGAAGTTCCAACGCAGCTGGTGCCACTACCGTGATGAAGCAAGCCAACGACGTGGAGATGCAACGCTACACCATCCCCGACTACTACCACGTGGGTATCCGTCTGGACGAAGCCATGCGCAATCCTGGTGGCAACGCTGACATCATCCTCCGCGACGGCGACCGCCTGGTCATCCCCGAGTACAACGGTACGGTGAAAATCAACGGTGCCGTGCTCCACTCCAACACCGTGGGCTACGTAGCTGGCAAGAAGGTCTCCTACTACATCGATCAGGCAGGTGGCTTTGCGAGCGACGCGAAAAAGCGCCAGACCTATATTCTTTATATGAATGGTAGTGTGGCCCGTGTGGGCCATGACGCCAAGGTGGAGCCAGGATGTGAGATCTTCGTTCCGACCAAGGCCCAGAGCAAGATGTCGCTGGCTGAGACGCTGAGCATTGGCTCAAGCGCGGCATCCATCGCCGCCGTGATCGCCACCATCGCCAACCTCTTGAAGTAAACGATAGCAAGGAGCGAGCCGCACACGTCAGATCCATCAACAAGGACACTTTGAAAAATCATGAACAGATTCGATATCAAGCGTAAATGGGAAGAGTTTCAGAAGAAGCGGGAGCAGAAGAAGGCAGCCGCCTCTTCTGAAAGCGAATCCAAAGACACGATAGAGGAATCCACCTTGGAGACCTCTACGGAGGAGCAAGTGGACACACAGGCTGAAAGCCCATCCACTCCTTCCGCCCCCACCATGACCAAGGACACCACAACGACCGACGAGGACGACACCATCGACCTGAGGGAGATAGGCCGCCGCCTGTGGAAGAAGAAATGGTGGTTTGTGGCCCTGCTGCCCGTAGCGGCGGTAGTCTCTGCCATCATCATCGTGGACGTGCCCCGCACCTACACAACCAGCACGACCATGGCGCCAGAGATAGAGAACCCTGTCAGCTCGGGTGGTGCTCTCAGTTCCATCGCTGCCTCCTTTGGCTTCGACATGTCAGCCGTCCAGAGTACGGACGCCATCTCTCCGACCCTCTACCCAGACTTGATGGAGGACAACGGTTTCGTGGCAAGCCTCTTCAACATCCGCGTCGTGACGGCGGACAAGTCGGTCGATACGACCTACTACGCCTACATGCGCTACCATCAGGACCAGTCTTGGCTCTCGCAGCAGGGCGACACGATCATGAAGAAGATCGAGAAGATGTTTCCCAAGTCCAACAATGAATTCAAGGGCAACACCTCCAAAAGTCAGTTCAACCCCTACTTCCTCTCCAAAAAAGACGACGGCATCGTCAACAAGATGCGCGACGACATAGGCATCAGCGTGGACAAGAAAACGGGCGTCATCTCTATCACCGCCACGGCACAGGACCCGCTGGTCTGCCAGACGCTTGCCGACTCCGTGCGCGAGCGCCTGCAGAACTTCATCATCAAGTATCGTACCAACAAGGCACGCCGCGACGTGGAGTACTACGAGAAACTCGCCAACGACGCCCGCGCGGAATATGAGAAGACGCGCCGCCTCTATGCCAAGACGGCAGACGAGAATCTCGATGTGATCCTGGAGAGCGAGAAGTCGAAAATCGAGGATCTGGAGAACACGATGCAGATGCAATACAACACCTACACGGCAATGAACACGCAGCTGGAAGCAGCACGTGCGAAACTGCGCCAGTACACGCCCGTCTTCACCATGGTCAAGGGTGCCGACGTGCCTATCAAGGCCACGAGCCCGAAGCGCATGATCTTTGTTGCCTTCTGTGTGTTCCTGACCTTCTTCATTATTGCATTCTTCAGCGTCAAGGACCTGCTCTTCAAAAGCAAGCGATAAAGGACGAAGACCGTAAGCGCATCAATGGAAGCCAACAAGCGAATCATCCTCAACACATCCGTACAATATATCAAGGCAATAGTGACAACGATCTTGTCACTATTTTCCATGCGTATTGTACTGGAGGCTATCGGTGTCTCCGACTACGGTATCTTCTCCGTCGTCGGAGGCGTCATCGCCATGCTTGGCTTCATCACCAACGCCTTGGTCATCACGACCCAGCGCTATGTCTCCTACTATTATGGTCGCCACCGCACCAGCCAGGTGAAGCGCTTCTTCACCAACAGCTTGTTCCTCCACATCATCCTCGGTCTTCTCATTGGCTTGGCCCTCCTTGCCATCAAAGGACTGTTGATGAACGATTTTCTCAAGATCGACCCCGACCGCCTCGATGCGGCGAAGTCTGTCTATGACATCACGGTGGCGATACTCCTTGTCACCGTCGTCACCGCTCCTTTCAAAGCACTCTTCATAGCCAAAGAGAATATCGTCTTCATCTCTCTGATCGAGATGGTCGATGCGATCCTAAAGTTGGCCTTAGCCTACCTACTGCTTTACATCCAGGCCGACAAGCTGCTGCTCTACGTCTTCATCCTCGCGGGCATCCAACTCCTCAACCTGCTGGCATTTGCTCTCTATGCCAACTGGCAGTTTCCGGAGTGTTCGCTCCTGATTCGCAAACGGGATATTAGCCGGATATACATCGGTCAACTGCTGGGCTTCGCAGGCTGGACCACCTACGGCATGGGAGCTGTAGCGGCTCGCAACCAAGGCATGGCCATCATTCTCAACATCTGTTTCAGTACAACGGTCAATGCAGCCTATGGTATCGCCAACCAGGTATTTGGAGCCATTTCCTTCTTGTCCACCTCGATCCTCAACGCGATGAATCCACAGATCATGAAAGCGGAAGGCAACAAGGATCGCAAAAAGGTATTTGCCCTGGCGGAGAAAGAGAGCAAATACTCCACCATGCTGCTCATCATCATCCTCGTGCCGCTGATGTTTGAGATGCCTTCCATTCTCAATGTGTGGCTCACAAAGGTGCCAGATTACTGCGCCTTGTTCTGCAACGCCATCCTGCTGAGTTTCATCTGCGACCAACTGACAGCGGGCCTCAACACCATCAACCAGGCCATCGGCAAGATAAGAACCTATACGCTACTGATGTACACGCCGAAACTGGTCTACCTTCCCATCAGCTACATCCTTTTCCAAAACGGAGGTACAATAGCTGAGGCGATGGGCGTGTTCGTCGCTATCGAACTGCTGGTGGCCTTGGCGCGTATTCCATACATACATTGGAAAACCCAGATGAGCATGAAGGATTTCTTCCTCCATGTGATAGTCCCACTACTGCCCCTGGCCCTTTTGGCCTGTGCCACGAGCGGCGGCTGCCAATTGCTATTCCATTTCAAGTACCGCTTCCTGCTGACGGGAGTACTCTCCGTTTCCGTCTCCTTCTTGGTAAGCTGGTTCACGGTCCTGGATCGCAACGAGCGCGGATATTTCAAAGAGCAAATCCTCAAACGAATCATTGGTAAGTGCGCAGTATGAGATTTAAGAAACTTGACATTCAAACCATCAAGAAAGAGAAATTAGTCCAAATATGCTTCTACGCAGGCATACTTCTGGCTTTCTTTGGCTCCCTGCACCCTTGGTTCTTGTGGCCTTTGGGCACACTGTACCCCTTGCCCTCGGGCTTGCTCATCGGTACGGCAATGCTGATATCGAAAACCACCAAGGACAACTGGTTCACCAACGACCATTTTCTGGCTCCCGTCATGGGCTATGTAGCCATTTCCACCTATATGCTCGTCATCAACGAGACCAATATCAACGGCTACATCGTGAACGTCTTCCACACGGCCATTTTCTACTCTATCTTCCGCCTCAAAACGGAGAGAATGGAAGCTTTTATGACCTTCCTGTGCAAGGTTATGGGCGGTCTTCTTCTGGTTTCGATCCCCGCATTCTTCCTATACCTTGTTGGTTTCCCCTTTGTAGGTGTCGACGCTGTCTATGGAGACGATCTCTATTCATATACGAACTATTTCCTCTTTATGATTGACGATCGTACACTGTGGGCGTTTTTCCCTCGCTTTAGTTCGGTGTTCCTTGAACCAGGCCACCTTGGAACAGCTGCAACCTTGTTGCTTTCCACGCAATTTGGTAAGTGGAAAAAATGGTATAATATAGTCCTCCTCGTAGCCCTGCTGCTCACGTTCTCCCTTGCAGCCTACGTCATCTACGTGGTAGTCATCTTCCTGAAGTTATGGGTTCAGCGCAAACAGTTTATCGGCAAACTGATCATGATGGTTGCTTTTATCAGCACCATCGTCGTGGGTTCTTTCTTTTATAATAATGGAGAGAATCTACTCCACGACCTCATCCTGATCCGCCTGGAGGTGGAGGACGGCGAGATGGCAGGCAACAATCGCGTGACGGAGGACTTCGACACCGACTTCGAGAAACTCTGTGAGTCATCTGCCGTCATCTTTGGCAAAAAGCGCGAGAATCCTGAGTTTGGTAACTCCGGCTACAAGGTCTTCATTTATGAAAACGGAATCGTCGGTACAGTGTTGATGCTCATATTCTATATCGCCTCACTTGGCAAAATCAGAGACCGCAGAGCAACGGCGAGTGCGTTTATCCTTGCACTCTTGGGCTTCATCGTACGCGGCTATCCGCTATGGTACAGCAACTACCTTACATATTACGACCTTGCCCATGAGGCACCACCCCTCCCTGATGACGCAGGGAAAAAGAAGAAAGAAAAGGAAAAATAGCTATGAACATCCTCTATATCCTCCACTCCACCTACCCCTTAGGCGGGGCATCCAAGTCTTTCCTGACACTTATCAAAGGAGTGCAGGAGCAGGGCCACACACCAATAGTAGTCGCTCCCGACAAAGAGGGCGTAGCAATTACGCTCCGGCAGATGGGTGTAGAGGTAATAACCATTCCCTTCCGCACCAATACCTACCCCGACTTGCGCAACGCCAAGGAAGCTATCCTGTTTCTTCCACGTCTCGTCGCACGGAGAATCCTCATACATAAGGCTGTCAACACCGTCTATAATCTGGTCAAATCGAAGAAGATAGCGATGATTCATAGCAACGTGAGTGTCGTGGACGTAGGCGAACGAGTAGCTAATCGGTTGGGAATACCCCATATCTACCATATACGCGAGTACGCCGATGTAGATTTCGGTCTACATTACTTCCCCTCCTCCAAAACATTCCACAAGCAACTGGCTGCGAACTACACCATTTGCATCACGAAAGCCATCCAGCGACACCACCACCTAGAGGGTAATCCGAGGTCTGTTGTCGTCTATAACGGAATCGTCATGGAAAAGGAGCAAGATGTCAAACAACTTCCCCCAACTCCCTATCTGCTCTACGCGGGCCGCATCGAAGAGACGAAAGGTCTCATGGATTTGGCCATCGCCTACACTCGATTTACAGAAAGAAATCGGTCTGCATGTTGTTCATTGGCTATCGCAGGAGAGGTGACTGATGCAATCTATTATCATAAAGTCACACAATATTTAGAAGATAAGGGCGTTAAAGATAAAGTAACCTTCCTCGGCCCGCGCAAGGACATTCATCATCTGATGCGCCACGCCATCTCCACCATCGTGCCCTCCCGCTTCGAAGGCTTCGGCAGATGCCTCCCCGAGGCAATGCTCTGCAACTGCGTCACTATCGGCCGCGACACTGCAGGGACAAAAGAACAGTACGACAACGGCTTCCAGCTGACGGGAGAGGAAATCGGTTTCCGCTTCCACAACGTGGACGAATTGGTGTTATGCCTTGAGAAACTCTGCTCTGCAAGCAGCCAAGAACTGCAAGGCGTACGTGAGAGGGCATTGAGAACGGTCTCCGAATACTATACGCAGCAACGGTACATTAACAGCATTATCCAGTTTTACGAGAGAATCGAACGTGAAAGGAGTCATTAAACCTATAGCAGAAGGAATAGGACGGGGATTCAGCCTCGTCTTTCCACCCGTTTTGTTCAAACTTGTCAACGCATTCGGCGTACACATCTATACGGGCTATTATGCCAACCGTTTCAAGCGTTGGGGCAAGTGTTCCATTCTCGGCTACCCACTGGAGCGCACCAACCGTTTAGACTTAGTTTCCATTGGTGATGACTGTGAGATTGACAAACACACCGTCCTTACGGTCTTTCCACAAGGCAACGGAGAACCAGAGATAAAGATCGGCAACGGATGCCACATAGGGGCATACGCCCACCTAACTGCCACACGCGGCATAACGATTGGCGACAACCTACTGACGGGCACCAATATCATCATTACCGACAATGCTCATGGCGTCACTGACACAATTGAGGCACTCCAATGCGCACCCTCCAGCCGCCCATTACTGTCAAAAGGCGAAGTCATCATCGGCAATAATGTATGGCTGGCCAATAATGTTTGCATCCTACCGGGCGTGAAAATAGGCGACGGCGTAGTTGTTGCAGCCAACAGTTGTGTGACTCACGACTTGCCTGACTACTGCGTAGCCGCAGGCTGTCCAGCAAAAATCATCAAGAAAATAAATTAAGAAACTCATGAAAGCAAGAGTTATAGCATTTTACCTACCGCAGTTTCACCCCATCCCCGAGAACGACAACGTTTGGGGAAAGGGTTTCACCGAATGGCACAACGTCGTCAAGGGCAAGCCTCTGTTTAAGGGACACCACCAGCCACGCATCCCGACCGACTTGGGCTTCTACGACCTGCGTGTGCCCGAGGTGCGCGAAGAACAGGCACAACTGGCTCGTGAAGCAGGCGTAGAGGGCTTTGCCTATTGGCACTACTGGCGCGGCAATGGAAAAATGCTGCTTGAAAGACCATTCAACGAGGTCGTTGCCTCGGGTAAGCCCGATTTTCCTTTCTGTCTCGCCTGGGCCAATCACGACTGGACAACCAAGACGTGGCAGCGCGGCAAGGGTATGGCAGACTCTAAGGTCATCATCTCCAAACAGGAGTATCTCGGCGAACCCGACTACCGAATGCACTTCGAGTATGCACTCAAGGCCTTCAAGGACCATCGCTATATCACCGTCGATGACAAGCCCATCTTCCTCATCTGGGATCCATACCATTTCCCGGATGTGACACTCTTTATGGACCTGTGGCGCAAATGGGCAAAGGAGAGTGGGCTCAAAGGCGTCCACTTCGTTGCCATGGGCCACTCCACCTCTACCGTGAAGCGCATGCCCGACGGTAGCACCAAGCGCGTATTGCCCAATCTGGAGTCGAGTGCGGAGCTTTATAATGACTTTCTCAGTTTTGGCTTCGACGCGGTCTGCTCTTTCGGCCGTCCCCGTGCCGAGATGATCTACACAGGAAAGTACAAGCGTATCTCGCAGATCTTCCTGCGCAAGCTGATACCACAACTCAAGACGCTCTGTCTCGACTATCCGGAGGTGATGAAACATTGTTTTGCTCCCGAGGACAGTTGGGAAAATGTCTATCCCAATATCATGCCGCAGTGGGACCGTAGTCCGCGCGCCGGCAATATGGACGGTGTCTTCGTCAACGCAACGCCGGAGAACTTCAAGAAGCACATTCTCCAAGCCCTGGAAGTTATCAAGAACAAGAAGCCCGAGCACAAGATTCTCTTCCTTCGCTCCTGGAACGAGTGGGGAGAGGGCAACTATGTTGAGCCCGACGAACTCTATGGGCACGGATTCCTTGATGCCATCCACGAGACGGTCTGGGAATAACACTGTTTCCACAGAGCATCAGTTTTCTCCACACCCAAGGCTGACTAAAGAGCAAAAGAATCATGAAGCGCGTCTTATTTGTCTCTCGAGACTACAATGCTAGAAACGACGGCGGAAGCGCGGTTGCCAAGCGCAACCTTGCCTTCCTCAAAGCCCTCGGCCTGCAAGTGGCGGAACTCACCATCGGGGTTCCGTCGCTGGCGGTTAGGCTGAAGAACGTCCTGCTCCGCGAGAGTTATGGCGACCGTCGGAGCTTGCGCAAACAATTGAAATACCATCTCTCACAACCCTACGACTTCGTCTTCTTCGACGGGTCTCACTATGGCGTTTATCTGCGAGAGTTTGCGCGCCACGGCTTCAAGACCATTTGCTTTTTCCACAACGTGGAAGTGGATTATTACCAGCAGAAATATAAAACCACCCATCAGCCTCAAGACAAGTTGATGGTGGGTTTCATAGCCCATAACGAACGCTGCTGCATCGACCACGCCTCCTATCTGATCACGCTCAACGAGCGCGACAACCGGCAGTTGCAGAAGCGCTACCACCGAGGGGCAGACTTCATCCTGCCCACCTCATTTGACGCCTACGATGCAGCAGAGCATCACGATCCCGTGAAATTGCCCGAACAATACCTGCTCTTTGTTGGCACCAATTTCTTTGCCAACAAGGAGGCGATGGATTATTATATAAAGGATATAGCCCCGTCGGTCCATATTCCCCTGCTCGTCGTCGGCAACATCGCAGAGGCCTTTCAAGATGCTACTGCCATGCCCAAAGTTCACTTCCTTGGAAGAGTGGACGATCTGGCGCCTTACTACCTACAGGCCACGGCTGTTGTCGCCCCCATCCTGTCGGGGTCGGGACTTAAGACCAAGACTGTAGAGGCTCTGCGCTATGGCAAATATGTCATTGGCTCAGCAGAGGCTTTCGAGGGCATTCCCATCCTAAACTACCCAGGAGCAGGATGCGAATGCCACAACACGTCCGACTACATCTCCCTCATCAACTCCCTGAAGGTCGCCAAAAACAACGAGGCTTCCCGCCGACTATTTGACGAACAGTTCTCCACCGCCACACAGCTCAAGAGATTTAGCGAGTTCATCATGAGTACAGAGCAATAAGGTACGCCTGGTTACTATTCGTGCGCCATCAACCGTTGCTCGGCCAGACGCTCATACTTCGTACCTGGCATTCCGTAGTTGGCGTATGGCCAGATGCTGATACCGCCACGGGGCGTAAATAGTCCAGTCACCTCAATATACTTAGGACTCATCAGCCGTATGAGGTCCTTCATAATGATATTCACACAGTCCTCGTGGAAGTCGCCGTGATTTCTGAAACTAAACAAATAGAGTTTCAGGCTCTTGCTCTCCACCATCCTCTGGCTTGGGATGTAACTAATGCGAATTTCTGCAAAGTCGGGCTGTCCCGTGATAGGACAAAGACTGGTAAACTCGGGGCAGTTGAACCGCACCCAATAGTCGTTCTCTGGATGCTTGTTTTCAAACGTCTCCAGCACCTCGGGAGCATAGTCCATCTTGTATTGGGTCTTATGCCCCAATGCACTAAGTCCCTCCTCTTCTCTTCTATTGTTCTCCATCATGTGATGATAGTCAAATGGTTCATTTGTCGGGCTACCCGTACATGGCTGTTGCTCAGACAAGACCATTAGCGGGAAGCCCGACGATGGGCTGGTTAGCCCTGAAGTTCAAAAATCTTAAAGATGTTGTAGTTTACACCACGGTCATAGACCTCCCCCTCGTGGCGTTTCAGCGCACGCACCACGCGGATGGTAATAGGCAATGCCACAACCTCATAGGCCGTCTTGAGCACCACCTGCCAGAGCATCAACTTCGGCAGTTCCGAGGCCGGTACCACGCCACCAAGCGCCAAGGGGAAAAAGATGAGCGAATCGAGGCTCTCTCCGGCAATCGTCGAGAGAATGGCACGAGCGGAAAAGCGGCGTGCGCCGTCGTGTAGCTTCATACGACTCATCACATAGGCATTGGCAAAACTACCGATAACGAATGCCACAAAAGAGGCAGCCGCAATACGAGGTGCCAATCCAAAAATGGCATGGAATCCCGCGTCGTTGTTCCAATAGGGTGCACCAGGAATGGCGTCACAGATCGCACCCGTGGCTACGAAGAAGAAATTCATCGCAAAACCTGTCCAAATGAGGAGGCGTGCCTTGCCGTAGCCCCACACCTCGCAGACACAGTCGTTGATGATGTAGCTCACGGGGAAGACGATCAAACCACCCGTTAGGCTGATTCCCAATACAGAGATTTGCTTTGTTTCTAGGATGTTTGCCGCAATCAGGCAAACACAAAAGAGAATGCTGAAAAGCATAAACAGCACACTCACCTGCTTTTTACTATTGTCCATGTTCTTGTTTTGTTAAAGGGGGTTGAGCAAGTACCCCTGTTTGCGGGTGCAAAGGTAGTGCAAATCGAAGACAATACAAAAAGAATTCCATTCTTTTTTATTGTTGAGATGAAGCCTACCTTATCCCTATAGTAGTTAATTTTCCTGAATCCCGCTTGAATGTAGGCGTTTTTTCCTACTTTTGCAAAAGGAATAAATTGAACTATAAACAACAAAGAACAAACATGAATATGAAAAAGACCGTAATGGCATTGGTACTTTTGTGCCAAGTGATGATGGCTTGCGGACAGCAGAAAGCCAAACAAACCGCTCCGCAGGGTGGCGACGACTTCGCGACGAAGATGGAGAACACGATCGCACAGTACAATGCATTGGAGTCCGAGGCAGAACAGTTGCTCAAAGGTGAGGAAAACGACGAGACCTTTGATCGGCTTGTCGCCCTTGGCCAGATCGCCGACTCCCTGTCAAAGGTACAGATCGACCTGCTGCTCAACATGCCAGAGGAAACACGCCAGTCGAAGACTCCGGCCAAGTATATACAGAAGCTCATGTATAACCTGGACTACGACCAGATGAAGAAACTCTGCGACCCCTCGACGGGCTACTACAACGAACCAGAGATGGAGCAGCCCAAGAAGTTGCTCGCCGGTCTGGAGAGAAGGCGCCCAGGACAGATGTTTCACGAACTGACGATGAAAGACCTCAACGGCAAAGATGTGAAACTTAGCGATTATGTGGGCAAAGGAAAATATGTCCTCGTAGATTTCTGGGCTAGCTGGTGCGGTCCTTGCCGCCAAGAGATGCCCCACGTCGTGGCAGCCTACAAGCAGTATAAGGACAAAGGGCTGGAAATCGTTGGCGTATCCTTCGACAACAGGCAGGATGCATGGGCAGGAGCCGTGAAGAGCCTGGGCATGGAGTGGCCGCAGATGTCTGACCTGAAAGGCTGGCAGTGCGCTGCCTCCGAAGTCTATGGCGTGCGTTCTATCCCCTCCAACGTCCTTTTGGATCGCGAGGGAAAGATTGTTGCTGTCGATCTGCGTGGCGAGAATCTGCTGCAAGTGATTGGCGAACATCTGAAATAGAGATTAAAACAAACTGACATCGACACACGCAACTATCTTACATAGATAAAACCATAAACGGGATGACGCCAAAAGGTCGCCATCCCGTTTATGGTTTTATCTACACACCCATCAATCAGTTTTTCTTGGAAGATCCAACAAGCAATGAAGACTACCTCTCCATTCCTTGTGAAATGATGACGGGGCAAATCCTAAGTCAGGAATTTCAAACAGCGTAATTTATTCCTCCGTGGCAGCTTCCTCTGCCGTCTCGCCCTCAGCCTCCTCGGTCTCAGGCTCAAAATCGGTGATGCCAGCCTTGACAAGGATGTCATACCACTGCAGGAGCTTTTTGATGTCGCTATTGTGCACACGATCGCGATCGAAGTTGGGCAACACTTCGCCAAAGTATGCCTGGAGTTCATTAGCCGAAGCCTTACGCCAGTTGAGCGAGCAAGGCTTTCCCTCCTCCTTGTCACGAACACTCGCAAGCACCGTACCCAGGGGAATGTCCTCCTCGTCGGTGTACATAGCAATGTCGGAGAGGCTGGTCACGCGGTCAGTGGCAAAAGCCGGACGACGCGTATGCGTCTCATCGAGCGTCTCCACAATGAGACTGTTGTTGCCACGGCTGACGAGCTTGTAAAGGCCTGGACGGCCTGCAATGGAAAGAATGGTCTGTTTCATTTCTTCTCTATAATCTTGTTTTAAATCTTGTTGTTTCGTTACTTCGTTCATGTTTCGTGAGTTGACTGGCCAAGAGCCTCCAACAGACTGTCGATCTGTGGCGAGAGCGGAACGATCCCGTCGTTCACAATCTCGAAATCACTTTTTTCACGCACCACGTCCTGTGGCAGTTGCCGTGAAATCCACGCCATGGCCTTCTCCCTGTCGATACCGTCACGAGTCATCACTCGTTCCAAACGGGTTTCAATAGGTGCGGTGACACTGACGACATAGTCGGGATGGATACGCTCGTCGAAGCCGCTATCAAAGAGGATAGCCGATTCGAGCCATTGTGCTCCCGATCGCAGAAAGTCTTCAGCAACAGCAGGGTGGACGATATCGTCGATGGCCCTCCCATGATCACGACTTTGGAGCAGATACTGCCTCAGTAGAGGTTTCTGAAGTTGTCCACTAGGAAAGAGATCTACACCAACGAGCGACGAGAGTTGCTCCTGCAAGGTCCGAGAGGTACGCATAAGACGCTTAGCAGCTGCATCGCAGTCATAGACCCTTATGCCCCGCTCTCCCAGCAAGCGGCAGACATAAGACTTACCGCCTCCTATTCCTCCTGTGATGGCAACTATCATACTTTCGCTATCTTTGCTCCACGAGATAATCCACCCACTCCGTGGCAGGTTTTGCCGAACGCACGCCAGCAGGCAGCGCATGGAGCGCAATATGACACTTGTCTCCCCCGCGCTTCAGCACCTCATTGTAATCGACCACCAAGCGGAATCCCGCCGGCGACAACTCCTTACCATCAGATGTCTTCGGCATCCTTCGCAGGATACTCGTCCCCACGATGAAGCGCACCTCCACACTGCCAGGGAAAGTGCGAAGCACCTTGTCATCGGGCAGGTTGATACAATCGATAGGCACCAGCACACTCTCCTCAATGAGAACGTCAGGAACAAACTCGGCACGCACCTTATCGGGGATCAATTTCGCTCCTGTGATTCGGCGCAGCCCTATGTTGACGACCTTGCGATCCGTGAAGTTCTCTATGTCAATCCTTTGGGTATAGACAGCATGGATACTGTCGAGCAAGGACTTCGAGGCATAGACTGTCACACTGTCTGGGTAGAAACGAGTGCCTGCGAGGTAGTAGTTCTTCCTTGGCCGTACAGTACCAGAAAGTCTTACAGGCACCTTCTTGCAGAGGCCATAGTTGTAGAAGAACCTGACGCGGTCGTTCTTGATGGAAAGAATCTTCGAACTCTTGGAAAGCTGCTGGTAGATCTGCTTCTGAATGTCTGCCACCGAGATGGATCCCGATCCCTTGCCGTCGGAGTAGGCTGAGAAATCAAAGAACAATGGGCGGAAGGGCGCATCGGCCAGATAAGCCGCTATCATATAACCCTTGTCGCGCACGGTGAAGCGGACCACACTGTCAGGCTCGTCGGTAATCACGACCTTGCGCGGTACGCCAGCCAGCCGAAGCGGTATGGTCATTTCCTTCTCATAGGTCTCGTTGAGGGTCATAATGAGCCAAAAGACACTACTGAGTATAAGGAAGAACAAAAAAATCAGAAACTGCTTGTTGAGTATTCTCAACAAGAGGTTTCTGACCTTTTCGAGGGCACGCCACATATTCTCCATACCGAGACGTCCTTTGTTGTCTGTGTTGAGCGTTCCGATTCTCTTCTCCCGGATTTATTTCTTCTGTCCGGCCAGGGTGTCCTCCACACCGCGGAACACATAGTTCTTATCAACAGTGATAACCACGCCGCGAGCGATCTCCACATCCACCTTTTGGGTGTCCGGAGCAATGCGCTTCACTGTGCCGTAGATACCACCACCCGTGACGACGGAGTCGCCATCCTGAAGCGAGTTCTGAAACTCGCGGATTTGCTTTTGTTTCTTCTGTTGAGGCCGAATCATGAAGAGCCACATGATGGCAAAGACCGCCACCATCATCAGAATCATGGGCAACGGACTTCCTTGCCCAGCCTGACCTTGTGCGGCCAGCAGAATGAATGTTGTCATTTTCGTATTATTTGTTATTGATGATTATTCTTGACTTGGCAACGGGGGCCGCTTATATGCCATGGCAACCCCCATTGCTCACTCCCTATTATATATAAGGAGAAAACCCTTGGCTTAGCGACGGGGCTGCATCGGCTTGAGAAGTCTGCCCGTATCAACCAAGTGGCGTGCAATGGCATCGAGCATGCCGTTGATATAGCCACCACTCTTCGGAGTGGAATAGAGTTTGGCCAGATCAACGTATTCGTTGATGGTGACGCTAATGGGGATGTTGGGGAAGGTCAGCATCTCTGCGATGGCAATCTGCATGAGCACGACGTCCATATAGGCCAAACGTGAAAAATTCCAGTTACGGCTCGTCTCACTCATATAGCGCTGGTAGGTGTCGGCATTGAGAATGGTGCTGCGGAAGAGCTTCAGCGCATACTCGCGATCCTCTGTGTCGTCATATTCAGGCAGCAACTCTTGGTCAGCTTTGTTGGCCGGATCGAATCTTTTGATGGTCTTGAGGACGAAGGTATCGACGATCTCCTTGTCATCGTTCCAGTAGAGACTCTTCTCCTCCAGAATGGCGTCGAGATCCTCATTGCCCTGTATCAGCGTGCGGTAGATACGACGCCAGAGCTCACGGTCGGTCTCATAATCCTCCGCATCACTCATCATATACTCCTGGTAGAGGGGACTCTGCTCTATTTGGTCACAAAGTTTACGTACCGCCTCGACGTCGTTCTCCCAGCTCATCTTTTTATCCTCCATAAAGAGGTTGAGCTGCTTATTCTCCTCCAGCTGTGTGGCAAACTTATTGAACGCAAAACGCTGAGACGGGGTCTCCGTCCCCTCTCTTTCCGCGCGACGCGTAGCAATATCCACACGACGTCGCTCCTCCTGCGTGATGGCCACAATCAACCCAAGAAGGTAATTGTATAGGTCATAAGCCTTGGAGAGACTGAACAAGAGTTCTTTCTCGGCCGTATCCATGTTGTGATGGCCGTTCTGATAGTAGGCATAGGTTAACTGGACTATCTTGACTCGTATTAGCTTTCTGTTGATCATACTACTTCTTCTTGTGCAAACTTTGTTTCCGATAGTGCAAAAGTAGGGAAATAAATTGATTCACGCAAATTATAGTATTCTTTTTCTGTGTTTTTTGAATTATTTCTTGTTTTGTTCGGGTAAAAGCCGTAACTTTGCACCGCTTTTTTGCTGAGCACGTCTCGTGTGATGGTGAATTAAGGCAATTTCATAAAATCAATCTTAATTTAGAGTAACACAATGAAAGAGATTAACATTACAGGTCAGAAGCGTGAAGCCCTTGGAAAGAAAGCTTCTAAGCAGTACCGCAAGGAGGGTTTGGTGCCCTGCAACATCTATGGTGAGAAGAAGTGCGAGAACGGCCGTCCCGTCGCCATGTCTTTTGTCGCCCCGATGTCTGAGCTCCGCAAGCTCGTCTATACGCCGCACATCTACGTCGTCAACCTCATCATCGACGGCGAGAGCCATCCGGCCATCATGAAGGAGCTGCAGTTCCACCCGGTCACGGACGCTCTGCTCCACATCGACTTCTACGAGGTCAACGACCAGAAGCCTATCGTCATGGGTGTGCCCGTGAAGCTTCAGGGTCTCGCTGCTGGTGTTCGCGCTGGTGGTCGCATGAACCTCTCCATCCGCAAGATCAACGTCCTGGCTCCGTACCAGCAGATCCCCGAGCACCTCGACATCGACGTGACGAAGCTGGGTCTTGGCAAGAGCATCAAGGTCGGTGAGCTTTCTTTCGAGGGCTTGGAGCTGGTCACCCCGAAAGAGGTGGTTGTCTGCTCTGTCAAGGCTACCCGCAATTCTGCCGCTGCTGCCGCTGCCGCTGCCGAAGAGGGCGAGGAGTAAAAGTAGGAGCCATAAAATAGGAAATGGACAAATATCTGATTTGTGGACTGGGCAATCCCGGAAGGGAGTACGAATCGACCCGCCACAATACAGGATTCATGGTATTGGACGCCTTCGCGAAGGCGTCCAATCTTGTTTTTGACGACCGCCGCTACGGCTTCCTGGCCGAGACCTCCATCAAGGGTCGCAAGGTCTTTCTGCTAAAGCCTACCACCTTCATGAACCTCTCGGGCAATGCTGTGCGCTATTGGCTCGACAAAGAGAAGATAGACCAAAAGCGGCTTCTCGTCATCAGCGACGACGTAGCCCTACCCCTTGGCGCTTTTCGCCTGAAAGGCAGCGGTTCCAATGGGGGACACAACGGCCTGGGACACATCCAGCAACTGATCGGTACCAACTACGCTCGCCTGCGCATGGGGATCGGCAACGACTTCCCGCGCGGCGCACAAATCGACTGGGTGCTCGGCCGATACTCCGACGAGGACATGAAGCAGCTCCAGCCCGCCATCGACACAGCGGTGGAGATGATCAAGAGTTTCGTCCTGGCGGGTATCGACATCACCATGAACCAGTATAATAAGCTCGGAAAGAAATGAGTGACACAGCGAGGATAGACAAATGGTTGTGGGCGGCTCGCATATTCAAGACCCGCTCGATAGCTGCTGACGCATGCAAGAACGGACGCGTGACGATGGGTGGCGTCAACGTGAAACCCTCCCGCAGCATCAAAGCGGGCGAGGTAATCGATGTGCGCAAACCTCCCGTCACCTACTCCTTCAAGATTCTCAAGCCTATCGAGAGCCGCGTAGGAGCCAAGTTGATTCCCGAAGTCTATGAGAACGTCACCGACCCAAAGCAATACGAGATCCTGGAGATGAGCCGTATCAGCGGTTTCGTCGATCGCGCCCGTGGCACGGGTCGCCCGACAAAGAAGGACCGACGGCAGATGGATGCTTTCATCGAACCCACCCTCTTTGGTTTTGACGACGAGGACGATGACTTTTAACACAAGGCTGGTTCCAAGAGCAAGTTACTTGACGCTCTTGAAACCAGCCTTGACGTTGAGGCAGTACTGGCCTCTACAAACTGAACACGAACCTATTCACCCCTGCACCTGCCAAGATTGCTGAATATCAGATTTTGCTTTTAAAATAAGCCTTAAAGGCATAGTTGATAAAATGGTAGGAGGATCGCAAAAGACTCAGTCCTTCGATATCGCGATAGACACTCCACTGCCAGGGAAGCACCTTTAGCTTGTTGGCCGATATAGAGCCTGCCACGATGCGGTAGGCAGCATTGGTCGTATTGGTGTTTTTCGCTATGAACCCCTGCTTCAGGATAGAGAGCCACAACACATAGTCCTCATGGTGGACATGCAGAAACTCCACCTTGCCCACCTTCTGACGGTCATAGATACCCGTGAGGTTGCCTATCACATTGCCCGAGAGCAACTGGTTGTAGGTAGCACAAGGCGGAGCCTTGACGACGCGATTGGCACGGTGCCCAGCCTCATCCATCTTCTCATAGTTGGAATAGACGATCGCCACCTTCTCGTCTTCGAAAAGCGGTATCTGCTGCTGCAGTTTCTCCGGAAACCACACATCGTCACTGTCAAGGAAGGCAATGTAGCGTCCTTTGGCATGCTTCACGCCCATGTTGCGGGGCGAGGAAGGCCGCCCCGTATGGTGATCGTTGATGAGCAGGTGGATTCTCGAGTCTTGCTCTTGATATGTACGCACAATGTCACAGGAGTTGTCTTTCGACGCATCCTCGATAACGAGCAGTTCCCAATGGGGATAAGTCTGCTTGAGGACAGACGTTATCGCTTCGCCAACATAGCTGGCGGAGTTGTGCATTGGCATGATAATAGAGACCAGGTCATTGTGCATATATATCTTGCATTTTCATTTTGCGAATGCAAAAGTAACGATTTATTCTGACATACCAAACTTTTTTGCCTTCTAACCCGTCTGGCTTGTCAATTTCTACTCTCTACAATATCGGCTCCGCTTACAAACGCCCCCTCATCAGAAGCTGTCGTTTGTCGCAACAGAAGGTGCGAACGCGCAAGCCTACGTCCTACTTTTTAAGTGCATAGACCCTCACCCAGTCAAACTCTGTCTCGTAGGTGGCATCGAGTCTCGGTGCCTTCGACATGGTAGGTATCCAGGTGTGGTCGCCGACGCTCTGGTTGAGGATGATATAGAACGGGTGGTCGAAGGGCCACTGTTGTCCCTTGCGTGCCTTCTTTGTATTGAGGCGCTTGTAGGTGCCTACCACCTTGCCGTCCACCGTCCAGGTGAGCTGTCGTTTGTTCCACTCCAGTCCATAGACGTGCCACTGGGTAGCATCGACCTTGGCGTGGAAGGAATGGCGCGGCGTCTCGGCCTGCTTGGGATCGGTAGTCCAAAAGGAGTGAGCCGTATGGTAGGAGTCCGGATTGAGACCGAAGAACTCCACGATATCGATCTCGCCGCTATAAGGATGAGGCGGAGCAGGCTGCTTCGGCAGCAACCATGCAGCAGGGAAATTGCCCGGCAGCATATTGGTGCGCATCCGCAGTTCTATCTTGCCATACTGGAAGGCAAAGCTACTGCGCGTATCGACCGCTCCAGTGAGCATCGTGGCGGTATCACCGCGCTCACTGGTATTGGGGATGGCACGGCAGACCAGTTTGCCGTCGCGGATAAAGACCACATCAGACGACTTACTGATCCAGCGGTTCCAGCGCGACGTACCGCGGACGCTCCGCTGCCACACCTTTGGGTTGGGCTGGGCACCATCCTTCAAGTCAAACTCGTCACTGAACACCAACTGATAGCGTGACTTCGCATTTCCCCGTCTCGACTGGGAAAAAGAGCACATGACCATCAACAATACGGCGGAAATGGCCGCCACGACCCATATTTTTTTCATCATTCTGTTCTTGCTTTGAGTTGCAGCCTCGCTTCGACAAGTCGTCATAAACGGCCCACGAAGCAAAGCGATGCAAAAGTAATGGATTCTGCGCAACTATGCAAGCAATCGGCCTGAAAACCCGTCTCTTCAAGTCGATTTGTTTTTTTAACGGAGAAATATTTGCACTATCAAGAATAATCCCTACCTTTGCAGCATGAAAGTAAAAAACGTAAGAAAACGTATCCATGCAGGGAGATTCTTTGCGGAGAGCACAATATTAGGGACGGAACTCCGTTATAGAAATGAAACTGAATGCTAATAATATGTTCATAAAGACAACGACACTAACCCCAACTATCCTGTTTGCGGAACAAGAAGCGGAGTACATTCCCGACGGAATGTCGAAGTCAGGACAGCTTTCCAAGCGTGTCTTCGATTTCATTGTATCGGCTTTCTGCCTCGTTGTTTTCTCGCCGCTGATGCTTCTATGCTATCTGCTGGTAAAGCGCGAAGACGGTGGTCCCGCCATCTTCAAGCAAGAGAGAATCGGCATGAATGGAGAACCGTTCTACATCTATAAGTTCAGAAGCATGAAGATGGATGCCGAGAAACATGGCCCGCAACTGACCAATCACGACGGCGATCACCGCATGACGAAGATCGGCCGCTTCCTCCGTGACCATCATCTCGATGAGCTGCCCCAGCTTTGGAACGTGTTCAAAGGCGACATGGCCTTTATCGGTCCACGACCGGAACGCAAGTTCTACATCGACCAGATCATTGAGCACGACCCGCGCTACATCAATCTCTATCAGATTCGACCGGGCGTGACCTCTTACGCCACGCTCCACAACGGCTACACCGACACGATGGAAAAGATGCTGCGTCGTCTGGAGCTCGACCTCTACTATCTGGAGCACCGCTCATGGCTTTTCGACTGCAAGATCCTGGCAGAGACCTTCTTCAGCATTGCTTTCGGAAAGAAGTTCTAACTGCTACAAAGTTTTAGCAGAAAGAGAACTCGTACGAGTTTCGCACAACCAAACCGTCTCATTATAGAGAAGACGCAAAACAGGCGCAAGAAGGATGCTTTCCTCTTGCGCCTGTTTTGCGTTTGTCGCGATTCTTTAATATGTATCGTGGTGTAGGCTCATATACTCGTCAAAGAGCTGAAGACATTCCTCGCGATCCAGTTCCTCCATGTAGTCGCCGAGCTTCTCACGTCCCCCAAAGATGCCGTCAAACTGATCGTCGCGGAAGCCAATGCGCCCGTTGTCGGCGATGGTACAACCATAATAGATCTTACGGATATTGGCCCACATACAGGCGCAGAGGCACATGTGACAAGGCTCTCCCGTGGTGTAGAGTTCACAACCCGTGAGGTCGTAGGTGCCCAGATGGCGACCTGCGTCTCGGATGGCAGCCACCTCGCCATGGCAGGTGGCGTCATGGTCACGTAGCACACAGTTGTGACCACGCCCCACTATCTGCCCATCCTTCACGATGACGGTACCGAAAGGTCCGCCGTGACCCGCTCTTATTCCCTCGCGAGCCTCCTCAATGGCCCGCTTCATCAGTTCGTGTTTTGTCATATCTCATTCTTTCTTTGTTCGTAGTCATTCATGCGGTTCTATCGCAAAGAGCCGCCTTTCCATCATTTCCACCACCCGTTACAATCCGAAGAGCATGGGTAGGAGGAAGGTCATCGCCACACCGATGATCACCTGGAGTGGCAGTCCGATGCGGACATAGTCCATGAATGTATAGTGACCCGCCTTCATGACAAGCGCATTGGGCGGTGTGGAGAACGGCGAGGCGAAGCACATACTCGCACCGAGCGTCACGGCCAGCAGGAAGGCATAGGGGCTGACTCCCGTCTGCTGCGCTGCGGTGAAAGCGATAGGTGCCATAAGGACCGCGGTAGCCGTATTGCTGATAAACATAGTCAGCAGCGAGGTCGTGAAATAGATACCGGCCAGCAGTGCATAGGGCCCCGCCTCGCCAAGTACGCCTACGAGCTGAGCCGACACCATCGCCGAGACACCCGTCTTCTCCAGTGCCGTGGACATCGGCATCATCGCCGCTATGAGCACGAGACTCTCCCAGTTGATGGTCTTATAGGCATCCTCCACTTTGCGGAAGCAGCCCGTCAGCACCGTTAGCAGGGCTGCGACGATGACTGCCGTGACAGGCTCGGCCCACCCCATCACCATAACGACCACCATCAGAAGCATGATGAGGGCAGCCATCGGTGCCTTGTAGTCGAGCGTCACCTTGCTGATGCTCTTGTCAGGGCGTCCCATCACGACCCAGTTGTCAAGTTCATTGTCAAGAGCCAGCAAGTCTTCCCATTGCGCCTGTACCAGAAGCACGTCGCCACCATGGAGGTGTTTCTCGCCCAAGTCGTCATAGATATATTCCTCACCACGCCGGATACCCAAGACCGTCAGGCCATACTGCTCTCGTGGACGCGACTCACTGATGGTAGCCCCCACGAGTTTCGACGAGGGGAGCAGCACCAGTTCGGCTATACCGATGTCATAGAAGTCGATGGTAGCTCCCTTCATCCGTTCCAAGCCCCATTCGCGCTCCAGCTCCTCCATGCCTTCTTTGCGTCCCACCAGGTAGAGGATGTCGCCCTTGCCAATGACCGTGTCACCGGTGACGATGCTCTGACTGACGTTTCTCACCATACCAAGGGCGGTATTCTCCTCGTTGCGTATCTCCAGGATGGTCACGCCGTGGCGTGTCTTCACAGCCAGTTCCGACACCATGCGCCCCACCATTCCACTGCCAGCCGGGACATAGTAGCGGCGCAGACTGTCCGCCAGTTGATACTCCTCCACCAAGTCGTTGAGCGACTTGTCGGCCTCGGTATTGCGTTTGGCCCGCTGCTTACGTACCAAGGTCTTGGAGAGTGGCAAAAGATAGACCACACCTATGGCGATCACGATCAAACCCACAGGCAGGAAAGAGAAAAACGAGAGTCCCTCGTAGCCGCCCTCGATCAGCGCCTCGTTGATGACAAGGTTCGGAGGCGTACCAATGAGCGTGAGCATACCGCCCAGACTGCCGGCGAAGGCGAGGGGCATGAGCATCCGCCCGCTACTGAATCCGGCCTGTGCCGCCATACTGACGATGATAGGCATCATCAGCGCCACCGTTCCCGTGTTGCTTACAAAGGCGCCAATCACCGAGGTGGTGAGCATGACGAGCAGGAAGGCGCGCGTCTCATTGCCCTGGGCCAGGCCCATCATCCGCTTGCCCGTCTCCCGCGCCAGTCCCGTCTGGAAGATGGCGCCGCCGACAACGAAGAGGCCCGCCATCATGATGACGACAGAGGAGGAGAAGCCCGCCAAGGCTTCGGTGGGACTGAGCACGCCCGCAACCATCAGTACGGCGAGGGCGGAAAGCGCGACCACATCGCTACGGATGCGCCCCCAGATGAAGAGGGCGACGGTCAGACCAAGAACTATTAGTGTGAGTGTCATATTTTTAGGTTTATATTATAGGATCCCTCGCTTAATACTTACCGACTACGAACGCTGAGGGCTGCGGACGCACTTTTTTGCGCACCCCGTTTCCCATCTCAGGAAGGCTACGCAAAGGTGGTACAAATATACAAAAAAAATGCCTGTTTCTAACAGGCCACCTTCTTGTTTTAGGGAAATGTTTGAGAAATTAAGTAGTTTTCAGTAAAAACGCCATTTCGACATGGCAAACAAAAAAACACAAGTGCACGATATGGAAAACAAAAAACCGCAAGGGCAGACAACCATCGTCATCCCCACCCTTGCGGACGTTTTCTCTGCTACTGATCAATCTTTTTGATTAGTCGAGGTTCAGGCTGGCCTTGATAGCCTCTATCTTCTGCTCAGCCCTTGCCTCGCAAGCGGCAAAGTCGGCAGCTTCTTTCAGCGTGTCCTTCACTTCGAGGTAGAATTTGATTTTCGGCTCCGTGCCCGACGGACGCACACTCACCTTCGTGCCATCCGTGCAGAACCACTGGAGCACATTGCTCGTCTCGGGCATCACGAGCTGCGTCTTCGTGCCGTCGGCCTGTGTGGCCTCCAGCGTCTTGTAGTCCTTCCACAAGCAGACAGGCACACCTGCCAACTCCTTCGGCGGGTTGGCACGGAAGTCGGTCATCATCTGCTGGATCTCCTCAGCACCCGTCTTGCCCGGACGCTCCACGTTGATGGTGAACTCCTTGCTGTAGCCATATTCCTTGTAGATGTCCATGAGGATATCGTAGAGGGTCTTGCCGTGATCCTTAGCGTAAGCACAGATCTCGGCGAGCAGGGAGCAAGCACTCACGGCGTCCTTGTCGCGCACGAAGTCCTCGGCCAGGAAGCCATAGCTCTCTTCGCCACCACCGATATACTGCTGCTTACCCTCCGAGAGCTTGATCTCGCGGGCTATCCACTTGAAGCCCGTGTAGCAGTCGCGCATCTCGATATGGTTCTTCTCAGCTATCTCGCGAATCACCTCCGTGGTGACGATGGTCTTCACGATGAAGTCGGTCGGCTTCATCTTGCCCACCGCCTGACGATTGGTGATGATGTACCAAAGGAAGATCAGGCAGGTCTGGTTGCCATTGATGAGCACCCACTCTCCCTTGTCGTTCTTGCAAGCCATACCTACGCGGTCTGCGTCGGGATCGCTGGCCATGAGAATGTCGGCATCCAACTGCTTGGCGTCACGCAGTCCGAGGGTCAATGCCTCGGCAAACTCGGGGTTGGGACGATCGACGGTGGGGAAATTGCCGTTCTTCACCATCTGCTCAGCCACACAATGGACATTGTCGAAGCCCCAGTACTTCAGCGACTGCGGGATCAACATGCGGCCAGCACCATGCAGCGGTGTATAGACGATCTTCAGGTCGTGCTGATGACGGATCACCTCGGGGTCGATGCAGATGGTCTTGATCTGCTCCAAATAGGGAGCATCCACGTCAGCACCCACCATTTGGATGAGGTCGTTGTTGCCTTCAAACTTCACATCGGCGATCGTGACCTTGCCCACCTCGTCGATGATGCCCTTGTCATGGGGAGCAAGCACCTGTGCGCCATCCTCCCAATAGGCCTTGTAGCCATTATACTCGCGCGGGTTGTGGCTGGCGGTGAGGTTCACACCTCCCTGCGCACCAAAATGGCGGATAGCGAAGGAGCACTCGGGCGTGGGGCGCATCTCGTCGAAGAGATAGACCTTGATGCCGTTGGCAGAGAAGATATTGGCCACCGTGCGGGCGTAGAGATCGGAGTTGTTGCGGCAGTCGTAGCAGACCACCGTGCTGATCTGCTTCCGATCCTTGAAGTTCTTCTTCAGATAATTGGCAAATCCCTGGGTTGCCATTCCGACGGTATAGATGTTCATACGGTTGGTGCCTGCGCCCATAATGCCGCGCAAACCGCCTGTACCAAATTCCAGATCACGATAGAAAGACTCCACCAACTCGGTTTTGTCTGCATTGTCAAGCATGGCCTGAACGGCCTTGCGAGTGGTTTCATCGAAGTCGGGGGTCAGCCATTGCTTGGCCTTGGCCTCACACTGTGCGATAAGCGCTACATTGTTATCCATAGAAGTAATGTCTTGTTTTAATTGATACTCTACTCTATTTTTTTGCAAATATAACCAAAAAAAATGGAACGGGTGCAGCGATTAGGGATTTTTTTGTATTTTTGCAATTCAGAAGAACAGTGTCCTGTCCGTTGGAGAAGCTTTTCCCATCGCGATTGGCACATCACTCATTATTAAATAAAAAAGAGGAAATCACAATGGATCTCAACTTCAATGGCCTTCTGCTGGCCGTCTGTACTTTTCTCATCATCGGCATCTGCCACCCCATCGTCATCAAAACGGAATATTATTTCGGCACACGTCCTTGGATCGTCTTCCTCCTCATCGGACTGGGTTGCCTCGTTGCTGCCCTGTTTATCGGGTCTCTGTTTTGGTCAGCAGTCTGTGGAGTGACGGGAGCAAGTTTTCTATGGGCCATCGGTGAACTCTTCGACCAAAAGAAGCGGGTGGAGAAGGGATGGTTTCCGATGAACCCGAAGCGGAAGGACGCATACCAGCGAGGGAAGGGAAAATAGAACGAACAGGCATGGGCAGGCGCACCCAACCCATCAGAATACGGGCGGGCGCGTTAATCCCATCAGATATCCTTGGTCTGCTTATCGACCGCCTCCTGCGCCTTGCGGTTGGCCTCGGTGGCACTGGCCTTGCGATGATACTGCATCACCTTCTTGCCAAAGAGCGCAGCCATGGAGTCGGTGGAGAGATAGACCATGCGGCCGTCGTCGTGTCCCACGGAGTCGTTGGGGATGCGGTATCCGCGCTCATCGACGGTATCTTTGTAGATATAGAGCCAGCCGTTGTAGATATGCCAGCCCGTATAGACCGTGACGACAGGATACTCCACAGGACTTTCGTCCTCCAATGTGTTCTGCTTCTGTATGTAGCCGACGGGCGAGGCGAGGTTGTGGCTCATCAGCGTGAAGCCATACTCGCGGGGCACGAAGAGCGCCTCCTTCATCGAGTCGGTCATCTCTTCCATGATTTGCTCCTCGGTCTTTGTGGCACTGGGCTTCAACTTGGGCAACACCTGGAAGGTCCAGGTGCCTTTGAGCTGTTCCAGGTCTATGACCTCCAGCGCCTCATGCGGGTTGCGAGGATTGACCACGATGGCCAATTCGTCGCCGATGGCGATGTCTCCGAAGACCTGACGCTGCTTCATCGCCCTGACGATATTGTAGCGCACGGGGTCTCCTCCCTCGTTGCGGAGCACTACGATGACGGAGTCGGAACAACCGTCGCAAGCCAGTCCATAGACCGTATGGTCACCCTTCAGCCGCACTTCGTCAGAGATGGCGCCTTGGTCGCCATTGGTCGCCACGTCGGTGCAGGCTGCCAGGAAAGCTATCACAATGAAAAACAATGGATAGAGTATTCGCTTCATATTTTCAAGTACTTTTACGACACAAAGTTAGCCAAAAACTGCTAAAAAAGACAAGTGTCGGGCGTTTTTTTGAGATATTTTACCTAATTTTGCAGCCCGTATGGTTACGCCGTAACCTACTTTTTGTTGTAGAAGAAGAAATTGAATTTCGTTTATATGAAAAAAAAGATTCAGTTCAGTCTCGTCTATCGGGACATGTGGCAAAGTTCAGGAAAATTCCAACCGCGTAAAGATCAGTTGGAGCGTATAGCTCCCGTTATCATCGAGATGGGTTGCTTCTCCCGCGTGGAGACCAATGGTGGCGCCTTCGAGCAGGTCAGCCTTTTGGCTGGCGAAAACCCCAACGAAGCCGTCCGTGCCTTCTGCAAGCCCTTCAACGAGGTGGGTATCAAGACCCACATGCTCGACCGCGGCCTCAACGCACTGCGCATGTATCCCGTGCCCGACGATGTCCGCGCGATGATGTATCGCGTGAAGCACGCACAGGGTGTGGACATCCCCCGCATCTTCGACGGTCTGAACGACATCCGCAACATCGCTCCGTCCATCCGTTGGGCCAAGGAGGCTGGCATGACCCCGCAGGGCACGCTCTGCATCACCACCTCCCCCATCCACACGCTGGAGTATTACAGCAAGCTCGCCGACGAGGAGATTGCTGCAGGAGCGGAGGAGATCTGTCTCAAGGACATGGCCGGCATCGGCCAGCCCGCCTTCCTCGGCCAGCTCACGAAGATGATCAAGGAGAAGCATCCCGACATCATCATCCAGTATCACGGCCACTCGGGCCCTGGTCTCTCGATGGCCTCCATACTGGAAGTGTGCAAGAACGGTTGCGACATCATCGACACCGCCATCGAGCCGTTGTCTTGGGGCAAGGTTCACCCAGACATCATCTCCGTCCTGAGCATGCTCCGCCATGCGGGATTCGACGTACCCGACATCAACATGGACGCCTACATGAAGGCCCGCGCGCTGACGCAGGAGTTCATCGACGAGTGGCTCGGCTACTTTATCAACCCGCAGAACAAGATCATGAGTTCGCTGCTCCTGACCTGTGGCCTGCCTGGTGGCATGATGGGATCAATGATGGCAGACCTCGGCGGCATCCAGACTTCCATCAACAACCTGCGCCGCAAGAAGGGCGAGAAAGAGCTCTCTACCGACGACCTGCTCGTGAAACTCTTCGACGAGGTGGCCTATGTGTGGCCGCGCGTGGGCTATCCTCCCTTGGTGACGCCGTTCTCACAATACACCAAGAACATCGCGCTGCTCAACCTCCTCACCCTGGAGCAGGGCAAGGGCCGTTTCGTGATGATGGACGACTCGATGTGGGGCATGATTCTCGGTCGTAGTGGCCGCGTGCCGGGAGAGATCGATCCGGTGCTGAAGGAGATCGCTGCCCAGAAGGGCCTTGAGTTTACCGAGGCCGACCCGCACACGCTGCTCCCCAACGCCCTGGACGACTTCCGCAAGGAGATGGCCGACAACGGATGGGACTGCGGCCAGGACGAGGAAGAGCTGTTTGAGCTGGCCATGCACCCCGAGCAGTATCGCAACTACAAGAGCGGACAGGCCAAGAAGAATTTCCTCGCCGATCTCCAGGCTGCCAAGGACAAGGAGCAGGGATCGACGATGAGCATCGAGGAGGCCACGGCCTTCAAACATGCCAAGGCCGACGCCATCGTCTCGCCTGTCAAGGGACAGTTGTTCTGGGACTTCCAGGGCGACGGCGAGGCAGCTCCCGCCATCGAGCCGTTCATCGGCAAGGAGTATAAGGAGGGCGACACCTTCTGCCACGTCATGGCCTCCTGGGGCGAACTGGTGGAAGTGCCCGCTTGCCTGGGTGGCAAACTGGTGGAGATCTGCGCCAAGCAGGGATCCAAGGTACGTAAGGGCGACGTGATAGCTTACATACAGCGAGAAGAGTAATGTACATGGTTTAGGACCACTCCTACCCATACGATGAACTATCAAAACATTATAGATCAATACTATTCAGAGGAGAATGCGCTACGGCGCATTCTCCTTGTGCATAGTCGGCAAGTGACAGAGCGGGCCTTGCGCATCGCGGATGCCCATCCCGAACTGGCGATCGACCGCCCGTTTGTACAAGAGGCAGCCATGCTCCACGATATCGGCATCTTCCTCTGCGATGCGCCGGGGATAGCTTGCCACGGCAAGGAGCCCTACATCTGCCACGGACGGTTGGGAGCAGAGCTGCTTCGCCAGGCTGGCTACCCACGCCACGCACGCGTCTGCGAGCGACACACGGGCGCAGGACTGACCAAGGCGGAGATCGTGGCACAACACCTGCCCATTCCCGCCCAGGATTTTCTGCCCGAGACGCTGGAAGAACGGCTGATCTGCTATGCCGACAAGTTCTACTCCAAGAGCCACCTCGACAGGGTGAAGACTCCGGAGCAGGCCGAGCGGAGCCTCTCCAAGTTTGGTCAGGAGGGCGTAGCACGCTTCCGCCAGTGGCGGCAACTCTTCGAACCTGACACCCTTTGACACCTACAACCTCCTCATGAAAATAGAAGAACTACGCACGCTCTACGCCTCGCTACCACAACTGGGGGCCCTGGCGAAGTTGTTGAAGGACAGGAAGACGCGCCATATCAGCCTCAACGGACTGGTCGCTTCTGCTCCCGCCTTGTTTTTTGCGGCCTTTACCGAACGATGCCCCTACCCCATCCTCTTCATCCTCGAAGATGCCGACACGGCAGGCTACTTCCACAACGACCTCAAGGCGCTGGGCATAGAGCCCTTCCTTCTCCCCTCGTCCTACAGAAGGGCGGTCAAATACGGCCAACGCGATGCGGGAAGTGAGATTCTGCGCACAGAGACGATGGCGGCGCTTTCGGCTGAAAAGACAGAGGGCAAACCGCTATATATCGTCACCGAACCGTCGGCGCTTGCCGAGCGGGTGGTCTCCAAAGAGCGACTGAACGACCAAACCATCCGTCTGGAGACAGGACAGGAAGTGGAGGTGGTGGCACTGGAGAAGCAGCTGCGTGCGTTGGGATTCCAAGAGGTGGACTACGTCTATGAACCAGGACAGTTTGCCGTGCGCGGCAGCATCCTCGATGTCTATTCCTACAGTTCGGAATATCCCTTCCGCATCGACTTCTTCGGCGACGAGATCGACACGCTACGCACCTTTGAGGTCGAGACGCAACTCTCGCTCCAAAAGCGCAAACAGGTGGAGATCGTCCCCGAACTGGCTCAAGCGGACCATGAGCAGATGACGTCCTTCCTCCATCTGCTGCCCGAAGAGACGCTCATCGTGACCAAAGACCTCCACTATGTGGCCGACCGCATCGGAAAGATCTTCGACGAGGGCTTCTCCAAGAGTGCGCAGACAGAGCAGATGGAGGGCAAGAGCGAGATGGAGCAGGAAGCCATCCGCCAACAGATGCTGGCCGAGACGAAATTGATAGGGCGCGGGAAGTTTCTCACCGATGCGCTTGGCTTCCGTCGCATTGAGACGGCGACCAGTCCGACCCACACCGCCGAGGCGGTCATCACCTGCGAGACAACGCCTCAACCTCTCTTCCACAAAAACTTTGACCTGCTGCTGCAGACGCTTCGCGACGACGCTGCGGGCGGCAAGCGGGTCTTCATCCTGGCCGATAGCCAAAAGCAGAACGACCGTCTGCGGGAGATCTTTGCCTCCAAAGTCTCTGAGAGCGGTGGCGCCCCTGTGGCATTCACGCCCGTGGACCGCACGCTCCACGAGGGTTTCAACGATGAGACCCTGGGCGTGGCCCTCTATACCGACCACCAGATCTTCGATCGTTTCCATAAATACACGCTCCGATCGGACAAGGCGAAGCAGGGAAAGATGGCGCTGACGATGAAGGAACTACGCGAGATGGAGCCAGGCGACTTTGTCGTCCATGTCGATTTCGGCATCGGCAAGTTTGCCGGACTGGTACGCGTGCCGGCTGGCGAGAGTTACCAGGAGATGATCCGGCTGGTCTATCAGCATGGCGACATCGCCGACGTATCCATCCACTCGCTCTACAAGATCAGCAAATACCGACGGGCGGAGTCGGGGGAAGCGCCACGCCTCTCCATCCTCGGCTCGGGCACTTGGAACAAACTCAAGGAAAAGACGAAGAAGCGCATCAAGGACATAGCGCGCGACCTCATCAAGCTCTATGCCCAGCGCCGTCACGAGCGTGGCTTCGCCTTCTCTTCCGACAATTATATGCAGCACGAGCTGGAGGCCTCGTTCCTCTACGAGGATACACCCGACCAACTGAAATCGACCCAACAGGTGAAGCACGACATGGAAAGCCCGCGTCCGATGGACCGCCTGGTCTGTGGCGACGTGGGATTTGGCAAGACGGAGGTGGCTATACGCGCCGCCTTCAAAGCCGCTTGCGACAACAAGCAGGTAGCCGTGCTGGTGCCGACCACCGTACTGGCCTTTCAGCATTTCAAGACGTTCTCCAAACGACTGCAGGGCATGCCGGTACGCGTGGACTACCTGTCGCGTGCACGCACGACCAAACAGACGCGACAGGTGACGGAGGACTTGGCGGCAGGCAAGATCGACATTCTTGTCGGCACCCACAAGCTCATCGGCAAGTCGGTGAAATGGAAAGACCTCGGACTGCTGATCATCGACGAAGAACAGAAGTTTGGCGTGGCGACGAAAGAGAAGCTCCGCCAACTGAAGACCAATGTCGATACACTCACCCTTTCGGCCACCCCCATCCCCAGGACACTACAGTTCTCGCTCATGGGGGCGAGGGACATGAGCATCATGCGCACTCCTCCTCCCAACCGCTATCCCATACAAACGGAGATTGCCACCTTCTCCAGCGAGGTGATAGCGGATGCCATCAACTTCGAGATGAGCCGTGGCGGACAGGTGTTCTTCGTCAACGACCGTATCGCGGGACTGGCGCCAATAGCGGAAATGATCCACAAGTATGTGCCCGACTGCCGTGTGGGAATCGGCCACGGACAGATGTCACCCGAGGAGTTGGAGAAGATCGTGATGGGATTCATGAACTATGACTACGACGTGCTGCTCTCGACGACGATCGTGGAGAACGGTATCGACATCTCCAATGCCAATACCATTATCATCAACGACGCCCACCGCTTCGGCCTGTCCGACTTACACCAGATGCGTGGACGCGTGGGGCGGTCCAACCGCAAGGCGTTTTGCTACCTCCTTGCCCCGCCCCTGGCCAACCTCACGGCAGATGCTCGCCGCCGACTGGAGGCCCTTGAGACCTTCTCGGAACTGGGAAGCGGTTTTTCCATCGCCATGCAAGACCTCGACATACGCGGGGCGGGCAACCTCCTGGGAGCAGAGCAGAGCGGATTCATGGAGGACTTGGGCTACGAGACCTATCAGAAGATCCTCACCCAGGCCGTGACCGAACTGAAAAACGATGAGTTTCAAGACCTCTATGCGGAGCAGATCGCACAGGGCGAGGCCATCTCTGGCGACGACTTTGTGGACGACTGTGCCGTGGAGAGCGACCTGGAGATGTATTTCCCCGACAACTATGTGCCGGGCTCTTCGGAGCGAATGCTCCTCTACCGCGAACTGGACAATATCGAGCGCGACGAAGAACTGGAAGCCTACCGCCAGCGCCTCATCGACCGTTTTGGTCCTGTGCCCCGACAGGGTGAGGAACTGATGCTGGTCGTGCCGCTGCGAAGAGTAGGAAGGCGCCTGGGCTGCGAAAAGATTATCCTTCGACAAGGCAGGATGCAGATGCAGTTTGTCTCCAACACACAGAGTGCTTTCTACCAAAGCGCAGCCTTCGGACGCGTCATCAACTACATCGGCTACCACCCTCGCCGCTGCAACCTAAAAGAAAAAAACGGGAAGCGATCGATGGTCGTCTCGCAAGTGGCTTCGGTAAAAGAGGCCGTAGAGATCTTGAAGGACATCGACGAAGAGAAGCAATAGAGGGGAGTCACCTGCCCATCTTGTGACCTCATTCTCCGGCGGTGCCTCCCTCTTCCTCCTCGCCAGGCAAGGGTTCCTCCACCCCCAGGGCCCAGGCGTATTTCTTCTCCCAGCGCCAGATCGTGGCGCGCGAGGCATGGGTGAGGCACTGTATCTGATTCTTGGACATGCCAAACCTTAATAGGTAGCATGCCTGCTTTTGCTGCTTGGTGACTTCGCCCGACTTGCCGAGCAGGGCCTCGGCAAACGAAGGATATGCCTGGTCCACGGCGTGGTAGAGCTGGTCCCAGTCGTCGCTGGTCAGCTCCTCCCCTCCCAATGCCGCCTTCCTGAACCTGAGGGCCACGTCCTCCGAGCTCTCCTCGAGCTTCGACTGGTGGAGCAGCTGCAGAAACATCTTTCCCTCCTTTATCTTCTCTGCCAGCATCTTTTCGGTCTCCTGCAGTGTGGCGGCGTGGACAGTCAGTTTGTCGTTGGCCTTGTCCAGCTCTGCCTGGGTGTTCACCAGATCTTTCTTCGTTAGCGCCAAGTCCTCCTTCGACTCGCGCAGTTCCACCTCCTTGCGCTCCATCTCCTTGCGCAGCTCCTGTTCGTTGTGGGCCATCTGCTCTATCCGCTCCGAGAGTTCCAGCATCTTCCGCAGGTGTACGTTTCTCCGGTGTATGAAGACGATGGCGCCACCAGCCCCCAGGAGCGTGAAGACAAAGATCGAGACAAAGAGCGTCCTGGCGTACATTTCCTTCTCGTCCCTCAGTTCCATTTCCTTCTTTTGGTCCATGTGGTACTTGTAGGCGTTGGTGAGCGTGGCAGCTTGCTCCTGGCGCCTGCCAAAGTCGAGGGTGTCGCTCAGCTGCATGTATAGCACGGCGTAGCGGTGGGCGTTGACGACATCTCCCTGCTCCTCGTACAGTCGAAACAGCTGCTTGGCGGCATCGTACATGTTGTTCTGGTCCTTGCCGTTGTCGATGATGCGCTGGCTATAGATGATGGCGGAGTCACTTTTCCCACACGCCATGTAGTAGTGGGCAAGGGCCTGGTCCTTCAGTACGGAAAAGTAGGGATTCAGCTCCTCCTTGATCAGGGGGCGGCAGCGCTGTGCCTTCTTGATCTCTCCCAGTCCCGAGTAGTCCATCAGCAGGCGTATATAGGACTCCTGGTACGCTGATTGGTCCTTGGTAGTGTCGGCGATATGAAACGCTTTGTCATACTCCTTGACGGCTTCCTTCGCGTTGCCTGTGGCCTTGTAGGCTGCTCCCACGTGCATGTGGTCTACAACGTCTTCCGTGCCGAGTTCCTTGGAGATTCTCAGCTCCTCCTTCGACATCGCCAAAGCCTCCTTGTAGTTTTGCACCCTATATTGCAGGAAGTTCAGGTTGGAGTAGGTGTTGCGGAGCATGATGGAGTCGCAGTCTGGGTGTCCTATGGCGAAGTCAGTTGATTTGTAGAAATACTCCAAGGCGCGCGGACAGTCTTGCAGGTCGCGATAGACGCTGCCTGCATAGTAATAGACCTCTTGCTTCTCCTGGTCGCTGCCCTTCTTCCCAAAATATTCCACCAGTTCTTTGATCTTGGCATCGGATTTGGGCAGGATGTTGGCCTTGTCGCTCAGACGGATGTGGAGCAGGTCGTATTTCTTTTGGGCATACACGCTTCCGCGTCTCGCCTCTTGCTCGAGGGAGTCGAGCATGGCAAGGGCTTGCTTGGGATGGTCATTGCCTACCATCTTGATGTGCTCCATCTTGTCCAACGGCCCCTCCTTGGAACAGGAGGCGAACAGGATGGCAAGCAATGCGCAGAGGTATCGAAAAGCGGTCTTCCCCATAGTGTGAACAATTTGTTTTTATGCTGCAAAGGTACGAAAAACCAAGGAAAGGCCCAAAGGATGAAACGACTTGTTTCACCCATTTGAGGCTTTTAGCCTGTTTCATCGCGTTTCATCATGTTTCATCGTGGCTCATCGTGGCTCATCCATGAAGGATAAAAATCATATTGAAAAGCATAAAACGCCGTGCTTACCCTTTGTAAAAAGCTGATTATAAAAGGTTTACACCCTATGCACAAAGTGTTAAATAGTTTAACATTTTATGAAACAAAATGAAACATCAACAATTTGGTAAGTATGAATCTTTTGCGTAAGTTTGCAAGCGAAATTAACAACAAATTGATACTTTAAAAAATATGAGAACAAAAACCTCCAAAGTCGTAATTATGCTTTTTATAGCATTGCTACAATGCTCTGTCGCATTCTCTGCTACAGATGCAACAACCCCCGTGCCCTTGTATTACTATAAGTACAACCCTCCCGTTGTAGATGGCACAAGTCGTCCTCGCAAGAATCCCCCACATCAGCTAACATTAAGCGTTTTGTTTGATCACGATAATGGGCAGTTGATATTTGAAGACCCACAAGGAGCTTCGTGTAGTTATTCGGTAGTATGTGCTGATGGCAGCATAGTGACCGAAGGATTTTTGGATTTTGAGATTCAGAAGGTTGCCTATGCATACCTAATTGGATTGAATCCTGGATCTTATACTTTAATCGTCGAGTACGGAGACTACGAGTATCATGGCGTAATAGAACTTTGAGCCTAAATGTGATGTCTCTTAGGTGGAATACTCTCTATTGTCAGATGGTTCTTATATCGAGTATTTTGAAATGTAAGAAAACGCCCATAAGCGAATTGTCTTTTCACAGCAAAAGAAATTAGCGAAGGCTATATTGTTTAACACTAAAAACAAACAATTATGAAAAAAGTCTTAAGATTTTGGATCTGGCTGTTTTTGTTCAGCCTTTTCCCTGTAACAACCTCGGCGCAAGTCCAAAGATACGTATCAAAACAGAAGGCACTCTCCATAGTCCAAGAAAAATTTCGTGGACAAGATGTCGATTACTACCTCATCGACGAAAACAAGTCACCCACATGGCAAGTCTTTGTGGATGCCGAACCTATGAAGGGCTGGAAACACGACTGTTATGTCATAAGAATTCCTAAGTCTTTGGATATAAGCCATAGTACCCAATTTCCACAGCTATTGCTGACGACCCCGCCTCAAGGAGAATACACACCGCTTCTAGTCACGAATCGCTATGGAAACAACGCCAACTCTAAGCCAAGAGTGAAGAAAGCCGTGCCTTTTTTAAACGAAGGCGCCTCCACGGCCTCAAGAACGTACGCGGTCATTCTGAGTGGCGGAGTAGACAAGTTTAGTAATTACGAGCGTTACTGGAACGATTGCTCTTTCATTTACCAAACGCTGGTCAACAAGTATGGGGTTCCCAAGCAAAACATCTATCCTATCATGTCTGACGGAGACAACCCTGCCGTTGACATGCATTGCACGTCGGGAAGTTTTGTCTCCCAGCCTCTTGACCTCGACTTTGACGGTGTGGCGGACATCCATCTTGCCGCCACGAAGGACAATGTGAGGAACACGTTGAGCACTTTGTCCAAGAAGCTGAACAAGGACGACCATCTGTTCTTCTTTGTCATAGACCATGGCGCCTCGGAAAACGCCAACTCGTTCATTTGTCTTTGGAACAATGGGAGGCTTTCTGATTCAGAATTGGCCAACATGCTGGATCCTTTCTGCAAGAGATCCGTGAACGTCAATGTCGTGCTTGGGCAATGCTTTGCGGGTGGATTCAACGAGAAACTCAAAAGGAAAGGAATCGTAGTGGCTTCCGCTGCGCGGGGCAATGAGTTCTCATGGGCTTGCCCAGACATTCCGTACGATGAGTTTGTCTATCAGTGGACGTGCGCGGTGAACGGAGCTACCCATACGGGCTCGCCGGTACAAGCAGACAAGGACAACAACGGACGGGTGACGATGGAAGAGGCATTCGATTATGCCCTGGAACACGACAGGAGAAAGAACGAGCACCCAGTGTATAACTCTACCCCACTTTCTGTCGGAGAGGATCTGGCGTTCAATCACCTTGCGCCTTCGGTAGATCTTTATATTCCTGATGATGAAACAGATACGGGCAAAGAGCCAAATACGAAAACCACGGCTTTTTGGAAGAGTCCCTATATTTGGGTTCGCAATCAAGCGGATGGAGTTTACAAGCATGAAAATCCCGAGTATTCTCTCGAGCACCCCGGAGCCTTTGTGTATGTACGTGTTTATAATAGGGGCAAGGACAATTATACTGGAGGAAAATATCTGGTAGCCTATTGGGCCAATGCCTCCACAGGTTTCAGAGACGCATCATGGAAGGGTCGGGAAACCAATGCGGATGGAGACGTTTCGGGTGGATTTACACGTTTTGTAAAAATAGAACCCATTGAAGCCGGAAAATACAGGGATGTCAGACTGTTTTGGCCCTTGCCTGACCATGACGAAAATGATGACCCCCATTATTGCCTGTTGGCCAAGATTATGGATCAGTCGTATGATGATGGTTATGTTCCAGGAGTGACCTATTTCGATGTGTTAGGGGCTAATGATCAGGCGCAAAAAAATGTGACTATCATACGTAAGGAAGAACTGACAAAAGCAGTTGACGTCTATGTCCGAAACGTAGCCTCTACGACAAAGAGCTACACGCTTGAATTGGTTCCACAAACAGCCGCAGACGCCAAACTTTATTCAATGGCTAAGGTTGAGATGGAAATGAGCCCTGCGATCTATGATGGCTGGGTGCGTGGAGGCATGTGCTCACAGAACCTTGAATGTCCAGCGTATCAGTCCAATGGTGCAAACCGTGTGGTCAAGTTTGTCTCAGCACAAAGTCAAATGCAAAAAATACAGATGAGAGGGGAAGAATTTGATGTAGTTCGCGTAAAATTTGATTTCTTCAAGACAGACAACCATAGTTCTTTCTATACTTTCGATTTGATTCAAAAAGATGATGAAGGAAATATCATAGGCGGAGAGACCTTTGTCGTGGAGTCTCCGATCTTATTCGGCCCAGTGGTTATCACGCCCGTTCCCACACCCGACGGAAGCGTCGAATTGAATACTGATTCGGCACAAGCTTACAAGTCTGTCAAGTGGATGGACGGAAGAGGGGAAAACTTGGGTGAGAAAAGCTCTGTCGTTGTAAACCCCAAAGCAACAGGATATGATTATTCCGTCGTGGCTATGACAGAGGAAGGCGACATGTGCACTGGAAGTATCACCTTGGAAAAAGATGGTGGGATCAAGTCGGTGGGCAACCCAACCCCAGAACGTCTGATCGTAGCTCTTGAGACCCCAGCCCCTGCAATGGCAACATTGTTGGTCACTTCTGTACTCGACGGAACATGTGTTATCTCATGTCCTGTTGCCGAAGGTGCGGAAAATGTCTCCCTTGACACTTCCCGTCTTTCCCGTGGAGTGTATGTTGTTTCTTATTCTGTAAATTCGGAATTGATAGATCAAAAGAAAGTAAGATTAGATTAAAACCTATTGTCATCCCGTTGCCCATTCTAATGGGTAAAGGGACGGCCTCGGATACATTATAAATATTAACAACAGTTTTAAACTTTTAGTTATGAGAATAATTAATTCTTTACTTTTCGTCATGTTTGCCCTGTCGGCAAACGCAGCGGACGGGACTGTCGGGACGGTCTCAGTCCAAAAGGGAAACAACGTGTCTGTGAATGGTGAGGCTCCATTGTGCACAAACAGAAAATACTCATCAGATAAACATGTGTGAATGGACCTTTTCCATGAGCAGTGTTACTGCTAGTCTTTCAAGCTCTCCTTGTGACTGGTCATTCACACCCCGAGACAATAACAATTTGTTTAACCGTCGGCATGGTCCCTGGGCCATGCCGGCCCAAACCATTTATCATCATGAAGACAAAAACTTTTTTACTGGCTCTGTTATCGCTTCTGATATCTGCGGTATCATCCGCTGCCACTAGCTCCGGCCTTGTGCCCACACAGTGTACCATAGGAGACCGGCTTGTCTTTGGTCCGATCTCAAGTGTCGGCTTTATCTTCGACGTTGGCGTCAGCGTGACTCCCGAGGCCAAGGCCTACCTTAAAAACGGCGACGAAACCATTGCAGAGGGCAGCCTCTCCTGCTCCAATTATACAGGCAAGAAAAGGACGCAAGGCACTGTCTCCGTAGATTTCGCCGACGAGCTCCTGCTTCCCAAGGGAGAAAAATACCGTGTGGTGATTCCGCAGGGCAGCATCTTCAAAGAGGGGACGAGCGATGTGTCTAACGAGGAAATCAGCGTGGAGTTTGAGGTCCCATCGAATCTTGGTCAGGCAACGCCTTCTGTTGACGAGGGATCTACCGTGACGGAGAAAGACCGTATAGGCTTCTATTTTTGCACGGAAACGGCAGCCCTGGAGGGCAACAGTATCACCTTGCTGCGCGAGGGCGTTCCCGTAAGGACCTATCCTTGCGACGTAAGCTGGGATTGGGACCTGGGCTACGCTGGTATTGACTTTGGCTATCGGATGAAGTTTGAGAACGGCGTCCATTACTCCCTGCTTCTCCCCAAAGGTGCTGTGAGCGCTTTGCATCGCTCTGACATAAGCAACGAGGAGGCCATCGTCAACTTCATCGGAGGCTACACGGAGCCGGTCAAGCCGCTCACCTACACTTGGTGCAGCCTGTTCGACCACCATCCTTCCGACAAGCTCAACGAGGTGATATTCTATTACGATCAGCCCGTCATGCTCTCTGAAACCCCCGTGGTGCAGCTATGTGAGGCGCATGAGGGTACCATGGTCATGGTCAAGGAAGTAGTTCCGACCATGAGAAACGAGAACGGCCAATGGCTATTGGTGGCAGACTTTGACGGATTCCCGCTCGCAGCGGAGACAGGCTACTTCGTTGTCATCCCCGAGGGAACTCTCATTACAAAAGACGGCGATGTGGTGGTGAACACACGCAATGTAACGTCCGTGGGAAACACTACGGGAATAGAGGGCGTGGAAGCATCGACCAACTCCGACCACATCTATACCCTACAAGGCGTTCGCCTTCAGCGGCCTCCCAAGCAGGGTGTCTATATCCAAAACGGCAAGAAATTTGTGGCAAAGTAAAGGTTGACCTCTTCATTCATTAATTAAAAAAATACGATAAGGCCATTGGGACTAAGGGGACTGACGCTCTTTATATTCCCAATGGCCTTTGTGCTTTCCCTAAACTTCGAACAAACTGCTGGCTTTTTTCGCACATTCGCCGAAAAAATATATTTGGGTAAAAATCCGTGTAATTAATTGATATGCAGATAGATAACGGTGAAATTCGTGCTCGGGGGGGGGTAATGCTGCGCATAGGTCAAAATAAAGCTAAAAATATTTGGTGCTTTGGTGAAAATTTCGTAAGTTTGCAGATGGAATTAATAACAATATAAAAAAGTTGCATCATGAGAGCTTTTAGCACTTTACTTTTCGTCTTGTTTGCCCTGTCGGCAAACGCAGCGGACGGGACTCTCGGGACGGTCTCAGTCCAGAAGGGAAACAACGTGTCTGTGAATGGTGAGGCTCCATTGTCCCTGACGCTTGACGGCAAGGGTCATCAGAGCTACCAGTGCCTATCCAAGAGGGCCCCAGATGAAAGCCATGAGTTCACGTGGAAGGAGGTGACGACTACCCGTGGCGGCGAGTTGGCAGAGATATTGGGCGACCAGCTTCGATCGGTAGATTCGTTGGTTGTCAAAGGAAATGTCAATGACAAAGATTTCCATGCCATGTGGGATGCTTCTCTCTACGGTTATCTTTCTGTCATCAACTTGAAGAATGCGGTCTTAGAAAACAATGCTGTGCCAGACACTGCGTTTTTTCACGAAAACGAACAATACGAGGGATCCTCTCACGAAATCTTTTATTATATCGGTTTGAGAAAGATTATTCTTCCGGAAGGTTTGGAGAAAATCGGAGAAGGAGCTTTCTATCAAGCTTCAGCCTTAAGGCAGGTGAACTTCCCGTCCACTCTCCGCTATATAGGAGACTTTGCTTTCAATGCCACAAAATTGGAAATGAACCAGTTGGTCATTCCCGAAGGCGTAGAAGAAATCAACCAATATGCTTTTGCCTTTTGCCGCAAATTAAAAGCTCAGGTGACTCTTCCCTCAACAATAAAAAAAATTGGCGAGTGGGCTTTTTATGGATGCCCCATCACTTCTATCAATTTGCCAGAGGGACTTGAGTCTCTTGGATCGCTAGCGTTTTGGGACTGCGACCTGCGGGAGGTCTCGATTCCTAGTTCTTGCCATGAGTTTAATGAGGGATGGCAATTCGGATTCAACAGAAACCTTGAGAAGATGCATTTGCCAGAAGGCATGACAGAGATCCCGGACCATTTTGCCGTTGATTGTTTTAGACTGCGAGAGGTCAATTTCCCACATACTCTAAAGCATATTGGAGAAAAAGCATTCAGCCTGTGCATATCATTGAAGAACGTGGATCTTCCTTTGGGGATGCAGTCACTTGGAGAGGAAGCGTTTTCCGAGTTGGAGGCATTGGAGCAGATTGTTTTTCCTGCATCCATGAAATCGTTGGGTAAAAATAGTTGTTCGTATTGGAAGAATATCAAGAGAATCTATTGCGCCGCCATGGAGCCCCCTGTGTGCGATCCCACGGACGGCGGTGTCTTTTCTGGCTTTGATTTCCCTGATGGCTTAAACACCCCCGTTGTCTATGTGCCCAAGGGTACCATCAACAAGTACAAGGACACTTCTCGCAACTGCATGGGCTGGGAGAAATTCTGGAACTATGTCGAGATTGACCCGAGCGAGTTCCCCACGACGGCCATCGATTCCCCTGCTATTGTGGAGACACAAAGCAAGGACAACAGCATCTATGACCTGATGGGCAGGAAGGTGGAGCGTCCGCAAAAGGGTAATATCTATATCCAAAACGGCAAGAAGTTTGTGGCAAAGTAAAGGCAGACCTCTTCATTCATTAATTAAAAAAATACGATAAGGCCACTGGGACTAAGAGGACTAACGATCCTTGGGTCTCGGTGGCCTTTGTTGTAAATGATTTTCAAACTTGACAGTTTTGTTTGTTCACTATTTTGACAAGTCGAAATATGTATCTCTTGGCTGCAGGTAGAGATGAGAGATAACAACCTTTGGGTGGATAAAACTGGGGAAAGGGCATGAGGAAAGGCCGCAATGAAGGTTTTTGGCCTAGGATGGGCTTTGTTAAATGGATACGAAGAAATGGTTAGGGTCCGCTAATTTATCCTGGCCCAGCTGACTTGTGGCGAGGGTAAGATAAATTAGCGGACCCTACTTTGTTGTTGTCACTTTCTTGTATTTTTGATTGCTTGCCGTTGGGTTTTCAGGATTGGTCATCTGCAAATATCCTGCTGCAACAAGGGAGGTGATGTAACGCTCACGGTTCTTGGTTTGATTGGATAAACCAAGGCGTTCCATGATCTCTGCGGTGGTTCGAGGAACTGAACAGAAATTGACTATATCCCTTTGCTTATTAGACAATGACACTTTTGGAGTGTCAGAGTGTCTAAGTTGAGTGTCTAAGTCGTTCTCAGAAGTGTCTAAGTCGGTGCCAGAGTGTCTAAGTCGAGTGTCATGGTCGGTGTCAGAGTGTCTAAGTCCAGTGTTATGGTCTTCGACTTGGTTACTTTTTTCCTCGACTTCGTTACATTTTTGTTCGACTTGGTTACCGACTTGGTTACTTTCCCCCTAGACTTGGTTACTTTCTTCTCTCCAAACCGTGATGACAAATTCCTGCGCCTTGTCATTATTCGTAAACGTGACATTGATATCTTCGTCAAGTTACAGGCAAGTTAAACTTATGCCCATATCGAAATGTATCTCACTGAACTTTCGCATGTGGTTCAAGTACGGGCTGAAGGCCCAAAAGCTCCTAGCCCAGGGCGTGTGGGGTAAAACTTGCGAAAGTTCAGTTACATCATACATAGACTAGTAAATGGAAGATGGGGTGATTTGAGGTCACCTCATCCCCCTTTGGCTTTCAATTCTTATCATCGGCAGATTGCATCGAGGTTGTAGAACTACGTGTTGCGTCGCCCCTCTCTCACCTTCCTGTTGAACTACCGAGATTTTCTCGGTAGTTGTTTCCTTGTTCAATTCATTTGTGTCATAACAGCATATTATGTGACCAGGCAAAAGTGCAACGCTCCGTTGCACTTTCTCAGTATGCCCTGCATGGCGTTAGGGTCCGTTAGGCGTTCCTGCGGACTTGCGTATCTCCCTAACGCCTAGCGGACTTGCAAAGCTTGAGTCATTTTCTTCTTCTCCTAGGGATTTCAACCGTAGGCTCATAAGCTTTCAATCCTTCATCACCTGTAAAGATTTCAACCTGATATCCTAAATCAGTATAATATTTTACGACTTCAACGATAGAAGCATCGCCTAAAGCTTGCCCTCCTATAACGGTAGCCTTCCACTTCTCTGCCAACTTTTTTAAGTTTTCAGGATTCCACAAACTGCTTTGTTCCGTAAATGCAGCCCATGGTGATTTCTCATCAGCAGAATCGATCATGATTTGAGCAAAATCTTCACCTAATGACTTTCTATCGCCCGAAGAATGAGCTATATGATTTCCTGTCTCAATAATTGTTGCTAGAGGCAGAATAAAGGTTGTACCTTTCTTCTTTTCTTCCTCTATTTTCTCAGAGACCATCTTGTATGAAACCAAGGCATTGCTTGGACCACAAGTTTCCTTGCCAGGTACTTTGAGCCAAACACAAAGTACACTCGTATCTATCACCAATACCTTTCTCATTATATCTTATCATTAACCATCATTCTACCTATTGTTCCAGAAGCCATCAATTTGGCTAGATTCTCTTTTTCTTCCAAGAGATTGACATGGCTATCGCCATGCTCATCACGGGTAACATAGCTGATAAACGGAATCATCTTATTTCCCAACTCATCCAACAAAACAGGATTATGCGTCGTACAGAGCACATCAACCTGGCGCTGTCGTGACAAATCCTTCAACATATCAACCAACTCCTTGGCACGAGAAGGATGCAAGCCATTATCCACCTCTTCGATAAGCAGTAAGCTATGAGGTGCAACCGTCAAAAGAGCTACGACAATCGCAATAAAACGAAGCGTTCCATCACTCATACCTCTTGCATCAACAGGCTGTTCAGGATTCCAATCCTCATAACAATAAAGCATGGCATCTGACTTAATCAGACCAACAGGCTCAGATATAACCTTATTTATATCACGTTCAGGAAGTGGCCGAACATAGCTGGACACCAGTGCTTCCACCTTCTTCTTTTCCTCTGGAGACAACGCACATAAAACACCTGCTACATTACTACCATCAGACTTCAGCTCTTTGGAAATCTTGCAGTAATCACGCATCTTAGCAGGAACAGGATCAAGAATGATGATATTTCTAAAAGTAGCATATATCTTTGCCCAAAAATCCAGAAGTATTGGAACATCATACGTTTTCCATGTAATGTTGCGAGCAGAATCAATAAACTTGCCAGGAACGACATCATCGCCTTCTATACCTAAACGATGAATTTCACAAGAACCAAAACTGAAAACTGAATTCCGTTTAATCACTCTCAAATCAAGAAGATAATAACTTCCTTCAATTTCGATTTCTATCTCAATACAGAAGAAATCCTCACCTCTACGGATAATCCAGTCTTCCCCACCTCTAACAGTCTGGATGGCATCAAGAAGACTCTTACCTTCCCCCACGGCACGGAGAAAGGCAAACGCATCTAACACATTTGACTTACCACTAGCATTGGTTCCGATAAGGATACCCAAAGAATCGATATATATAGTAGAGTCCTTAAAGCTCTTCCAATTTTGTAACCTAATCTTTGTAATCATTGCCCATGTTTATTTAAACTCAATAATATATTTTGCAAAGCTAATCATTTTTTCTGAGATAAACAAGAAAATCGCAACATTTCTAAAAGAATCTATGAAAAAGTATGATAAAACATGAGCAAGTATGAGCAACTGTGAGTTGACCCCTCACCGATTTCGTATCTTTGCATTGTGGTTCAGAGATAACATCTCATACCACCAAGAGGCAATGCGCAGCGCCCCCTACAACACAAACACAATTTATTAACCTTAAAAATGAAGACACTATGATTCTGTACACATTGAAGAAGTATGTCAACGAGAAGTTGAGCGCCGCTAACGGCAAGTTTTTCGCCTACCCTGTAATCACCCAGACCTATGGTCTTGATGAACTCGCAGAGCACATGGAAAGTCACAACACCCCGTTCTCAAAGGGAGCCATCAAGGGTATGCTCACCGACATGGTGAGCTGCGTAAGAGAACTGGTTCTGCAGGGTATCGCCGTGAAGATTCCCGACCTCGCCATCTTCAGCATCGGCATCAAGAACAAGGAAGGTGCTGCCTCCGAGAAGGAGTTCAGCATCACCAAGAACATTGCCGGACTAAAGCTCCGTGCACGTGGAACCGGTGAGTTCAAGGCAAACAGTCTGAACCTCGATGCATCCCTGAAGAAGGCCACAGCCGTAACAGGAGATGTTACTCCACCAGAAGGCGGCAAGGATAACACAGGCGATACTACCCAAGGTGGCGGCACAAACCAGGGTGGCGACTCAACACAGACTGGCGGATCAGGCAACACCGAGAGCAGCGGCTCCGATGGTAGCGACGGCCTGGAGTAACCCCCTCGCCAGTAGATGAAGAAAGAAGGTTTTAGACAGGATGCAGTCCGGGATTCGGCTATAGCACCCCCGGCTATTCATCAATATAGCAAGCATCATTGAAACACGCGCTATCAAGCCCATCTGCTCATCCTGTCAGCCTTCCTTCCAAAAGGTATCGCCTGGATATTGGAAATCCGAGCCCCCAATCCATTTATTAACCTTAAATCAAATGAAAATGAAAAGAGAAACACTCAAGAAAATTCTGAATTTCGTCATTACCGTTCTCACCGCAGTAGCCTCTGCCTTTTGTGTGCAGAGCTGCCAGTAGTATCAACCCTTTAAAGATTCAGCACTATGAAAAACACAAGAAAAATATCACTTATTGTCATTCACTGTTCAGCCACCCGCGTCACGCAGGACTTCACCTTCGAAAAGCTCGAAGCCTGTCATTTAGCCCGTGGTTTCCGCAGCATCGGTTATCACTACTACATCACGAAAGACGGCGTCATCTACCCCGGACGTCCCGAGTCAGAAATCGGCGCCCACGCCCGCCATTTCAATGCACACAGTATCGGCATCTGTTACGAAGGCGGTCTCGACGCCGACGGCAATCCGGCAGATACCCGTACGAAGGCTCAGAAGCAGTCTCTCCAGAATCTCCTGACGAGTCTGTGCGTAGACTATCCCGAAGCCGAGATCCTAGGTCATCGTGATCTCCCGAACGTCCACAAGTCCTGTCCCTGCTTCAGTGTTCAGGCTTGGCTGAATGAAATCAAATTCCACATTTAGCCCTCTATTCAGTTGATATTGTTCATACTATATTTTTTTTCTACGCTCTCCCCCAATCTTAAGTGATTAAGGTTGGGGGACTTTTTGTTCAGGAATCTGCAAACTTCTTCAAAATGAGGAGTATTGCGCCCCCACTTTTCCACTGAAAAGAAGGCTGTAACATGAAATATAAGGCATAATTGTTTTAAATAATGTAAAAAAGTAACGTAATACTAAACTTTATATGTACTTTTGCATCGAATTATATAAAAATAAGAAACAAATTAAAGAGAAAATATAAAAAAGAAGAAAGGATATGAAGATGAAAAGAATCATATTGACACTCACTATGCTGGTGGCTCTTGTAGCTACTGCATCTGCTCAGGCAGAGATTAAGTTCGACAAACTCATACACAACTTCGGTTCGTTCGAAGAGGCAAACCCGGTACAGAAGGCTACCTTTACCTTCACCAATGTGGGCAACAAGCCTTTGATTATCAACCAGGCTATTGCCAGCTGCGGCTGTACCATACCTTCTTACACCAAGAAGCCTATCGCTCCAGGTCAGAAGGGACAGATTAGTGTTACCTATAACGGCAAGGGCATGTTCCCTGGTCATTTCAAGAAGAGCATCACCGTCCGTTCTAACGGCAATGTAGAAATGTCACGTCTCTATATAGAAGGTGTTATGACAGAAAAGAAATAATCTAGCTCAATACATATTTAAAAGTAAGCATGATTTTCTATTTCTCCGGAACTGGAAATACCAAGTGGGCAGCAGCCAGACTGGCAGCGGCTACACACGAAGACTTGATTCCTATCGCCCCTTATATGCGGGCGGATGATTCAAGCCACAATATAGCCGAGCCGTTTATTCTAAAAGAGAATGAACGGCTCGGATTCGTTTTCCCCGTACATGGCTGGAGAGTTCCACGCCTTGTAAGGGAGTTTATCAGGAAGATGAAGATACGGAGAGAAACTCCTGATGCTAATGCTGAAGACAAGGAGACGTTCAGGAAGCATCCTTTCGCCTATTGCGTCTGTACTGCAGGCGACAGCATCGGACTCACCATCGAAAACCTCAACGATACGATTGCGCTGAATGCATCGCTTCATGCATTGGGTATCACGGAGGTTTCTGCTTCCTACTCGCTCATCATGCCGGAATCTTATGTAGGACTTCCTTTCATGGATGTTGATCCGAAGGAGCGCGAAGTTCGTAAGAAATCGAAATCGGCACAGGAACTGGCGGTTATCTGCGAAGAAGTATTTGACAGGAAAGAGGGCGTGAACCGTCTGGTAAAAGGTCCTATTCCCTGGTTCTTCACCAAGGTTGTGGGCGGATTCTTTGAGAAGGTGCTCATCACCGACAAGCGGTTTCATGTGGAGAAAGACAAGTGCGTGAAGTGTGGCATCTGTTCCAACGTCTGTCCTGTAGGCGATATCAAGGGCGGGCACGGAGAATATCCGGAATGGCTACATCACAAGGATTGCCTCACCTGCTTTACCTGCTATCACCATTGTCCGCATCACGCCATCGAGTTTGGACGCCAGACTCAGAAGAAAGGACAATACTTTTACAAATAATCCCCATCGACCCTGACTGTTTATGAAGAAGACAATCTTCTCTCTGGCGCTCGCCTTCCTGGGCATCGCCAATCTCTATGCCGTAAAGGCTAAACCGGGCATCGCCAAGATTATGCTGGCTGACGGAACCATGGCATGTGCTACCCTGCATGGCGACGAAACCTTCCACTACTACATGCTGCTGGACGGTACGCCCCTGCGGGAAACCCAAGACGGAAAATACGAAAAGATAACTGCCGAAGAGCTGAACACCCGAAAGACCCGTGCTTTCTCTTCAGAGAATCTTACAAGAGCATCAGAAATAGGAACCGTGAGACCAAGCTATTTCCCTCATAAGGGAAGTCCGAAGGCATTGGTACTCCTGGTGCAGTTTCAGGATGTGAAGTTCAAGAGTAAGGATCCGGTTGCAACATTCAACCATTACCTCAACGGAAAGAAGGGAGAAGCTATGCCTGAGGCTGATAAAGAAGTATTTATCACCAACGAGAATTACTGCCAGAACTACGGCAGCGTACAGCAGTATTTTGCTGACATGAGCGATAACCAGTTTATACCACAGTTTGATGTAGTGGATCCTGTTACGGTAAGCAAGAATTCTGCTTATTATGGCAAGAACGGACGTGACAACGGAAGTGACACCAACTATCCTCAGATGATTAAGGAAGCCTGCCAGCAGGTAGACAAGAAGGTAAACTTTGCCGATTACGACAGCGATGGCGACGGATATGTAGACCTCGTATATGTAATCTATGCCGGCTATTCTGAAAGTATCTCAGGTAATTCAGGCGATTGTCTCTGGCCGAAATCAGGTACCGTAGGGGGACTGGGAACCTATGACGGGAAAACAGTATCCCGATTCGGCATCAACAACGAGCTGAACAATAAGCCTGCAGATACCCAAGACGGCAAATACTTCATCAATGGTATCGGTCTCTTCTGCCATGAGTTTTCGCATACCCTCGGTTTGCCAGACCTCTATCCGACCAACGGCATCACAGACCACAACCAGAGTCCTGAATATTGGGACGTCATGGATATGGGCAATTATCAGGCTGACGGCTATCAGCCTATCCCTTATTCACCATGGGAGAAGAGCATCGTAGGATGGAAACAGCCTACCCTCCTTTCTGATACCGAGGCGAAGCAGATAAAGCTGGAACCATACGACAAGGCATCGGATGCATACAAGATTATAGCCAACAGCCAGGGCGAATACCTGCTGCTGCAGAATATCAGAAACGAGGGATGGTACAAGGAGGCTCTGGGTTACGGATTGCTGGTATGGCGCATCGACTACGATGATTTGCCATCGGTTAACCTGGGGGATAATCCCAACAACACGACAGGTAAGCCAAGGGTCATGATTGTTCCTGCAGACGGAATGGTATACAACAGCTATAACACGGGCGTCAGCGGCGATGATATCATAACGAGTCTTCAGAACGACCCGTTCCCGACCTACAAGGCGGGCTCTGCTACAGAGTACGAGGTGAACAGTCTGACCAGTATCACCCTGAACAACAGTGTTGATACGAGTCATCCGCTCTATAACATCACAAAGGATGAAGCAACCGGTCTGGTAACCTTCGATTATCTCAAGAACTTCTCTCCTACCGGAATCTCTTCGGTCATCATCGGTAAAGACAGACCGACAGCCTATTTTGATCTGGAAGGCAGAAAGGTTTCCGTTCCACAAAAGGGCAAGATTTATATTACCAGCAAGGGACAGAAGATAGTATACTAACTATATAAACAATGAGGGTGTGTCATGTTTTATGACACACCCTCTTATTATTTTAATATATTCTAGGACCGAAGATGGTAGTACCTACACGAACCATCGTGCTGCCGTGCTTGACGGCAATATGATAATCGTGACTCATACCCCAGCTACGCTCGCAGAAAGCATCATCATCAGCAAAATATCTGGCCTTTATCTCATCAAAGAACTGGGCAGCCTCATCAAACTCCTGAGCAATCTGCTGCTCATCGTCTGTATTAGATGCCATCATCATGATGCCACAAATCTGCACATGCTTCATCTCCCGCCATTCGCCAGCCTCCAGAAGTTCGCGGCAAGCATCAAGAGAAAGACCCGATTTGGTATCTTCCTCAGCCAGATGAAGTTCCAGAAGAACCTTCACCACACGATTGTGCTTGGCAGCCTGCTTCTCAATCTCCTTGAGAAGTTTCAGACTGTCTACCGATTCAATCATCGAGATATAAGGTGCGATATACTTCACCTTATTGGTCTGCAGATGACCAATGAAATGCCACTCGATGTCCTCAGGCAGCGAAGCCACCTTCTTGGCGAGTTCCTGCTCATGACTCTCGCCGAAGATACGCTGTCCTTCAGCATAAGCCTCCTCGATATACTCGTTGGGATGGAACTTGCTGATAGCAACGAGACGGACACCGGCAGGCAAGCTGCCCAGCACCTCATTGAGATTTCCTTTTACATCATACATAGTTCAATTATTTTTGCTCCTCGTATTCAGGCACATCATTCTTCTCCGCTTTCTTCTCGTTAGGAGCATGGTGCTCAAATACATCCATCAGTTTGGTTTCGTTCAAACCAACCACATCATAATCTATCATGGTCTTGCCCATCACCTCATCAATATAACGGAGGGCACGGGCGAGAGACTTAGCCTGAACAAGATAGGTAACATTGCTGCGCTTCTCCTTCTCACTCTTCTCATCAATTGTAATGAACTGGAGTTTAGCCTTATACCACTTATCATCATCATCCACATCGCTGAAGAAGATTTCGCCGTAGCCAGCCTTACCGATACCGCTCACCTTCAACTCGCCGCTTACATAAACCGACATCTCATCGATGATGGCGCTCTCAGCCTCGGTAAAGCTCAAAGCATCTACTACGTATGCTTCAGAAACAACCTTTTCTGAACCATCCTCCATTGTCTTCTGATATTTCACTTTGGTCTCAAACCATGTACTTGTTCTACTTCTCATATTTTCTTCTTACTTATTTTAATTAATTAGTATAATCTTATAACAATTCTTGAAATTAAGTGCAAAGTTATAAAAAAGAAAGCAAAGAGCGACATATTTAAAGAGTTTTTAATCAAAAAATAAAATTTAACCGAAAGTTATTCTCAATTCTCATCTAATTTTCTTATCTTTGCAGCCGAATAGCGTAAATTGAAAAGACCAGAAGGTCATAGAATTCAATTTTCGACACGGATAATTAATAGAAAGAAACAATATTTTAAGATGCCAGAAATATCTGTACGCGGTCTTGAAATGCCAGAGTCACCTATCAGAAAGTTGGCTCCTCTGGCTGCCGCAGCAAAAAAACGTGGAGTAAAGGTATATCACCTCAACATCGGTCAGCCTGACCTTCCAACTCCTCAATGTGGCCTAGATGCCTTGAAGCATATAGACCGCACGGTCTTGGAGTATTCTCCAAGTCAGGGCTATCTCAGCTATCGCGAGAAGCTTGTAGATTACTATAAGAAATTCAACATCAACGTAACTGCCGATGATATCATCATTACATCGGGAGGTTCTGAGGCTGTACTCTTCTCTTTCATGAGCTGCCTCAACCCTGGCGACGAGATTATCGTACCAGAACCTGCTTACGCTAACTATATGGCGTTTGCCATCTCTGCGGGTGCCAAGATCCGTACCATCGCCACAACGATAGAAGAAGGTTTCTCCCTGCCTAAGGTGGAGAAGTTTGAGGAGTTGATCAATGAGCGCACCCGTGCCATTCTGATCTGCAACCCTAACAACCCTACGGGCTATCTCTATACCCGCAGAGAGATGAATCAGATTCGTGACTTGGTGAAGAAGTACGACCTCTATCTCTTCTCTGATGAGGTTTACCGTGAGTATATCTATACCGGCAGTCCTTATATCAGTGCGATGCACCTGGAAGGCATCGAGCAGAACACGGTTCTCATCGATTCTGTTTCGAAGCGTTACAGTGAGTGCGGTATCCGTGTGGGTGCCCTCATCACCAAGAATGCAGAAATCCGCAAGGCGGTGATGAAGTTCTGCCAGGCCCGTCTCTCTCCTCCACTGATCGGTCAGATTGTAGCCGAAGCTTCTCTGGATGCTCCTGAAGAGTACTACCGCGATGTATACGATGAGTATGTAGAGCGCCGTAAGTGTCTGATAGACGGCTTGAACCGCATTCCAGGCGTATACTCTCCTATTCCTATGGGAGCCTTCTATACCGTAGCCAAACTGCCTATCGATGATTCTGAAAAGTTCTGCCGCTGGTGTCTGGAGGAATTCAACTACGAGGGCGAAACCATCATGATGGCTCCAGCCTCCGGTTTCTATACGACTCCTGGAGCCGGCCACAATCAGGTTCGTGTAGCTTACGTCTTGAAGAAACACGATCTGGAGCGTGCTCTGGTGGTTCTGGGTAAGGCACTTGAGGCTTATCCGGGAAGAGTGGAAGACGAAGGACTGTAAGAAAGTGAAGAACGAAGAGTGAAGAATACAACAGCTTCACTAATCATAAAGTTCAAAGATCAAAATTCAAAGTAAAGATGAATTTTCCTCTATTTATAGCAAAGAGATTATATAGCGATCAGGGCGATAAACGTAAAGTTTCTCGCCCTGCTATTCATATAGCCACTGCAGGTGTTGCTATCGGACTCGCCATTATGATTATGTCGGTATGCGTAGTGCTCGGATTCAAGCATACCATACGTGACAAGGTAATAGGATTCGGAAGCCATATACAGGTGGCCGACTTCATGACGCTGCAGCAGCAAAACCAGTATCCGGTGGTTATGAACGACTCGATGGTCAACGTACTGAAAAAGATACCTGGTGTAAAACATGTGCAGAAATTTGCCATGAAAGAGGGAATCCTGAAGACGGACAGCGATTTCCTGGGCGTCATGTTCAAAGGTGTAGGGCCTGATTTTGATTCTACCTTTATCCATCAGAACATGATCGAAGGCAGCATCCCTAAGTTTGATGACAAAGCGAGTCATAACCAGATTCTCATCTCACAGCTGATGGCTGGTAAGCTGAAACTGAAGACGGGAGAACGCATCTTTGCCTACTTCTTTGATGACAACGGAGTGCGTATGCGCCGCTTCACCATCAAGGGTATCTATCAGACCAACCTGAAGAAGTATGATGAGGTAATGGTATACACCGATCTCTATACTGCCGTGAAGCTGAACGGATGGGAAGAAGACCAGACGAGCGGTGCAGAACTGACAGTAAACGACTTCAACAAGCTCAACGAGACTGAAGATTATATTATTAATAAGGTGAACCGCACGGTAGATCACTATGGAGAAACCTACAGCAGTTCTACCATCAAGGACCTGAATCCAAACATCTTCCAATGGCTGAGCCTGATGGATCTGAATGTCTGGATTATTCTCGGTCTGATGCTGATAGTAGCCGGCGTCACCATGATCAGCGGTCTGCTCATCATCATTCTGGAACGCACCTCCATGATAGGCGTAATGAAGGCATTGGGTGCTCGCAACAAGACCATCCGCCACACCTTCCTGTGGTTTGCCGTCTTCATCATCGGCAAGGGTATGCTTCTGGGCAACGCCATCGCCCTCGGCATTCTTACCCTCCAGTACTTTACAGGCATCATCAAACTCGATGCACAGACCTATTATGTAAGTACCGTTCCGGTAGAATTCAACTGGCTTGCCATCATAGCCCTGAACATTGCTACGCTGCTGATAAGTATCTTCATGCTCGTAGCACCAAGCTACCTGATTTCTCACATCCATCCAGCCAAATCAATGAGATATGAGTAAAATACAGTCTATAACACCACAATATGTAGACAAAAAAGGAAAAAAACTAATTATTTTATGTAGTTTTTGAAAATAGTGCACATTTTATTTTGCAGTGTGCACTATTTTCATTATCTTTGCACAAAATTTTGTAAATTGTGCAATGAATTCAATACCAAGTTTTAACTCGTATATTGAGAACAGCATTATCAAGAATTGGAATCTGGATGCGCTCACCGATTACAAGGGCGCAACCCTCCAATATCACGATATTGCCAGAAAGATTGAGAAGCTACACATCCTGTTCGAAAACAGCGATGTAAAGAAGGGCGACAAGATTGCCGTCTGCGGAAGAAATAGTAGCCAGTGGGCAGTAGCCTTCCTGGCCATTATTACTTACGGAGCCATTGTCGTACCTATACAGAACGAATTTAAGCCTGAGCAGATTCACAACATCGTGAACCACAGCGAAAGCAAACTTCTGTTCGTTGGTGACGTGGTAGCTACAGAGATAACACCAGAGGAGATGCCTTCGCTGGAAGGAATCATCTATCTTCCGGACAATTCGCTTGTCATCTCGCGCTCTGAGAAACTGACTTATGCGCGCGAGAACCTCAATGCAATGTTCGGACACAGATATCCTAAGTATTTCAGACCAGAACACGTGAAGTATCACGTAGACGATCCTGAAGAACTGGCGATGATCAACTATACCAGTGGAACTACCGGTTTCTCAAAAGGTGTGATGCTCCCATACAGAGCACTTTGGGGTAATCTTGACTACCTCATTGATTCAGTGAAACCAAATATAGGTAAGAACTGCAACATCCTTTCTACCCTTCCGATGGCTCACATGTATGGACTCATGACAGAATTTCTCTTCAATATAGTATTGGGTAACCATATCTTCTTCCTTACCCGTCTGCCGAGCCCAACGCTCATCTCAGAGGCGTTGTCAGAAATCAAGCCAGACATCCTCTATGCGGTGCCGCTTGTAGTAGACAAGATTGTAAGAAAGGCAGTATTCCCACATATCCAAACCAACCGTGCACGACTGCTGATGAACATGCCTGTCATCAATAAGCGCATCAAGGAGAAGGTTCGCGAGTTTGTATTGAGAAAGTTTGGCGAACGTCCTTACGAGGTTGTTGTGGGTGGTGCTCCGCTCAACAAGGAGATAGAGAACTTCTTCATCAGCGTAGGTTTCCCTATCGCAATGGGATATGGTACCACTGAGACTGCTCCACTTATCACCTTTGCCCATCAGGACAACTATGTGGCAGGAAGCTGTGGTGTTGCCGTGAAGCACATGGAGGTAAAGATTTTGAGCGATGACCCGGAGAACGTAGCCGGTGAACTGGTTTGCCGCGGCATCAATGTGATGAAGGGCTATTACAAGAACCAGGAGGCAACAGATGCCGTAATAGATAAAGACGGATGGTTCCATACAGGCGATCTGGCAACGATGGACGCCGACGGACATATCTTCATAAGAGGCAGAAGCAAGAACATGCTGCTGGGACCTAACGGACAGAACATCTATCCGGAAGAGATTGAGGACAAGCTCAACTCCATGGCTATGGTCAACGAGAGCATCGTAATACAGAGCGATGACAAGCTGGTAGCTCTAGTTCATCCGGATATGGAAGAAGTTAACAACCTCGGCTTTACAGACGAAGACCTGGAGAACATCATGGAGCAGAACCGCAAGGAACTGAACATGCAGATACCTAGCTTCGCAAAGGTGTCACGCATCAAACTTCATAATCAGGAATTTGAAAAGACAGCCAAGAAGTCTATCAAGCGTTACCTCTATCAGAACGCAATCTAGAGACAGGCCCTATCTGCTGACAGACCATCAGCAGATAAGGTCTATCATCAGCAAACGGACTTCAGTACGAGAAAAATATAAAAAAGCAAATCGTTAAATAACAAGAATATGGAGATTCCAAGTTTTAACGCACTAATCCAAAAGAGCATCGTAGACCATTGGGATATGGATGCTCTGACAGACTACAAGGGAGCAACCTTGCAGTACCATGATGTAGCACGCAAAATTGAGAAGCTACACATCATGTTTGAGAACTCTGGTGTAGTAAAGGGCGACAAGATAGCACTTTGCGGTCGAAATAGCGCAAACTGGGCTGTAGCATTCCTTGCTACCCTTACCTATGGTGCCATTGCCGTACCTATCCTGCATGAATTCATGCCAGACCAGATTCACAACATCGTAAACCACAGCGATGCCAAACTGCTCTTTGTGGGTGATGTTGTAGCTACACAGATTGATGCAACGAAGATGCCAGATCTTGAAGGCATCATCTATATACCGGATTATTCACTTGTCGTTTCACGTACCGACAAGTTGACTTATGCACGCGAACACCTCAACGAGATGTTCGGTATCAAATATCCTAAGTACTTCCGCAAAAACCATGTCAACTACTATATGGAACAGAATCCGGATGAGTTGGCTATGATCAACTATACCAGCGGAACTACCGGTTTCTCCAAGGGAGTAATGGTTCCATACCGTGCACTCTGGGGCAATGCAGATTTTGCTGAGGACGTACTGGGTAAGAAGATCAAGCCGGGAGATTCTATCATCAGTATCCTGCCGATGGCCCACATGTACGGCATGGCGTTTGAATTTATCTTCGAATTGATCAAGGGCTGCCACATCTTCTATCTCACCCGCATCCCTAGTCCAGCCATCATTGCCGAGGCATTCGGCCGCATCAAGCCAGCCGTCATTATATCTGTACCTCTGGTTATCGAGAAGATTATCCGCAAGAAGGTATTCCCTAAGATCCAGAACAACCGCATGCGTATGCTGCTCCACATGCCTGTGATCAGCAAGAAGGTGAAGGAGAAGATATGCGACCAGGTATCCAATGCCTTCGGTGGCAACTTCTACGAGGTGATTATTGGTGGTGCAGCCTTTAACCAGGAAGTGGAAAGTTTCCTCCATAGCGTAGGTTTCAAATATACCGTGGGATATGGCGCAACAGAATGTGCCCCTATCATCTGCTACGAGGATTACAAAAACTTCGTACCGGGCTCTTGCGGTAAGGCTGCCCTCCACATGATGGTACGCATCGATAGTCCTGATCCTGAGAATGTACCAGGCGAAATCCTTGCCAAGGGTCCTAACGTAATGTTGGGTTACTATAAGAATGAGGAAGCTACCAAGCAGACCATTGACGAGAACGGATGGTATCATACAGGCGATCTCGGAACCATGGATGGTGACGGCAACGTCTTCATCAAGGGTCGTAGCAAGAACATGCTGCTCGGCGCAAACGGTCAGAATATCTACCCTGAGGAGATTGAGGATAAGCTCAACTCTTTGGCCCTGGTAGCGGAAAGCGTGGTTGTACAGAAGGGCGACAAGCTCATTGCTCTGGTTCACCCAGACTATGATGAAGCTCAGACCCTGAATCTCGGTACCAACGAACTGGCAGATGTCATGGAGCAGAACCGCCAGGAGCTCAACACCATGATTCCTGCTTACAGCAAAGTATCAGAAATACGTATACATGAAGATGAGTTTGAAAAAACTCCTAAGAAGAGCATCAAGCGATTCCTCTATACGGCAGAGTAAAGTAAGAGGGTGACAGGCTCGCAAATCCGCTAGACGTTTCTCCTGTTCCGCCTTACGGACTAGCGAACCTGTATTATGAAAATAAAAAAATGGTGTGACTTCGGTTTTGAAGTCACACCATTTTTTATAAATTATAATATAGTATTCGAGCGGATTCTGGACAGCGTTTCCGGAGTCATCTGCAGATAACTTGCGATATAGGTGAGCGGAGCACGCAGAACCACCTGTGGGTTCATTTCGCACAGGCGCTTATATTTATTAGGTGCCGACTCAAATCGCATCAGATCGGCATGAATCTGAGACTGAATCAAACTCTCTTCCAGTATTTTACGATAAAGCATCTGGATATTGACATTACGCATAGCAGCCGCCTCCAACTTTTTCTTCGGTAGCATATACACCAGCGTAGGCTCCAAAGCTTCCACCTGCAGGTGGGTAGGTTCTTCCTTAAAGAGGCTCTCAATGCACATAAAGATGGAATGATCCACACCCAGATGCTCGGTCACCTCCTTGCCATTCTTAAAGTAAAATTGGCGCACCAATCCCTTCTCGATGTACGAGATACCCATGCACTGTTCACCTTCAGGCAAGATCATCTCGCCCTTGGCATACTTGATAGGCTCAAGGATATCTTCCACCACATCGAGTTCATCATGAGTCATCGTACTATATTTACGCGCCAGCTCGCGCGCAATATCACGCTTAGGGGTAATTACTTTAAAGTCTGCCATAATACTTAACCTCCTTTTCCATTATACTTATATTAAATCATTAGTCGAGTTTGAGCACAGCAAGGAAGGCTTTCTGTGGAACTTCCACATTACCAATCTGCTTCATGCGCTTCTTACCCTTCTTCTGCTTCTCCAGCAACTTGCGCTTACGGCTTACGTCACCACCATAACATTTGGCAGTAACATCCTTGCGCACCTGCTTAACAGTCTCACGTGCCACAATCTTGGCACCGATAGCTGCCTGGATAGCAATATCGAACTGCTGACGAGGTATGAGGTCCTTCAACTTCTCGCACATTCTGCGGCCGAAGCTCACAGAGTTATCGCGGTGAGTCAAAGTACTCAATGCATCTACAGGCTCTCCATTCAACAGGATATCGAGTTTCACCAGGTCGGAATGACGGAATGAATCGATATGATAGTCGAACGAAGCATATCCCTTGGAGATACTCTTCAGCTTGTCATAGAAGTCGATGACGATTTCTCCCAATGGCAACATGAAGTGGAGCTCTACACGGTTTCCACTCACATATTCCTGATTGATGAGTTCGCCTCGTTTATCCAGACAGAGTTTCATGATTGGTCCAATATAATTGGTAGCCGTAATGATGGTTGCCCGGATATATGGTTCCTCAATATGGTCTATCAGCGTTGGGTCTGGCAATCCGGAAGGATTGTGAACCTCTTTCACACCGCCCTGCTTGTCGTATACCATATAAGATACGTTAGGTACGGTAGTGATGACATCCATATTAAACTCACGGTCCAGTCTCTCCTGTACGATTTCCATGTGGAGCAATCCGAGGAATCCGCAACGGAAACCGAAGCCCAAAGCCACAGAACTCTCTGGCGAGAAAGTCAATGAAGCATCATTGAGCTGCAGTTTTTCGAGCGATGCACGCAGATTCTCGTAATCGCTAGGATCGATAGGATAAACACCGGCAAAGACCATAGGTTTCACTTCCTGGAAACCCGCAATCGCCTTGTCGCAAGGACGGGTGATATGGGTAATGGTATCACCCACCTTTACCTCGGTAGCATTCTTGATGCCCGAGATGATATAACCTACCTCACCGGTCCCCAATTCCTGGCGTGGAATCATATCCATCTTCAATACACCGATTTCATCAGCATCATATTCCATGCCGGTATTGAAGAACTTCACCTTATCTCCCTTACGGATCACGCCATTCTCTATCTTGAAATAGGCGATGATACCGCGGAAAGAGTTGAATACAGAGTCGAAAATCAAAGCCTGAAGCGGTGCCTTCTCGTCTCCTACCGGAGCAGGAACACGATTAACAACAGCTTCCAGTATATCTTCTACACCCTCACCGGTCTTACCTGAAGCACGGAGAATATCTTCATGCTTACAACCGATCAGGTCTACAATTTCATCTTCTACCTCTTCAGGCATAGCTGAAGGCATATCTATCTTATTGATTACCGGAATAATCTCCAGGTCGTGTTCGATAGCCATATAGAGGTTTGAAATGGTCTGTGCCTGAACGCCTTGAGTTGCGTCAACAACCAGCAGTGCTCCCTCGCAAGCAGCGATGGAACGGGAAACTTCGTATGAGAAGTCAACATGTCCCGGAGTATCGATAAGATTCAGGATATAGGTCTGTCCATCCTTTGCCTTATATTCCATTTGGATAGCGTGACTCTTGATCGTGATACCACGTTCTCTTTCCAAATCCATATCGTCAAGCATCTGTCCTTCAGTAATCTTGATGGTCTGAGTCTTCTCCAGAAGTCGGTCTGCCAAGGTACTTTTACCATGGTCTATATGTGCAATAATGCAGAAATTTCTTATTTTATTTATATTCTCCATATAATTTTCTCTCTTTAGAGTGCAAAGATAGTATTTTTTTTCGTATCTTTGCACAAAATATTGAAAATAATAGAGATTTTTAGATAAAATATAGAAAAATCATGAAGAAAAAGTTGATTTACATCGGTATTTTTGCTTCTTTGCTCGTTTCTTGTACAGAAAGTCTGGAGGACAAAGCGGCTCGTGAAGCCAAGGAATATACTGAAAAGTACTGTCCTACTCCATACGTCAACGACGCCAGGACTGACAGTGCTGCATTTGATAAAACCAAGAAGATATATACATACTATATCTCTTTGAGAAACAAGGCAGATAACAAGAAGGCGATTGATGCCAACAAGGATAAACTCCATAAGATTCAGAAGGAAGCCCTGGACAACAACCCTGGCCTGAAGAAATATAAGGAAGAGCATTTCACCTTCCGTTTCGTATATCATTCGGCTAAGAACCCGAAGGAGGTGTTGCTGGATGATATCTTCAAGTATTAGAAAAGGCACGGAGTACTAGCTAGTAATCCGTGCCTAAAATACTCTTAATATCCCATTTCCTGCAAAGCTGTCGCCAACTGGTCTGGACAGCTTGTAGGCTTATTGCCACAAGTGATACCCTTCAGTCGGGCGATGACCTCCTTTGCCTTCATGCCTTTAATCAAAGCACAAACGCCCTTGGTATTGCCATCGCAGCCTCCGATGAACTGGGCATCCTGCACATTTCCATCTTCATCTATACTGATGCAGATGTATTTTGAGCAGGTGCCATGAGTCTGATAAGTTACCTTCTGCAACTTATCCTGTTTGTCTTGCTGCAACATAATGCTTATTCTGCGTCTGCAGGAATTTCTGGCTTCATGTTGGTATATACAGTCTGAACATCGTCAAACTCTTCCAACTTCTCAACCATCTTGTCGATAGTTTCGCGCTCCTCAGGAGTTACATCCTTCAAATCGTTAGGGATGTAAGTGAACTCAGCACCAGTTACCTCGAAACCCTCAGCCTCCAGGTGCTTCTGAATTTCGCCGAAGCTTGTAGGAGCACCATAGATTGTGATTTCGTTGTTCTCCTCATCCTCATCAAACTCATCTTCTACGCCGTAGTCAATCAGGTCGAGAATCATCTCATCCATATCCAGACCTTCCTTCTTCTTGAATGTGAACACAGACTTGTGGTCGAAGAGGAAAGACAGAGAACCTGTTGTACCCAAGTTTCCGCTGAACTTGTTGAAGATAGAACGAACGTCAGCAACAGTACGTGTAGTGTTGTCTGTCAGAGTATCAACGAAGACAGCCACTCCGTGAGGGCCATATCCCTCGTATGTTACCTCCTTGTAATCGCTGGTATCCTTGCCACAAGCGTTCTTGATGGCACGAGCGATGTTATCCTTAGGCATGTTCTCACGCTTACAGTTAGCGATGATAGCACGCAAGGTTGGGTTGTTCTCTGGTTCTGGACCGCCTGCCTTCACTGCAATAGCAATCTGCTTACCCAACTTAGTAAATGTCTTGGCCATGTGGCCCCATCTTTTCAGCTTTGTAGCTTTACGATATTCAAATGCTCTTCCCATTGGAATAAAATTTTAAATGTTTATCGTTTGTTTATAATATTATCTTAATTCTGCACTGAGCACCTTCTGCATTATCTCAATTCTGCATTGAGCTTGCCTGTAAGGTTGGCTATGAGCTTCTTCATGATAGCGTCTATCTGCTTGTCATTCAGAGTCTTCTCCTCATCCTGCAGGATGAAGTTAACGGCATAACTCTTCTTGCCCTCTGGCAAATGCTCACCCTCATAAACATCGAAGAGCACAACGCTCTTCAGAAGTTTCTTCTCTGTCTGGTGGGCAATCTGCTCAATCTGAGCGAACTCTACATTCTTGTCTACGAGCAATGCAAGGTCGCGACTCACTGAAGGATACTTGCTGATGTCGGTGTAAGTAAGGTTCACCTTCTTCACTGCCTTCATCAGGTTATCCCAGTGGATATCAGCATAGAATACATCCTGCTCAATATCGAATGCTTTCTTCAACTTCAGGCTCAGGATACCCAGTTCTACCAATACCTTACCGGCACGGGTCTCGTAATTTACGCCCTTAGAGAAGATGTTATTGTCGCTGTGCTTGATAACCACGTTGTTCTGTGGCATACCCACACGGCGGAGAATATTCTCTACCACAGCCTTCAGCTCGTAGATATTGCTCTGCTCATCAGCATGAGCCCAACTGCCCTCTACGCGCTTACCGGTGATGAAGAGTGACATGTGAGCCTCCTGAGAGTAAGCCTTGATAGGACTCTCCTCACTCCATTTCTCCTTATTATATATATAGGTGTTACCCACCTCGAAGAACTTCAGGTTCTGGCTCTTATGGTTGATGTTGCGAACCACACTCTCCAAACCACCGAACAGCATCGTCTGGCGCATCACACCGAGATCAGCACTCAATGGGTTCATCACCTTCACGGTTGTCTCGTTAGGATACTTGTTGAGGTCGAAGTCGGTATAGTAGCTAGCCTTGCTCAGAGAGTTGTTGAGAATCTCCATGAAGCCCTCGCCTACCAGCTGCTCAGCCACGAGGTTCTGGCTGTGATAAGCCTTGTCCTCATCGCCCTGAACAGTCAGGGAACTCTTCAACTGGGTTGGAATCTCCACATTATTATATCCGTAGATACGGAGGATATCCTCTACCACGTCGCAAGGACGCTGAACGTCTACACGATAAGCAGGAACCAGGAGGTCGATGCCCTCAGCATCCTCCTTCACAATCTTCATCTCGAGAGATGTGGCAATGTTCTTGATGGTTTCAGCACCAATCTCCTTACCGATGAGGCGATGCGCATACTCATAGTTCAGGCGAACAGGGAAATCCTGCATTGGCTCTGGATATACATCCTTGATCTGCATGGAAATCTTGCCGCCAGCCAACTGCTTGCAGAGGATGGCAGCCTGCTTCAATGCATAAATCTGTCCGTTTGGATCTACACCACGCTCAAAACGGTAGCTGGCATCTGTACTCAAACCATGACGGCGAGCACTCTTGCGGATCCATGTAGGATGGAAGTAAGCACTCTCCAAGACTACATCCTTGGTTGTCTCGTAAGTACCAGAACCCTTACCGCCGAAGATACCGGCGATACACATAGGCTCCTCAGCATTACAGATGCTCAGGTCGTGCTCACCCAAGGTATGCTCCTCGCCATCGAGAGTAACAAACTTGGTGCCCTCTGGCTGGGTACGAACAACAATCTTATGACCGGTAACCATGTCTGCATCGAAGCAGTGCAATGGCTGGCCGTATGCCATCATGATGTAGTTGGTGATATCCACGATATTGTTGATAGGGCGCAAGCCGATGATGTTCAGCTTATCCTGCAACCACTTAGGGCTTTCCTTCACCTCACAACCGGTGATGCTTACACAGGCATAACGCTTGCAAGCCTCAGTATTCTGGATTTCAACATCGATAGGAAGATCCTCGTTGTCAACCACAAACTCATCGCAAGATGGGCGATGCAAGCTTGTCTTGTAGCCATTCTGCTTCAACCAGGCATACAGGTCGCGGGCTACACCCCAGTGACCGAGCGCATCAGCACGGTTGGCTGTGATATCAATCTCGATGAGCCAGTCGCTCTCCAGGTGGTAATATTCAGCAGCAGGCTGACCTACCGGAGCATCTTCTGGGAGTACGATGATGCCGTCATGAGAAGTACCTACACCAATCTCATCCTCAGCACAGATCATACCCAAACTCTCTACACCGCGGAGTTTGCTCTTCTTGATGGTAAAACTCTGGTCGCCATCGTAAAGCACGCAGCCCAAATCAGCCACGATAACCTTCTGACCTGCAGCAACGTTAGGAGCACCACAGACTATCTGCTGAGGTTCGCCCTTACCCAAGTCAACGGTTGTAACATGGAGGTGATCACTATTAGGATGCTCCTCGCATGTCAACACTTTACCAACATAGAGACCTTTCAGTCCGCCCTTGACAGACTGAACTTCTTCCAAAGCGTCAACTTCGAGTCCGCAAGAGGTCAACGCGTCCGCAGTCTCCTGTGGTGTCAAATCGAAATCGACGTATTCTTTAAGCCATTTGTATGAAACGTTCATTATAATGATTTTTTATTTTATTTCTATTTTGAAAAACCCTAAGAAACATCATTCGGGCTATGCATGTTCTAAAACTCTGCAAAAATACAAAAAAAAATGCATATAAACAAATAACATTCGCCATTTTTGCACTATTTAAAATAAATACATGCAAAAATGGCGAATGCCTTGGTTTTTATTCGAAAACTTCGTCGATACTGCCAGCTCCTACTTCCTCTGAGTCATCCTGTTCGGCTGCCTTGCGGGAACAAGGATTGTAGTCTTCCGGCAAATCGAACTTGATAGCAGGACTGATACCCAGCGACGGGTCAGCATAAACCTTCTTCATGAATATCGCCCAGATAGGCAAAGCCATGGTAGCACCCTGCCCCATACTCATGGAATCGAAGTGGATATCACGCTCCTCACCACCTACCCAGCAGCCACTTACGAGTTGTGGAGTAAAGCCGATAAACCAACCATCGCTGTTGTTATTGGTAGTACCGGTCTTGGCGCCGATCTGTCCTTCCAGGTTATAACGGTAGCGCAGTCTTCCTGCCGTACCATTATCCACAACGCCCATCAGCATGGTGAGCATCTTCATGGCATTATCGGCACTGATCACCTCATTCATACGTGGCTGGAAGGTAGCAATCGTATTACCTTCATTATCCTCGATGCGGCTCACAAACATTGGAGCAGTACGGATGCCGTGGTTGGCAAATACGGTATAGGCACTCACCATCTCACTGACACTTACCTCACATGGTCCCAGACAGAGACTCATGGATGCATGGATATCAGGACTGCTGATGCCGAAGTCGCGCAACATCTGTACGAACTGCTGCGGATTGAGCTTACTCATCAGATAAGCACTCACCCAGTTGCTACTCTGCGCCAATCCCCAACTCAGCGGAACCATCTGTCCGGCACGTGAATGGTTGGCATTGCGAGGTGTCCACGGACGACCTGCCACCATATAGGTCTGCTGACGGTTAGGCGCCAGATCGCAAGGCTGGAAGCCGTTAGACATCGCCAGACTGTAAAGGAATGGCTTGATGGTAGAACCCACCTGCCGGCGTCCCAGACTCACCATGTCATACATGAAATGAGTATAATCCAATCCACCCACATACGCTTTCACAGCACCCGTCTTAGGGTCCATGCTCATAAAACCGCTACGCAGAAAACTCTTGTAATAACGGATAGAATCGAGCGGACTCATCAGCGTATCAATATCACCATGATAGGTAAATACGGTCATCTCCTGCTTCTTGCGGAATGCCGCCTTGATTTCATCCTCAGAATATCCCGCAGCCTTCATCGTACGGTAACGCTCACTCTGGGTGATACTGCGGTTCAGTATACTCTTAATCTGTTTCGGTGTCAGCTTATCGCTGTATGGCGAGCTTGGTTTGCGGGCTATCTCTGCACTGAAGCGAGGCTGGAGATAGCGGGCTACATGCTGATACATAGCCTCTTCCGCATACTGCTGTATACGGCTATCAATAGTTGTAAACACCTTCAGTCCATCACTGTATACATTATATGGCGAACCATCCTTCTTATAGTTCTTGTTGCACCATCCATAGAGCGGATCATTCTCCCACTGGATAGAATCCACCACAAACTGGGCACGGTTCCAGGATGGATAATCACTACGCTCCGGACGCTTAGCCATCATATACTGGCGAAGGAACTCACGCAGATAAGTAGCCGAACCGTCCTTATGGTCGGTACGGTGGAAATTGAGCGTCAGCGGCTCAGCAGCACACTGGCTATACTCGCCCCGGCTCAGATATCCCGCCTTCACCATCTGCGAAAGAACCACATTTCTGCGCTCCCTCGCTCTCTCCGGATAGCGAACCGGATTGAAGAGCGACGGATTCTTGCACAGTCCGATGAGCGTTGCCGACTCACAGAGGGTCAGACTCTTCGGTTCCTTATTAAAATAGGTATTGGCCGCCGTCTTGATTCCTACAGCATTGTGCAGGAAATCGAAGTAATTGAGATAGAGAGCCAGGATCTCCTCTTTGGTATAATAGCGTTCCAGCTTCACCGCAATCACCCACTCTATCGGCTTCTGCAACAATCGTTCCATCGTACTGCCTGCCTTCTCAGAATAAAGCTGCTTGGCGAGCTGCTGCGTGATGGTACTTCCACCACCCGCATTAGTCTGTCCCAGGATACCACGCTTGACGATGGCACGTCCCAGTGCACGGAAGTCGATACCCGAATGTTCATAGAATCGCTCATCCTCAGTAGCCACCAGTGCCTTTATTAAATAAGGTGACATTTTCTTGTAAGGAATCACGATACGGTTCTCCTTGTTCAGGTTCCACGTACCAAGCACCTTGCCATCGGCAGAGTAAACCTGGGTGGCAAATCTGTTGATAGGATTCTGCAGATCCTCGATGTCGGGCATGTAGCCAATCATTCCAAACCAGATGGCAACAAAGGCAAGAATTACCATGAGTATTCCAGTGCCGAAAACAGCCCATAAAATATGTATAAATCGCTTTCTCATCACTATTTCTTTAAATATTTGTGCAAAATTACATAAAAGTTTTGACTTATCACACATAAATCAGATTTTTTATGTAACTTTGTGGGCGATTTTAGAACATTCAATCAAATTTCAAATGGAAAAACATAATTTTGTGACCATTGCAGACCTTTCCAAGGAGAAAATCATGTACCTCCTGGAAATGGCGCAAGAGTTCGAAAAGCACCCGAACAGGGAGTTGTTGAAGGGAAAGGTCGTAGCGACCCTTTTCTTCGAGCCATCTACTCGTACCCAACTCAGTTTCCAAACCGCTGCCAACCGTCTTGGCGCCCGTGTCATTGGTTTCTCTGATGCCAAGACATCCAGTACCACCAAGGGTGAGACCCTCAAGGATACCATCCTGATGGTAAGCAACTATGCCGATGTAATCGCCATGCGCCATTTCATCGAGGGAGCAGCCCAGTATGCCAGTGAGGTAGCACCAGTGCCTATCGTAAATGCAGGCGACGGCGCTCACATGCATCCTTCACAGTGCCTGCTCGACCTCTACTCTATCTACAAGACCCAGGGTACCCTGGAGAACTTGAACATCTATCTTGTGGGTGACCTCAAATATGGCCGCACCGTTCACTCACTTATCACAGCTATGCGCCACTTCAATCCTACCTTCCATTTCATCGCACCTAAGGAACTCGCCATGCCAGAAGAGTATAAGCTCTACTGCAAGGAGCACAACATCAAATATGTTGAGCACGAGGACTTTAACGAAGATGTGATTGCAGGTGCCGACATCCTCTACATGACCCGTGTACAGAAGGAGCGTTTCAGCGACCTGATGGAGTATGAGCGCGTAAAGAACGTGTATATCCTGAAGCGCGACATGCTCTGCAAGGCTAAGGAGAACATGAAGATTATGCATCCGCTGCCACGCGTGAACGAAATTGCTTACGATGTAGACGATGATCCACATGCATACTATATCCAGCAGGCTCAGAATGGTCTCTATGCACGTGAGGCTATCTTCTGCCACTGCCTCGGCATTTCGCTCGATGATGTAAAGAACGATAAAAGCATAATTGAATAATGTTGAATGTTGAATAATGTTGAATGTTGAATGTTGAATGTTGAATGTTGAATGTTAAGTTGCCTAACGGACACTTAACATGGGCCTCAAGGGCGCAAGCCTCACTCAACATTCAACACTCAACATTCAACACTCAACATTCAACATTCAACACTCAACACTCAACACTCAACATTAAAAAAAAAAGAGATGGGAAACAATAAAAGTCAATTAGTGGTTGCGGCTATCGAGAACGGTACCGTAATCGACCATATACCAGCCGAAAAGACCTATCAGGTAGTAAATCTGCTCCAGTTGGAGAAGATGGAGACTCCTGTTACTATCGGCTACAACCTGCCAAGCAAGAAGATTGGCAAGAAGGGCATCATCAAGGTTGCCAACAAGTATTTTACCGATGAGGAAATCAACCGACTCTCTGTCGTTGCGCCTAACATCGGACTAAGTATCATCAAAGACTACGAAATCGTAGAGAAGAAGACTGTCAAGACTCCTGATACGCTGAAAGGCATCGTAAAGTGCAACAACCCTAAGTGCATCACCAACAACGAGCCTATGCAGACCCTCTTCCATACCGTAGACAAAGTGCTCGGTATCGTACGTTGCCACTACTGCGACAAAGAGCAGCAATTGGGCAAAGTAGAGCTCTGCAAATAATAAAAACAGGTAGTTTATAACAAAAAGTAAGCAATATCACTCAAAATGTTACGATTTATTTGGTAGTTTGAGAGATATTGCTTATTTTTGCATCCGATTTCATTAAACATCAACCATAAAAAGTAAAGGGAAATGGTAAAAGATCAAGAGATTTTCGACTTAATCGAAAGAGAACATCAGCGCCAGCTGAAAGGTATGGAGCTTATCGCTTCTGAGAATTTCGTGAGTGACGAGGTGATGAACGCTATGGGTTCTTACCTTACTAACAAGTATGCCGAGGGTCTGCCAGGCAAGCGCTATTATGGCGGATGCCAGGTAGTTGACATCGTAGAGAACCTCGCCATCGAGCGTGTAAAGAAGGTGTTCGGTGCTGAGTATGCCAACGTACAGCCTCACTCTGGTGCACAGGCTAACGCTGCTGTTCTGCTTGCCGTATTGAAGCCAGGTGATACCTTCATGGGCTTGAACCTCGACCACGGCGGTCACCTCTCTCATGGTAGCCACGTCAATACATCCGGTATTCTCTACAACCCTATCGGTTACAACCTGAACAAGGAAACAGGCCGTGTAGACTACGACGAGATGGAGAAGCTGGCTCTTGAGCACAAACCAAAACTGATTATCGGTGGTGGTAGCGCTTATAGCCGCGAGTGGGATTATGCCCGCATGCGCAAGATTGCCGATGAGGTAGGCGCTCTCCTCATGATCGATATGGCTCACCCTGCAGGTCTGATTGCAGCCGGTCTGCTCGACAACCCATTGAAGTATGCGCACATCGTTACTTCTACTACTCACAAGACCCTCCGTGGTCCTCGTGGCGGTATCATTCTGATGGGTAAAGATTTTGACAATCCATGGGGTTTGACTACCAAGAAGGGCGAGGTTAAGAAGATGAGCATGCTCTTGAATTCTGCCGTATTCCCAGGTCAGCAGGGTGGTCCGCTGGAGCACGTCATCGCTGCAAAGGCAGTAGCCTTCAATGAGAATCTGCAGCCTTCATGGAAGGAGTATGCTACTCAGGTAAAGAAGAATGCAGCCGTACTCGCAGATGACCTCATCGGTCGCGGATTCGGTATCGTGAGCGGTGGTACAGACAACCATTCTATGCTCGTAGACCTCCGAAGTAAATATCCAGACCTTACAGGTAAAGTAGCTGAGAATGCGCTGGTTGCAGCCGACATTACTGTCAATAAGAACATGGTTCCATTCGACAGCCGTTCAGCCTTCCAGACATCAGGTATCCGTCTGGGTACAGCAGCCATGACCACACGTGGCGCCAAGGAAGACATGATGCACCTCATTGCCGAACTCATCGAGGAGGTTCTGAATGCTCCTGAGGACGAGAAGGTCATTGCCCGCGTTCGCGAAAAGGTGAATGCTACAATGAAGGATTATCCTCTCTTTGCATACTAATCGTTACGGATAAATATAATTACAAACTGCGGGCCTTCCGTCCGCAGTTTTTTGTTTCATTTAATAAATAATAAAGAAAAGAAAAAAATTATGAAAAAGATGAAAAGCCTACTGCTCATGGCACTTGCGTTGCTCCCTGCGAGCAAAACTTTAGCACAGACCAACGCCCAAGTTTTCTACGACTTCGGCAGTGACCGCAAGTTTGTTACCCTCACACTCGAAATGTTCAAGCAGGACAAATGGGGTAACACCTATTTCTTTGTAGACCACGACTTCAATTACGACAAAATGGACACCAGCAGTCCAAACGTGGCACAGGGTGGAACCTATACTGAGATTTCACGTGCATTGAACTTCTGGCAGAACAGCCCAATGAAGAACTGGAGCCTCCACGTAGAGTACAATGGTGGTATTACCAAGAACTACCCTATCAACAATGCCTGGCTCTTCGGTGTGGAGTATTTCATGCACGACAAGAGTTTCAAGAACACCTTGACACTCCAGGCACTCTACAAGACTATCCGCAAGACCGACCAGAATGTGCCAATGCAGTTTACTGCTGTTTGGGGATGCAAAGACATCTTTGGATTAAAGGGATTGAACTTTAGCGGTTTCGCAGATTTCTGGTGGGAGGACCACAGTTCTTTCCTGGATAAGGATGGCGACCCGAAGCTCGACAAGGATGGCAACATCGATTACAAAGCTGAGCACACCGTCTTCACTACTGAGCCACAGCTCTGGTACAACGTAGGCCAGCACTTCGGCTGCGAGAACCTGAGCGTAGGTAGCGAGGTAGAAATCAGCCACAACTTCGGCAGCAATGCCGGCTGGATGGTTCGCCCTTGCCTCGGTGTAAAGTGGGACTTCTAATTACGAACTTTCTTAGCTGCGGAAAATTTTCAAAAATTCATTTTGAAAATTTTCCGCACAAATCCTTAACCACTTTATATTCTGTTTTTCAATAACTTACGTTACTTTCTTACTGTCAATCCGCCATCAGAAATTCCTCCGATTCCACCTTTATTCTTATTATACTGACGGGTTACGCCGCTCAAGTTAACTCCGCCAACACCCTCGGATGTAGCGTTTACACTTTGGCAGTCAACCTTGGCTTTCACGCTGCCCACGCCGTCGTTCTTGATAATCAGACTGCCGCCCTTAAACATTCCCAGATTAACAGAGCCTACGCCCTCATTATCCAGTTTCACACTTCCCATCTCAATCTTAGAGATTTTCACCGAGCCTACGCCTTCGTTATCAATGTTCATATCATCTCCAGCCACATCATCGACATTTACCGAGCCAACACCCTCGTTGGTTACCTCCAGTTTGTTGGCAAGAATCTTCCCAATCTTGACAGAGCCTACACCCTCGTTATCGATTTTCAGGCGGTCGCTATTAATCGTCTTGGCATAGAATGAACCCACGCCTTCCTGTGCAATCTTCACCAGGTCAGGACTGGTGATATAAATCTTGAGCCTGTTCTTTTCAGAGTTACACGCGGCAGGCACTTTGACCTTTCCGTTGAGTCCGATCTTCACCTCGCCGTCACGATAAACCACCTTGAGCTTCTCCTTGAGTTTCTGTACGAACTCAGCATCCTTGATGGCAGAGTAATCCAATCGAACGCTGCATTCATCGCCATTGTTCTGGGTATAATAAACGCTGGCAATCACATTCACGTCGATTGCCTTGAAAGGCTTCTCGGTCAAATCATCCTGCGTAAAGTTGAGACTTCCCTTCATTTCACTGGCAGAAGATCCCATACTGCAAGAACTCAAGCCCATTGGGGCAAAGAATAAAGCGGCAGCCACCGCCCAAATACCAAATTTCTTCATACTCATATCTAATTTTATGTTTCTAAATTCGTGATATACCGAATACCGTTCTGTTTCGGAAATCTGATGGTTAGACGTAAGAAGATACATAAAGGTTGCAAGACAAGAGAAAAAATGCAGAAAAAAAAGTGCAACAGAAAGCTATTCTCACTGGAACAGTCTCCTGTTCTTACTGAAATAGCCTTCGTTAGTCACTGAAATAATATTCGTTGACCATTGAAGTAAGCCACACTCCAATTTCAAGCAAGCAACACGCCATAATATTAAGGTATTCAAGGAAAAGGCACAAATTCTACAAGGCGTTCCAATAGATTTATTTTTCTCTATCCACCAATGCAAAAAATTGCCTAAAAATTTGGAAGTTACAAATTTTCAGCGTATCTTTGCAGAAGATTGTACGGCGCTCGGCAATTCGAAAGCAAGCTTTCATTGCACTCACTGACATAATCTTTGCAAAAGTATTAATTTAAATGAATCGCGTATGAAACAGGCAGAAGAAAGATACATCAGCTTGCTGACCGACTTCGGTTTCAAGCGAATTTTTGGAACGGCAATGAATAAGGAATTACTCATTTGCTTCCTCAACAGCTTGTTTAATGGCAGACAGGTTGTGAAGGACGTATCGTATCTGAATCCGGAGCACGTGGGAGATGTATATACCGACCGCAGAGCCATTTTTGATGTATATTGCGAAGGCGAAAACGGCGAGAAGTTCATCGTAGAAATGCAGAATGCCTACCAGACGTATTTCAAGGATCGCGCCCTTTTCTACTCTACTTTCCCGATTCGCGAACAGGCACCCAAGGGAAATGAATGGGATTTCAAACTCAATCATATCTATACCGTTGCCCTGCTCAACTTCAGCATGAACGAGGATGCTTTCGACAAGGAGAAAATCCGCCATCATGTGCAGTTATGCGACACAGCTACCCACAAAGTATTTTACGACAAGCTCGAATATATTTATGTAGAGATTTCCAAGTTCAACAAACCCCTGGAAGAACTGGATACGCTCTACGAGAAGTGGCTCTATGCACTGAAGAACCTCTATAAGCTTACCCAGCGTCCTAAAGAGCTGTGCGACAAAGTCTTCGACCGTCTCTTCGAGGAAGCCGAGATAGCCAAGTTCACTCCGCAGGAAATGAGGGAGTACGAAACCAGCAAGATGGCATATCGCGACATCAAGAATTCCGTAGACACCGCCAAGCGTGAAGGTATAGCCGAAGGCATGGAAAAAAGAAGTCTTGAGATTGCCAGAAAGATGCTGGCAAAGGGCATAGATGAAGCGACGGTAAAGGAAATAACCGGGCTGTCGGCGGAACATATACTGCAGCTAAAAGCAGAAATATAGATTACTTACTGAACTTTCGCATGTGGTTCAAGTACGGGCTGAAGGCCCAAAAGCTCCTAGCCCAGGAAACTGAAAGTACAATTTAAACTTAATAGATATGAAAGTATTCAATTCTAAACTTGCTGCTATCGGTTTGGCAGCATTCGTATTCGCATCATGTAGCGACAGTAACAGCGACCCTACAGGTGGTTCACCAGCAATCAATCCTGCAGAGATTACCAACATTACACTTAAATCACAGACTGTTGACAACAGCCGTGTAATCAATTACAAGAACTCAACCGCCAAGGCTAGAAAGTTTTTCCTGGGCACAAGAGCTGAGGACGGAGTTACATTCCCTACTCTCAAGAAAGTTCCTGTAGAGGAAAACGCAAAGCAGCTTAACAATCCTGCCAACCTCGAAGTTGCAGGCAAGAGCTACCAAATTACCGGCAACAAGACTCTCAACTTCGCTGGTAAGACCATTGAGGGTGCTACCATCTTCGTACATGGCGGATCTACTTTTGAGTATGATGCAACTACTACACTGAAAAACTCAACTATCGTTTTGCAGAGTAGCGGTACATTGAAGTATACTGGTAATGGCGAGATGATTCCTGCCGGCAACACTGTATTCTGTACAGATGCCAAGAACAATGTGGTTGCTTCTGGCGAAATCAACATCAACGGTGAATTCTACGCTAACTTCAAAGGTACCTCTGCTTCAACAGGTAAAGATTTGATGACAGGTCTTGGAGCTATCAAAGAAACATCTGCAGAAGATAAGAATAAGCACATTACTCCTACCCAGAAGATTACTTTCGGTGAGAAGGCAGTAGCTTACATTAATGGTTCTATCCGTGCTACTGAGTTGAACATCAATAAGGGTGCAATTGTATACACTACAGAAAATGTATTCGATTCTAAAGGATTTAACTTGAATGGAAGTTTGAAGGTTGACGGTTTTGTACGAGTAGGTGACTTCACAAACTTGACAGCAGACAATCGAGCAACTGCTGCTGACATGACTGTAAATGGCTACCTTGAGACAGGCACAAGTTCTGCCGTTAAGGTAACAGGTACTCTCAATGCTAATGCGGGTTCTAAGATTGTAGCTAATTACATCAATGTAACTAACAATCCGAAGAACGGAAAGAACCAGGCTACAGATGATAAGGGCAATACCATTCCTGGCGATGCTACGCTTAAATTAAATGGTAATTGCAACATCAAATTGACCAACAAGAGCGTTATGAACGTAAACAACCTGGTTACAGACAACACTCAGGGTCAGGTTGAGTTGGCAGATGACAATTCAATTGCTGTAATCAAGGCAGACAAGTTCGTTAACAATGGTGAAGATAGAATTCTTTCATTCTCTACCTCTGGTACCAACGCTTGTTTCCTGTTCCAGTTCACAACCAACTATAAGGGTGAAACCAAGTTGTCTTCATTCGATGACCTGACTCTTCAGGCTACATACATCGACTACGATAAGACAGACCAGAACCAGAAGGTTGAATACAAAGACGACAACCACGTAAGCTTCGGTTACAAGTGGACGGGAGACGCTTCTAAGTTGGTTGCAACCCAGAAACTTGACCTGATTGCTTCTGCAGAAGATCCTAAGGACGGTGAGTCTGCAACATGTATCCAGCCTGCAAATAACAAGTTGTATGTTTCATATCATACTAACGGAGACAATAAGGTTGGTGGTAGTATCGAGGTTGCAAGCATGACAGAAGGCAGCAAGACTTTGACTATCGAACAGAGCAAGAAGGCAGATAATATCGACTACAACCACCTGATTGTTGAAGGCGACAAGCTCTTCCTCGCAGGTAGCCAGCAGGGCAATGGTAAAGATGTAGAAGGTGGTCATTCTGTAGGTGCTTTCATGGGTGAAGTTGCTATTACAGGTTCAGGCATTAGCGACAACCTGATTCTCCATTCTGTTGATAAGAAGAGCGACAAGGTAGACGCAAACTGCGTTGCAGCATATGGTACAGACCATGTATTGGCAACAACTCAGGGATTCTACGTAATCGATAAGGATGATAATGCTGAACTCTACCTCAAAGGCACAGTAGCCAAGCATGTTATCAGTGAAGGCAACAAGATTTATGCATTGACAGAAACAGGCAGTTTGAACGTATACAATAGTTCTGATATGACTAATCCTGAAACAACTTACACAGTTGGCGCAGTAGAACCTAAGGGTAACAAGGCGGTAATAGCTATTGACGAACCTAATGGTGACATCTACGTCTGCAAAGGTAAGAATGGTGTGGCTAAGATTTCAGGTAATACAGTAACTGATTTCTTTACTTGCCCAACTATCTCTTCTGGAGATAAGAAAGGTCAGACTGAAGGTAATGCTAATGGTGTAGCTGTAGATGGTAAGTATGTATACATTGCATGTGGTAGCTATGGTGTTGTTGTTATTGACAAGACAACAGGCAAGGAAGTTTGCCACCGCAAGGCAGCTAACGGCAAGTCAGCTAACTACGTAGCAGTAGCCGATGGTAACATCTATGTTGCTTACGGTCAGAGCCGTATCCAGGTTTACAAGCTCACACAGACAAACTAAGTAATATTAATAAAACTCTCTTGTTCTCCCTCACCCTTCGTGAGGGAGAACAAACCTTATAAAAGCTCATTAGGGCAGCTGTTTATAATAAGGTATAAGTTGAAAGAAAAGATAATGTATTAACATTAAAAATGAAACATCATGAAAGCAATGAACTTTAAACTTGCTACTATCAGTTTCGCAGCATTGCTCCTCGCATCATGTAGTGATAGCAATAGCGATGGTGAAACCACTGTATCACCAATTATGAATCCAAAAATCATTGGCAGTACAGTCGTTTCAACTACAGATGCACAAACTCTTGCATCACAAGTCATTAATTACAAGGCAAAAGCTGCAAGTACTACTAAGGCTACTAGAACAATTGATGACAACAATTCTGCAACTTTTGAGGGTGTCATTGATATGCCGGCAGAACCAGCTGTTCCGGCAGAAGCAATTGACTTGGTCTCAGCTCCACAAGGGACAGCATTATCTGGTAATGTTTTTAAAATTTCATCTGGAAACATAGCTCTTACCAATCAATTCCAGATGAGCAATACCGCAACCATCTACGTAGAAAGCGGAGCAACCCTTACCTATAATTATTGGGATGGTGGCTACAAAATCATCGTAATGAAGGGCGGAAAGCTGGTTGATTCATACGGAAATGCTACCAAGCTCTGTGACATAGACAACTATGGTACAATTGAGTTCTTACAGGACAGAATAGATATAAACCATACATTTAGAACATCAAAGAATTTGAATGTAGCTGGCAAATACCTTGCGATATCAGGCAAAGCCTATTTCGGTGGAAATGTTACTACGAAGAATATCTATCCAGGAGGCTCAACCACCAATATCAAAGGAGATTTGCAACTGGGAGAAACTGAAGGATTGAAACTAGATGCTGTAAATAATAGGCCAACCAAGATGAATGTGGATGGAAAGATTACAGCAAAAAAACTGGAATTGACAAACGGTTCTATCCTCTACTCAGGATGTGGGGCAGCAATCAATGAGGAAGTGAACCTCAACGATGGTACAGCTCTACACGCCAAATACCTGGAGTGTTCAAAATTCATTCAGAGTTCAGGAGCCAAACTCATCCTGTCTGACCAGAGTTATGTCAATTGTTCTGGTGAATTTGCATCATATAACAACGATACCAGTTATAGCATTCTGGAAGGCGATGGTGCCAAGGCGGTTATAAAGGCAGACAAGTTCTTCTTCAATAATGGTGCACCTGAGACTGATGATTCAGGTGAAAAATACTTCTTAGTAGATATGTTCTCAACATCAGGCATCAATAACCCACAGATTGTGGCTGATGGATCATTCTATGTGAATGGGCAGAAAGTGAATGTAAAATTCAGAAATGCCAACATGTTTGTAACAAATGGTGTTACAAAGAACGAGGTGGTTATCAACCCAACAACAGATTGCGGTAATCCTGGATGGACAAATCCAAATCCAAAGCCATCTCCAGAGCCGGAGCCAGAACCAACTCCTACTCCAACACCAAAACCAGAACCAACACCAAATCCTAAACCAGGTTTGGATCTGATTTCATCTGTGGAGCCGGAACATACACATAAGATTTCTGCAACAGGTATCATGCCACTGAATGGATATCTCTATATGTCATACCACACCAACCAGAATCAGAAAGATAATGCAGAATTTTCTCATGGTGGATGTATCGAGGTTATGGCACCAGTAAAAAATGACAAAGCAGAGTTAGTACAGTATATTTATGATACTGCAAGAGACCTTGATTTCAATCACATTCTGGCAACAAAGCTGAAGAATGATGAGAGAAAAATCTTCCTTCCTGGCAGCTCAAACAAGAAGGGCGCTATGTTGGCATACATGGATGTTAGAGATGACCACAAGTTGGCTGACGAGTCTATGGAAATAACAAGCAAGGATGGAGAAGAAGTTACAATCAAGCAGCCATTGAACTATGTTCAACTGAAACAAGCTCTGGAAAAGTACAGAGGTTATGATGAAAACTGCGTGGTATACAACGACAACACCAACCACCTGATTGTTGCAACAACCGAGGGTTACACCGTATATGACGCAACCACTATGAACGAAGTTGAGACATATAGCAAACCTGGTAAGGCAAAGCATTTGGCTATTGGTAACGGTAAGATTGTTGGTCTCTATCTGAATGAGAGAAACGATGATACCAAGATAGGTCTCCCTGCTACGATTGAAATCATCAACGAGAAGACAGAGGACTTCAATGACACCAAGACATTCGACACCAAAGTCAAGATTGAGCCTAATGATGGCAAGAATGTAATTGCTGTTAAAGACAACTTGATTTATGCTTGCCTCAGTTCTGCCGGTCTCTATGTTTATGATATGGATGGCAACGAACAATGGCACTACCAGATGCCAACTCCAAAGAATAAAGAAGGAAAATGGAAGGCTCTCTGCAATGGATGTTTCGTTGACAACAACTATGTATATCTGGCATACGGCTCTTACGGAATTGTTGTAATCGACAAGAATACACATAAAGTAATTGCACATAGAGCACTTGAAAATTCTGCCAACTATATCACGGTTTATGATGGATACATCTATGTTGCATACGGACGAAGCCGCATGCAGGTATTCAAATTGAACCTAGGCAAATAGTCAAAGAATGATTGCTCAAAAGGCAATAAGAAATAAAATAAGAAACACCAGATGAATGCAGCTGCAACAGCTCGCAGCTGCATTCATCGTGTTTAATAACTCATTATGAAGCGAAAAATAATACTATACTCAACTACAGCTCTGCTACTTCTCATGGCAGCACAAAGCGCTATGGCTCAGACGAAAGGCAAAAAGCCGAAAAGTTTCAGCCCTAAGATGCTCGTATATGAGAATCTGAAGAACGATAATGTACTGAGACACTTTAAACAGCGCTTCGCACAACTCGACACTCTCATCAAAAACCCGATCTGGGTGAAAGCACCAGTCATAGAACTGGGACTCAATAAACAGCATCACGCTGATATCAATAAGACCGACTCTCTGTTCTGGTCGAAAACTGCACATGAGCACCTAGCGCTCAACAGACACAACGGTCTGGAAGTGACCGGACAGGTTTATGCCCGACCTGACGCGTACTTCGATTCTGATGAAGACGACGCAAAAGAGGTATCAAAATATAAGATGAAGGTTCAAGCCGAACTGGGTTGGAACATCATCAACTCGAAGTTCTACCAAGGCAAGGAGAAAAGAACAAAGATTGCTCTTGCCAATGAACTCGACCGCTTGCAAATAAAAAAGCGCCAAACTGCAGACATATATGAAAAGGCAGCAGATGAGCTGACCGAACAATATAATTTCTATATCGGTACTGTCATAGCACACAGACTGGACAACCTCGACATCATGAACGAAGCGTACCAGTTTATGCTGGAAAAAGACCGAATCAGCAACGACAAGATGCTGAAAGTGATGAACGATAAGCTGGAGGCTGAATACGACATCTCCGTGCTCTGCACAGACAGAGATATCAGCAACAAGCCTATCTACCGCATCAAACCAACCAAGATTGTGGTAGACACAACAGCCCTCTGGACCCATCTGAATCAGGAAAGTCTGGATGCACGCATCATGATGGTGAAAGAACAGATTGCTGACAACGACAGCAAACTGACCAACTATTTAAGCACTACCCGACTCACACCATTCGCAAGATGGTCGAGCTACTGGCAGAGCAACAACAAGATTTCGAACAATGCCGACGTGGGCGTAAGATTCACCATTCCTATCTGGAACGAAACGCCACGCAAACGACAGGCACTGGAGACCCAGAAGGAAATCATACGCAGCAGCCGCGGTACCGATGTGAAGGAAATAAAACAGTCGGTAGGCATCCTGCTCAAGAAGATAGACAACCTGAACAAGGCTATAGCAACCGAGGCTTTCCATATAGACCAGACCGGCAAATATATAGAAATGCGGCGGTTTGCCTACCAGAACCAGAAACAGGGATACAACTATCTGATGCGTATGGACGAATATACGGGACTCCTGGAAAGTATGGAGCGTATGTACAAACTGATGCAGAACCGCGCACTCGCTATCATCAATATCGAGAAAGCCGTGAGCATCTATGACAACAACAACATCTTCAAAGAAATAGAACTTTGAATGTAAGGAAACCAGAATATGAATGAATTCCAATATAATGGCACGCCACAAGAACAGGCGATGGCAGACTTGCTGAAGACGCAGGGTCACCGCCTTGCCAGACAGCAGATCGTCTTTGCCCTGATCTTCCTGCTGGTTATCGTGCTTGCCGCCTACTATATTGTCACTCGTATGATATGGGCTACCTTCGACGGTTATATAACCCTCGATGAAAACCGTATCAGTGCCGTTGACGACATCTATATCCTTAAGGTGAACAAAGAAATGGGTGAAGTGGTACATAAGGGAGATACGCTCTACTCTTATGTACTGCTAGGTAACATTGTGAACCAATACGACCCGAACATTCTGCCTTCTGCCGTAAAGGAGACTCACGACATGGAGGTACAGGCTAAACTCGCCCAGCAGGAGATTCCGGTGCTGCGTACCCGACTTGCCGAACTGAGAAAACAGAAAGCATCTGAAAGTTCGGACATCTACTACGGTCTTACCGACAACACCAAGCGAAATGCACTGGATGCCGAGATTGCCGAGGTAGAAGAAGAACTGAGAAAGCAGGCTAACAAGGTGGAAATCTACGCACAGGCTAAGAACACCACCTATAACTTCATGAGCCGCAGAGGAGCCGGCAGAGCAAATGCTTCCATGCCTTACTCCAACACCAGCATCTACAACCCAGGTCTGATACACTACTGCTGTGCACCAGCCGATGCCTACATCTCAAAAATCAATGTGAGCGACAAAACCCTGGTGTTCAAAAGCGAGGAGGTGATGGTTATCCAGCATACCGACTATGCAGCCTGCCATCTGGGCGTAATCGCATACGTACCCAACGACATGGTGAAGTATATGGAAAGCCCTGACGATGCAGACATCATCATCAACAAAGACCTGGAACTGCAGGCTAAGTTGCAGATGGTAGGTCTGAGAGTAGAGGAAATACCAAAGCATCTGCAGAGTAACTTCTCGCATGATGCCAACGCAGTGGTTGCCGTCTTCACCCTGAACCCGAACCAGAGAGTACCGGCATGGGTAATGAGCAACAGACTGCCTGTAAGAATAAGAGTGAACAAGATTGGTGCCATGCTCGATCCGAAGCCGCTGCCGATGTACACCGTCCCAGTGGGCAAGAACGAAAACGTGAAGCGAAGCAACCTGATTTCGAGCGACACCAATAATCATCAAGAACAAAAGAAATAAAGAATGATTGGACTTAGAAGAAACAAACGTGGAGATATGGTGCTCACCATCGATAGCTATATCGATATCGACTCGACACCGGACATCCAGCCCGACTACTTCGATTGTATTTACATCAATACGAAGAGTGAGCGTGCGTTCCATGCTATACTGTATGGAGCCAGTCCAATCTTATCGTGGAAATGTAGCTACAAACCGATATTCGTCAATACGGCGTTATCGGGAAAGGAACAGATCATCGACTATATCATCGATGCCTATGTGAGCGACATGAACAATGAAAAGGTATACGAGATTATTGACAGAATCAAGATGGCAAGACAGAAGTTTGGTGTAAAAAGCGAAACAAGCCGTCCTACACAGCCTAACCAGCTCTTTGCCAATATTCTGAGATACCTGCTCTCAAGAGACCAGCGAATCATGGGACACCGACTGCTGGAGAAATCGTCTTTGGGATATATCAACCCAATCTTCGAGCACTATCACAGTATGGGTCTCTTCCATCTCAACGAGATGTTCATGTTCATCGACTCTATGGTGGAGTTTGGTTCACTGCGCATTCACCGTTTCCTGCTCAAGGAGCATCTCTGTCCGAAGTGCAACCACTCTCACCTGCTCTATACGGAGTGCTGTCCGAAGTGCGGAAGTTCGAACCTGAAGATTCAGAACATCATCCACCACTTCAGCTGCGCCAACGTATCGCCAGAGAGCAGCTACAATGTGGGCGGTATGCTCATCTGTCCGAAGTGTCACAAGAAACTGCGCCACATCGGTGTTGACTATGACAGACCAGCCGTGGTATATACCTGCAACGACTGCGAGAACTCATTTACCTCGCCTATCACCAAGTCAACCTGCTGCTACTGCCAGAGCACCTATCCGGTAAACGCCCTGGTGCCACGAGACGTTGTGGACTACGAGATAACGGAAGAAGGAATCAGAGCACTGAACAGTGGCAATATCATGTTCAACAACATGGCGAACATCTATGATAACTTCATGGAATATTACCTGCTGATAAACCGACTGCGACGCCAGCTAATGGAAACCTACCGCAAGGATGAACTCTCGGTCATGGTAGGCAAGATATGGATTATAGATGATAACAAGGATACCGTAAAGATAAAGGAAAGCATACAGGGCAAGCTCTGTAGAATCTTCTCCAATCACAAGGTGTCTTACAACAACAATATCTTCTACGTATCCTCTACCCTCTATGAGCAGGGAGAAACGGTGGAAGAGGCTCAGCAGAAATTGAGCAAGGAGATGTCGGTAGCCATCAGAAAGGTGGCCGACTCGATAGAACCGGACGAGATTATCTGCAGCATGCTGGAAACCAAGACGAAGACCATCGCCAACAACTATGACGAGTTCTTCAACAAACTGCAATATGTGGACATGACTCCAGACGACTACTGCCACTACTCAGAGGAACCTCTGATGAAGGAAGAAGAGAAAGAGGTGAAGCCGCAGGAAGAGCTGCTTGATACGGAGCCGAAGGAAGATGAAAACGACAAGATACAGAAGCGCATCGTGCTCTACAAGAAACTCGTTGCCATCCTTGTCACCATCGCAGGTATACTCATAATCATGGCCCTCTTGGCGCTCACCGTGCTGAGATAAGCCATCAAGAAGAAAGGGAAAAGCGTATGTTTAGCATAGCAGAACATCTGAACGATTTCTTCGACTGGATCAGCACGCTATCGTTTAGCAGTATCGTGAATACCTACTGGTTCCTCTTCTTCATCGAGATGCCAAGATATTATATCCTGGAATATCTCGTAATCGGAAACCGACTGATGAAGAGAAACCGGATAGATAAAGAGAAAGAATATGCCAAGTTCTTCCTGTACCGCGAGAATCCACTCGTAAGCATCCTCGTACCGGGAAAGAACGAAGGCAAGCATATATTCAAAATGGTGAACTCACTGGCTGAGCAAACCTACCGCAACTACGAAATCATCGTGGTAGACGATGGTAGCGACGACGACACCAAACTGATTTGCAACGACCTCTACCGGGCCGGGTATATCACCCACTACCTGAGGTTGGATACAAGAGGCGGTAAAGCTGCCGCCAGCAACTATGGAGCCCAGATGGCAAGAGGCAAATACATCGTATGTCTGGATGCCGACTCTTCGCTCGACCGTGATGCACTGGAGAAGATTCTACTCCCCTTCTACATCGACGGAATGGTGAAGGGTGTAGGCGGATGCGTGAAGGTACGCAACTACAAGGAAACCATCTGCTCATCGCTGCAGGCTTTCGAATACCTGAAGCGAATACAGGTGGGACGCATCGTAACCAGCGAACTGGGTATCTACCACATCATTTCGGGAGCATTCGGAGCCTTCGAAAGAAAGACGCTGAAAGAAATAGGCTACTGGGATATCGGACCGGGACTGGATGGTGACCTGACACAGAAGATCCGCAAAGCCGGATATAAAGTGAAATTTGCTGAAGATGCCATCTGCATGACCAATGTACCTACCAAATGGTATAAGTTGTATCATCAGCGCATCAGATGGTCGCGCTCGCTCGTGAGATTCCGTCTACGTAAGCATGCCGACATTCTGTTGCCTACAAAGAACTGGAGTATCCTTAACTGGTTATCGAATATGGAGAGTGTGGTTTTCGACTGCTTCCTCAATTTTCTGTGGTTGTGGTATATCATCAAGCTCGCCATCACGTTTAACACGCACATCATTGAAGTGCTGGCACTGGGCTATTTCATCAGAGTATGCTTCTCACAGCTTGCCTTCATCCTGGTGCTGATGGTTTCAGAAAGAAAGAAAGACGTGTGGTTCCTTTACAGATACCTGCCACTGATGTCGCCTTATACAGGTTATTTCCTGCGTATCGCCCGACTGTCGGCTCATCTGCAAGAGCTCTTCTTCCGCCGTTCTTACAAGGACGCCTGGAACCCTGAGAAGACTTCGCGCTATGCTCAGCTCGAAGGAATCTAAAAGATCCGAGTTACTTGCTGTAACGTACATACAGCAGGGAGTTCCCAATAAAAGAAACAACATTATAAAACATAAACAGAATATAGTATATGGTAAACAAGTCTTTTGAGTTTAAGATTGGAGTAATAGGATTGGGGTATGTTGGTACTCCACTAGCATGCTTATTCTCAAAGAAATACGATACATGGGGATATGACATCAAAGCAGGAAAGGTAGCCAAGTTAGCCAAAAGTACAATGACAGACAACAAAACTGTATGCAAGGCATTGGAACAGGGGCTGAAACTGACCAGCAATATTGATGACCTGAAGAAGTGTAATGTGTATATCATAGCTGTACCGACACCGGTGAACAAATCGAACAAGCCAGACATCAGCTGCGTGCGCAATGCTACAGCTGAGGTTGGCAGGATTCTGAAAGAAGGTGATATCGTAGTCTACGAGAGTACCGTTTACCCAGGTCTGACAGAAGAGGTCTGCGCTCCATTACTGGCATCTACATCTGGATTGAAATTAAACCAGAGTTTCTTTGTAGGCTTCTCGCCAGAGCGCATCAACCCAGGCGATACGGTTCATACCATCGAGAACATCGTGAAGGTTACCAGCGGTTCTACACCCGAAGCAGCAGCTATCATCGACAGTCTCTATGCTTCAGTACTTACCCATGGCACCTACAAGGCGAAGAGTATCAGAATAGCAGAGGCATGTAAACTGATGGAGAACTGCCAGAGAGACGTGCAGATAGCCTTCTTCAATGAGATGGAAAAGATTTTCGACAAGATGAACATCAACATTGAAGACGTAACGGCGGCAGCAAGCACAAAATGGAACTTCGTGCCAGCTACTCCAGGACTCGTTGGCGGCCACTGCATCGCGGTAGACCCATACTACCTGATTAACAAGGCACAGGAGGTTGACGTGGTACCATCGCTGCTCTCTACAGCCCGCGAGGTTAACGAGCAGATGGCGATATGGATGGCAGGAAAGATAAAGAATGCATCTGAAAGCAGAAAGTTCAAGGCTCCGGAGACTAACGTGCTGATTCTCGGCTTCTCGTTCAAGCCAGACAGCGATGATATCAGAAACACAAAAGTAGCCGATCTCTATATCAACCTGGTAGGAGCAGGTTACAAAACCACACTCTACGATCCATTGGTAGATGCAGAAGAAGTGAAGAAAGAATATAACATCAAGGTGACAAATGATCCTAAAGTTCTAGAAAAAGAATATCAGATTGTAGTTATCGGTACCCATCACAAGGTGTTTGACAACATCGATATGAACAAGATTATCACAGATAAAGGATTTATGTGCGACATCTACGGCATCCACAAGCCAAGAAGCTAGATCTTCAAGATCGGAAAGAACCTATATAAAATAGACCAGTGAAAAATGGAAAAGAACAAAGTGCTAATCGTCGATGATATTCCAGAAAACATTGAAACGATTTCTGAAATGATAAAGGACTTTGACATCGACGTGAAAACTGCAAATGGCGGACAAGAAGCCATTGAACTGATTGACACATTCAAGCCAGACGTGATACTGCTCGACTTGATGATGCCACATGTAAATGGGTGGGACGTAATAGACCATGTACGCTCTAAATACTCGAAAAGTGAAATGGCCATCATCGTGGTTTCCCTGTTAAGCAACAAGGATAATGTGGATGAATGCTACGAGCTTGGAGTAAACGACTACATCACAAAGCCTATCATCAAAGCCCGTCTCACCAGTTCGCTAGACGCTCATCTAAACAGTCTTGCAAGAGGCTAAAGTGCCTCTTGCAAGATTGCTTCTGCATGAGCTATACGATCACTAGTAGGAGGATCTATGCCTTCCAGCGGGTAGGCAATACCTAGTTTCTCATACTTGTAGATACCCATCGTATGATAGGGTAAGACATCTATTCGCTCAATGTTTGAGAGTGTAGAAAGAAAATCGCGCAACTGATTGAGGTATTCATCCTTGTCGGTAATACCTGGAATCAGGACGTGACGAATCCATACTGGTTTGTGTATCTCGCTTAAATAACGTGCACAATCCAGTATGTTTACATTAGAATGGCGGGTGAGTTTACGATGCTCCTCATCGTTGATATGCTTGATATCAAGAAGAACAGTATCTGTGACGGCCATCAGACGCTCGAATTTATCGAAGAAAGTACCCTCTTTTCGGAAGGGTTGCGCTGATGTATCAAGACAAGTGTTGATGCCACGCTGATGGGCTTTCTCGAAAAGTTCGATGAGAAAGTCTATCTGCATCAGGGCTTCTCCACCGCTCACGGTGATGCCGCCCTTGTCTCCCCAATAACTCTTGAATCTCTCTGCCTTATCCAGCAGGTCATCGGCACTCCATTCCTCACCTACTCCCGTCTTCCAGGAATCCGGGTTGTGGCAGAACTGGCAGCGCATGGGACAACCTTGCAGAAAGATCAAAAATCTGATGCCTGGTCCATCTACAGAACCAAAGCTCTCTATGCTGTGAATAAAACCTTTATGCATTCTTTCGAAGATCATATATTCCCCACAATGCAAAAAGACTCATAAATAAGGCTATAACACCTAAAAAAAGAAATACACCCATATTATTTTATCTTTTTAGAAATGATTAAAAACAAGAAGCCCAAGAAGGTAAAGAATAAGACTATAAGAACTCCTAACATATAAAGAGTTACTTTATCTATATCTTCCTTCATGATGCTCGCCAGAAGAACACCACCAATAACTAACTTAGCAATGTCCAAACAGAACTTACTCGCTTCAGCAAATAAAGTTCTTTTCCCATCTTTTGATAAATTCATACTGCAAAATTAGTAAAATAATCAATATCTTACTCTATTTTACAGTTAAATAAGCTAAAATTGCCCGCTAAATATCCTCGGAAAGAAAATCTAGCGGGCAATCTTTATATTACAAAGAGACAAGAGAATTCTTCACTCTTCCCTCTTCATTCTTCACTTCCTTAGAGTCTCTCGTGAGCCTGACGAGCGATTACGTCGAGCTGCTGCTCGCGTGTCAAGTCGATGAACTTAACTGCGTAACCACTTACACGGATGGTGAAGTTCTGGTACTCTTCCTTCTCTGGGTGCTCCATAGCATCCTTGAGCTTGTCGATACCGAATACGTTCACGTTCAGGTGGTGAGAACCCTGGTTGAAGTAACCATCCAATACACCTACCAATGTCTGGGCACGCTCCTCGTCGTTGTGACCGAGAGCACCTGGACTGATGGTCTGAGTATTAGAGATACCATCGAGAGCATACTCGTATGGCAACTTAGCTACTGAGTTCAATGAAGCCAAAAGACCGTTCTTCTCTGCACCGTAAGATGGGTTAGCACCTGGAGCCAAAGGAGCACCGGCTGGACGACCATCAGGCATGTTGCTGGTGTACTTACCGTATACTACATTTGATGTGATAGTCAGGATAGATGTAGTAGGCTCAGAATTGCGGTATGTATGATGCTTCTTGATCATGTTCATGAAGGTCTTGAGCAACCATACTGCAATCTCATCAGCACGCTCATCATCGTTACCGTAACGTGGGAAGTCACCCTCGGTCTTGAAGCTGAGAGGGAAACCGGTCTCATCACGGACGATGTTTACCTTGGCATACTTGATAGCTGAGATAGAGTCAACCACGTGGCTGAAACCAGCGATACCTGTAGCGAAAGTACGACGAACATCTGTATCGATGAGCGCCAACTCTGCTGCCTCGTAGAAGTACTTATCGTGCATGTAGTGGATGAGGTTCAATGTCTTCACATAAACGCCAGCCAACCAGTCCATCATATCCATGAAACGTGGCATGAACTCCTCGTATGTTAATACATCACCCTCAACGGCGCGATACTTAGGACCGCACTGCTCACGTGTCTTTGAGTCAACACCGCCAGATACAGCGTAGGTCAAGCACTTAGCCAAGTTAGCACGTGCACCGAAGAACTGCATCTCCTTACCTGTCTGTGTAGCTGATACACAGCAGCAAATGCTATAATCGTCACCCCAAACTGGGCGCATTACATCGTCGTTCTCATACTGGATAGAGCTTGTCTTTACAGAGATGAGAGAAGCGTAGTGCTTGAATGCCTTTGGCAAGCGAGAGCTATAGAGTACGGTCAAGTTTGGCTCTGGTGAAGGACCCATGTTCTCCAATGTGTGGAGGAAACGGAAGTCGTTCTTGGTAACCATTGAGCGGCCATCCTGACCCATACCACCTACCTCGAGAGTAGCCCAAACCGGGTCGCCGGTGAAGAGCTCGTTGTAAGAAGGAATACGGGCGAACTTAACCATACGGAACTTCATGACCAAGTGGTCGATGAGCTCCTGAGCCTCATCCTCGGTAAGAGTACCCTCGTTCAAGTCGCGCTGGATATAGATGTCGAGGAATGTAGAGATACGACCTACAGACATCGCAGCACCATTCTGAGTCTTCACAGCTCCGAGGTAACCGAAGTACAACCACTGAACAGCCTCGCGAGCGTTCTTAGCTGGCTGAGAGATGTCGTAACCATACAACTGAGCCATCTCCTTCAAGCCCTTGAGCGCCTTGATCTGCATAGAAACCTCTTCACGGAGACGGATTACTTCGTCAATCATCTCACGGTCGCCCATGTTAGCGAGGTCGTTCTTCTTCTCCTCGATGAGGAAGTCGATACCATAGAGAGCCACACGACGGTAGTCACCTACGATACGTCCACGACCGTAAGTATCAGGAAGACCGGTAAGAATGTGGTTATGGCGAACGAGTTTCATCTCTGGAGTATAAGCATCGAATACGCCATCATTATGAGTTTTGCAATACTTGTGGAAGATTTCGTGGAGCTTCTCAGATGGCTGATAGCCGTATGTAGTACAAGCCTGCTCCGCCATCTTGATACCACCGTATGGCATGAAGGCACGCTTCAGAGGCTTATCAGTCTGAAGACCTACCACTTTCTCCAAATCCTTGGTACCCTCACCGATATAAGCAGCACCATAAGCTGTCAATCCTGAAACGATTTCTGTTTCCATATCAAGCACACCACCCTTGGCGCGCTCCTCCTTCTGGAGTTCCTTCAACATACCCCAAAGGGTGTTAGTTGCCTGAGTTGGTTCTGCAAGGAACGACTCATCGCCGTCATAACAAGTGTAGTTGTTCTGAATGAAATCACGAAGATTCACTTCACTCTGCCACATGTTTCCTTTGAAACCTCTCCATTCTGTTTTTATCATTTTAATACTTTTTTATAAAGTTAATAATTATATATTTTGCACACACTATCTATTTTGAGTTGGTTTTACACCTATTATATATAGTAAAATAAAAAAGCCCGAACACGTTTGTGCCCGGGTTTTTAAGCACCTTTATTTGAAGGTGCGTATATCATGATGTTCTCGTTCTTTCCGACAGCATCTGTTTTTCCTATATATCCTAAGTTAATTCCCACTATTAATTTCATGTCTTTTAAATTCATTATTTGTAATTGGCTTGCAACAGTTTTGCAATGCGGATGCAAAGTTACAACAATAAAATGAGAAAAGAGAAGAAAACCAGAACTTTCTTCTCTTTTCTATGCAAAATCATCATTTATGAGTATCATTCTACTGATTCTCAAAATAATGATTGAGATTTTCCATGAATAATCCGAAACACTTGTCATGAATCTGACGTGTCATGGTAACAGGGTTCTCCGCATTCAGGATGGTACCGCTCATTGCCACACCGATGCCCAAATCTGCAAGCGGATCTATATCGTCTGGGGTCAAACCTCCGATGGCCACCATAGGCAGAAAGATTTTATTCTCCCTCATCTGCTCAACAATCTGGTGATAACCCTCTATGCCCAACACCGGAGAGAGTTTCTCCTTGGTAGTAGTATAGCGGAACGGACCGCAACCGATATAGTCTGCCCCCTGTTCATGCAAACGGCGAATATCATCAAATGTATTGGCTGTTCCTCCGATAATGAATTCATCACCCAGGAGCTTACGGGCCTCATCAACCGGCATATCATTCTTTCCAAGATGCACACCATCTATCTGTAACTTCTTCACCAGTTCTACACGGTCGTCGAGAATAAAGGTTGCACCGGCACCCTCGCAAGCCAACTTCAACTTACGGGCTATAGGCTCAACCTCTTCATCGGTAGCCCCCTTCATGCGAAGCTGAACCCAATCACATCCTCCGATAAGTGCCAGATAGGCTCCTTCGAGATAAGAGAAGCGCTCGTTCTGATGCGTGATAAACTGAAAGCTCGTCTGAAAATGAGCTAATGCTAAAGACTTGTTCATACGTACTATAAAATATAAATTCGCTTGCAAAGGTACTACATTCACACGACAAAATCCTACAATTTACCTTTTTTAAACTTCGTCATTTGGAAATGGGCGGTCTGCCTTGGTGGCTTTTAAAGAAGAAGGATATTTTATTTTGATTTTTTATACATTCCTATGCATTTATATGAATTCTTTTCCGTACCTTTGCACTCAAAATACAAAACATTACTTTTTATGTTGACAGATATTGAAATAGCTAAATCAGTAAAAATGCGCCCTATCAATGAAGTGGCAGCAGAACTTGGAATCCATGAAGACCAAGTGGAAAACTACGGCCGTTACATCGCTAAGATTACTACGGACAAGATTGACACCAACAAGTTTAAGAATCACCATCTCATCCTTGTGACAGCTATCAGCCCTACAAAGGCTGGTAATGGTAAGACTACGGTATCTGTAGGTCTCGCATTGGGCATGCAGAAGATTGGCAAGAAGTCAGTCGTAGCCTTGCGCGAACCATCTCTCGGTCCATGCTTTGGCATGAAGGGTGGCGCAGCAGGTGGCGGTTATGCCCAGCTCGTACCAATGGATAAGATCAACCTCCACTTCACCGGCGATTTCCATGCCATCACAGAGGCCAACAACATGATCTCTGCCCTTCTGGACAATTACCGTTTCCAGCACGAAGCAGAGGGTTTCAAACTCAAGAAGATTCTTTGGCGTCGCGTCATGGATGTGAACGATAGAGGTTTGCGCCGCATCATCACCGGTATAGGAGATAAGAACGGCATCGAGACAGAGTCTGGTTTCGATATTACGCCAGCTTCTGAGATTATGGCTATCATGTGTTTCGCAACAAGCATCGATGATCTTCGTCGCCGTATCGATAATATCCTCCTGGGCATTACCGAGGACGACAAGCCATTTACCGTAAAGGATATGGGTGTAGGTGGAAGTATCGTAGCTCTCCTTCTCGATGCTTTGAAGCCAAATCTGGTTCAGACAACAGAGGGAACACCGGCATTTGTTCATTGCGGTCCTTTTGCCAACATTGCTCATGGCTGCAATTCCGTCATGGCTACAGCTGCTGCTCTTGAGTATGGCGACTACGCCATTACAGAGGCAGGATTCGGTGCAGATCTCGGTGCAGAGAAATTCTATGACATCAAATGCCGCAAGACAGGTTTGCAACCAGACCTCACTGTTCTCGTTGTTACCCTCCAGGCGTTGAAGATGCATGGTGGTGTAGCTCTGGAAGATATCAAGAAGCCAAACATCACAGGAATGGAAGCCGGTTACTGGAACCTCGACAAGCACGTAAAGAACCTGCAGAGCTTTGGTCAGACTGTAGTGATTGCATTCAACAAATTTGCAACCGATACAGATGAAGAAATTGAAGTATTGCGCAAGCATTGCGAGGAGATGGGTTGCGGTTTCGCCGTAAACAGCGCCTTTGCCGAAGGCGGAAACGGTGCCATTGAACTTGCCAACCTCGTAGTGAAGACCATTGATGAGCGTCCATCAGCCCCTCTCTATTTTGCTTACGATGATAACGATAGCGTTGAGGAGAAGATAGAAAAGGTTGCATTCAATCTTTACGGAGCAGGCAGCGTGACTATGAGCGATTCTGCCAAGGCGATGATTGAAGAGATCAAGAAGCTGGGTGCTGAAAAGTTCCCTATCTGTATTGCCAAGACTCAGTACAGTTTCTCTACCGATGCCAAAGCATACGGTCCTACAGAAGGTTTCGAACTCCACGTTCGCGACATCACCGTAAATATGGGTGCCGAGATGGTTGTAGTCATCGCTGGTCCTATCATGCGTATGCCGGGCTTACCAAAGAGCCCACAGGCTGAGCGCATTGATGTAGTAAACGGTGAGATTACAGGTCTTTCTTAAAGCACTACAGATTTCACAGATTCTTATAAAAAAGCCCAGGGCGTGATGTCCTGGGCTTTTTCATTTATCTCATACTGAATTCGCAACCACAATATAACTGATTATAGAATTCATTGATTCTCAAGAGTTCACCTCGGCGATTCTGCAAACCGCCCTTCCGCCAATTCATATCCCACCATTCTACATCAGGATAAGCCTCAACAGCAAGATGACCGGCAGTATCTATCTGTCTGATATTCTTCCAGCGCGAAGATGCCAACGTGGTAGTAAGAAGGTGAAATCCATGCTCCTGCGCATACTTGGCTGCATGAGAGAGGCGGAACTGAAAGCAGACAGAACAACGGCTGCCACGTTCGGGCTCATCCTCTAAACCCTTGATAACAGAAAGCCATTCATGATGATCATACTCATCCTCTACATAAGGTACATTCTGGGCTTCCAGAAATCGTTTCAGTTCATGTTTGCGTACATCATACTCCTGCTGAGGATAGATATTGCTGTTACTGAAATATACAGTAGGCTTCATACCATTACGAAGCATACATTCTACGATAGCCGCCGAACAAGGTGCACAACAGGCATGCAACAAGACAGCCTGACCTTCAGCCTTGCTTCCATCCGGGAGAGTAAGTTTTACGTATTTATATTGTTCTTCTACAGGAATCTTCATTGTTTTCAATGTTAAATGTAAAATTAAAATGTGAACAGCTACTTCTGATGTGAAGTATTTTCGCCTTGCTTCAAAAAACAAATGGAGTACAATCTCACGACACCCCCCATTTGCCCAAATATATGCGAAAACTAGTGCAAAGGTACAACATTTATTCGAACCACCAAATTTTTAACACGTTTTTTTCATCACAATGGTTCAAACAGCTAACATTTAACTGTATTTTAACACTTAAGCACCAGTTTTGTTATCTTTAAGAACTATAAATCACGTTTCAGCGTGATAACTGTCAGTTCAGGCCATGCGCCTAGGCGGAAAGGGAAAGAACCACCAATACCCGATGATACATAGAGCATCTGCTCACCAATGCGGTAAGCTCCGCCCCACTCTTTGAAAGCCATGCGGGCAGGCGTCCATTTACCTATTTTCAATTGTCCGGCATGCGTATGTCCCGCCAGAGTAAGTTGTATCTTCTTACCAACTACTTCTCTCCGCCAATGGTGAGGATCATGACTCAAGAGGATTTTAAACATATCTGGATTCAACCCCTTCATCGCTTTCTTCAGATTACTGCGATTGGTGAAAGGAGGCTGACCGGGATTCTCTACGCCTATTACAGCGATAGATGCCATACCATGACTCACCACATGATGTTCGTTCATCAGCTGATGCCACCCCAGACTTTCCTGATAACCATAGAGCATACGGCGGTTTCTCTTCAAAGCGCCAATAGAATGATTGTTGCCATATTCACAATAATCATGATTTCCCCAGATAGAATAGATGCCATCTGACGCATGAAGCTGCCTCAGCGTATCCAGATAAGGCTCCACTTCGCTGGCTTGGTTATTGACTAGATCGCCCGTAAAGAGAATCATATCGGGTTCTTCATTGTTGGTCGCATCCACCACCTTTTGTACGAAATCATTGCCTGGAGGAAACGAACCGAGATGAAAGTCGGTAATCTGTACCAGACGGTAACCATCAAAATAAGGTGGCAAATCGGGCGAGGTAAAGGTAATATGTTTCAGTTCTAACCGCTTCCAACCTTCAATAAAGCCGAAGGCAAACCAACCCATTACACCCAAAGCAGGAATCAGAGCAAAGAACCAAGGAAGAAATGCATCGAACAGGATGAAGACAACCTTAGGGAATGCCGAGAAAAGTATCGTGGTAAAGAGTACACGGACTGACAACTTATGGAAGAACCCCATCTGCAAGCCCACCTCAGCCAGAACAAGTAACAACGAGGGAACCCACCATAAGATGGCTAGCAGCAAAGGCCACTCACTCACCCCGATATGCCAAAGCCAGAAGTCGGGCAGGAATGCCATAACCGACATGACTACTATATAGAATATGGATCTTAATACCTTTTTTAATACCTTCTTCATTGTTTTTCTTTATAACTGGGTACAAAGGTACGATAATTCATAGACAATACAAAATAAATTTAAATATATTTTCAATGTTTTGTTATTTGAGAAGATTGCATTATCTTTGCATAAGATTTGCTGCACTCGGCAATCTGAAAGTAAACTTTCATTGCACTCGATTGCAAAATCTTTGCAAAAGAAAAATTAAATAAAATGGCACGACGACTAAGGAAAAAACGCATAGCAATCATATTGCTTACCTTTACAGCAATCGTAGGATGGACTACACACAGCTGTGTATCTCGCTGTACATCAGCATCAGACAAGAACAAGGCGGCAGATTCGCTCCCTAAGGCTCACATCAACGATTCCATCTCAAATGCACTGACTGAGGGGAAGGAATATCATGAGATGGACTCGGTAATAGAAAGGTATCTCAAGAGATGGGAAATCAATGGAGCCCAACTCGTCATCACCCGCAACGACTCACTACTCTATGCCCGCGGATTCGGAATGGCGGATAAGGAGCGAGGCATCAGAATGGAGCCTAACATGCTGATGCGCTTCGCCTCGGTATCGAAACTGATTACAGCAGTAGGTATCATGAAGTTGCAGGAGATGAAGAAACTCAAGCTGAACGAGAAGGTGTTTGGCGAAAAGGGAATCCTGCGCGATACCGTTTACAACAACAGCATCAAGGACAAGCGATATTACGATATCACCGTAGAACAGTTGCTGCGCCATCAGGCTGGTTTCAACAACTATGCCGGCGACCCTGTATCTTCCACCCGCTACATCATGATGCAGAACCATCTCAAAACGCCACCTGATCACCCTACTCTGCTCAAGATTCTCTTGAAGCGCCACTTGGGTTATACTCCTGGCGAAGGCAAATGCTACAGCAATCTGGGCTACATGATTCTCTCCATGATTATAGAAAAGAAGAGCGGAATGAAATATGAAAACTTCATGCAGAAGTATGTGCTCCACCCAGCCGGCTGCTACGACATGCACATTGCGGGAACTTACTTAAAGGACCGCCACCCTAACGAGACGAAGTACTACATGCACCAGGGGAGCATTCCTGTGTATGAATACAACAACAGTGGACGACTGGTAGAGAAATGCTATGGCGATACCGACCTCCCTCGCCTTTCAGGTGCAGGTGCCTGGTGTGGTTCGACTGCAGAGTTGAGCCGCTTTATTGCCAGCATCGATGGTTTGCCACATGTCAAGGATATCCTCAGCAAGAAGAGTATCGAGTTTATGACGCGCGAGCAGGCTGACCACCAATACTCTATCGGCTGGAACTATACACCAAAGAGCAACAAACCATGGATTCGTACAGGTTCGCTGGCTGGCACATCAGCCATCGTTCTGAAATATCCGGATAACCAATGCTGGATTCTCATCACGAACACATCCACCTGGAAGGGCCACGGCTTCTCTAACGATACTATGGCTTTCTTCGAGAAACTGAGAAAGAAATATATGGCAAACATGCCAAAGAAGGATTTGTTTATCTAAAAGAAAATCAGTTTATAGAGAAAGGATTCTATTTTAGAAATCTATTTCTAGAGAAAAAGTCCCTGGAGAAGTTCTCTTTCTCCAGGGACTTTTTCTTTTTTTCTACTTTATTATCTTATCTATTATCTGTTTATATCAACATGAAATATGCCTTTTAGAAAGTATATTTCAAACCTACCTGACCACGCCAGCGACTGTAGTAATCGCTATAGCTCTTATATGCATAAGCACCGGTGAACTGGTAAACACCGCCGCCCTGATAGTTGACAGGTGAATAATAAGTACCAAAGCCATCACCATAGGTATGACCCCAATCCTTGTTCAGGAGGTTACCCACATTGAGGATATCGAAGGTCAACTCGATGGAGTTAATCTGACCAGCTACCTTGAAGCTGTACTTCTGACCGAAGTGAACATCGAAATGATGCTCGAATGGCAGGTTATCAGCATAACGCTCGTAGTACTCGCCACGGTGCTTGCTCAGATAAGAATCGTCTGCAATCCACTTCTTCAGCATCTCACGCTGCATCTCCTCGGTGAGCTTATCGCCATGGTTATCACCATACATGCGCTTGGTGAAGGTATTGTTGTTATACTTGGTCTCCTCGAAACGCATCTTGTCAATCTGTGCATCGGTTGGGATGTAGAACAGGTCATTACCCCTGGAACCATCCTCGTTCACGTCACCATAATAATAATAGGTGTAAGGTGAACCGCTCTTAGCCTGGTAGATGACACCCAGGGTTGTCTTCCACTGCTTCTGATGACCGTAGTCGATGTGGTAGTAGGCAGAAGCCTGGATGCGGTGAGGCACGTTGTAGGCAGAGTTACCCACCTCCAAATCGTTGCAGTCACGATGAGTATATTGATAGGTCCAGTTACTCTTTGCTACAGAAGAACCACCATTGGCAGCACTGCGTGAACGGGTCCAGGTATAGCTTGCCATCAAGTCGAGACCGAAATTGAAATGCTTCTCAGCCTTGAGCGAGAGGTTTACGGTATAACCCTTGGATGTATTTCCGAGGGTATAAACACCTGCAATAGGAGTACCCTTCACTACACTCTGATAGAGCGGACGGTTGTCCCACTCATATCCATACTTCTGAGAGAAGGTCTGACCAGTCTGCTCCTGTGCGAGGTTCTTATAGAGAATATCATTCAATGTCTTGGAGTAGATGGCCTCAGCAGTCCAGTCGATACCCAAAGCCTCAAAGTCGAAACCAAGGTTGAGACGGAGGTTCTGGGCAAACTTGAAGTTCTTGTCGCAGACAGCCACATCCTGATTACCGGCACTTGCCTTCATCTTGTCGGCATTGGCATTCTGCTTGTTAGGGTCGAGGATAAGTTCCAATCCCTTGGTAGAAGAGCTGCTGCTGTCGTATGAAGAAAGCTGCAAACCTGTGCCCGAGAAGTTATTGCTTACCCAAACGAATGGGATGCGGCCGGTGAAGACACCTGCACCACCACGGAGGATGAACTTACGGTCGTTGTTGATGTCCCAACGGAAACCTACACGAGGCGAAAGCATTGGCGAGAAGCTGAGCTTATCGTTGGTCTTCAATCCCCACCCCATCTTCTCTGACAAGGCATTGAACTCCGGATTCTCCATAGGAGTATCGAAGAATACTGGAATATCCAGACGCAGACCGTAGGTCAAGGTGAAGTTGTTGCTTGCATTCCACTTGTCCTGTGCATAGAAACCGAACTGACCAGATGAGAACTCTGAAGCCCAGTTAGGGTCGCCGGTAACATCTGTGTTAGCCTGACCGTAACGGTACTGGTTCATGTAAGCCTTGGTAGGATCCAGCTTATCTGCCATATAGTCATCGTAATAAGCCTTGAAGTTATCGAATCCCTTGAAGGTATAGGAACCAAACTTGTCCGAGATGTACATATTCTTGAAATGGTAGAACTCGTTGTGGGTACCAAAGATGAAGGTATGGTTACCACGGAGCCATGTCAGGTTGTCCTCAACGGTCCAGATATCCTGGTTCAGATAGTTGGCCTGAGAGTTACGCTCTGTACCGATGTTTACCGTACCGCTACCCACGCCCGTGATGGAAATCATCGGGAGATGCGCCTTGATGTCACGGCTATCGCGTACTCTTACGAAGCTGACACGTGCCTCATTGCTCACACTTGGAGAGAATCGGCTCTGAAGCTCAGCGATGAACGAGTTGGTATTGCTCTTGAACGGATAGCTGTAGCCGTAGGAGTTCAAGCTGCTGGCACTGCCGCCACCACTCAACTGCTCTGCCTTGACGAGACTCCAGCGGATGGCAAACTTGTTGAACTCGTTGATGTTCCAGTCGAGTTTCAGTCCTGCCTTATCGCTCTTGGTGTAGATATCCTGGTTGCTGTAGTAATCGTTGAAGTTAACTCCCTGCTTCTCAGCCATCTTCTGTAGCATGGTCAGAATATCCTTAGCCTGCTCGGTATCTACCTTGGAATTGCCGGAGTCTACACCATAGAGATTAGGATACTCCTTGTTGGTGCGCTCATAGTTGGCAAAGAAGAAGAGCTTGTTCTTGATGATAGGTCCTCCGAGGGTGACACCCATGTTGTACTGAGTCTGCTTCTGATACTTTGGCGCATAACCCGTACCATCGAGGTAAGGATACTTGGTACCGATGAGGTCCTGGTTGTAGCCATAGTAATAGGCAGAACCGTGGAACTTGTTGGTACCGCTCTTGGTGATGGCATTGATGGCACCACCGGTGAAACCGCTCTGTCGCACGTCGAAAGGAGCCACAGATACCTGAATCTGCTCGATAGTCTCCATAGATACAGGCTGAGCACCTGCCTGACCACCGTTGTTACCGCTGGGAGCCAGACCGAACACGTCGTTGTTTGCGGCACCATCAATCATGAAGTTGTTGTAGCGGTTGTTGACACCAGCGAACGACATGTTGCCGGAATTGGTAACAGTGAGCTGTGGATTCAGACGAGCCACGTCAGCTATACCATGAGTAATGCTAGGCATGTTGTTGATCTGCTCTGCCGTCATACTGGTAGCAGCACCTGTACGGGAAGCTGCAAGACCCGCCTTACCGGAAACCACCACTTCCTGGAGCTGGTGGGCATCCTCCTGGAGCGAGCAGGAGATATTCTCCGTTTCACCGAGGCTCAGACTGACATTGTTGAAAACCTTGTCCTTATATCCGATATAAGAGATACTTACCTTGTAAGGACCACCTGGACGCATACCCTGAATAGTATAGCGACCATCTACATTTGTTACAGCACGATACACAGTACCAGATGGCTGGTGTGTAGCAGTAACTGTAGCCCCAATAACGGTTTCGCCATTGGAAGAAATCTTACCACTAATGCCCGAAGTGGTAATCTGAGCCATTGCCGAAGTCACCACGAAGGCAAGCAAAGCCAGAAGTAGTTGCAATCTTTTCTGCATATTGTTTAGATTCTTTTGTGAATAAATAAAGAGAGAACTGCGCACCTCGTACCGTGTGCATTCACCCCCTCCTAAAACTGATTTTGCTGCAAATATAACTAAAACTTTTGAAATGGCAAGCGAAAAACAGAGAAATATGATGTTTTATACCAAAAATATGCAAATAAACGAAAAAAAGGATGCACTTCCCTCGAAAAAGAGAAGTGCATCAGAATGATATTATACTAATGTATAGTACGATAATCTACACAGATTCTGATTCCCAGAACTCACCCATTAGTTGAAAATGTAACGGATAGAGAACTGGATAGAATAGGTAGAGTTGAAGCTTGTGTAGTTGGTGAATGTCTTGGTCAAAGCCTCAGAACCATTACGCTGGAACTGGAAAGACTCTTTCTTAGAGTCATACTTCAACAAAGAACTGTTAACAACCTTCTTGTAAAGACCCCAGCTGCTATTAAGCAAGTTTGCCAGGTTCTTGATATCAACTCCAAACTGCAATGTATTGCGCTGACCAGCTACATTCATGTAGAAGTTCTGTGCAAACTTGAAGTCCAGCTGATGATGCCAAGGCATCTTGGCTCCACCACGCTCTGCATACTTACCCTTGCGTCCCTTCAGGTAAGAATCCTGATTGATATAGTTCCAGAAATCATCCTTCTGCTGTTCTGCTGTATAAGTCTGCTTCTGCTTTTTAGCATCAGTATAAGTATAGTCAGAGAAGTTCCATTCATCAAGCGCCTCACGACTTGCTGGAACATAAAGCAAGTTGTTAGAGCCCTTATAATCGTTGACTACATTACCAGCAAATGTATAGGAGAATCTTGTTGCAGCATATGGATCATAGCCAAAATTAGTTCCCTCATATACCAAACCAACCATTGTACCGAAATGCTTAGCATAATCCTTAGAATAGCTAGCTGTAATCAATAAACGGTTAGGAGCAACATAGTTTGCAAAACCGATTTCCTTATCATTATTGGCATTCACAGAATAACGGTTGTTCGTATAGGCAGAAGTTACCTGGTCGCCAACACCGTCACCGTATGATTTCGCCTGTGCCATGGTATAAGAAGCCGAGAGGTCGAGACCAAAGTCAAACTTCTTTGCCAAAGAGAATGTCAAAGATTCATAATGTGCCTTGTGACCAGCATTTGTAATCAAATATGGTGTCACCGATTTATTTGAACATGTAAGATAATGACGAGTATCCTCTGGACTCAAAGTAATGGTCTGCTTTCCATCCCAGTAATAGTTCTGAGTGGTAACAACAGATGGGTTGAAATCACGGCTATAGATTCCCTCAACAGAGAAATTGATATCGTATGGCAACTTCACGTCAACAGCCAGAGATGACTTCCATGTTGCATTCATCTTCAAATCCTTATCGATGATGGTTGGAGTCTGAGGTGCAGCATTTGGCTCCTTAGGCAGAGATAAGCCGCTGTCAGACAACTGCTCTGCAACAGTAGGATAGAACTTAGAAATCTCACCAAAAGTAGGAAGTGATTTAGCATCACCCTGAATATAGGAGTATTGATACTGACCACAACCCGAATTAGACACAGCAGAAACGAGCCATACGAAAGGCAAACGACCGATAAAGTATCCGGTACCACCACGGAGTACGACCTTCTGATTGCCGAGAACATCCCAGTTGAAACCTACTCGAGGAGAAACTGTGACAGGAGCATCAGGCAACTGATCTGTTGTATAGCTTACTTCAGAACCATCAGCCATCTTGAACTTCAGGTCAGCAAACTTAGCATTATAATTGTTCTTCAACTCAGGATAGATAGGAGCCTCCATACGGATACCGGCAGTCATGCGGAATCTGTCAGAGAAGTTAATCTGATCCTGTACATACGCAGAGAACTGATTATACTTCATTTTAGCATGGAAAGGTTCTGTACCATTGAACGGATAGGTAATACCATAGGCAAAAGGCTGACCTCCAGCCATGAATTCATCTAATGAATTATAAACATAGTAACCATTCATGGCAGCACCGAATCCATTCAGAGCCTCATTGGTTTCATACTGAACACCAGCCAGGAAATTATGCTTTCCAATCATGAAAGAAGCCTCATCGGTGGCAACGAAAGTCTTCACCTGAGCTAAGTTTCCGGCAGTAAAGACATCAGGACCGAATGAGAGATAATCTGAGCCGTCCTGCAAAATATCTACTGTAGGGAACACACCACCTGTGTAAGAACGAGGCTCATCCTGAAAAGAGTATGTCAAACGTAAAGCATTGTTCACAATGCCCCACTTTGAGTTCCATTCTGCAGCAAAAGAGGTAAAGTTGCGGTCTTTGCAATAACGCGCACTTTCAAAATACATCGCTGAATTAGAAGTACGATTACCCTTACCTGCAGAAATTCCTTCACCTCCCTTATAGAGTGCGCTGGTTGAGAATGGCCTGGTTGAAGAAGAAGGAGCATTAGAATCCTTTGAATGTGAACGAGAGAAACGGAAATTCAACTTGTTTGTCTCATTGATATTCCAATCTAAACGTGCCAAAATCTTGTAGGCAGGAGTATCCAATGAATAGCCCTGATAACGGCCTGGGTTATATCCATACTTGCTAGAAAGGAAATTTGTCAATGTACTGATATCACCTACTGTAGGGCGATGTACTGTACCAGAAGAGAAGTTCCATGCATCGTTTTCAGAAGCACGAGCCACAGCCGAAGGGCCAGCAGCCATCTGAACTTCATATTCACCATTTACGAAGAAGAATAACTTATCCTTGATGATAGGACCACCAACAGTTGCACCCCAAGTAGTAGTATGAGACTGAAGACGGGTCAACTCGTAATCATCCACCTTGTTACCTTTAAGATGAGAATTGGTAGTATACATATAAGCAGAACCCTTATACTGATTGGTACCGCTCTTGGTAACTGCATTAATAGCACCACCAGTGAAACCACTCATACGGACATCAAAAGGAGATGAAGATACAGAAATCTGATCCAATGCATCAAGTGAGATTGGTGAGCCATTACCAGGAAGGTTAGAACCGATACCAAAAGCATTGTTGAATGCTGCACCATCTACAGTTACATAGCTCTGACGGAAGTTACCACCACCAACAGAGAAACCACCTACGGTAGAAGCCTGTGGGGTCAACTTCAAGAGGTCGTTCATGCTACGTGAAACGGTAGGAATTGCCTCAATGTGTGTTGCATCAATACTTGTTGTTGCACCAGCACGATCGGTGCGCATGTTGTTGTTACGATTGGCTACAACTACCACGTCTTCCAACTGAGCTGCATCCTCAGCCAAAGTCTCGTTCAAGACTGTATTCTGACCAAGAGAAAGAGAAATGCCCTTTACCTGCTTGTTCTTGTAACCCACGTAGGTTACTTCCAGAACATAAGGTCCACCCGGGCGCATACCCTGAATAGAATAACGACCATCCATGTTGGTCACTGCACGATAGACTGTACCAGAAGGTTGGTGAACAGCCTTGATTGTTGCGCCAATGACGTCTTCGCCATTAGCTGTAATTTTACCACTAACGCTAGATGTTGTAATCTGCGCCATGGCTGTGGTTACCATAAAGGCCAGCAAAGCCACTAATAAATGCAATCTTTTCTGCATACCTTTTATTATATAAAATTATTAAAACTTGGGGATATGACCCCCTCTTATATTGTTATCGTTTGCAAAATTAATAAAAAAATCTCTTTTAATTGTTACAAAAGCATGAAAAATAGTGTTTTATAACATAAAAAAAATCTGCGTTAAGCAAATAACGCAGATTTCTTTTAATTTGTTATTTATAGCGAGGGATTGCTTATAGTTTTTTCGGGGGTTACAAGCGGGGACTGAGCTTTTATGACAGGCGATGGAATCGCCTGGAACGGAGGCTAGGCGCTCTTACTCCTTTCGCTGCCAGATGCTCATCACCTTGCGGCGGATGGCTACGATGTTCAGGATAGAAACTATCAGGAACAGGAGCAGACCTAGGGCGATGGCTGGGAGCATGGTGCCCTCGTCGATATCAGGGAAGAGGGTTTCGATGAAGCCCATGTAGTAATCGCGAAGGAAGAAGAGGATGATCCACGCGATAATGAGTACCACGATGTTCAGCGCAATGGTGAGCACCTGATATGGCTTTGCTACATTGTTCGGACTGTAACCTATCAGAAGAAGATTCTCCAACTTAGAAGAATTCTTCTGAACCAGCAGATAGATGCTGAGCATCAGAATGTAGAAGCTCAAAACGGAGATAACCAAACCGATAATCATCACCATCAATACCATCATGCGGAGGAAATAGGTAGTCTTCTCTGCATCCAGCTTGTCTGTCTCTACTTCATAACCGTTATCATCCAGGTATTTAGTGATGTTCTCGTCTCCCGGGTTTCCTACCTCTACGATGAGGCGGTTAGGATCGCTCTTCTGGTTTGGAGCGAATTCCTGGTTACTCCAGTCCATGAATGCCTGAGGAACGAGGATGGTGTTGAGTCGCGAAGAGAAACCGATTACCTTTCCCTTGAACTGCTCTTTCTTACCGCCAGCCTGAATCTGGATATTGAAATCAATCATGCCCATCAGTCCATCGCTGATTTTAGGAAGCGAATGACTCTGGGCGAAACCGAAGTTATACATATTAATATAGGTACGCGGGAGGATGATTGGCACCTCCTGAGTTCCCGGCGTATATTTCCAGTCCTTGAGCGGCACATCAACAAAACCGTCAGGCACACTCTCGAAGAAGAGTTCGCTATTCAGAACGTTCACTCCATTCACTCCCATCTGGGCATCTACCTTATATTCAGTAGAGGTGAATTTTCCTATCTTCTTTACAAACTTCTGGCCTCCGATTTCATCAATTTCAGAACCCGAGAAGGTATTGGAACGGCCGCTGATGGTATTTCCCATACCTATCTTCTTGCTCATGATGAGGTAGTCGGCTTTCATGAAACTGTCTTGCTGAGTGAAGACAGGCAGCACGTCTTTATAAAACTGAAAGCCGAAAAGAACGATGAGCATACCGAAGAGATTGGCGAAGGCAAAGCCCGCAAACTGAGGTATGCTGATATGCTGACGCAATAATTTCCAAACCAAATTCATAATCTAAATATATGTTCATAGTTTAAGTCCATGTGCTTACCGATACTGGTTACGATGACGCCAGCCCCCTGCTCCTTCGCTTCGGTCATCATGATATCTGCCATGATGCGCGAATTGTTGTCGTCGAGGTGACTGATAGGCTCATCAGCCAGAATGAAATCGAAAGGCTGACAGAGCGCACGCATCATTGCCACACGCTGCTGCTGTCCGAACGACATTCTGCCGATTTTGGCATCTACCTTATCAGCAATACCGAGCATATCAAACCATTTAAGAATCTGCTCACGCGTCTTGAATCCGGTTATCTTGTTCTTAATTTCTACATTCTCCAGGGCAGTAAGCTCAGGGAAGAGACGGAGTTCCTGAAAGAGATGACTGATGTGACGCTTGCGCATCTCTACCCAGTCTTTCACCTTGTAGTTGGCGGTAACATCATTGTCGAACATCACGCTTCCGCTGTAGTCGTGACGATAGCCGAGCACATAGCTGCAGAAAGTACTCTTTCCGCTGCCACTCTCTGCCTCGATAAGATAAAGATGACCTTTCTCGAAGGTAACATCCTGCTTCCATATCTCAGAATCCAGGTCGTTGCGCTGGGCAAAAACCTGTGGGAGAACGGAATGAAGCTGAATCTTTTCCACTTTTTTTATGTTTAAAGTTTAATCTTTTACCTTTTAAATTAGGACTTTGGGGGGACTAGCGATAGAATCGCTAGGAACGGGGGCGCAAAGGAGGTAGGGGGGGGGTAAGGTTCTTTTTACCTTTTTACTCTTTTACTTTTTTACCTTTTTACCCTTTTACTTTTTTACCTTTTTACCCTTTTACCTTTTTACCTTTTTACCTTTAAAATATAGACCACCGAAGTAAGATTTCCGAAGACTGGGGTGAGCAGACCGGTTACGGTAGAGATGGCATCATCCTTGCCCGAGCCGTCACTATCAGAACTCTTGGCGAGATTGATGACCATTGCCAGTTTCTGACCGACGATGAGCTTCTGAATCTTTGCATCTATCGGATGATTACTTGGTTTCACGGCATATTGCGCCATCAGCTGGTCGCTTCCGCTAAAGAACTGCTTGTCATCCGTCACACCGAAATAGAACGAGGTCTTGCCATCGGTATAGAAGTAAGCATTCTTTCCCCAATTGGCTATCTTCGCACCAGCCGGACATGAAGTTTTCCAATAATCAACATCGCCCAGCCACTTGGCATGCGACAGTCTAGCAGCCATCGTCATCTGCATATTGTTATCCGTAAGCGAAGGCAACACGATAGCCATATCTCCATCCACACTACGGATGATATTATCCATATCGATGGCCTGGTTGATACCCATCAGGAGGGTCTGAAGGCTGCGGTTGCTCTGCATCATCGGCAGGAACTGATCGCCCTTTACGTTCATAAAGATACCCGCCAGTGCATCAGCAGGCATCGACTTGACGTAGCTGCCTTTAATCGGACGATAGGTTTGAGCCGCCTTCTTCAGGGCCTCATCTATTTCTTTATTAAAGGAGAAGGTTTCTCCCTTCACCTGCAGAATACCGTCTTTCACGTCCATCTCGGCAGCAATCACTACCTGCGAAGGGTCGGTATCTTTAGGAGTACCAAGGGTAAATGGAGCTACGAACTTCTCCGGCAGCGCCTGAGCCTGAGCCACCATAGCCATAGGCGAAGTGATGTTTTCCAGACGTTCAAACATAGGCGATGCGGTAATACCTTCGTCCTCATCAGCCTTCAGATATTTCACCATCTGCTGCTGGAGCTGGGCCTGCGCATCGGCTACAACCGGTCCCATAACGAGGAGTGCCTGATCAGAAAAGCCTACCAGCCACGAATCTTTCAATACGGAGAAATGAAAGCCTTTTCGCTCCTTCACCTCTGTAGCGATATGCTGTTTGGCAAGCGAAGCAAGCCAGTCTTCTACATCGCCCTCATCGCTCACCTTGGCACAAAGTCCGAGGTTGCCATCAGCACTCTCAAAGAGGAATATCTTCTCTGAGATGTCGATGCCACACTTCGATGCATCCTCAACGTGCAGCAGATACTTGAGCATTCCCGCCTTGTCTTCATCGCTTTTGCCGGATGCCATCTGCTGCATATCAACAGAGATGAGCGCAGTACTTTTCTTTGGAATGGCATTGAGATAGTCAGTGCCCGAGCATGAGCTCAGCAATCCCAATACGACAGCCAAGCACATGAACATCAAACTCTTATACAATCTTTTCATCACACTAGTAAATATTATAAAGCTCTTGCCAGATGGCACATGTTGACAGCCACCAATCCTGCTGTTTCCGTACGGAGGCGACTGGTGCCAAGCGAAACACTCTCATATCCGTTTTCCAGGGCCAGTCTCACCTCATCGATAGAGAAATCACCCTCAGGTCCTACCAGCACGGTGATGTCATCGGCACCCTCCTGGGCTGCTCCGGCAGAATCATCAGCTGGACATGACTTGGAAATCTCGGCAAAAAAGTCTTTCTTTTCTATCTCCTCATAACAATGGCAGATAAACTTTCTGCCATTGCGGGGAGTAGTAATAAAATCTTTAAAGTTCTGCAGTTCGTTGACTACAGGTTTCCAAGCCTTGTGGCTCTGCTTGACAGCAGAAACCACAATCTTGTCTATGCGGTCTATGCGGATGACCTTGCGTTCAGAGAACTTGCAGTTGAGGAAAGAGATTTCATCGAAGCCGATTTCCGTAGCCTTCTCTGCCATCCATTCAATGCGGTCCATCATCTTTGTCGGGGCGATGGCCAGGTTAATGTGTCCGCGCCAGGCAGGCTGCTGCGGCATAACCTCCTTCACCTCATAGATGCACCGTTTGTTGGTAGCCAGCGACACTTCTGCACGGTAGAACACCCCCTTGCCATCCATCAGGAACAATTCGTCCCCCGCCTGGATACGCAAAACCCTGAGTGCATGAGTAGCCTCTTCCTGAGGTAGTTCTGTCTGTGTAGCCGCATCTGGCACATAGAAAAATCTAACTTCTTTCATTTCCTCTTATTGTTACTTTTTCTTCTTAATTTTCTGTTATTCCGTAAGAATATCCTTTAATTATTCACTTTTTTTGCCTTTGCGGCGCTCTATCTCATCGCGAATGGCTGAGGCTGTTTCGTAATCTTCTTCATTAATGGCACAATCCAATGCTTTTTCGAGCATCTGGTCTGGCAAAGCCGAAATAGGTACTGCACAAGAAGCCGAGCTCATATCATTTTTATTAAAAGGAGTAGAAATTTCCTTTATAACCAGCTCTGTTGTATACATTTCTATATCCGCAGCCACAGACAGCAACACAGCCTGGTCAGTCTTGATGCTCATACGTTCATTTGTGATTTTATTCACAAGAGTAGCATATACTCCCCTCTCTGGCGTAGCATCGAATTCGAGATAGAAATCGTCTACATTTTGCCTGTCAAATAGTGTCCAAAGTACAGAGATCACATCATTTTTAAAATCAGAAGTTTTCGAATTACATGCCTTCAGCTGCTCTGCTACATAATCATTAGTCATAATAGACAAAGCTCTTTTTTCGGATTCGTCTACCAAACTAATAATACATGTCCCGGAAGCTTCCGGAATGCCAAAGCAGGCAGCGAGTTTAAGTTTGTACAACATCATTATGTACCCTTTCTTTATTTAAATTTATTTATATTCTTACGTAACATTCTGTTTTTACTCTCGCGGTGAGTATGACACTTTTTCTTCCTTATTTCTGTTCTTTCTTCGGACGGAAGAGGACAGCAAAGGCTACTGCTACCACGAGCGCATAACCGGCAAAGATGAACCAGCAGGTTTTCCAGTCACCCATCAGGTAGCCATCATCTGTCCAGTGGCAGTAATGGTTGATGACCATACCTGCAAGAATGGTTCCGATAGATGCTCCCAGACCGTTGGTCATCAGCATGAACAGTCCCTGAGCCGATGCTCTTACCTTCACATCACATTTCTGGTCTACAAACAGACCGCCCGACACATTGAAGAAGTCGAAGGCTACACCGTAAACGATGCATGAGAGGATGAAGAAGGTAACACCCGGGAATGCAGGATTGCCCAATCCGAAGAAACCGAATCGCAAAACCCATGCCAACATGGCGATGAGCATCACAACCTTGATACCATAACGCTTCAGGAAGAACGGAATGAGAAGGATGCAGAGCGCCTCGGCAACCTGAGAGATGGATACCAGGAGCGTAGCATTGTTAGCTGCAAAAGTATCGAGCATCGCAGGATCGCCCTTGAAACTGGTAATGAACGGAGTGGCATAGCCATTGGTTACCTGCAGACTCATACCGAGCATGCAAGAGAAGATGAAGAACATCGCCATCTCGCGGCTCTTGAAGAGTTTGAAGGCATCGAAACCCCATGTCTCTACCCAGCTCTTTGTCTCTTTCTTCACGATAGGACAGGCTGGCAATGAGAAGCAATAGAGGAAGAGAAGAATGCTGAGCACACCCGATACCAGGAACTGATAATGGGTATACTGGAACTTATGGGCGTTCTCGCTCAACAGGAACGAGAATGAACCGTTGTCCCAGGTAGCACAGTTCACAATCCACATCGTGAGGATGAAGCCCACGGTTCCGAACACACGGATTGGCGGAAAAGCCTTCACGGTGTCGAGCCCGTTGCTCTTCAATATACTGAATGCCGAAGTATTTGACAATGCCAATGTAGGCATATAGAAAGCCACGCTGAAGGTGTAAACGGCAATAAACATTGCCTCATTAGGAGTCTGACTAGCCTGTCCCATACCGAACAGACCTATCATGGCTGCTCCTGCCAAAAGGTGACAATAGCCCAAAAGACGTTGCGGCTGGATATACTTATCTGCCACAATGCCCATCAATGTAGGCATAAAAATAGATACGATTCCCTGGATGGTATAGAACCAGGAAATCTCGGCACCCATCCCAGCCTTGCCGAGATAGTTGCCCATAGACGTGAGATAAGCTCCCCAAACTGCAAACTCCAGGAAGTTCATCACTGCTAGGCGTACTTTCAGATTCATAGTTTAATGTCTTTTTATTATAAAATATTAGCTGCAAAGATACAAATTTTCGGGTAAAAAGCACACGATTTTGAAGATTATCCGCATGAAAGCTAGCATATTTAACAAATTATGTGTATTTTTGCAGTCGATTTCAACAGATATAAGAGAAAAGTAATATAGAAACAACAGATATGTTAGTAAAATTTTTCCTCACGTGCAATAAAATCGGGGCTTTCACGCTAGGCGGAGGCTACGCCATGATACCGATCATGGAACAGGAATTTGTAGACAAGAACAAGTGGATGGACAAGCAGGAATTCATGGATATCATGGTAGTGGCTCAGACCACTCCGGGCATCTTCGCCATCGACATGGCGAGTCATATCGGCTATAAGCTGAAGGGAGTCTGGGGAGGCATTGTGGGTGCCATTGGCATAGCCCTGCCTTCTATCATCGCCATTCTCATCATCGCCATGTTCTTCCAGCATTTCAAGGACAATTATTGGGTGGGTAAGTTCTTCATGGGTGTGCGCCCTGCCGTGGTAGCGCTCATTGCTGCGCCTTGCTTCAAGATGGCAAAGACGGCAAACATCAACCGCTACAACATCTGGATTCCCGTTGTCTGCTGTCTGCTGATTGCAGCTTTCGGTATCTCCCCTATCTACATCATCATCGCAGCCGGCGTGCTGGGCTGGCTTTATGGAAAGTTTATAGTTAAAAGTTAATAGTTTACAGTTTACAGAAAAGATATGCTATTTCTGAAATTATTTCTGATATTTACCAAGATTGGTACATTTAATTTTGGTGGCGGATATGCGATGCTTTCGCTCATCCATAACGAGACGGTAGTGAAGAACCATTGGCTTACCAATGCTGAGTTTACGGATATTGTGGCTATCAGCCAGTCTACACCGGGACCTATCGGCATCAACTGTGCCACCTACGTAGGTTATACCGCCTGCCTTCACGACGGCTATCCTACCTGGGCAGCCTGTCTGGGTTCGGTATTGGCTTCGCTCTCCATCATGTGGCTGCCTTTCATCATCATGATTCTCATCAGCCGCTATCTGATTACGCACAAGGATTCTAAAATCGTAAAGGATATCTTTGCGGGACTCCGCCCTGCCATCATCGGACTGATAGCTGCTGCCGCCGTTCTTCTGATGAATAAAGAGAACTTCGGATCACCAACCGACAATCCGTTTGTCTTCGGAGCAAGCATCGTGCTGTTTCTGGCTGCTTTCTACTTCACAAAATTCAGAAAGACCAACCCTATCCTGCTGCTTTTCATCTGCGGTATCATCGGAATGGTTATCTTCTAAACATCGCCCTGCGGTCTGAACCAACGGCCTCCAGCCGATGGGTAAGACAAGGGGCTGATGCCTTCAGATAGGGACAAAAAAAAATTGATTGTCTCACGACAACCAATCTTTTATTAACCTTAATAATCTAATACCATGAAAAACACGATGCAAAGGTACAAATAATCTTGTAACCTACAATAGTTTATAGCAAAAAACTTCAAGAATTTAACTCTCCTTAAAAGTTTTGCCATTCCAGTTAAATTTTCTTTGCACTTTTATTGCATTTACAGCCTTCTTATCGTCAGCAGACAGGAAAGGTAAAGCCAAGCGCACTATGAGGCTGTTTTCATGTTGCAGGAGCAGAGCACTCACGATTTTGAGTTCAATTTTCCCCTTGAGTTCCTCAAACTTAGCCTCGCTCATCGTATCGGGTTTGGCAACAAGTCCGGAAGCCATTTGCTGCAAAGATTTCCCATCGAAAATCCTGCTGGCATCCTGCTCTTGCCAATCCTGATTAAAGAGATAGAGTTCGCTCTCCTTCTCTACTCCGGCAAAAGTCTTCACCACACAAAGCAGCGAATCGCCGTTAGCCGATGGCAGTTTCTTCATCTGCAAACTAGCGCTCTTACTCGTTCTCAACTGAGCGAAATCAGCAGTCAGCGTATCCATCACACTCGTTTCGCCTAACAGATTCTTCACTTCCGCCTTCACTCCCATCTCCTGCAGCTCAGTAAATTCCAGCCGCAGGTTGTGGTTGAGATAAGGCACAACAGAATCGGGCATCGAAACCAGCAAGTCCTTCATCGACTTGGCTTCCATGCCCATGCTTGCCATCATCAGGCAAGCGCATAATATATATTTTATCTTCTTCATCACTACAATTCCTTAGACCATTTCTTTCCCCAAGGAGTAAAGAGCCAAATCAAAAATGCTGTTGCAGGAACCAAGCATATTGCAAAAGTTAAAGCCAATGTATTCATTTTTGAAGCCTTTAAATTATTTACTAAATTTCACAAGTATGCTCCACACGCCCTGAAAGGGCAGAAGCTCCTAGCCCAGGGCAACACCCTGGGTATGCATATAGAGATGGTACTAACGCCCTGTAAGGGCAAAAGCTTCTATACAGCAGCTATATTTTAAAGCTTTTGCCCTTACAGGGCGTAGGGCTAATACAACTATTACCCAGGGCGCTGCCCTGGGCTAGGAGCTTCTGCCCTTTCAGGGCGTGCCGGGAACATTAGTTCAGAACACAAAGGATTCTGCAGCAATACCAACCATTAGAGATCCTCCAAGAATTTCTTACCCCATTTTGTATGAAGCCAAAGTGCCATGGCACCAGCAACGACCGTAATCGTCGCATAAATCATGACTAATCCTTCCATATTTCTCTATTTTCCGACAAAATTACGGAAAATAAATGTAACTTGCAAATGATTTGCTCATTTTCTTTCGAAATTTAACCTAAAAAAGACGAAAAAGAGGAAAGCACTTCATTACGAAACACTTTCCTCTAATTATCTAATCATTAATCGTACAATCTTCTTTCAGAAGAGATTTACTCCTCAACAGCAGCCTGTGCCGCAGCGAGTCTGGCGATAGGCACGCGGAATGGAGAGCATGATGCGTAGTTCATGCCGACCTTAGCGCAGAACTTAACTGATGAAGGCTCACCACCGTGCTCACCGCAGATACCTGTGCGCAGGTTAGGACGGGTAGCACGACCATTCTCTACTGCCATCTTGATAAGCTGACCAACACCCTCCTGGTCGAGAACCTGGAATGGGTCAACCTTCAGAATCTTCTTCTCCATGTAGGCAGGGAGGAAGGAAGCGATGTCATCACGAGAATAACCGAAGGTCATCTGTGTCAAGTCGTTAGTACCGAATGAGAAGTACTGAGCCTCCTCTGCAATCTGACCTGCTGTAAGGGCAGCACGAGGAATCTCAATCATAGTACCAATCTCAAATTCTACCTCTACCCCGTACTCAGCGAATACCTCCTTAGAAGTAGCGAGAATGATAGACTTCTGCTGCTTGAGCTCCTGAACGGTACCGATGAGCGGAACCATGATTTCAGGACATGGGTTGTAACCTTCCTTCTTCAACTCGCAAGCTGCACCGAGGATGGCACGGGTCTGCATGGCTGTAATCTCTGGGAATGTGATACCGAGACGGCAACCGCGATGACCGAGCATAGGGTTGTTCTCTGCCAGAGAGTTTACACGCTTCTTGATTTCCTCTACGCTTACGCCCATCTCCTTAGCCATGGTCTGCTGACCAGCCAAATCGTGAGGTACGAACTCGTGGAGAGGTGGGTCGAGCAAGCGGATGTTCACGTGGCAGCCATCCATTGCCTTGAGGATTCCATAGAAGTCAGCCTTCTGATATGGGAGGAGCTTGGCAAGTGCCTTCTCACGACCCTCAACAGAGTCTGCCAGAATCATCTCACGCATAGCTACAATCTTCTGATCATCGAAGAACATGTGCTCTGTACGTGTCAGACCGATACCCTTGGCACCGAATGCACGGGCTACCTCAGCATCGTGTGGAGTATCCGCATTGGTACGGATTTCCATCTTTGTATATTTGTCGCAGAGGTCCATCAGCTCCTTGAAGTCGCCTGAAAGTTCTGCAGCCTTTGTCTCAATCTGTCCTGCGTAAACCTGACCTGTAGTACCGTTCAGAGAGATGTAATCACCCTCCTTGTAAACAACGCCTTCAATCTCTACAGTCTTAGTCTTGTAATCTACGTTGATAGAGCCGGCGCCTGATACACAGCACTTACCCATACCACGGGCTACAACGGCAGCGTGAGAAGTCATACCACCACGAGCGGTAAGGATACCCTCGGCAGCTGACATACCAGCGAGGTCTTCAGGAGAAGTTTCGATACGAACCATGATCACCTTCTTGCCGTCCTCATGCCACTCCTGAGCATCGTCAGCGTGGAACACAATCTGACCGCAGGCAGCACCTGGAGATGCAGGGAGACCCTGTGTGATGCCCTTAGCCTTAGAGAGAGCCAGCTTATCGAATACAGGATGCAAAAGTTCATCAAGTTTCTGAGGCTCACAGCGCAGGATAGCAGTCTTCTCATCAATCATACCCTCGTGGAGGAGATCCATGGCAATCTTCACCATAGCTGTACCTGTACGCTTACCATTACGAGTCTGGAGGAACCAGAGTTTGCCTTCCTGTACGGTGAACTCCATATCCTGCATATCGTGATAGTGGTGCTCCAGCTTATCCTGCAGCGCGTCGAGTTCCTTGTAAAGTTCAGGCATAGCCTCTTCCATAGAAGGATACTTGGCAGCACGCTCCTCTTCAGAGATACCTGCACGCTCAGCCCAGCGCTGAGAACCAATCTTTGTAATCTGCTGTGGAGTACGGATACCGGCTACCACGTCCTCACCCTGTGCATTGATAAGATACTCACCATTGAAGAGATTCTCACCATTACCAGCGTCACGTGAGAAGCAAACACCTGTAGCAGATGTATCGCCCATGTTACCGAATACCATCGCCATGACAGATACGGCAGTACCCCACTCATCAGGAATACCTTCCATCTTGCGGTAGAGGATAGCACGCTCGTTCATCCAAGAACGGAACACAGCGCAGATAGCGCCCCAGAGCTGATCGATTGGGTTGGTAGGGAAATCCTGACCGGTCTGCTCCTTGATGGCAGCCTTGAAGAGTTCAACGAGCTTCTTGAGCGACTCTACAGAGAGGTCCTTGTCAAGTGTAACGCCCTGCTCTTCCTTCACCTTTTCGATGATAGCCTCAAATGGGTCGATATCTTCCTTGTTTACAGGCTTCAGTCCCATAACAACGTCACCGTACATCTGTACGAAACGGCGATATGAATCGTATACGAAATGAGGGTTACCGGTCTTCTTGACCAATCCCTCAGCTACTTCGTCATTCAAACCGAGGTTGAGGATAGTATCCATCATACCAGGCATAGATGCGCGTGCACCTGAGCGTACTGATACGAGGAGTGGATTCTCTACAGAACCGAACTTGCTGTTCATCAATGCCTCAGTATGAGCCACAGCAGCCATCACTTCGTCCTGAAGAAGTTCTTTGATTTTTTCCTCACCCACTTCATAATATTCATTACAAGTGTCTGTAGTAATGGTGAAACCTGGAGGAACTGGTACACCAATCAGGTTCATTTCGGCAAGGTTTGCGCCTTTACCACCAAGTACTTCTCGCATTTGGGCATTGCCTTCTGCTTTTCCGTTTCCGAATGTATAAACTCTTTTTTCGTTCATAATTGTTATAGGTATATATTTTATTTCATTTTACGTTGCTAATTATTAATAGTAATGCAAAGATACGATTTTTATTTGATACTACCAAACTTTTATACGCTTTTTTGCTATCCCGAGATTACATTTTATACTGTTGACGCACACACGGGCAGAAAATTAACAATCCCGTATACGATAGAAAGATATTTGACGAATCTGAAAGTGCGTCTCTCGGGATTGCAGCCTGCATTCTGATGTTTTTTACCTCCCTGCCGATGCGCCCGAAACTGCGTCACGACGTAGCGATGGCTACGTCCCGACGCAGTGCCAGACACGTCGCGACGTAGAAACGGCTGCGTCGGGACGCAATTTAAAGGTAAAAGGGCGTTTAAAGGTAAAAAAGTAAAAGGGTAAAAAGGTAAAAGGATTGTGAGGCGATAACAAAAGTAACAAAAGTAACAAAAGTAACAGGTAACTTCTGATGTAAAGATGTGAAAGTGAATGTGAATTTGAAATGTAATGCAATGCAGAAGGTGAAAATGTGAAAAGTGAAATGTGAATTTCAATGATGCAGCAATTAGAGAAAGCGAATAAAAAAGGAATCATGTAAAGATATTAATTAACATATTATTTATATAATAAGGTACGCGCGTACGCACTATATTATTAATATTATATACTATCCACTCATTTTCTTAACTTACATTTCAAATTCACATTCACTTTCACATTTTACGAACCCAGAATGTTACCTGTTACTTTTGTTACTTTTGTTATCGCCTGATATCTTTTTTACCTTTAAACGCCTTTTTACCTTCACGTGATTCAGGACAAGGATGAAAATAATTCGGGACAACTCTTGCATTTCTCATAAAATTGCAGTATCTTTGCACCCATAAAAAAATACAAAACATTATTATGGCAAGAAAACGTAAACCATTACCTCTGTTAGAGAACATCACCATCGAGGCTGTAGCAGCCGAGGGTAAGTGCATCACACGCGTAGATGAACAGGTCATCTTCGTACCTTTCTGTGTGCCAGGAGATGTTGTCGACTTGCAGGTAGTAAAGAAGAAACATAAGTATTGCGAAGCCAAGGTGGTTCGCTTCATCAAGAAGAGCGAGGTGCGACAGGAGCCTATGTGCGAGCACTTCGGCATCTGCGGCGGATGCAAATGGCAGAACCTGCCTTACGAAGAGCAGATCAAGGCGAAGCAGAAGCAGGTGGAAGACCAGCTCACCCGCATCGGAAAGATTGAACTACCTGAGTTCCGCCCTATCATGGGCAGCGTGAAGACCCAGGAGTACCGCAACAAGATAGAGTTCGGATGCAGCAACAAGCGTTGGTTCACCGCCGAGGAACTGGCTCAGCTCCCTCAGAAAGAGGATGATACCGTAACATCGCTCAAGGAGCGCCACGCCCAGAACGCCATCGGTTTCCATATCACCGGAGCCTTCGACAAGATTTATCCTATCAGGAAGTGCTGGCTGATGGATGACCTCTGCAACGAGATCCGCAACTTCGTATTCGAATATGCTGATTCTCACGACTATACCTTCTACGACCTGCGTGAGCAGCACGGTTTGCTCCGCAACATGATGATCCGTAATTCGAACACCGGCGAGTGGATGCTCGTCTTCCAGTTCCACTACGATGAGGAGGGCGATGAGCAGAGAGCATTGGAGCTGATGCAGCAGGTGGCTGACAAGTTCCCTCAGATAACATCGCTCATGTATGTAGATAACCAGAAGGGAAACGATACCATCAACGACCTGGAACTCAGCCTCTTCAAGGGCAACGACCATATCTACGAACTGATGGAAGATCTGAAGTTCAAGGTGGGTCCGAAGAGTTTCTACCAGACCAATACCGAGCAGGCTTACCACCTCTACTGCGTGGCCCGCGAGTTTGCCAACCTTACCGGAGATGAGCTGGTTTACGACCTCTATACCGGAACCGGAACCATCGCCAACTTCGTGGCTCACAAGGCAAAAAAGGTAATCGGTATCGAGTACGTGCCAGAGGCCATTGAGGATGCCAAGGTGAATTCTCAGGTGAACAACATCGAGAACACCCTCTTCTATGCAGGCGACATGAAGGATATCCTGACCAACGATTTCATCGCACAGCACGGTCGACCTGACGTCATCATCACCGACCCACCACGTGCCGGCATGCACCCAGACGTAATAAACGTCATTCTGAATGCAGCACCAAAGCGCATCGTATACGTAAGCTGCAACCCGGCAACCCAGGCTCGCGACCTGCAGCTGATGGATGCAGAGTATAAGGTAGCTGCCGTACAGCCGGTGGACATGTTCCCTCATACCCCTCACGTAGAGAACGTGGTATTGCTCGAAAAGAGATAAACCTAGAAATCAAAATAGAAACAAGATGAAGAAAACCATCATCATGGCGCTCATGGCTGCAGCTTCGGTCTCAGCCAGCGCCCAGCAGAAGCAGACCATCGAAATACCATCATGGTTGAGCAACGTGAAATTGTCGGGGTATGGAATGACCCAGTATCAGTACAGCGGACAGAAAGATGCTGAATCCAACTCATTCAACATCCGTATGGCGCGTATCTCTCTCGAAGGTCGCATAGCAGGCGACTTCTACTGGAAAACTCAGATTCAGTTCAACGGTAACACCTCTACCCTCGGTTCCAGTCCGAGAATGGTGGATCTGTTTGCAGAATGGCAGAAATATGAATACTTCAAGGTGAAGATCGGTCAGTTCAAGAACCCGTTCACCTTTGAGAATCCGATGCACCCTATCGACCAGGGCTTCATGGGATATTCACAGAACGTGAGCAAGCTGGCCGGTTTCAGCGACCGTGCCGGAGAACATGCATCCAACGGCCGTGACATCGGTCTTCAGTTCCAGGGCGATTTCCTCAAGAATGCCAACGGCAGAAACCTGCTGCACTATCAGATTGGTGTATTCAACGGACAGGGAACCAATACCAAGGACGTTGATAATCAGAAGAATGTGATTGGTGGTGTATGGGTAATGCCTGTAAGCGGCATGCGCATCGGTGCCTTCGGATGGACCGGTTCTTATGCAAGAAAGGGAACATGGACCGACGAGCATGATGCCTCCTATACTGCCGACATTCAGAAACACTCTGGCGTTCGCAAGCTCAGCCAAAACCGCTATGCCTTCTCATTCGAATACAAGCAGGATGGCTGGACCGTTCGCTCCGAATATATCCACTCTACCGGCAAGGCTTTTGCCAAGAGCATCAACAACTTCAATGATGCAGATGCCAAGAATTGCAACCTGAACGAGAAGATTGGCGATAAGGCTCAGGGTGTATATGGATTGGTTATCGCCCCATTGGCTCAGCTGCCAAAGAACAGCCGTATCGACGTGAAGGCACGTTACGACATGTATCAGCCTAACGGCAAGAGCAACATGCAGAGAACCCAGTATGAGGCAGGTTTGAACTTCCACATCGGCAAGCGAATCTCTATCTTTACCGAGTATGCGCTCATCAATGACAAGACACTCGCGAAGCATAATTACTCCATGGCAGATGCCGAGGTTTGCTTCCGATTCTAACAGATACAACAAAGGCTCGCTCCTCAACAGGAACGAGCCTTTATTGTGTTTACTGCCAACACCTTATCCTAGAATGAATAAGAGAAACCTACTGACATGAATTCCTTAAACTGCCAATAGCTATCATCATCCTTGCGCTTCACACCATCGTCGAAACGCGGATAGAGGAAGATGTTGGTAGAAATATAGCGGTTAAACTGGAAGGTAATGGTGTTTTCCCACTCTATTTCAGCACGCTTGTAAGTGGTGTATCCCCAGAGACGGGTCTTCCACTTGATATTATCCGCTATCTGCCACGACAGGTCGAAGGTACACTCAGAACCGTAATCGGTCATGCCATGCTTCCCCTCATCCAGTCCGTACCGCGTAGCCAGCGACGCTCTGCCCACATACTTCCAGTTGAAAGCCAGAGGAGCCAGATGGGCACTACCCTTCAGGCGGTGATTGAACCAGTCTACATTATAATCCATACCGACAGAGAGGTTCAGATTGAATGGCGAGAAGAAATCGGAATAAACCGTCTTGTCATTACTCTTGTAACCATGCGTAAACTGAGTCTGGCCAATCAGCTGGATGGTATAATACCACTTTCTGGAAGCCTGCAGACCGAGTTTTCCGGTGTATCGGATCATATCGTCGCTCGTTTTCAGCGTATGAACCGTATCACCCTTCGAAGTCTGATAACCCAGGCGCATCTCCACCTTATTATCCCATTTTATCTTCTGCTTGTTATTGTAGTTGGCAAACATCGTCACTCTTCCGAGCACCGAATAATTGCTCTCACCACCCTTATACCAGTTGTCAGAAACATAGTTTTGCAGGAACTGCAGATAATAATCGCCACCTATGGTCCAGAAGTTAGGACGGGTGATGACGATGTCCATCGGAGCCGCATCCACCTCAATCGCCTTCGGAGCCACCTGCTCTACGATGTCAGGATGATTCTTCTTCGGTTTGCTCTGCGCAGCCAGCGGTGCTCCCACCTCCTTGAGATGAGACTCAGTATTGCGCACCAGGTCGGGACGCTTGAGATATACCTCCATCAGCGTCTGGTCGAGCATCGTTCCGAGCGAATCCTTCACCCCATCCTGAGGCTTGAGTCGCAACATGCGGGCTGCCGGCCCATGATAGAAGGTGAGCGGCGTAAAGAGCTGGGCATATCTGCTGTCCCCGGAATCCATCTTCATGGAATCGATGCGCTGACGGCACATCAAGAGCGAGTCAGCATAGCTTTCAGCCAACCTGTTCTTCGATGCCTCTCCGGGCGCCACCTTCTTCAATTTGCGCTGGGCAGAAACAGGCGTCAGAGCCGAAAGGAACGCAAGAACGAGTAATCCAAATTTTATTTTCATACCTTAATTTTATAAATTTGGGCACAAAGGTAATAAATAATTCATAAATCTATGCCCTTTATTAGAAATATTTTTGCTCATTTCACAAAAATGTCGTAACTTTGCACCCAAATAATTCTAATTTAAATTATAAATATCGTGGCTGAAACAAAGTACATCTTCGTAACTGGTGGTGTGGTTTCTTCTTTGGGTAAAGGAATCATATCTTCATCCATCGGTAAACTTCTTCAAGCAAGAGGTTACAACATTACTATCCAAAAGTTTGACCCATACATCAACATCGACCCGGGTACGCTGAACCCGTATGAGCATGGTGAGTGCTACGTAACGGTAGATGGTATGGAGACCGACCTCGACCTCGGACACTACGAGCGATTCACCGGCATTCAAACTACGAAAGCGAATTCTCTCACCACTGGTCGTATCTACAAGGCAGTCATCGACAAGGAGCGTCGTGGCGATTATCTCGGCAAAACCATCCAGGTGGTGCCTCACATCACCGACGAGATCAAGCGCAACGTGAAGCTGCTCGGCAAGAAGTATCACTATGACTTCGTGATAACCGAGATTGGCGGAACCATCGGCGACATAGAGAGCGCCCCTTACATGGAGGCTATCCGACAGCTGAAATGGGAACTGGGCAAGAACGCCATCAACGTTCACCTTACCTATGTGCCTTATCTGAAGGCAGCAGGCGAGTTGAAGACAAAGCCTACCCAGCACTCCGTGAAGGAACTGCAGAGCGTAGGTATTCAGCCAGATATCCTGATTCTCCGCACCGAGAAGCATCTCGAAGAGGGAATCATGAAGAAGGTAGCAAGCTTCTGTAACGTAGACTTGGACTGTGTGATTCAGAGCGAAGACCTTCCTAGCATCTACGAGGTGCCTGTAAACATGCAGAACCAGGGCCTCGACACCGCCATCCTCCGCAAGATGGGCGAACCTATCGGCGAGACACCAGCGCTGGGTCCTTGGAGAACATTCCTCGACCGCAGAAACAAGGCTACAGAGGTGGTAAACATCGGTCTCGTAGGCAAGTACGACCTGCAGGATGCATACAAGAGTATCCGCGAGAGTCTCTCGCATGCCGGCACCTACAACGACCACAAGGTGAAGATTACCTTCATCAACTCAGAATATCTCACAGAAGAGAACGTGGCTGAACAGCTGAAGGGACAGGATGGTATCGTCATCTGCCCAGGCTTCGGCCAGCGAGGCATCGAGGGCAAGATTATCGCCGCTCACTATACCCGCACCCACGATATCCCTACCTTCGGCATCTGCCTGGGTATGCAGATGATAGTCATCGAGTTTGCCCGCAACGTATTGGGCTACAAGGATGCCAACTCACGCGAGATGGACGAGAAGACTCCACACAATGTCATCGACATCATGGAGGAGCAGAAGAACATATCAAACATGGGTGGAACCATGCGTCTCGGCGCTTACGAGTGTGTGCTGAAACAAGGTTCACGCGTGTTCAATATCTACAAGAAGGAGCATATTCAGGAACGCCATCGCCACCGCTATGAGTTCAATAACGAGTTCCAGCAGGAATTTGAGAAGAACGGCATGATGTGCGTAGGCAGAAACCCTGAGAGCGACCTGGTAGAAATCGTAGAAATCCCAGGCTTGAAGTGGTACGTAGGTACACAGTATCATCCTGAATACCAGAGTACGGTGCTGAAACCACATCCACTTTTCATGGATTTCGTAAAGACAGCAATAGAAAACAAAAAGTAAATATTAGGAGTTAAAGGAGTGATCCCCTTTACTCCTTTAATTTCAAATTTTAAAAATGAACAAGAACAACATTATCGGTTTCCTCCTGATTGCCGTAGTGCTGATTGGCTTTAGCTGGTATAACCAGCCATCTGCCGAAGAACAGAGAACGGCATTCGTTCAGGACTCCATCGCCAAGGCTAAACATGCCGAGATGGAAAAGGCCAGCAAGGCTGCCGCTGTTAAGCGCCAGGCTGATGCCAAAGCAAAGGTTGAGGCAGACTCAACCGCCCTCTTCTATTCGGCACTCAAAGGCCAGGCTAAGAAGATTGTATTGAAAAACGAGAAGGTAGAATTAACACTCAACACCAAGGGTGCTACTGTAGAGAAGGCTGTCATCAAGGGCTATGTGGGACACAACCTGCAGGTGAAAGACGGTTCGGCAGATGCCAAGGACGTAACCCTCTTCGACGGTAACGACCAGAGTCTCAAGTTCATGCTTGAGGCTAAAGAAGCCAACATCATCACCAGCGATCTCTACTTCACTCCATCCAACGTGACCGACAAGTCTGTAACCCTGACCGCTGTGGCTGGTGAAGGCAAGACGCTCACCCTGACTTATACATTGGGCGATGACTACATGCTGCACATGAGCCTTCAGGCAAATGGCATGGCGGGTCTGTTCTCACCTAATTATAATAAGATGGATGTTGACTGGAGCGACAAGGCACGCCAGCAGGAACGTGGTTTCATGTTCGAAAACCGTTACACTACCCTCACCTACCATAATGCAGAAGGCGGTACCGACCACCTCAACGAGGGTAGCGAGAAGATTGACGAGAAGATAGAAGAAACCATCGACTGGGTATCTTTCAAGAACCAGTTCTTCTCTGCCATCATCGTAGCAAAGGATAACTTCGAGAAGGATGCCTTCATGACCTCTATCCCTCAGGAGAAGGGTTCGGGCTATCTGAAGCAGTTCCAGGCTAAGATGAAGACAGCTTTCGACCCAACCGGTAAGAAGGCATCTGAGTTTGAGTTCTACTTCGGTCCTAACGACTTCCAGATTCTGAAGAATACCGAGAAGGAAAGTACCTTCGGCAAGGACTTGGAATTCCAGAAGCTTGTATATCTGGGATGGCCTATCATCCGCTGGATCAACCGTTTCTTCACACTCTACGTATTCGACTGGTTGAGCAACGTGTTCCCAATGGGTATCGTATTGATTCTCATCACCTTGCTCCTCAAGCTTATCACCTACCCTATGGTGAAGAAGAGCTACATGAGTTCAGCCAAGATGCGCGTGCTGAAACCAAAACTCGAAGCTGCTACAGCTCAGTATAACAAGCCTGAGGATCAGATGCAGAAGCAGCAGGCAATGATGGCGGAATATGCCAAGTATGGTGTAAGCCCATTATCTGGCTGTATCCCTATGCTGATTCAGATGCCGGTTTGGGTTGCGATGTTCAACTTCGTGCCTAATGCCATCCAGCTTCGTGGTGAGAAGTTCCTGTGGATGAACGACTTGAGTACCTTCGACCCAATCTTCGAATGGAACACCAACATCTGGCTGATTGGCGACCACTTGAGTTTGACCTGTATCCTGTTCTGTGTAGCCAACCTGTTGTATTCTTGGATGACGATGCGTCAGCAGCGCGACCAGATGGTAGGTCAGCAGGCAGAGCAGATGAAGATGATGCAGTGGATGATGTATCTCATGCCATTGATGTTCTTCTTCATGTTCAATGACTACTCTGCCGGTCTGAACTTCTACTACTTCATCTCATTGTTCTTCAGCGCCGCTATCATGTGGACCCTGCGCAAGACTACCGACGACGAGAAACTCCTCGCCATCCTTGAGAAGCGCTATCAGGAGAACAAGAACAACCCTAAGAAGGCAAGCGGCCTGATGGCAAGAATGCAGGCTCTCCAGGAGATGCAGCGCAAGCAGCAGGAAGAGATGATGCGCAAACAGGCAGAACTGAACGAGAAAAAGAACAATCTCGGAAAATAAAGATTACCAGATAAAAATGAAAGCGTAATGGATTACCCGGAAAAGGGGTTCATTACGCTTTTTTTGTCCCCAAAAAGGTATAATTTGTTAAATGATATTATAAATTATACCTTTTCGGGGGTATTTTCATTTTTTATTCGTATATTTGCCCCCGAAAGGGTATAATATAATATTATTCCATATATAATATTACCCGATAGGGTATAAAACAACAAGAATATGAGCAATACATTATCATCATACGTCAAGGAAATGCGCAAGCAATTCGGATTGACGCAAGTAGATCTGGCAGCGAAATCGGGCGTAGGACTCAGATTCGTAAGAGAACTGGAACAGGGAAAGGAAACATTGCGACTCGACAAGGTAAACCAGGTCCTCCTGCTGTTTGGTCAGGAAATAGGCCCCGTTCCTATCACAAAAGAATAAAAATAAAATATCATGAAACAAGGAAAAATATATCTCTACGACCAATACGTAGGTCTGCTGACGGAAGACGAGACAGGCTTTACCTTCGCCTATGATTCAGATTATCTGGCATCGGATGGTGCGGAAGCCGTAAGTCTGACGCTTCCCTTATCCGATGAGCCCTACCACGATACCATACTGTTCCCATTCTTCGATGGATTAATCCCCGAAGGCTGGCTGCTGAACATTGCAGAAAGCAGTTGGAAAATCAACCAGCGCGACAGAATGTCGCTCCTCCTTGCCTGCTGCAAGGATTGCATCGGAGCAGTAAGCGTGATTCCTACAAACGAATCTCAAGCAGAAGAAACGAATGGTTCACCCCATAAACAGAAAGGAGAATAAGATATGGAGAAATGTCTATATTGTTATAAACCGCTCAAGCCTGGTCAGGTAGATTACCATCCCGCCTGCGCACGCAAGCTCTTCGGCACCAAGGAAGCCCCTGTCCTACCCTACGTTAGAAAGGAAATTGGCGACCTGGCAAAACAGGTAGTGCGTGCCCAGACCACCCTCACCGGTGTGCAGGCGAAGCTCTCGCTCGATGTAAATCCGGGCGGAAAGAACGAACCATCCCGTTTCACCATCGTAGGTCTTTGGGGAAAATATATCCTCAAGCCACAAACCGACCGCTACCGCTGTCTACCGGAAATAGAAGACCTCACGATGCATCTCGCCGAAGCCGCCAAGATAGCTGTGGTTCCCCACGGACTGATTCGCTTTGCCGATGGTGAACTCTGTTATATCACCCGAAGAATAGACCGACTGGATGATGGACAAAAGGTACCGATGGAAGATATGTGCCAACTGTCAGAGCGCCTTACCGAATACAAATATAAAGGTTCCTACGAGCAGATAGCCAGACTCATCAAGAAGTATTCCGCCTTCTCGCAGCTCGACCTCGTGAACTATTGGGAAGTGGTCATCTTCTCATGGATTACGGGCAACGCTGACATGCACCTCAAGAACTTCTCGCTCTACAACAACCGCAAGTTGGGTTATGGCTTAACTCCAGCCTACGACCTCCTCTGCACGAAGATAGTTATGCCAGAAGATACCGAGGAACTCGCCCTGACGCTCAACGGAAGAAAGAGAAAGATTCAGAAATCTGATTTCGTCAAGGTAATGACCGCCTCGGGTCTCAGCGAGAAGGTAATCAACAACATCGCCAAAAAGTTCCGCCGATCTATCGTGAAATGGCTCGACCTGATAGAAGCCTCCTTCCTGCCAGACAGCATGAAGAAGGAATACAAGAAACTGATTCTCAGCAGAGTTATGGCATTAAGATAATGTTTCTGTATAAAATAAAAACAAACACCCCCGAAAAGGTATAATTAATCAATCTACGAGATTAACTATAACTTTTCGGGGGTATATTGTTTAAAGCAAATTTGCTTCTTCAATAGTATCCAACCTAAATTTACTTCTTCAATACCGGCTCGCAGGTGATATCCACACCGAGCTTCTTGAAGATTTTCTGGTCTACATCACTCAGCATCACGGTGCAATGAGCCTGACAGCCGCGAAGCTTAGGCAACTGCTCCAATGCCTTCCTACAGTTCTCATCATTCTCCGAAAGAACAGAAAGAGCTACCAAAACCTCATCCGTATGAAGACGAGGATTGTGACCACCGAGATAATTCACCTTGGTATGCTGGATAGGCTCAATCATCGACTGAGGAATCAGCTTCAATTCATGGTCGATGCCTGCCAACTGCTTGGTAACATTCAGGAGCAAGGCGGCACTACAGCCCAGCAACTCGCTGCTATGACCGCAGATAATGGTACCATCCTCCAACTCAATGGCAGAAGAGGTATGACCCGTCTCCTTCTTATGATTCTTGGCAGCTACCGTCACCTTGCGGTAATCAGTAGTAATCTTAGCCTGATTGAAGAGCATCTGAATCTTATTGATCTCATCTTCATTGCAAGCACCAGCCGCCATCTTGTTGGTAGCCGCATAGTAACGGCGGACAATCTCATTCTTGGATGCCTCGCAGCAAGCCTCATCATCAGAGATACAGAAACCTACCATGTTTACACCCATATCCGTAGGCGACTTGTATGGATTGCTACCATAGATACCCTCGAACAGCGCATTGAGCACAGGATAAATCTCTACATCACGGTTATAGTTGATGGCTATCTTGTTGTAAGCCTCCAGATGGAACGGGTCAATCATATTCACATCGTTCAGATCGGCAGTAGCAGCCTCGTATGCGATGTTCACAGGATGCTTCAATGGGAGATTCCACACAGGGAATGTCTCAAACTTGGCATAACCGGCACGCACACCACGCTTGTTCTCATTATAAAGCTGACTCAGGCAAACCGCCATCTTACCGCTGCCAGGACCCGGCGCAGTAACAATAACCAGCGGACGCTCTGTTTCAACATAATCGTTCTGACCGAAGCCCTCGTCAGAGGCAATCAGACTCACGTTGTGAGGATAGCCCTCGATGAGATAATGGCAGTAAGTCTTGATGCCCTCACGCTCCAGACGCTGTTTGAAGGCGATGGCGGCAGGCTGGCCATTATAATGAGTGATGACAACAGAACCCACCATGAAACCACGGTTTTGGAACTCACCACGAAGGCGCAACACGTCCTCATCGTATGTAATGCCCAAGTCGGCACGCTTCTTGTTCTTCTCTATATCGGCTGCACTAATCACGATAACAATCTCGATGCTATCGCTGATTTTCTGGAACATGCGCAGTTTGCTGTCAGGCTGGAAACCCGGCAAAACTCTACTGGCATGATGATCGTCAAAAAGTTTACCGCCCAATTCGAGGTAAAGCTTTCCGTCAAACTGTGAGATTCTCTCCTTGATGTGTTCTGACTGAATCTTCAGATACTTCTCGTTATCAAAACCTATCTTCATACTACTTTAAATAAAACTATATCGCTATTATTTTGCAAATTTGACTGCAAAAGTACAAAAAAAACTGGCTATAGAACAATGTTTTACGCAAATTATTCTTAATTCTCAAGGATTTGCCGTATCTTTGCATCTTGCAATGGGCAGCATAACATGTCATATCGCAAAAACATGAAGTTTAAAAGAAAACATAACCGACAAATGAAAAAGAATTTACGTACCGCCTCTATCTGCGTGCAGGGAGGCTATGAGCCAAAGAACGGCGAACCGATTGAAGTGCCAATTTATCAAAGCACTACTTTCAAGTATGACAACTCTGAGGAGATGGCTATGCTCTTCGACCTGAAGAAGGAAGGCTACTTCTATACCCGTCTCCAGAACCCTACCAACGATGTTGTGGCTAAGAAGATTGCCGAACTCGAAGGTGGCGTGGGAGCCGTATTAACCAGCAGCGGTCAGGCTGCCAACTTCTATGCTGTGTTCAACATCTGCGAAGCGGGCGACCATATCGTTACATCTAATGAGATTTATGGTGGTACCTTCAATCTCTTCGGCGTAACCCTGAAGAAGCTCGGCATTGAGTGTACTTTCGTGAATCCGAACGATAGCGAAGAAGAAATCCAGAAGGCTTTCCGTCCTAACACCAAGGTTGTTTTCGGCGAAACCATCAGCAACCCGGGCTGCGCAGTACTCGACATCGAGAAGTTTGCACGCATTGCTCACAAGAATGGGGTGCCTCTCATCGTTGACAATACCTTCGCTACGCCTATCAACTGCCGCCCATTCGAATGGGGTGCCGACATCGTTACCCACAGTACCACCAAATATATGGATGGTACCGCTTCACAGGTAGGTGGCGTTGTAGTAGACAGCGGCAACTTCGACTGGATGGCTCATGCTGATAAGTTCCCAGGTCTCTGCACACCGGATGACAGCTACCATGGTCTGACCTATGTGAAGGCTTTCGGCAAGATGGGTTACACCACCAAACTCGTAGCTCAGCTGATGCGCGATCTCGGCAGCATCCCTGCCCCAATGAATTCGTTCATCCTCAACCTCGGTCTTCAGAGTCTCCACCTCCGTATGCGCCAGCATTGTGCCAATGCACAGAAGGTAGCAGAGTTCCTGCAGAACGATGAGCGTGTGGCTTGGGTTCACTATAGCGGTCTGGAGGGCGATGAGTATCATGCGCTTGCCCAGAAGTATATGCCAAACGGCACCTGCGGTGTTATCGCCTTCGGATTGAAGGGAGATCGCGAGACAGCCATCAAGTTTATGGATTCTCTCGACATGATCAACATCGTAACCCATGTAGCCGATGCCCGCACCTGTGTGCTCCATCCAGCCAGTCACACCCATCGCCAGCTCAGCGAAGAGCAGCTGAAGGAAGCAGGTGTTGCGCCAGATCTGATTCGCCTCTCTGTAGGTATCGAAGATGTAGAAGACATCCTCGATGATATCAAGCAGGCTTTGGATCAGATTTAGGACAAATAGGATACATAACAACAAAGCAACATTATAACAGTAAAATTAGAAACATGATTAAAGCTATGATTTTAGCTGCTGCAGCTCTCACGATGGGCACAGCAGCTGATGCACAGACTATGATTCAGAAAAATGACATCAAGGTAGAAAACCACCTGATGACTCCTGAGGCTCTCTGGGCAATGGGACGTATCGGTGGCGCCGAAGCTTCGCCTAACGGCAAGCAGGTGGTGTACCAGGTGGGTTACTACAGTGTAAAGGAGAACAAGGGTCATCAGATGCTCTTCATCATGGATGCCAACGGCAAGAACCAGAAGGCATTGACCACCGATGCAAAGAGCGAAACAGATGCTGCCTGGATTCAGGGCGGACAGAAGATTGCCTTTATCCGCGACGGACAGCTCTGGAGCATGAACCCTGACGGTACAGGCAGAAAGCAGCTCACCAACGACAAGTTGGGCATCCAGGGCTTCCGCTTCTCTCCTGACGGCAAGAAGGTAATCCTCATCAAGGAACTCCCTTACCACGGAACCATCAAGGAGAATCCTTCTGATCTTCCATTGGCTACCGGCCGTCTCGTAACTGATATGAACTATCGCCACTGGGACCACTACGTAGAGAGCCTTCTCCATCCTTTCGTGGCTGATGTGGCTGAAGACGGTACCATCAATGCCGGCGAAGACATCCTGAAGGATGAGCCATTCGAGTGCCCTATGGCACCATTCGGAGGCATCGAGCAGCTGGCATGGAGTCCGGATTCCAAGACCATCGCCTATACCTGCCGTAAGAAGGAGGGCGTTCAGTATGCCATCTCTACCGACTCTGATATCTATCTATATAATATAGGTACGCGCGAGACAAAGAACCTCTGCAAGGAGGCTGGCTATGTAGAGCCTAAGATTGATGCTACCAAGAGCATGAAGAACCAGGCTGTCAACGCTCCTGAGAATCTGAAGAACAATCCGGGTTACGACGTGAACCCTCAGTTCTCTGCTGACGGAAAGTACATCGCTTGGCAGAGCATGGCCCGCGATGGCTACGAGAGCGACCGCAACCGCCTCTGTGTTTATGAACTCGCTACCGGCAAGAAGAACTATGTATCAGAGAAGTTCGACTCTAGCGTAGAGGGCTTCGTATGGAACAAGGACAACAAGAGCCTCAGCTTCATCGGTGTATGGCACGGAACCCTGAACCTCTATCAGGCAAACTTCAAGGGCGAAGTAAAGCAGATTACCAACGAGTGGGCTGACTACGGAAGCATCTCGCTTGCCAACAACGGCAACAAGCTTCTTGCTACCAAGGCTAGCATGAGTCATCCTACTGATATCTACATCGTAACTCCAGGCAAGGACGCCAAGAGTACCAAGGTAGAGCAGATTACCCGCGAGAACGACCATATTCTGAACCAGTTGAATATGGGTAAGTGTGAGCAGCGTTGGGTAAAGACTACCGACGGCAAGCAGATGCTGGTATGGATCATGTTGCCATCTAATTTCGATGCCAACAAGAAGTACCCTACCCTTCTCTTCTGCGAGGGTGGTCCTCAGAGTCCGGTAAGCCAGTTCTGGAGCTACCGTTGGAACATCCAGATCATGGCAGCCAACGGCTATGTTGTCGTATTGCCAAACCGCCGCGGTCTCCCTGGCTTCGGAAGCGCATGGAACGAAGAGATTTCTGGCGACTGGACAGGCCAGTGCATGAACGATTATCTTTCAGCTATTGATGATGCTGCCAACAATCTTCCTTACGTAGACAAGGATCGTTTGGGTTGTGTAGGTGCCAGCTTCGGTGGTTTCTCAGTATACTATCTCGCCGGTCATCACAACAAGCGTTTCAAGGCATTCCTCTCTCACGATGGTGCTTTCAACCTGGAGAGCATGTACACCGATACCGAGGAGGCTTGGTTCTCTAACTGGGAATACGAGGATGCTTACTGGAACAAGGACCAGAGTGCCAACGCCAAGAAGACTTACGAGAACAGTCCTCATAAGTTTGTAGACAAGTGGGATACTCCAATCCTCTGCATCCACGGCGAAAAGGATTACCGTATCAATGCCAACCAGGGCATGGGCGCCTTCAATGCAGCCCGCATGCGTGGCATCCCAGCCGAACTCCTCATCTATCCTGATGAGAACCACTGGGTATTGAAGCCACAGAACGGCGTGCTCTGGCAGCGCACTTTCTTCGGCTGGTTAGACAAGTGGTTGAAGAAATAACATATAAAAAAGGCTTGCTCCGTAATGAAGCAAGCCTTTTTTATATATTATAATTCTAAGATTTAGCTTACGCGATTCAACTTCTTGATGATAGAGAAGATGAAGAGAGCTGAAACCAAACAGATACCTGCGAGAACACCCCAGATGGCAATGAGGTTGAAGTTCTGACCCCACATGATGCCAGGAATCATAACCAACTGGTTACCGATGGCTGTTGCACCGAACCAGAGACCCATCATCAAACCAGCATACTTTGGAGGAGCTACCTTCGATACAAATGAAATACCAATTGGAGAAAGCAGAAGCTCTGCGAATGTAAGGATGAGGTATGTAGAGATGAGGAGGTTAGCACTTACACGTGTACCCTCTGTAGCAGGATCGCCCTGTGTCAAAGGAAGCTCCAAACCCATAGAACCTACAGCCATCCATACAAAACCGAGAGCAGCAACGAGCATACCCAAACCAATCTTCTCTGGCGATGTAGGCTCCTTGCCAATCTTGTGGAGCCATGAGAACAAAGCAACGCTCACTGGTGTCAATGCCACTACATAACATGGGTTGAACTGCTGGAAGATAGGAGCCTCAACATCTACGGCACCTTCAAGGTTGCTGTACTTGTAGAAGAGGAAAGCGATGGCAGCAACAATAACACCAAGAGAGATACCCTTACCCTTGCCGGTCTTGCTCTGTGCCAGACCGAAACAACCGTAAACCACGAAGATGCAGGCTACGAGGTTGGTAACATCGAACGCCATTGACTGCAGACCCTCTGAAGTCTTCTGTGTATAATCGCGGGCAAAGAGTGTCAATGTATTACCGTTCTGATGGAAAGCCATCCAGAAGAAGATAACCACAGCGAATACGAGACAGAGGCAGATGATGCGCTCCTTGGTCTCAGCCTTAGAAAGTTCGTTTGTCTCCGTAGCAGAAGTCTTATCATCCTTACTCTTGGTCTCAGAAGCAAGAACATGCTTGTATGTAAAGCTGAAGGCATAGTAGATAGCGATACTGAAAATCAGTGAAGCACAAGCCACAGCGAAAGCGAAGTGATATGAATCCTCCACAGAAACGCTCAGGCTCTCCTGCGCCCACTTCATAATCTTGATGGCAGCAGTAGGAGCAAACATAGCACCGATGTTGATAGCCATATAGAAGAGCGAGAAACCGGAATCACGGTTGCTGGCATACTGTGGCTCGTCGTAGAGACGGCCTACCATCACCTGCAGATTACCTTTGAACAAGCCAGTACCCAAAGCGATGAGGATAAGTGAAATGCCCATGGCAGCAATGGCAACGGTGTCCTTGCCAAGAGGAAGCGAGAGAACAAGATAGCCAATGAACATGATGAAGATACCTGTGGTAACCATACGTCCAAAGCCAAACTTGTCGGCTGCGATACCACCGATGATAGGAAGGAAATAAACCATCATCAGGAATGTAGAGTAAATAGTACTTGCCAATCCGGTTTCAAAACCGAAGTTGGCCTGCAAATAAAGCAAGAACACTGCAAGCATGGTGTAATAGCCGAAACGCTCACCCGTGTTTGCCAAAGCTAAGGCCCACAGACCTTTTGGTTGATTCTCAAACATAATTTTTTGTTTTGTTGTTATTTTATTATTTAGTTATTCTTTTCTCGCAATTTTTGTGCAAAGATACATAAATTATTCCATATTTCAAACTTATTGCACCAAAAAGCGCACTTCACATAGCATTTTTCTACTAGGAACCGGCTAAAATTCTAAAAAACAGACAAATCAGATTAAAAAAATCCGTTTATATTACAACGTAATTGCATTTTTTTTCGTACCTTTGCACCCCGAAACCATGAGGAGGTTTCGGGATACACAAAAATACTTCAAAAAATTCTAAATAGAAAGGTAAAAGGATATTTATGAGACAACTTAAGATTAGTAAGAGTATAACCAACCGTTCCAGTGAAGCACTCGACAAGTACTTGGTGGAGATTGGTAGAGAGCCTATGGTCTCTATCGATGAAGAAATCGAACTTGCCCAGAAGATTCGCAAAGGCGGTCGTGAGGGAGAACGTGCCAAGGAGAAATTGGTAAAAGCAAACCTTCGTTTCGTTGTATCTGTTGCTAAGCAATATCAGCACCAAGGTCTTTCTCTTACCGACCTCATCGACGAGGGTAACATCGGTTTGGTAAAGGCTGCTGAAAAGTTTGACGAGACCCGCGGCTTTAAGTTTATCTCATACGCCGTATGGTGGATTCGTCAGAGCATCCTGCAGGCTATTGCCGAGCAGAGCCGTATCGTTCGCCTGCCTTTGAATCAGGTAGGTGCATTGAGTAAGATCAGTGCAGAAATCAGTAAGTTTGAGCAGGAGAACCAGCGCAAACCTTCTGTTGCTGAGCTCGCTCAAATCACAAAGATGGAAGAAAGCAAAATCGACCAGACTATCAAGGCAGATAATCACCACATGAGTATCGATGCTCCATTCGGTAGCGATGATGATGACAATGCGATGGTCGACGTGATGGCTTCGGGTGATGACAGCCGTACCGACAAGGGTGTTGACTTCGAGTCTATGGCGAGCGAGCTTGACCGCGTTCTCAACTCTGTATTGAAAGACCGTGAGCGCAAGATTCTGTGCTACTGCTATGGTATCGGTTGCCACGAGAAGGGTTTGGAGGAAATCGGCAGCGAGTTCAACCTTACCCGTGAGCGTGTTCGCCAGATTCGCGAAAAGAGTATCATCAAGCTCCGTGATAGCGGTAAGATCAAAATCTTGATGAAGTACTTGGGATAAGTTAAGTGAAGAGTGAAGAACGAAGAGTGAAGAATTCTTTTGCTTTTCTTCACTAGGGTTTGAAGACGAGAGAAAAATAGATAAAAACAAAGTTGCTAATAGCAACGAAAGTAAAAAGGGGCAATCAGTTGGTTCATCCCAACCTGATTGCCCTTTCTCTTTCAAGCCTTGCGCCTCAATTAATTATACATTATTAATTGTACACATTATTAACTATTCACAAAGTTACCAGTCTTGTCAAGAAATCCGTTCTCGCCATCTTTTGATGCTTCGAAGTAAGGATATTCATCACGCAAGCAAATTTCGTCGTAAAGGAAATCCGCCACTACCGTATCGTTACCATCCGGCATTACCAGTCCCATCTTGCCATTCTTCTCAGCTATTACCGGCATGATGCTCAAGTCATCATTATAAATGTAGCAGGTGCGCAAGAAATCATAAGTTGGCGAGAGTAAGATGTTGCCTTGATGATCTTTCATACCGAACTTTCCATCCTGCTCAAATACTTCATGATATTGAATGTATTTTGCCTTGATGCGCTGGTAATAGAAAACCATCTTGCGCTTATCGTTGACAAAATCCAGCATATACTGGAAGGTATCACAATAGTTGGCTACCGAACGGACCAGAATCATCTTCAAGTCAAGACCATCCAATGCTTTTCTGTTCAGATCAATATACTTGGCTATCGCCTTCTCCTTCTCTGGTACAGAGAGGCTGGCTAGCCTTTCCTCAAATTTCAACATAGCTTGCTTGGTACCCGACATACCCTTGATATACCGGTGTATCTGTCTGCCCATCTCTGAACATACAAACTTGTCAATCTCCTGCTGCTCTATCGGGTCAGCATAATCCTTAATCAATGATTCAGGTGTCGCATTCATGGTTATTTCCTTTCTTTTAAAAATTATACTTTCAAAGATTTAGAAGAACAAAGAGCAAACGGATTCTACACTCTTCGTTTTTTACTCTTCACTCAATTTGCTCTTTGTTCTTCGCTCTTCACTTATTTCACATTAGGCTTCTGCAAACCATATCCCTTTCTCTTATCTTCAAACAAGAGGAGGAACGAGATGATAATAGCAATCACACCGAAGGCAGCAAAGATGGTCATCGTCTGGGTATAGTCGATAACACCATCAACACCCGTGTTAGCCTGGTTCACCTTACCAATCCATACCGGAATGAGAGCCAGTCCGATGTTCTGGATATAGAAGATAAGGGCGTATGCAGTTCCTAAGAGTTTCATTGGGATAATCTTTGGCACAGATGGCCACATGGCTGATGGTACCAGTCCAAATGCGATGCCCAGGATGAGCATCAGCACGATGGCAAGCACCCAAGAGTTGATTGGCAGGGCAAACATGACGTGCACAAAGGTCAGGAGGCAACTGCCGATAATCATCAGCGTAGCACCCTTGCCATACTTATCGTATATACTACCGAAGAGCGGTGTGAGGAAGATGGTACCGAATGGCAACATCGCAGGAATCAGACCTGCCAAATTAGCATCCACACCATACTTGAAAATCATCAGTTTGGTGGCAAACTTCAGGAATGGGAATACGCCTGCATAGAACATCAGGCAAAGGAATGCCACATACCAGAAACCTGTTGTCTTGAACAAACCGCCCAAGTCTGAAAACTTGAAACCTTCTTCCGGTTCTGTAGCTACAGCTGCTGCAGAAGCATCCTCCTTTTTGTCCATCACGCAATAAACCAGATAAACCAGTACACCAGCGCAAAGCAAAGCTGCACCCAAAGCAACAGAAGCAGATACTCCACCCATTGCCTTGGCAAAAGGAAGAGAAGCACTCAGGGCTGCAGCAGTTCCCAAACGAGCCGTAGCAACCTGTACACCCATTGCCAGAGCTAACTCATGGCCCGTAAACCACTTCACGATAACCTTGCTCACTGTGATACCGCATATCTCGCATCCTACACCATAGATGGCAAAACCAAGAGCAGCTATCACTACCTGCGTACTATAAGTACCGAAGAATGGTACAGCAACCATTCCGTCAAACTCATGACCTACAGCATACCACTTCAACAAGGCTCCACCAAACATCAGGACGGTAGAAAGGATACCAGTGAAACGGATGCCAAACTTATCGAGGATAAGACCACCGAAGAAGAGGAGCAGGAGGAACACATTGAAGTATCCGTAAGCTCCAGAGAAGAAGCCGTACTCATCCGAATTCCATCCGAGTCCGAGACCATTCTCTGCTCCCTTGGCTGCTGTCAAGAGAGGCTCCAGTGGAGACATCACATCTGTAAAAAAGTAACCGAACATCATCGTGACACTCACGATGAGGAGGGCGGTCCAGCGAGCTGACTTAGAGTCGCTCAATTTCATCTGCATTTTTTCTGTTGTACTCATTTTCTTTAAAACATAAATGATAAACCCGTTATCATTATTAATTATCAATTATTAATTATCATCTATTTCCGTTTCACGTTCTTCGTTCTGGTGATATCAAAGAGATAAGAGAGTTTCAGAACTATCTGTCCGTAGTTACTCTTTCCGAAATAATCACGCTTAGAAGCACCGTAAATATTTCCCAGACCATAGTAGTAGCGGGCTTCGGCAAGGAAATGCCCCACCTTCGGAATACTGTATTCAGCACCCAGACCCAGGGCGATACCATAATCGAGCTTGTTTTTGACTGCCATCGTATCCTGAGCCACCACCGGACTTACACGGTTATTGTCGGTTGCCGGCATGTGCTCTACCGAGAAGTTGGTCTTCTGCGAATCACTCAGATAGAGCCCAAACTGCGGACCGGCATTCACGAAGATGTTCAGTCCTCTTGTCTCCCTACCCCATGCCAGATGCGCAAAGATTGGCACCTGAATATAGTTAATGGTACGCTTGTAAGCCATCGCCTCTTTGGTTTCGGTGATAATCACCGGATTATTCTCCATATCCAGGATATCCTCTTCCCATCCTGCCTGCGAATAGTTTACCTCGGCATAGATAGAACAGATGGTCTTGAAATATTTCTCGCAGGTATATCTCATCGAGAAACCGCCCGTCAGTCCGCCGTGCTGTTTCTGCTGTACCTCGGGTGTGAATCCTACGCTACTCATCATATAGCCCCCATTAAAACCGATGGCGAAATCATTACGATGCTCTCCTATCTGTGCCGAAACTGGAATTCCGAAGATGAGCATCAGAATCAGCAGCCCAATATTTCTATTCATTATCAACTATAAATTGTAAACTATAAATTGTAAACTATAAACTAGTACTTCACCGCCTCTATCTGATGATTAAAGGTATAGTGAATCAACTGGAAACTCTTGTTCTTGTATCCTCCTCTACTGGTCTTCTCGAAACGGAGTGGAGTCTGCACGGGCTGGTAAGTCATCTGCTGGCGCTCACCTGTAAAGTTCTTGCCATATCTCTTGACGCCCTGAATCAGATACATTCCGTGATCGAAACCGGTGATGGCGAATCTTGGCTGTGCCACCATCATAGGCTGATGGAACCATCGCTCATAACGGCTCTCAAGCGCCTTGGTCTGTGCTGAGTTCGGGTTATAATAGAAGGTGGAAGGGATATAAGTATCATACTTATAGAATCTTTCCAAATTAAACTTGGCATACATCAGCCATTCGGTATAGCCGAAGAGAGAGATGGCTGCACCCGGATACTTCGCATCAAATTCGTCGAGCTTGTTCAATACCTGAGTCAACTGTGGCGAACGTCCCGTATTCAGGATAATCACATTCTGCTTGGAAGGCATGAAAGCCTTGGCAAACTGATCGATACTTGAATTCACATTGGTGATGCTATAATTGATTTTCCTGCGTTCCAGTTCCTTGCGCAGACCGAACGTAAAGTTGCCCTTTCTCGAAGTAGAATCATTGCAGTCTACAAAGATAGGATGCACATTGGTAAATCGGCTCAGGAATGCCTTGATGGTCGCATCATTCAGCGCATCATCGCTCTGATAAACCTGGAAAATCTCTTTGTTTCTTTCTACATCATCTCCGCTGATAGAGAACGGAATCACCATTTTGATGCCGTAGGTCTTGCAGAAGTTGGTCAGCGGAGCCACCTGCTTGGTATAAAGTGGACCAAAGATGATGTCGCATTGGTTAGCGCCCTCCTGCAAGAGTGTATTCCGGATATCAGCATCAATAGGAACGTTCCAGGCATGCACATCTATATCGGCGCCCTGCTGCTTCAGGGTTTCGCAAGCCAGCAGCAAACCGCGGTAATACTCCACCATTCGCTTGCCGTCGCCATCAACATTATGCAAAGGTAACATCACGCCTACCTTTACCGCATTTCTGGCAACAGCAGCCTTTGAAGTGGTCGGAGCTGTAGCAGTTTTCTGAACCGTTGCCCCATTCCCCGACTTCTGACCGTTCACCTGATTAGGATTCTTCTGGTCTTTGGTGTATGGAATAAAGAGCGTAGCTCCCTTCTGCAGCATGTATCCCTCACGCTTCATCTCCGGATTGGCATCCATCAGTTCAGGAAGGCTCAATCCATATTTATTGGCGATACCAAAGATGGTATCTTTCTTCTTAACCGTGTAAATGTCGCGCCATTTTACAGTCTGCGCGCCAATGCTGACACTGAGCAGAAGCCCAACGAACAGCAGGAAATATCTCATTTTTTGTCTCATATCTCAAGATTTTTTTAACGATATCTTCAAATATTTCATGTTTTCATCTGCAAAAATACAAAAAATCTTGCATCTGACGCAATATCTCTCATCTTTTTATTATCTTTGCACAAATTATTTTAGAAATGAGACGAAAAATAGCATTACTTTGCATCATGTTGCCACTTTTAACGTGTCAATTACACGCTCAGGAAGTCAACGACGACGAGGAGGACAACACAGAAGAGACGACCAAGGTCAGTTCTCTTCTCATGCCGAATGCCTTCTCTCCAAATGGCGATGGCATCAACGACATCTACAAGCCCAAGGATGGTTACCGGAACATTGAGGAGTTCCACGCCTATATATATAATAGGTGGGGACAGAAACTCTATGAATGGACCGACCCTGCCACGGGATGGGATGGCACCTACCGCGGAAAACCGGTCAAGGAGGGTGTCTACTTCTGTCTCGTCAAGGCGAAGGGGGCAGATGGCGTGGTGTATAACATCAAACGTGATGTCAACCTGCTCAGAGGTTATACCGAAGAGCAGAACAGTAACTATTAGACAAACAGCAATTAGCAGAATTGGAATATGAATTCAGAAGAAAAGATAAATGTATGGGGCGCACGGGTCCACAACCTCAAGAACATAGATGTGGAGATTCCGCGTGATTCCCTCACCGTGATTACCGGACTCTCGGGTTCGGGCAAGAGTTCACTGGCTTTCGACACCATCTTTGCCGAAGGTCAGCGCAGATATATCGAAACATTCTCTGCCTATGCCCGCAACTTCCTGGGTAATATGGAACGCCCGGATGTTGACAAGATTACGGGATTGAGTCCGGTCATCAGCATAGAACAGAAAACCACCAACAAGAATCCCCGCTCTACCGTGGGCACTACCACCGAGATTTACGATTATCTCCGTCTGCTCTATGCCCGCGCCGGTACTGCATACAGCTATCAGAGTGGCGAGGAGATGATGAAATATACCGAGGAACAGGTCATCGACATGATTCTCAGCGATTATAAGGGCAAGGCTATCTTCCTGCTCGCTCCCCTCGTACGCCAGCGCAAAGGTCATTACCGCGAACTCTTCGAAAGCATGCGCAGAAAGGGGTATCTCTACGTGCGACTCGACGGCAACATCCTCGAAATCGTTCCCAATATGAAAACCGACCGCTACAAGAACCACAATATAGAAGCTGTGGTCGATAAACTGGTGGTGAAGGAAGAAGATGAGGAACGCATCCGCAAGAGTGTGGCAACGGCTATGAAACAGGGCGACGGCATGGTAATGGTTCTTGAGAAAGGTGCCAAGGAGGCCAAGACTTACTCCAAGCGTCTCATGGACCCTGTAACGGGTATTGCCTACCAGGATCCAGCTCCTAACATGTTCTCCTTCAACTCTCCCGAAGGTGCCTGTCCGCATTGCAAGGGTCTGGGAAAGGTGAACCAGATTGATATCAAGAAGGTAATTCCCGACGATAAACTCAGCATCCATGAAGGCGGCATCGCTCCGCTCGGCAAATACAAGAACCAGATGATTTTCTGGCAGATAGAATCATTGCTCAGCAAGTATGACCTCAACCTGAAGACGCCTATCTGCAAGATTCCGGGCGATTCCATGCAGGAAATTCTCTATGGCTCGCTCGAAAACGTGAAGATAGAAAAGGAAAAGGTGCATACCTCTACCGACTACTTCTGCGCATACGATGGCATCATCGACTACCTGCAGAAAGTGATGGAGGATGACGAGAGTGCGGCGGGCAAGAAATGGGCCGACCAGTTTATCTCTACCATCGAATGTCCTGAATGCCACGGCATGCGACTCAAAAAGGAATCGCTCTCTTTCAAAATCTGGGATAAGAATATATCCGAAGTTGCCAGTCTCGACATCGATGAACTGCGTGATTGGCTCGAAGAAGTGGAACAGCATCTGCCTTCGATGAAAGCGAAGGTGGCTCACGAAATCATCAAGGAGTTGCGCTCACGCGTCACCTTCCTCCTCGATGTGGGACTCAATTATCTCTCGCTTAACCGCCAGTCGGCTTCTCTATCGGGTGGCGAGAGCCAGCGCATCCGTCTGGCTACTCAGATTGGTAGCCAGCTGGTCAACGTGCTCTATATCCTCGATGAGCCGAGCATCGGTCTGCACCAGCGCGACAACGAACGTCTGCTCAACAGTCTGAAGGAACTTCGCGACCTGGGCAATACCGTTATTGTGGTGGAGCACGATGAAGATATGATGCGGGCTGCCGACTGGATAGTAGATATCGGTCCGAAGGCGGGACGCAAGGGAGGTGAAGTTGTCTTCCAGGGCACACCTCAGGAGATGCTCAAGACCGATACCATCACCGCCCAGTATCTCAACGGCAAGATGGCTATTGAGGTGCCTGCCCTCCGCAGAGAAGGCAACGGCAAACATATCACCATTCACGGAGCTACGGGCAACAACCTCAAGGGGGTGGATGTTGATTTTCCACTCGGCAAACTCATTGTCGTAACGGGTGTCAGCGGCTCAGGCAAATCCACTCTCATCAACGAGACTCTCCAGCCTATCCTCTCTCAGCATTTCTACCGTTCGCTCAAGAAACCGATGCCATACGAGAGCATCGAGGGTATCGAGAATATCGACAAGGTAGTGAATGTAGACCAGAGTCCTATAGGCAGAACGCCTCGCAGCAATCCAGCAACCTACACAGGCGTGTTCAGCGATATCCGCTCGCTCTTCGTAGGACTTCCCGAGGCAAAGATCCGCGGTTACAAGCCGGGCAGATTCTCCTTTAACGTGAAAGGTGGAAGATGTGAGGAATGTAAGGGTAACGGATATAAGACCATCGAGATGAACTTCCTGCCAGATGTCTACGTACCTTGTGAGGTATGCCACGGCAAACGCTACAACCGCGAGACGCTGGAGGTAAGATACAAGGGAAAGAGCATAGCCGATGTTCTCGACATGACCATCAACCAGGCGGTAGATTTCTTCGAGAATGTTCCTCAGATTCTGCAGAAGATCAAGGCATTACAGAATGTAGGTCTCGGATACATCAGGTTAGGACAGAGTTCCACTACCCTCTCTGGCGGTGAAAGTCAGCGTGTAAAACTGGCTACCGAACTCTCGAAGCGTGATACGGGCAAGACGCTCTATATTCTCGATGAACCGACAACCGGTCTGCATTTCGAAGACATCCGCATCCTGATGGATGTACTCCAGAAACTGGTAGATCGTGGCAACACGGTCATCATCATCGAGCACAATCTCGATGTCATCAAACTCGCCGACTGGCTCATCGACATGGGTCCGGAAGGTGGACGAGGCGGCGGTCAGCTCCTCTTTGCAGGTACACCAGAAGAAATGGTGAAGCAGCAGAAGGGATATACCTACAAGTTCCTCGCCCCTTTACTGAAGGAATCAGGGAAACCTGAATAAATCAGGATAGGAACGAAGGCTGTGGCAGAAAAAAAATCCCCCAACCTACTTACTCTAGTGGATTGGGGGATTTTGTTTTTATATAGATATCAGTAACAACCATACTTGATATGGGATGGGCATCCAAAAGGACTGCTACCCTTTCATTTTCCCAAACATCAAAGGCCCAAACCTTGTAGAGGAGAAAGATATAGAAATTTATATCAAAGGAAGCCATAAAATGACTTTTTCTTCTTGATAGTTACTTTTGATGGTTACTTTATCTCCTTGATAGTTACTTTTGATGGTTACTTTATCTCCTTGATAGTTACTTTTGATGGTTACTTCTTCTAAAAAACCACCTCCTCCATCCTCACCAACTTGCCAGCGACAAACTGCATGATGATTTTATGGAGCGTTGTACCTTGACGCAGCGCCTCGACCCTTGGAGCTGCGGCATATTGATTGATTTGTTCCTCAGCCTCTTGCCATTGGCATTCTGCGGTAGAATGCAATTGTAAAAATAATAATTATTTCTGAAATACGTGCGCTAATCTTAGATCATTTTTGTAGAAAAGACGTTAAACCCATAGATTATGACTACATATCTCAGATTCTGCAATTATGATGAGGCCTTTAAATACTATTGCGGACTCATCGATAAAGTTCTCTATGTTTCCAAAGAAGAAAAGAACAAGGGCGGCTTTAAGGCTTTGCTGCAATTGTTGATGGTAATATAAAAACAACATGAAATGGATTATAAAGATGTCGCTAATTCTTTCATTACAAGACATTAAATCTCGCAGGCTCCTCGCCTGTACGTAATTTGTAGTCTTCATAAAGCATCTTCTGCATCTTGTCAACCATGGCTTTCTTTGTGGCCTTGGCAGATTTCCAACGTCTAAGCGCCTCTTCTCTTGTTAATTTATTCATATCCAATCCTCCATTATTAAATTATGAGCATCCCAAATGTCCGCTCTTACTAAATTTCATTCTACCAGATTAAGCATTCAAGAACTACTATCGGGAAGAATACGACTGCAAAGATACGGATTATTTTTGAAACTAAAGCATCTTTATCCTAATAAAATGCAGATTAATTTTATTTTAGCAACACGGCTGCAAAGAAACAGTATCTGGTAGAGTGTAGTGAGAAAATCGTGAGGGATAATCCCAAATCGTGATGGATAGCATGAGGGATATTTCCGTTTTTGAAGTATCTATCACGATATTCAAGTATCTGTATATTAACATATTAAGATGTATGATACATGCAAATCGTGATGGATGATAGATGATTACATAAAATTAGTTCATATGAAGGCTGCGCTGGGTTACGAATATGGCTGCGCTGGGTTACGGATATGATTGCATCGGGTTACGGATATGACTGCATCGGGTTACGGATATGACTGCATCGGGTTACGAATATGGCTGCATCGGGTTACAGATATTACTGCGTAAGCTAACGGAGACGTATCTGTAAGCTTATCGAGACGTCTGCATCAGCTAACTGAGACGTCTGAACTCGCTTACTGAAATACTTGAATTGTCTTACTGAACTACTTGAGTTGCTCGACAGAACTACTTGAGGCACTACCCTTCCACTGGACTTACCGAACCCAGACTTGCTCTTTTGGTAAAGTGAGGGTGTGTCATAAGTTTATGATTCACCCTCTTGACTTTTCCTGATGCACAAAAAAAGCACGGAATATTAAACTCCGTGCTCTTTGAACACTAAAATAATTCAATGTCTCTCAACATACCACTTCCTCCATCCTCACCAACTTGCCAGCTACAAACTGCATGATGATTTTATGGAGCGTTGTACCCTGGCGCAGCGCCTCGACCCTTGGAGCTGCGGCATATCGCTTGATTTGTTCCTCAGCCTCTTGCCATTGGATTTCTGCCTTAGAGAGTTTGCCATCCTCTGGCTTTGACTCGTAATCTTTCTTCGACAACACCTTCAGCTCCAGGATATAACTATGCTTCGTAGCATAATGAGTAAGAAATTATTATTGCTCCAACAAACAATCATTATACAACTTACGAACATTATTGTTTGGAATACCCAATATCATCATATCACCAAAAGTACCCTTTATGGTAAGCATACCATAATAGAACAACAGACTGGTGAATGTTTGAGGATTAGTCAACCTACTGGCAGGAAATGTCTCTTCCAGGGTTGTCACAATCTGCCCCGTCTCAGCTATCGTGCGGATAACACCTTTGCGGTCGCCATCCAACTTATCCAACTGAAGAAGTTTCTTCATCTTGTTGTAGTCAGTCTTTGTGTTTGGGTCTATCATCTGCTTTGGAGCTTCCCCCCTATCTATATAATTTCGGAGATAATAGATGACCATATCACTATTGAACACTTTACTCTGAGTATGCAGAGCATCCTCTGAGAAACAATAGTTATCATACCAAGGCTTCATCTCGTCTATCATTGCCTCGATGTCACTTGTTGCAGGAATGCCTCCCACTTCCTTGTAATAAGCAAACATCTTGCGCACTTCCTCCAAAGAGAAGCCCAACATCTGATTGAACTCTGGCTTGGTGGAGATATGCCAGCCAATATTGAACCCACTCGTCACATCATCCAAGGTCACAGGACTGACACCTGTGATGAAGATACGCTCAAACATGCCCTTGAACTTCTTGAAGACATCACGGTAGAATCCGTCGGCATGGGTGATTGCCCAATATACATTCTCGCCCTGCTCATTGAGCACGGTATTGGTGAAATTGTCATATTCATCGATGATCAGATAGAGAGGAATGCCCTTGGCTGCAGTCTCATCCTGAAGCAAAGCCAGTTTCTCCGTACCAGAATCCGACTTAAAGAACCTCTCCTTAAAATCTGCCAGATAAAACTCTTGGTAAACTCGCATGAAACCGTCCAATTTGACACGTAGATACATATTGAAGTTTTCCTCCAACTTTTCGATACCACCACCGACATACGAGAAATCAAGGTGAAGAATCTGATACTTTCCCTGCAAAGGAGTAGGATGCTTACCAACCCATAAATCACCGAAAAGAGTTTGGAATTTCTCTTTCTTGCTACAGTCATAGTAAGCATGGAGCATACTCAGGAATATGCTCTTACCGAACCGACGTGGACGAATGAAGAAGATGTTGCTTGGTTGGTTTTCCAACAAAGGCAAATACATCGTCTTATCCACATAATATTGATTTTGTTCTATTACCGCCTCAAAATCATTGATGCCGTAAGGCAAACGTTTCATATTCTGATCCATGATTGCTCCTTTTAATAATTTACCTTTGCAAAAATAAGAAAATTATCTGATTATACCAAAGAATTTACCCGGATTTTCTTGCTTAATTCGAATAAGCCCTGCCGGCTTTCACAAGCTGGCAGGGATAATTATAAGCAAAAGATGTAATTCGCTATTCTGATTTCACTTAGAAAATCATCTTATAGTCCTTA